>Ga0209023_10001606_pt1 | contig 29940 bp, 32 predicted proteins | sample LakOneMetagenome_FD_187468 | JGI IMG/M metagenome (GOLD analysis project Ga0209023, IMG submission 187468) | Freshwater and sediment microbial communities from Lake Erie, Canada (SPAdes) (version 2) | ecosystem: Environmental > Aquatic > Freshwater > Lentic | place: Lake Erie, Canada...
GGGCGCGTCGTCTGCTAAAGTTTCCATAGCATCAGCGTAGACCAGTTGCTATGAAAAGTAAAGCATCCGATCGATGAACACTCCCCGACCCGGCGCGGCGGTCCGCGGTTCGAAGACCGGCCGCCCGATCATGGTCGTGTTCGACCTGCTCGGCCGGCGTGCCGCGTTGCGCATCCTGTGGGAGCTGCGCGGCGAGCCGCTGACGTTTCGCGCGTTGCAGGAAGCGTGCGCCAGCAATCCGGCGTTGCTGAACACGCGGCTGAAGGAATTGCGCGAGGTCGGCCTCGTCGATCACGACGAGGGCGGCTACCGCCTGACCGCGCAGGGGAGCCGGCTGCACGTCGCGCTGCAGCCGCTGTCGGACTGGGCCCAGCAGTGGCGCCCCAAATGAGCCCTTGGCGTCGCGTCGTGCCGCTCAGCGGACGCTGAGCCGCAGCGTCAATCCGACCGGCGACATCGTCGTCGCGAGTCGCTCGGCCGCGTCGCCACCGCCCGGCGCCGTCACCTCGTCGACCGTGAACGACGCGTAGACCATTGCCGCGAGCATCTTCAGCTCGGCCAGCGCCAGGTATCGGCCCGGGCAGATGCGCGGCCCGGCGCCGAACGGCATCGCCACGCGCTTGGCCGAACTCGCCGCCGCGCCGCTGCTGGTGCCGCCGGCCAGCCAGCGCTCGGGCTGGAACGCGCCGGCATTCGCGAAGTGCTGCTCGTCGACCGCGGCCGGCCGCATCAGGCACATCACCGCCGTGCCTTGCGGAATCGCGACGCCGTCGACGACGGTGTCGTGCACCGCCTGCTGGATGTTGATCGGCGCGACCGGCTTGATGCGCATCGCTTCGTGCGCACAGGCTTCGACGAAATCGAGCCGAGCCAAATCCTCGTGGCGCGTCGGCATGCGTGCATCGCCGAGCACGCCGTGGACCTCTTCCACCACCCGCTGCGTCGCCTGCGGGTTGCGGTGCAGCAGCCAGATCATCCACGCCATCGTGTTCGCGGTCGTGTCCTCGCCGGCCAGCAGCATCGTCAGCACGTTGCCCGACACGTCCTCGTCGGTGACCTCGCTGCCGTCGCGGTCGCGCGCCGCCACCATCGCCTCGATCAGGTTGGTCGGCTTGTCGCGCAGCGCGGGTTGCGCGGCGAGCCGTTCGCGCGCGCCGTGGATGAAGCCGTCGACCGCGGTCCGCAACGCGGCGAGGTGGCCATCGAGCGCGCGATCGGCGGGCAGCCGGATCCACTTCCAGTAGGGGAACGGTGCGAGCAGGCGCTTGAACATCGCCGGCAGGATCTTGTCCAGGTGCGACTGGATCACCTCGTCGTCGGACTCGATCGTGTTGATGTCGGTGCCGAACGCGAGGCCCGCGGTCACGTCGACGGTGTAGCGCATCAGGTCCGATTGCAGGTCGATCGCCTCGCCGCGCTCGGCCGCGCGCCGCCAGCGGCCGGCGAAGCGCTCGGTGACCTTTGCCAGGGTCGGGAAGAACGCCTTGATGTGCGTCGGGTCGAGCCCGGCGAGCACCATCGGCCGCTGCCGCTTCCAGGTCGCGCCGTTGGACGTGAACAGCCCGCCGAAGCCGAGTTCGCTGGCCGTCGCGTTGAGCTTGTCGCGGCGCTGAAAGCCGTTCGGCCGATCCCGCAGGATCGCGGCGATCGCCTCCGGCGCGGTGACCACGACGAACTGGCTCGCGCCGATCCGGAATCGATATGGCGCCCCGTACTCGCGCGCCCACGCCTCGGCGTGCAGGTGCAGGTGTTCGAGCTTGATGCTCAGCACGTTGCCGAGCCACGGCAAGCCGGCGGGCCCCGGAAGATCGGCGATGCGGCGCGGCGTCGTGGCGATGGCGCCGGTCCGGTGATCCTGCAGTGACATCGGGCGACTGTAGGGTTCGGGGCCCGCGCGCGCCATCCCCAGCGCCATCGCCCCCCTAGCTGTGCAGATCCCCGTTGTGGCGCGTCATCGGCTCTGCAGGAAGCTGCCGGGCTCGGCGTCGGCGCAGCGCGCCTGCAGGTCGACGGGAATCGACTGCGCGCGCTCGCCTTTCGCGTCATGCACCACGTCGACGTCCATCTCGATCAGCTTCGCGGTGTGCAGGTTGAAGAGCAGCGCGAAGCCGGGATTGGTCTTGCGATTCGAATCGAAACCCGGGTCGAAGAATCGGACCTGCAGGTAGTACGGCACGATCTCTTCGTCGTGATACCACGACCCCGTCACGCGCATGTCGCGTTCGTCGCCAGTGTTCAGCAGGCCGACGACGCACATCGGCAGCTCGACGCGGTGCGCGCGCACGTCGAGCGCGAGCGCGGCCACGCGGCGCTCGCCTTCGATCGTCGCGTAGACGACCTTCAGCGTCGCCGGCGAGAACTGGGGCGGCAGGCCGACGATCGCGCCGTCGGCGGCGACGCGCAGCAGCCGATCCTGATGCGCCTGCGCCTGCGCACTGCCGCAGGCCAGCGCCAGCGCGGTGGCGCACAGCGCCGGGAGGTGTTGTGGGGTCACGAGTCGCACGCGCTGCAGTGTAGAAGAGCGCGGGCGGGAGACACCCCGTGTCCTAGATCATCGCGCCGTTGATCGAGATCACCTGACCGCTGATGTAGCCGGCGGCGTCCGATGCGAGAAACGCGACCAATGCGGCGACCTCGTCGGCCCGGCCGGCGCGCTTCATCGGCACCAGGCGGGCGATCGTCTCGGCGTCGAACGCAGTGTCGGCCATGCCGCTGTCGATGATGCCGGGTGCGACCGCGTTGACGGTGATGCCGCGACTGGCGAGCTCGAGCGCGAGCGACTTGGTCGCGCTGTTCAGCGCCCCCTTCGCGGCAGCGTAGTTCACCTGGCCGCGGTTGCCGGTGATCGATGCCACCGACGAGATGTTGACGATGCGGCCCCAGCGCGTGCGGATCATCGGCATCGTCAGCGGTTGCGTGACGTTGAAGAAGCCGTTCAGCGACACGTCGATCACGTGCTGCCATTGCGCCGCGCGCAGCGCCGGAAAGGCGGCATCGTCGTGCGTGCCGGCGTTGTTGACGAGCACCTGGATGGCGCCGGCCTGCAGCAGCGGCGCCAGTGCAGCGTCACTGGCGGCGCGGTCGGTGACATCGAATGCGATCGCCTCGGCGCTGCCTCCCGCGGCGGTGATCTCGTCGGCCAACCGCTGCGCGGCGTCGAGGCGACGGTTGGCATGGACGATCACGTGCAGGCCGTCGCGCGCGAGACGCGTCGCGATCGCGCGGCCGAGCCCGCCGCTGGCGCCGGTGACGAGCGCGCGTTTCAGCGGCGGCGATGGCGATGACGTTGCGGTACTCATACGGCGATCGGCGTGTTCAGCACCACCGCGGCGCGTCCTTCGGCGATGGGCCGGCCGGCGTGACGGACGTCGAAGGCATACAGGATCTGCTGCGCGTCGCCCGCCTGGCGCGTGGCCTCGATGTGCAGTTCGGCGTCGTCGGCAAGTTCGTCGAGGCGCAGCACGTGCAGCGTCACGCCGCGCGCGCTGGCGAGGAAGCCGGGCGTCGCCGGGCTGCCGACCGCCTGGCCGATCAGCGCGCCATGCAGCGCCATCGCCTGCGCCGCGTATTCGATCGCGACCGGCGCGAGCAGGCCGCGCCGCGTGCGCAGCGGATGCTGCGGGTCACGGTGGTTCGTCGCGCTGCAGACGATGCGCTGCATGTCCCAGCGCTCGAGCCGCGCGAGCAGGCACATCGCTCCGCTGTGGGGGATCAGCGCGGCGATGCCGCGCTGATCCAGCGTGGTCGGCAGCATGCTCACCGGACGACCCGTTGTGCGGTGCGTTGCGGGGCGGGCGCGCCGCGACGTCCGGGCGCGCTCATGCCAGATCCACCTGCACGTGCAGTCGCGGCAGCGCCTCGATCACGAGGCGCCGTGGCGTGCGCGGGCGCGCGAGCGCCTGCAGCAGAGGCAGCGCGCGCGCCGCCGGTATCGCGCGACGCAGCGCGTCGAGCGCCGGTGCGTCGCAGTCGTCGGGCTCGCCTGGCGTGGAGTGCAGCGAGAGCGTCAGCTCGGCGAGTGTGCGTCCATCCGGCGCGGGCGCCAGCAGCAAGGCCGTACCGAAATGATCCGGCAACGGACGCGTCGCATTGAGCGGCTCGGGATACGGGGAGTCGCTCGCGACCAGCAGCAACGGGGCGCGGGTCGCATGCACCAGCGAGCCCGCTTCGATCAATCCGGCGCCGAAGCTGCCGTCGTAGGCGCACAGGCTGGTCGACGACGCGCGGCTCGCGACCGCGATGTGCCAGCACCCCGCGGCGGCGTTGTGGACCGAGTTCGTGAAGCGCGTCGGCGAGACCATCGGCGTCGGCGTCGCGAGCGTCTCGCACAGGGCGTGGCAGTTCGTGCCTTCGCCGCTGCTCGACGTGAACACGGTGGCCAGCGTCGCCGGATCGATGTCGGCCTGAGCGACCGCCTCGTCGGCGACCGCGAGCGCGAGCTTGACCGCCGCGCCGGCGCGGCGGCGTTCCGCCGCCGGCAGGCGCGCCGGGGGCGGCAGCACCGTCGACGTCGCGACATACGGCTGCGCGCCGCTCAGGATCGCGCGTGCGACCTGCCACGACGCCAGCCCCGGGCCAAGCAGGCCGATGCCTTGCACGTACACGCGCAGCGCGCTCACGCGATGCCTCCGAATACCAGGCTCGCGTTGGAGCCGCCGAAGCCGAACGAATTCGACAAGACGCGCCGCACCGGCGCATCCCGGTTCTCTTGCAGATAGTTCATCTGCAGCGCGGGATCGCGCTGGACGAGGTTCAGCCCCGCCGGCATCAGGCCGTGTTCGATCGAGAGCATCGAGATGAGTGCCTCGACGCCGCCGGCCGCGCCCAGTGTGTGACCGGTCGCGCCCTTGGTCGAGCTGCAGGGCACGGCAGCGCCGAACACGGCCGCGACGGCGCGGTCCTCCGCAGCGTCGTTGCTGGGCGTCGCGGTGCCGTGCAGGTTGATGTAGTCGATGTCGCCCGCTTGCAATCCGGCCTCGACGAGCGCCTGCCGCATCGCCGCGATCGCGCCGGCGCCTTCGGGATGCGGCGTGCTCATGTGGTGGCCATCGTTGCTCTCGCCGACGCCGAGCAGCCAGCCCTGCGGCAACGGGCTGTCGCGCTCGACCAGCGCGAACGCCGCGGCCTCGCCGATCGACAGCCCGTCGCGCGCGGCGTCCCAAGGGCGGCAGATGTCGCCCGACAGCAGTTCGAGCGAGTTGAAGCCGTAAAGCGTCGTCAGGCACAGGCTGTCGACGCCCCCGACGACGGCGGCATCGATCAGCCCGGCGTCGATCAGGCGTGCCGCGTTGCCGAACACCTTGGCGCTCGAAGAGCACGCGGTCGAGACGACCCAGCCCGGGCCGTCGAGCTGCAGCGCGCGCGCGACGAAGTCGGCGAGCGAGTAGGTGTTCTGCGTCGGACCGTAGTGGAAGTCGGCGGGCAATGCGCCGTCCGCGCCGCGTCGTCGATAGGCGCGCTCGGTTTGCAGCAGGCCGGAGGTGCTGGTGCCGAGGAACACGCCGACCCGGCCCGCCCCCCAGCGGTCGCGCGCTGCGGCCACGGCGTCGAGGAAGCCGTCGTGCTGCAGGCCGAGCCAGGCAAGGCGGTTGTTGCGGCAGTCGAACTCGTTCAGGCCGCCCGGCAGCACGATCGCGTCGACGCCGTCGACCTCGCCGGTCCAGGTGTGCAGCGGGAGTCGTTCGAAGCGGATCGGCGCAAGCCCGCTGCGCTGCGCGCGCAAGGCGGCCAGCGTCGCATCGCGACCGGCGCCGAGCGCGGTCGTCAACGTCGACGCGGTGATCGCCAGCGGCTTCATCATCGGGTGACCTGCGCGACCAGCAGCACGTTGGCGAACGGCGTGCCCTGGCTCATCGGCACGCTCTCGACGTGGAAGCCGAGCGCCTCGAGGCGCGCCGTCCAGGCTGCCAGCGTGCGTCCGAACTGCGGCAGCACGCGGTGGCCCCGCACGAGCGTGACGACGGCGTCGACCCATTGGCTGACGCGGAACCCGCGCGTCGACGCCATGTCGCCGACGCGCAGCAGCAGCCGGCCGCCGAGCGGCAACGCGTCGCGCACGCGCGCCAGCACGGCGTCCTGCTCGGGCACGCTGATGTAGTGAAGCACGTCCAGGATCACCACCGCATCGACCGGCGGAAACGGCGTGTGGCGCATGTCGCCGCAGATGAACTCCGCGGCAGAGCCGAGCGCGGCGCGGGCGCGGCTCACATCGCGCGCCATCAACTCGATCCCGGTGACTTGCGTGCCGGTCGGCGCGGCGGCCCACCCCGCGGGCCACTGGCCGCGCGCGTGGAGCGCCGCGCACTCGCGCAGCAAGCTGGCGAGCAGGCCCTGGCCGCAACCGATGTCGAGCACGCGGGCGTTCGGTGCGATCTGGCCGGTCGACAACACATAGCGGAACACCGGATCGATGCCGAGCTTGCCGCGCGCGAAGCGCCAGGCAAAGCGGCCGGCGTTACGATACGGCGCGCTGGCCGCGTCGAGCAGCGCCGGCCACGGGCCGGCCGCCTTGCCTGCGGTGGCCGCCGCGGTCATGCAGGGGTTGCCGCAGCGGCAGCGCCCGCGGGCGCAGGAACGGCGAGGGCGTCGGGCAACGTCACCGCGCGCAGCTGCGCGGCGTCGAAGCGGTGCAGCAACGCGGGCAGCACGTCGAGCACGATCGGCCGACCGTCGCGATCGCGCGCGGCGTGGCCATCATGCACAAGCAGGATGTCGCCCGCGGCCAGCCCGTGTGTCAGTCGCCCCAGGACCTGGATCGGGTCGCGCGCGCGGGTGTCGAAGCCGCGACGCGTCCAGCTCACGAGCTGCAGGCCGAGGTCCGACAGCACCGGATCGAGAAACGGATTGCGCAGCCCGGCGGGCGCGCGAAAGTAGCGCGGGCGTTGGCCGGTGACCTGGGCCAGCACGTCTTGCGCGCGTTCGATCTCGGCGCGCATGCCGCGCGGGCCGAGCAGCGAGAAGGTGTGCACGTGGCGGTGGCTGTGGTTCTGCACGCTGTGGCCGCGCTGCACGATCTCGCGCGTCAGCGCCGCGTGGCGCTCGACCTCGCTCGCGATGCAGAAGAACGTCGCCCGTGCGTGCGCTGCGTCGAGCAGGTCGAGCACCTGGGGTGTGACCTCGGGGTCGGGGCCGTCGTCGATCGTCAGCGCCACTTCGCGCCGTGCCGCCGCGGCGTGCGGCAGTCGCAGCAGGTTCGGGCCGAGCCAGGTCGAGCGCGGCCACAGCCCGGTCGCGGTCACCAGCGCGTGGTTCAGTGCGACCGCGCCGAGCGCCCAGGGCCACGCCGCAGGCGCCGCGATCACCGCCGCGACCGCGCCGAGGTGCACCGCGCCGCTGGCCTTCAGCAACGTCGGCACACGCCGGCGAGGCAGCGCGGCGAGCGGGGCGGGCGAGGTGGGGGCATGCATGGTGATTGACGAATTTTCCCACAGGCCTCGCGCGACGGTTGGCGGCTCAACGCGCGCGGGTGCCGATGAAGGCCGCCGAGAGCAACAGGCTCAGCAGGATGCCCGGCGCGACGACCTCGCCGATCGCGTACAGCGCCGGGATGCTCGAGACCGCGAGCAGGCAGAACGAGATCACCGCCGTCAGGTTCGCCAGCGCGAGCGACGCGAGCGTGTCGTTGTCGATCGCGACCGGGGTGCCGGGCGGCTGGTGCTCCTGCTGGTCGCGGATCTGGTCGAAGAACAGCGCGTAGTTCGAACCGATCGCCACCGACAGCAGCAGCCCGACCAGGTGCAGGATGCCGAGCGCGACGCCGGACGCGCCCAGCACCGCGAGCACGATCAGCACCGCCGCGGCGACCGGCTGCGCGATGCGCCACAGGCGTCGCCACGACCGCAGATGCAGCCACAGCAGCGCACAGACCGCGAGCGCGCCCAGCAACGCCTGCAGCGTCGCTTCGTGCAGGTAGCGCGCGTACAGCGCGTCGAGCTCGGGCTTGATCGCGACGACGCGCGCCGCCGGTACGCCGGCGATCGCGACGCGCAACTGGTCGGCGTCGAGGGGCTTCGCACCGGGTTGCAGGCTCAGCAGCGCGCGCCACGGCCGCTCGCCGCTGCCGGGGATCAGCAGCGCGTCGATCGCGCCGGCGAGCGGCGTGCCCTGCAGCGACGCGCGCGTGATCAACGGCTGCGTGCGCGCGGCCTGCACATCGGCGACGAACGCGCCGAGGCGATCGGCGCGCAGCGGCCCGTCGACGGTCGCCTGCGCGAGGCGCGGTCGCAGCGTCTCGGCATCGGGCAGCGCCTGCTGCCGCGCCTTCTGCGTCGCCGGACTCGGCAGCACGCGCGCGGGCGATTCGTAGCCGGCGATCGCGCCGCTGTCGACGAGCCTGTCGAGCTGCGCGCTGACCGCTTCGGCTTGCTCGAGCGCGCTCGCTTCGTCCGGTGCCGAGACGGCGATCAGCGTGCCGGCGTCGTTCGCGCCGAGGTCGGCGCGCAGGTCGGCGTCGAGCTTCATCTTGTCGGCGCCGGCCGGGCTCAATGACGACAGGTCACCGCGCCAAGGCGACGGCAGGATCACGAGCACCAACGCGGCGACGGCGGTCACCGCGAACAACGGCCAGCGCAGCCGAGGCAGGACCTCGGTACACCAGCCGACGGCGTGACCCAGGCGCAGCCGCAGCCCCGTGCCCGGCGCACCGTCGGGCGCCATCACCGTGAAGACGTAGCGGGTGGTCAGCGCCGCACCGACCAGGCCGGCGATCGAGAACACACCGAGCTGCGCCAGGCCGGGGAACCCCGAGAACAACAGGGCGGCGAAGCCGCACACCGACGTCAGCAGGCCCAGCCGCACGGTCGGCCAGCTCGCGCGGATCCAGCGCTGTGCGCCGCCGCCCTGCGCTGCGCCGGCGGTCGCGTGCGCCTGGATCAGGTAGTAGATCGCGTAGTCGACCGCCTCGCCGATCAGCGTCGTGCCGAAACCGAGCGTGATGCCGTGGACGTTGCCGAAGATCAGGCTGACGGCGGCGATGCCGGCCAGCACGCCGGTGGCCACCGGCAACAGTGCGGTCACGAGCGTTCGCAGCGAGCCGCCGAACGCGACCAGCAGCAGCGCCACGATCGCGACGCCGCCGGCGATCGCGAGCCGCTCGACCTCGGACTTGATCTGCGCGCGCGAGGCGACCGCGAAGCTGCCGGAGCCCGACACCAGCAGCCGCAAGCCCTGCGCCTCGTACGGCGCGAAGCTGGTGCGCAGCTGCGTCAGCGCGCGTTCCTGCGCGTCGAGGTCGCCGCCGTCGGCGTGGGTGGTGGCGATCAGCACCGCGCGCGGCGCCCGACGCGAGGCCCAAGCCCCGTCCTCGCTCTTCGGGGCCTGCGTCGGGAGCATGCCTTCGGCCATGCGCACCGTTTCACCGGTCGGATCGCGCAGGATCACCGACTTGATCGCCGCGCCGGCCGGCGTGCCGAGCAGCGAGGTCGCCTCGTCGATGCCGGCGCGCAGGCCGTCCACCGTGAAGCGTTGTGCGTCGACCGCGGGGCTCAACAGATAGCGATGCTCGAACAGGAACTTGCCGGTGGCCTCGAACGCCGAGTTGTCGCCGTTGTGCACGGCATCGAACAGGCCGCTCGCGCGCAAGGTCTTCGCGTAGGCGAGCGATGCCGCGCCGCGGGCCTCGGGGGTTCCGCCCTCGATGCCGATCAGCACCAGTCGCGCGGCGATGCCGCTGCGCAGTTGATCGAGCAGCACCGCCTGCTCCGCGCTCGGCGAGCGCGGCAGGAAGGCCGACAGGTCGGCGACGAAGTGCGTGCGCGCGGTGATGCCGATCGCGGCGAGGATGCCGACGGCCCACAGCGCGAGCGCGACGAAGCGTGAGCGTGGCACGGCCATGCGTCGATCGGCCGGTCAGCGCGCGGGCGGCGCCGAGGCCGCGGCGTCGGGGATCATCGGCGTGATGCTCATCACCGAGCGGTCACCGTCGGCCATTGCGACGACGACTTCGCGCACGTAAGCCTGCTGACCGCTGACGCGCACCGACGTCACCAGCTCGCGCAGGCGCGGCATCAGGGGCACGAGCTCGAGCGTCCAGCGTGCCGGCGCGCCCGACACCGCCGGCGTGAAATGACGTTCCAGCGCGGCGCGGTTGCCGGTCAGCGTGCCGCGGATCGCCTCGAAGATCACCGCGGCTTCGGGCACGCTGTCCAGCGCCACGGTGCGACTGCGCGAACCCATGCTCATCGTGACCAGGTTGCCGACGACGGCCATGCGGTCGCGCGTCGGCTTGAGCGTTTCGCGCACGAAACTGTCGGGCGCCTCGAAGGTCAGCCGGCCGGACGATTCGAGCGTGCGTTCGAGCATCGAGACGTAGCGCTTCTCGACGAACGACGCTTCGCCGGCCTTCACCTGGCCGAGCAGTTGCATCAGTTGTTCGAGCGTGAAGGAGGCCTGCGCGCGCGCCGGCAGCACCGCGACGGCGATCGCGCAGACGACGAAGCGGCGCCGCTCACTGCGTTGCGGCATCGTCGGCCTCGGCCCAGAAGTCGTAGAAGTTGAACCAGTTCATCGGCCATTCAACGCACAGCGCGCCGAGCAGGGCGACATAGCGCTCGAGCGCGATGCGCACGCGCTGGTCGGTGTCCAGGCCATCGGTCGGCGCGTCCGGGCTGAAATCGGCGAGCGGCACGAAGCGCAGCTCGTAGCGGTTGCCGCCGGCGTACAGGCCGGCCATGAAGTACAGCGGGCGGCGCAGCATCGCGGCCAGGCGGAACGGGCCGTCGGAGAAGTGCGCCGGCCGGCCGAGAAACTCCAGCGTCACAGTGCGCGAGCGATCCGAATGCCCCGGCAGCGTGCGGTCGGCGAGCATGCCCGCCATGCCGCCATCGTCGAGCCAGCGGCGCAGCGTCAGCATCGCGCCGGCGCGGCCGAGCGCGATCGTGTGCAACTGCGCTTTCGGCGCGACCGCGGCGAGCGTCGCGTTGATCAGGCGGGCGTTGTCCTCGTACATCAGCACCGCGACCCGCGCGCCGCTCCAGTGCGCGCTCGAGCGCAACGCCTCGAAGCTGCCGAGGTGCGCCCCGGCGAACAGCACGCCGGCGCCGCGGGCGAGCAGTTCATGCACCGGTTCGGCGCCGCTCGAACGGACATCGAACTGGTCGTGCCGTTCCTGCAGGAAGTACACGCGGTCCAGGATCGTCGCGGCGAAGCAGTGGATGTGGCCGTAGGTGTCGACGATCGTCGAGTCGCGCCCGAGCGCGCGCGTCAGGTAGCGCCGCGATTCGCGTCGCGCCTTGCCGTTCATCACGAGGAAGTACAGCGTGATCGGATGCAGCACCAGGCGGGCGATCGGGCGCCCCGCGAACACCGCGATCCAGCGCATCACGCGCAGGATCCACAGGTTGCTGCGTTCGCGCTCGGTGGCCCAGCTGGCGGGGTTGCGATCCGCCGGCGTGCTCATGGCGCGCCCCGGCCGGCGACGGCGGCTCGAGCCTCGAACACGCCCGACGCCGCGACGCGTTCGCCCTCCTTGACCTCGAAGCGCACGCCGCGCGGACTCGCGTCGAGTTGCACGGTCAGCATCGCGCCGGGTTGCACCGGCGCGAGGAACTTGGCGGCGCCGATGCGCGGCGCGGGGCCGACGCACGCGGCGGCCGACGGGTCATCGAGGATCGCCTCGAGCACCTCGGCCAGCAGCGAGACACCCGGCAGCAGCGGCTGCCCCGGGAAGTGACCGGCAAACGCCGGATGGTCGGCCGCGATGTGCAGTGCGATCGCACGCATCGATCAGGCCCGCTGCGCGCCGAGCGCCCGCGCGGCCCACGCGGCGAACGGGCCCGCGGGCAACTTGCCGGTGCCGGCCTCGCGCGGCAGCGCCTCGACGGCGACGATGCGGCGCGGGAGGAACGCCGCGTCCACGCGCTGGCGCAGCGCCGCGAGCACGTCGTCGTGCAGCGCTTGCGGCGACTTCTGCGCTGCCACGACGAAGGCGATCAGGCGCGTCACGCCGCCGCTCGCATCGTCCGGCGGCAGCCAGAACGCGCCGTCCTGCACGCCGGGGATCATGTTCAAGTGGTAGTTCAAGTGGCTGAGCGAGCTGCGCTTGCCGGCCACGTTGATCAAATCGTTCGAGCGACCGAGCAGGCGGAAGGTGGTCGGGTCGAGCACCTCGATCATGTCGGCGAGCTGGGTCGGTTGCGGCACGTGGCCGCCCTGCACGACGGTCTCGACGCCGTCGCCGCTGAGCGCCAGACCGTCGTAGGTGTGCCATTCGGCGCCCTGGGTCGGACGGCGCGAGGCGACCTGGCCGGCCTCGGTGCAGCCGTAGATCTCCATCAGCGGCCCGGCCAGCGCCGCTTCGGCCCGCGCCGCCAGCTGCGGCGACAGCGGTGCGGTCGCGCTGACCGTCAGGTCGATCGCCGGCAGGGACACGCCGGAGTCGAGCAGCATCTTGAGATGAAACGGCGTCGTCACCAGCATCCGCGGGCGCGCCGCGCGTTGCAGTGCCGCGGCGATGTCGGCCGGATAGAACGGCCGGTCGGCATCGAACGCCGCGCCGCCGAGCAGCGCGACCAGCACGGTCGATTCGAAGCCGTACATGTGCTGCGGCGGCACGGTCGCGACCAGCGTCACGCCCTCGAGCGACGAACGGCCCATCTCGCGCGCCAGCCGCCGCGCGCCGCCGCGGGTGTTGCGCACCAGCAGGCCCCAGACCTTGGCGTGCGGGACCGGCGCGCCGGTCGACCCCGACGTCAGCACCTGCGCCGCCAGCATCGTCTCGGCGATGTGCGGGACCGCGACCTCCGCGGGCGCGGGCGTGCCCTGATCGGCGTGGTGGACCAGCGGCAGATCGAGTGCCGAGGTCGCATCCGTCAGGCCGTAAGCATCGGGGTACAGGCTGCGCAGCCGCGCGGCCGTGTCCGGCGTGTGGTTGGGCGGCATCAGGTTGGCCTGGCCGCGCAACATCGCGGCGCCGAGGCCGACCGCGAAGCGGTAGCGATCCGCCGTGACGTTGAGCATGGTGCCGGGCGACGGCAGGCGCGCGCTCAGCGCCTGCACGTCGGCCAAGTACGCGCGACGCGAGATCGGCACACCGTGGCGCCAGGCCAGCGGCGCGTCCAGCGATGCGCCCGCGATCAACGGCACGCCGCTCATCGGGCAACCCCGCGCGCTGCGCGCCGCGGGATGAGCGTTTCGGAGCGGCCGGGCGCGCTCATGCGGTCGGCTTCGTCGTGTGGCGGTACGAGCGGATCATCGCCGGGATGTCGACGCGCTCGAACTCCGGATGCAGCCGGTAGCGCAGCGCGTACTCGCCGCCGAACATCAGCACCAGCAGGATCGGCGTCAGCAGGTTCGCGAACAGCGCCCAGGTCTCGAAGCGCGCGAACGCGTACAGCCCGAGCGAGACCACCGCCATCAGGATGAAATAGACCACCCAGGCCAGCGTCAGCTTGCGGGTGTAGGCGACCATGCCGGGCGTCAGTTCGCGGTGGACGCGCGCCGCCATCGTCGTGATCAGCGGCGTGCGGCCGGCGCGCAGCGTGCCGCCGAATGCGGCCGCGAGGAACGAATGGATGCCGGCATGCTGCGCGAGGTACAGCATGTTGGGCGACAGGCTGGTGCCGCGCCAGGCCTCGATGCACAGCCACGCGAGCACGAGCGCGGCGGTCGCGCCGAGCCAGCGCTGCCCCCCGCGCCACGAACCGGCCGCGATCGCGATCAACATCGGCGCGAGCACGCCGACCGCGTTCCACGGCGTAGTCTCCGGGCGTGTCATCAGCCAGTACGTGCCGAACACGTAGGCGACGCTGGCGAGCACGATCGCGACGACGCGCGTCATCGTCACTTCCGGTGAGTGGCGATATGGTCGCTCAGGCTGGCCAGCGAAGTGAAGATGCGGATGTTGTCTTCGTCATCGGAGCGAAGCTGGAAGCCGTAGCGCTGCGAAACCACCAGCGCGACCTCGAGGATGTCGATCGAATCCAGACCCAGACCTTCGCCATAGAGCGGGGCTTGCGGGTCGATGGATTCGGGGGTGATGTCGAGGTTCAACGCCTCGACGAGGAGGCCGGCGACTTCGCGCTGCAGATCGGTCTGGACTGGGGTCATGCTGAGTGGTCCCTGGGGCGCGCGAGTTTACCAAACGACCCTCGTTGACGACGGAGGGTTCCCGGCGCTGCCGCTCAGCGGTATCCGCCTTCGTTGGCGTTGTGGATGATGGCGATCAGGTTGCCCGACGCCCAGTCGCCGGCCGAGCCGCCGGCGAAGATCAGCCGGCCCTGGCCCTTGTAGACCAGTTCGTGGCGATAGCGATCACTGCCGAAGAAGAACGGGATGAACGCCTTGCCGGTGACATAGGCGCCCTGGTCGGTCGGCTGGCCGACGAGGTCGGTGACCTGACGCATGCCCATGCCGATCTGCAGCTTGGTGAAGCGGCTGTTCGGGCCGGGCTTGCCGGTGATGTCGCCTTCCCAGTCGTTCAGGCCCTTGACGTGCACCGTGTCGCCGGAAGGCGCGGGCGCCGGGGCCGGCGCTTTCGCGGCCGGCGCCGGTGCCGGCGCTGCGGGCGTGGCCGCCGGAGCGGGGGCGGGCGACGATGATCCCTGACCGGTCACGCTCTTGACCGTCTCGCAGCCGCCCAGCAGCGCGGCCGTGGCCATCAATGCCGCCACGCACGCGCGTCGATTCGGGGGGGTCTTCATCGCAGAGGCCTCGCTCATTCGTTGTCGATGAGCCTAGTCTATGCGGTCATTCGACCGTCGCGCCGCTCGCCTTCACGACCTTTTCGTACTTGGCGTTCTCGGCCTTCACGAACGCGCCGAAGGCCTCGGGCGTCGAGGCGATCGACTCGGCCATCAGGCTGGCCAATCGGGTCTTCAGATCGGTCGACGCCAGGGCATCGACGAACGCCCGGTTGAGCTTGGCAGTCACCTCGGCGGGCAGCCGCGCCGGCCCGAACAGCCCGAACCAGGTGTTGATGTCGAACCTGGCCAGACCGAGCGCCTTGCCGCTCTCGGCGATCGTCGGCACCTCGGGCATCGCCGACGACCGCATCGTCGTCGTCACCGCGATCGCGCGCAGCTTGCCCGACTTGATGTTCGCCGACGCGGCCGCGAGGTTGTCGAAGTTCAGGTCGACCTGGCCCGAGATCAGCGCGAGCTGCGCCGGGTTGCCGCCGGCGTACGGGATGTGCACCATGAACACGCCGGCCTGCGACTTGAACATCTCGCCCGCCAGATGGCCGGCGCTGCCGTTGCCGCCGGAGCCGTAGTTCAGCCTGCCGGGGTTCGCCTTGGCGTAGGCGATCAGCTCGGCGAGCGTGCGGATGCCGAGCTTGTCCGCGTTCGCGGCATTCATCACCAGCACGTTCGGCACCTGCGCCACGCCGGTGATCGGCGTGAAGTCGCGCAGCGCGTCGTACGGCATCTTCTTGAACAGCCACGGGTTGATCGCGTGCGTGGCAACCGCACCCATCACGATCGTCGTCCCGTCGGGCGCCGCCTTGGCGGCCAGGTCGGCACCGAGGTTGCCACCGGCACCGGGGCGGTTGTCGACGATCACCGGGCCGAGCGCGTCGTGCGTCTTGTCCGCCAGCGCGCGCGCGACGATGTCCAGCGGCCCGCCGGGCGGATAGGGCACGATCAGTCGGATCGGCCGCCCCGACTGCGCGCGGACGGGCCGGGCCAGCGCGACGAGCGCCAGCGTCGGGACGATGCCGAGTGCGCCCCGGCGCCGCATCATGGCCGGCGCAGCAGGATCGCCTTGACCCAGCCGTCGCCGCGCGTGGCCGTGACCTTCACGAAGCCGTTGGTCTCCTCGCCGAGCAGCAGCACCTCGTCGTTCTTGCCCAGCGATTGCAGTTCGCCGGCGCCGTCGGACGGTGCGCGCAGCACCTTGACGCCGTTGATCTTCGGGATCATCACGTCGCCCGCGGCGCCCATGTTGGCCTTGACGCTGGCCGACGCGTTCTGCTGCGACGCGATCCCCGGGCGGGCCTGCACCAGCGACGGATTGGACCGGATGTTGCGGACGATGTTGTTCCAGTTGTCGACGAACGAGGCGACGATCATCTTGCCTTCGTTGGTGTTGCTGTAGCCGCCGAAGCCCCCGCCGCCGCCGCTGCCGAAGAGCACGCCGCCGAGTGCGAAGTCCGCCTTCTCGGCGCTGCCGGTGGCGGCCGCGACCTGGATGCCCGAGCGCGAATCGACCAGGAGCATGCTGGTTTCGGCCTGCTTGAACTTCACGCCGCCGGCGACGCCGCCGACCAGCGCCCCCGCACGACCGCCGATCAGGCCGCCGATCGTGCCGCCCATCCCGCCGGCATTGCTCTCGCTGAAGACGACGTTCGGATTGACGATGAAGTCCGCCGCGGCCATCTGGCCCTTGCCGACGTTGGAGCCCTGCTGCAACTCGCCCGACTGCGCCAGCGCGCGCTCCTGCATCATGTTGCCCATCGCCGCCCCGCGCTCGACGACCTGGAAGCAGTTCGACTGCTGCACCAGCATCCGCAGCACCGCGGTCGGCGAGCCCAGGCCGTAGCGCTGCAGGTTGCCGATCACGACGCTCTGCGGTTCGACGACCGCCAGCGTGCCCTTCGGCGAGTCGCAGCGCTCGAGCTGCGCGTTCGCGTTCGCCGCGCCGTTCGGCCCGGCACCGCCGGAGGCCATCGAGCCGCCCTTGCCAAGCTCCTGGGCCGACGCGGCCAGCGGAGCGAGCAGGGCGATGACGAACGCGGCCGGTACCGCGCGCAGAGCGGGAGACACTGTCATGGCAACCTCCGAAACGATGTCGGTCGATTCTAGGCGCCGTGTTTGTCGGCTTCGGAGGTGAATGCGTCGGCGTAGAACTCGTCGTCCGGCAACCCGCACTTCATCTCGAAGTCGCGCTTGGCCGACTCGACCATGATCGGCACGCCGCAGGCATAGACCTGGTGGTTCATCAGGTTCGGATGGTCGTGCATCACCGCGTGATGGACGAAGCCGGTGCGGCCGGTCCAGGCGTCCTCCGGCTTCGGGTCGGACAGCACCGGGATGTAGCGCAGATTCGGCATCGCTGCGGCGGCTTCGAGCGCCCAATCGTGCAGGTACACGTCTGCCTTGCTGCGGCAGCCCCAGTACAGCTCGGCATGGCGCTGGCTGCCGCTGTGGCGCAGTTGCTCGATGATCGCCTTGATCGGTGCGAAGCCGGTGCCCGAGGCGAGCAGGATCATCGGCTTGTCGGAGTCCTCGCGCAGGAAGAAGCTGCCGAACGGGCCTTCCATCCGCAGGATGTCCTTCTCCTTCATCGCGGTGAAGACGTGGTCGGTGAACTTGCCGCCCGGCAGGTGACGCAGGTGCAGCTCGATGCCCGGCTTGTCGTCCTGCGTGTGAGGCGCGTTGGCCATCGAGTAGCTGCGGCGCGAACCGTCGCGCAGGATGAACTCGACGTACTGGCCGGCGCGGTACAGCAGCTTGTCGTTCGCCGGCAGTTGCATCTGCAGCACCGCGACGTCCGGCGCCGGTTTCGCGATCGTCGTGACCCGCGTCGGCATCTTGCGGATCGGGAACTCGCCCGCGCCCGGCACGGTGCGCGCTTCGACGACGACGTCCGTCTGGGGCGCGGCCTGGCAGGTCAGGATCCAGCCGGACGCCTCTTCCTCGGCACTGAGCGCCTTGTTCTGATGCACGCCATGGATCACGCGACCTTCGATCAGGCGGCTCTTGCACGAGCCGCAGGCGCCGTCCTTGCAGCCATAGGGCAGGCCGACGCCCTGGCGGATCGCGGCCGCGAGGATCGGCTCGTCGCGATCGACGCTGAAGGTGCGGCCGCTGGGCTGCACGGTGACGGTGAAGGACATGACGTTGGGCGCCCTCGTAAACTCGGCCCATGATTTTGCCTGCACATTCATGTCCTTCATCGGGTCGCGGCCGACGCTGCTGATCGTCGGCTGCGGCGACATCGGATTGCGGGCGGTTCGGCTGCTGCGTGGCCGCTGGCGCCTGCTGGCGCTGACGTCGAACGCCGCGCGCGTGCCCGAGCTGCGTGCCGCGGGCGTCGAACCGCTGGTCGGTGACCTCGATCGGGCCGCCACGCTCGCGCGCCTGGCCGGGCTGGCCGACGCGGTGCTGCATCTCGCGCCACCGCCGCCGCAGGGTGCGAGCGACACGCGCACGGTCGGTCTGCTGCGCGCCCTGGCGCGCAAGAACCGCGTCCGGCGCATCGTCTATGCAAGCACCAGCGGCGTGTACGGCAACTGCGACGGTGCCTACGTCGACGAGGCGCGTCCGGTGCATCCGCAGACCGATCGGGCCGGCCGTCGCGTCGACGCCGAGCAGCGGCTGCGCTGGTACGGGCGCGCGTTCGGCGTGCGGGTGACGCTGCTGCGCATCCCGGGCATCTACGCCGGCGATCGGCGCGGCGGCCACCCGCGCGAGCGCCTGGCGCGCGGGTCGCCGGTGCTCGCGAGCGACGTCGATGTCTACACGAACCACATCCACGCCGATGACCTGGCGCGAGCGTGCGTGCGTGCGCTGTACGTCGGCGCGCCACAACGCGCCGTCAATGTCTGCGACGACAGCGTGCTGAAGATGGGCGACTACTTCGATCTGGCCGCGGATCTTGCCGGCGTCGCGCGGCCGCGCCGCATCGGCCTCGACCAGGCCCGGCGCGAGCTCTCGCCGATGCAGCTCAGCTTCCTTGGCGAATCGCGCCGGCTGAGCAACGCGCGCCTCAAGCGCGAATTGGGCCTGCGCCTGCGCTACCCCACCGTCGAGCAGGGCCTGCGGGCCGGATGACGGACGAGGACCACGATGAAGACGCTGCTGCTGACCGATCCGATGCCGCCGGGCTACTTCACCAAGGCGATCCTCGCGATCGCGCCCGACGCGCGGCTCGTCGAGTATCGCGAGGGTCTGACCGAGGCCGAACTCGCCGAGATCGAGGTGGTGCTCGGCTGGCGCTTTCCGCCCGGTGTGGCCGGGCGTCTGCCGCGGCTGCGCTGGGTCTGTGCGGTGGCGGCCGGCGTCGAAAAGCTGCTCGTGCCGGACCTCGCCGCCCACGTGCCGGTCTCGCGCATCGTCGACACCGAGCAGGCCGAGGGCATCGCCCAGTTCGTCGTGCTGATGGCGCTGCGCCATGCGCGGGGCCTCGCGGGCTATCAGGCACTGCAGCTCGAGCGGTCGTGGAAGCGGCAGCCGGTGGCGGCGGTGCGCAGCCGCGTCGCGGTGCTCGGCATGGGCACGATGGGCGGCGCGATCGCGCGCCTGCTCGGCGTGGTCGGATTCGAGGTGCGCGGCTGGTCGCGCCGCAGCGGGGAGCGCCTCGACGACGCGCTGGCCGCGGCCGACATCGTGGTCTGCGCGCTGCCGTTGACGCCCGAGACCGATCGGCTGCTCGACGAGCGCGCGTTCGCGCGCATGCCCGCGGGCAGCTACCTGATCAATGTCGCGCGCGGCGCGCATGTCGTCGAGCCCGATCTGATCGCCGCAGTGCGCTCGGGTCACCTGGCCGGTGCGGCACTCGATGTCCAATGCCGTGAGCCGATGTCGGCCGACGACCCCTTGTGGACCGTGCCGGGCATCACGATCACCCCCCACATCGCCGCGCAGTCGTCGCCGCAGACGATCGCCGCCCAGTTCGTCGCGGGGCTGCGCTGCCTGGAGCGTGGCGAAGCGCCGCCGCAGCGCGTCGACCGGAACCGAGGGTACTGAGCGCGACGCGCCCATGGTAGAGTTTTTGCGTCGCACCGCGGTCGTCGGTCGCGCCCCCAGCCTGCCGTCATCGATGTCGTCTCTCCGCGAAGATCTGCTGCGTCCCAGTCTGTCCGATCCGGCCGCGGTCGCGGCGGCGCCATACAGCAATCAAGCGCTGTTCGTGACGGCGTTTCTCGGCGGGCCGGTCGCGGCGATCGGGATGGTCGCGCTCAACGTCTGGCGTTTGGGGCGTGTGCGGCGCGATGCGGCGTGGCTGGCGGCATCGTGCGCGTGCTACGTCGTCGCGCGCGTGCTGCTGAGCCGCTCGGGTCCCTCGCTCGAACCGCTGCTGTCGTCGTGGCTGGGTGACGGTGCCGACAGCGTCGTGCTGCGCCTCGTGGCGCTGCTGATCGCGCTGCTGGCGATGGGGTGCCATCGGCGCGAACAGCGCAGCACCGATCTGTTCGACCTTCGGCGCCCCAGCGCCTGGATCCCCGCGATCGTGCTGATCGTGGTCGGGCAGTTCGTCGACGTGCTGCTGGCGCGCTGGATCGCTTGAGCGCAGGCTGATGTCGGCCGACGCGCCCACCGCCGCGCAGCGCGCGCAACAGATCGGCGAGCTGGTCGATCGTCGCCGCATCGCGCTGGCACGCGACGCGTTGCACGAGGCGCTGATGTCGGACCCCCAGCATGCCGATCTGCTGTACCAGGCGGCGCGCGTCGATGCACTGGAGGACAACAACGCGTCGGCACGCGAATCGCTGGGCCGGGCACTCGCATCCGAGCCGGAGCATCTCGGCGCGCGCATGCTGCTGCTCTGGCTGCTGACGGACGATGGCGATCTGGTGCAGGCCGAGGCGCTGGCGCTGACGCTGCTGCGCGAGCATCCGAACTGGGCCGATCTGTACGCGGCCTACGCGCGCGTGATGCTGCGCGCGCTGAAGTTCTCCAAGGCGCGCGAGCTGTGCCGGGAAGCGCTGCGCCTGGACCCCGCGAACGAGGCGGCGCTGCACACGATGGGCTTGTGCGACATCATCGAGAACCCCCGCGGTGCCGACAGCGCGGCGATCCGCACGCTGATCGCGCAAAGCCCCGACGACCGCTACACGCTCGGACTGGTGGTGGCGGCGCTGACCCAGGCCGGCAAGACGCGCGAGGCGCTGCGCGGTGCGCGCGAGCTGTTGCGGCTGCAACCGAACGATCCGCACCTGCTGCACAACGTGCGCGAACTCGCCTACGTCAACCATTGGTCGATGGCGCCGCTGCGACCGCTGCAGCGGTTCGGCTGGAGTGCCTCGGTCGGCATCTGGATCGGCGGCATCGTGCTGACGCGCGTGCTGGCCGGTTTCCAACCCGGGCTGGCGATCGTGCTCGGCTGGTGCATCTTCGGCTATGCCCTGTATTCCTGGGTCTGGCCTCCGTTGCTGCGCCGGATCATGTTGCGCGGCTGACGCCGGCCGGCTTCCTTGCGAGCATTCCCGTGGATCAACCTCCCTCACGCGACACCCTGGAGCAGCAACTGCTGGTCGCGCCATTCGACATCGAGCTGCGGCTGGCCTACGCCGAACGGCTGCTCGACGAAGGCGCTCACGCGCAGGCGCTGGCGCAGGCCGAACTCGTCGATCGGCAACAGCCGGCCGGATCGCTGCGCTCTCGCCTCGTGCTGGCGCGCAGCCTGCACGCGGTCGGCCGCACACCCGAGGCGTTGACAGCCTACGAGCGGGCGCGCGAACTGGAGGGGTTCGAGCCGGTCGAGCCACTGGAATCGCTGCGATCGACCGCGCAGCCGACGCGGTCGCCGCCGTTGCGACTCGTGCCGGCGGGTTCGACGGGCGCCGAGGTCGTGTCGATCGCGCAGGTGGCGGAAGAGAAGGTGCGTTTCTCGAGCATCGTCGGCATGGAGGAGCTGAAGAAGACGATCCGGCTGAAGATCATCGAGCCTTACTTGAACCCGGGGCTGTTCGCGCGCTTCAAGTCCAACGCCGGCGGTGGCTTGCTGCTCTACGGCCCGCCGGGGTGCGGCAAGACGATGATGGCGCGTGCGGTCGCGAACGAGTGCAACGCGAACTTCGTGTCGATCGGCATCTCCGACATCCTGAACATGTGGCTCGGCGAGAGCGAGCGCAACCTCGCGGCGGTGTTCGACAAGGCGCGCGCGCAACAGCCCTGCGTCCTGTTCTTCGACGAGCTCGATGCGCTGGCGTACTCGCGCTCGAAGGCGGGCAGCTCGAGCGCGCGCACGGTCGTCAACGAGTTCCTCGCACAACTCGATGGCGTGGGCCGCGAGAACAAGGGCGTGCTGATCCTGGCGGCGACCAACATGCCGTGGGACATCGATCCGGCGATGCGTCGACCCGGCCGCTTCTCGCGCCAGATCTTCGTGCCCCCCCCGGACCTGGCCGCGCGCGCCGCGATGCTGGCGATCAAGCTCACCGGCGTGCCGATGCAGGGCGTCGACCTCGGCGTGATCGCGCGTGCAACGGAGCACTATTCCGGCGCCGACATGGACGGGTTGATCGAGTTGGCGAAGGAGTCGGCATTGGCCGAGGCCTTGTCGACCGGCGTCGAGCGCGCGATCGGTGCGGGCGACTTCGATCGCGCGCTGCGCCAGACGCAGGCGTCGACACTGGACTGGCTGCGCACCGTGCGCAACGTCGTCAAGTACGCGGGCGACGACGCGAGCTACCGCGACGTGGAGGTCTACCTCAAGGCGACCAAGCTGCTTTGAGGGGTTGCGCCGGCGCGCGACTCAGCGCCGACGGCGACCGAACGGCGGGCGGCCCTGCCAGTAGCGAATCATCAGGTAGCCGCCGAGCATGCCGCCCAGGTGCGCGAAGTGCGCCACGCCGTCGTTGGAGCCCCAGACGAAGAACAGCAACTCCAGTGCGCCGTAGATTCCGACCAGCACCTTGGCCTTCATCGGGATCGGCGGAATGATCAGCATGACCATCCGGTTCGGGAACATCATGCCGTAGCCGATCAACAGGCCGAACAGCGCGCCGGACGCGCCGACCGTCGCGCCGCCGCTGCCGAGCACGGCGCGCAGCATCAATTGCGCGAACGCAGCGGTCAGCAGGCTCGCGGCGTAGAACTGCAGGTAGCGGCGCGGCCCCCAGAGGCGCTCCAGCTCCGAGCCGAACATCCACACGCCCAGCATGTTGAAGAACAGGTGCGACGTGTTGTTCAGGTCGTGCAGGAACGCGTACGTCACCACCTGCCACGGATAGAAGCCATGCCCGAGCGGGTACAGCGCCATGACGCGGGTCAGCAGTCCGCCGAGGATGTAGTCGACGCAAAAGAGCGCCACGTTGATCAGCAGCAGGGCTTGCGTGACGGGCGGGAGTTGAGGCATGCGCAGGTCCGAGGGCGGGCCGAAAGCGCAGAGTCTAAGGGGGCGCACCGGTCGGGCGATCCTGCCTCGTGCGCCTGTGGCAAAATTCGCCGCTCTACAGCACCGGCCTCGGTGGCGAAATCGGTAGACGCGCGGGACTCAAAATCCCGTTCCGCAAGGAGTGTCGGTTCGATTCCGACCCGAGGCACCACAGGCCCAAGCTCATCCTGCGAGAATCCCCCGCCAGGAGAGTTCATGAGCGCAACACCCCCTCGCTATTCCAGCGTCGAAGACGCCATCGGCAACACGCCGCTGGTGCAACTCGTGCGCCTGCCCGGTGCAGACAACGAACGACGCAGCAATGTGCTGCTCGGCAAGCTCGAGGGCAACAACCCGGCCGGGTCGGTCAAGGACCGACCGGCGATCAGCATGATCAAGCGCGCCGAGGAGCGCGGCGAGATCAAGCCCGGCGACACGCTGATCGAGGCCACCTCGGGCAACACCGGCATCGCGCTGGCGATGGCCGCTGCGATACGCGGCTACCGCATGCTGCTGATCATGCCGGAGGACCTGAGCGTCGAGCGTGCGCAGACGATGAAAGCGTTCGGCGCCGAGCTGATCCTGACACCGCGCTCCGGCGGCATGGAACATGCGCGCGATCTGGCCGAGCAGATGCAGCGCGACGGCAAGGGGCGCGTGCTCGACCAGTTCGCGAATGCCGACAATCCGCGCATCCACTACGAGACCACCGGCCCGGAGATCTGGCGTGACACCGGCGGGCGCATCACGCACTTCGTCAGCGCGATGGGCACGACCGGCACGATCACCGGCGTGTCTCGGTACCTGAAGGAGCAGAACGCCAACGTGCGCGTGATCGGCGCGCAGCCGAGCGAGGGCTCGCGCATCCCCGGCATCCGCAAGTGGCCCGAAGCGTACCTGCCCAAGATCTACGACCCGAGCGCCGTCGACGAGATGGTCTACGTCAGCCAGTCCGACGCCGAGGACACGGCGCGGCGAATGGCCGCGCAAGAGGGCCTGTTCGCGGGCATCTCGGCCGCGGGCGCCTGTTGGGTCGCGCTGCAGATCGCCAAGCAGGTCGAGGGCGCGACGATCGTGTTCGTCGTCTGCGACCGGGGTGATCGCTATCTGTCCACAGGAGTCTTTCCCGCATGAGCCATTCGTTCAAGTTCTGTCCGAACTGCGCGACCGAGTTGCAGACCCTGGCGCGGATGGAAGATGGCGGCGAGAAGGAGCGCCTGCGCTGCGTCGCGTGCGAGTGGACCCACTGGAACAATCCCACGCCGGTGCTGGCGGCCATCATCGAGAAGGCCGACGAGGGCGGGCTGGTGCTGCTCGCGCGCAACGCGGCCTGGCCGGGCCGCATGTTCGCGCTGATCACCGGCTTCATGGAGGCGGGCGAGACGCCCCAGGAAGGCATCGCGCGCGAAGTCAAGGAAGAGACGAATCTCGACGTCGACGCATTGAACCTGATCGGCGTCTACGACTTCCAGCGCATGAACCAGGTGATCATCGCCTACCACGCCGTGGCGCGCGGCGAGGTCGTGTTGTCGCCCGAGTTGGCCGAGTACCGCCTGTATCGCCCCGAGGACATCAAGTGCTGGCGCGCCGGCACCGGCTACGCGGTGGCCGAGTGGCTCACCTCGCGCGGCATCACGCCGCAGTGGGTCGATCTGCCGGCCCGAGCCTAGAATCGCGGCAACACGAGGACCGTCATGGACGCCAACAAAGAACTCGATACCCGCGGCTTGAACTGCCCGCTGCCGATCCTGAAGGCGAAGAAGGCGCTCGCGGACATGCGCAGCGGCGAGGTGTTGAAGGTGGTTGCGACCGATCCGGGTTCGATGCGCGACTTTCAGGCGTTCGCGCGCCAGACCGGCAACGAGCTCGTCGAGCAGGCCGCGAACAACGACGAGTTCGTCCACTTCCTGCGCCGGCGCTGAGCGCCGCACAGGGCCGTCGGATCAGATCTCGATCGACCGCAGGTAGTCGCGAAAGCCCGGGCCGAGCACCGGGTGGGCGAGGGCCAACTCGACGTTGGCCTGCAAGAAGCCCTCCTTGCTGCCGCAGTCGTAGCGCTTGCCGTCGTAGCGATAGGCGAACACCTTCTCGCGTCGCAGCAGCCCGGCGATGCCGTCGGTGAGCTGAATCTCGCCGCCCACGCCGCGGGGCTGATTCGCGATCTCGTGAAAGACGCCGGGCGTCAGGATGTAGCGGCCGGCGACGCCCAGGCGTGACGGCGCGTCCTCGGGGGCGGGCTTCTCGACGATGCGGCTCACGTCCATGAGGTGGTCGTTGATCGCGGTGCCGGCGACGATGCCGTAGCGACGCGTCTGTTCCGCCGGGACTTCCTGGACCGCCAGGATCGAGACGCGCCATTCGTTGTACTGGTCGACCATCTGCTTCAGCACGGGCGGGTTGCCGACCATCAAGTCGTCCGCCAGCAACACCGCGAATGGGTGGTTGCCCACCAGGCGCTGGCCGCACAGGACCGCGTGGCCCAGGCCCAGGGCCTGCGCCTGTCGCACGTAGATGCACTCCATGTCGTCGGGCTTGACGCTGCGAACGACCGCCAGCAGTTCTTCCTTGCCCGCTTGTTCGAGGGCTACCTCGAGCTCGAACGTCATGTCAAAGTGGTCTTCGATCGGGCGCTTGTGGCGGCCTGTCACAAAGATCATTTCCCGGACCCCCGCCGCATACGCCTCTTCCACTGCATACTGGATCAGCGGTTTATCGACCACGGGCAACATCTCTTTCGGTTGCGCTTTGGTCGCAGGCAAGAAGCGCGTACCGAGTCCGGCCACAGGAAAGATCGCTTTGGTGATTGACATCTACTTACAATCCTTGTCGATGGGTCGGATGATTCTGGCACGACCCTCGTGAACAGATCGGCAGCACATCGCTGAACCCCATCCCAACACTGCCAACAAGCGCATGGATCTGCTGATCATCGAATCGCTCGAAGCCGAAGTCATGGAATGGCTCGAGGCGCGCTATGCGGTGCGCTACGCGCCCGAACTCGCGAACGATCCGCGCGCTTTCCGCCAGGCCCTGTACAACGTGCGGGCGATGATCGTGCCGCCGCCGGTGGCACTCGATGCGCAGGTGCTGCACTACGCCCCGGTGTTGCGGGCCGTCGGCCGCGTCAGCGCCGGCGCCGAGAACATCGATCTCGAAGCCTGCGCGCGTGCGCGCGTCGAGGTCGTGCGCGGGCTGACGGCGACGGCCCAGGCCGAAGCCGAATTCATGATCGGCGCGCTGCTCTCGCTGCTGCGGCGCGTGCCGGTGCTGGGCTCGGACGGCATGCTGGTCGGCCGCGAACTCGGCAGTGCCACGGTCGGTCTGATCGGCATGGCGCCGGCAGCGCGCTCGATGGCGCAGATGCTGTCCGGTTTCGGCTCGCGCATGGTCGGCTACGACCCGGCGTTGCATGCGACCGACCCGGTCTTCGAGCGCTGGAAGGTTCGACCGATGGGATTGCGCGAGTTGCTCGAGACCTCGGATGCGGTCTGCGTTCAACTCAGCTACTTCAGTCGCTATCGGGGCCTGCTCGGCGAGCGCTTCCTGCCGTTCTGCAAGCCGAACCAGGTGATCGTCAGCATCGCGCACTCGGCGCTGTTCGACGAAGCGTCGCTGGCCGAAGCGCTGACGAGCGGTCGCGTCGCCGCCGCCTGGCTGGACAGCCTGGAGCCCGGCGCGCTCGACGAAGACCGGCCGCTGTACGGCATCGAAAACCTGCAGATCACGCCGCGCGTCGCAAGCACGACGCGCGAGTCGCGCCTGCGCAGCGCGTGGACCGTGGCGCGCCGCATCGACGAGCTGTTGACCGCGTCGCCGCCGTCGCCGCAGGCCTTCAAGTCGACGGGCGCAGGCGTTCCAACTGATCTTGCAGCTGAGCCGCAGTTGCCGTGAACTCGGCGATCCGCTGTCGCTCCTGAGCCACCACCTGCGCGGGCGCGCGCGCGACGAAACTCTCGTTCGACAACTTGGCGTTGGCCTTCGACACCTCGCCCTGCAGTCGCGCGATCTCCTTGCCGAGACGCTCGATCTCGGCCGCTACATCGACTTCGACATGCAACGCGAAACGCGACTCGCCCTGAATCGCGACGGCCGCGGTGCGCGTGGCCTCGGCGAACCCGGCCTCGTCGGCGTACAGCTTCACCTCTGACAGTCGAGCGAGCACCTTCAGCACGGGGGCAGCCTCATCGATGAACGCGGCGTCGCCGATCGCATAGAGCGGCACGCGCGAGCCCGGCGCGAGGTTCATTTCGCTGCGCAGGCCGCGGCACGTGCCGACGATCGCCTTGAGCTTCGCGACCCAGGCATCGGACGGCGCATCGACGCGTTCGAGCTGCGCCTTCGGGTACGGCGCGGTGACGATGCCGGTGCCGTCGGCCGGCTTGCGCCCAGCGACCGGCGCGACCGATTCCCACAACTCGGCGGTGATGAACGGCATGATCGGATGCATCAGCCGCAACACCGTCTCCAGCGTGCGGATCAGCGTGCGGCGTGTGGCGCGCTGCTGGCCCTCGGTGCCATGCTGGATCTGCACCTTCGCGATCTCGATGTACCAGTCGCAGTATTCGTCCCACACGAACGCATAGATCGCGTTGGCGACGTTGTCGAGCCGGTAGTCCGCAAAGCCTTGCTCGACAGCCGCCTCGACGCGTTGCAACTCGCCGCTGATCCACTTGTCCGCGGCGCTGAAGCTCATGTAGCCATGAAAGGGTGCGCCGGGTGCGCACTCTGCCTTGGTGTGCTCCTTCAGCCCGCAGTCCTGGCCTTCGCAGTTCATCAGCACGAACTTGGTCGCGTTCCAGAGCTTGTTGCAGAAGTTGCGGTAGCCCTCGCAGCGCTTGGTGTCGAAGTTGATGTTGCGTCCGAGCGTGGCGTAGGACGCCATCGTCAGGCGCAGTGCGTCCGCGCCATACGCGGGCATGCCCTGCGGGAACTCCTTTTTGACGCGTGCCGCCACTTTCGGCGCGGTCTCGGGTTTGCGCAGTCCGGTGGTTGCCTTCGCGATCAACGTGTCCAGGCTGACGCCCTCGACGAGGTCGATCGGATCGAGCACGTTGCCCTCCGACTTGCTCATCTTCTTGCCTTCGCTGTCGCGCACCATGCCGTGGATGTACACGGTGCGAAACGGCACGCGGCCGGTGAAGTGGGTCGTCATCATGATCATCCGTGCGACCCAGAAGAAGATGATGTCGTAGCCGGTGACGAGCACGGAAGAGGGCAGGAAGAGGTCCATCTCCTGCGTCTGCTCGGGCCAGCCCAGCGTCGAGAACGGCACCATCGCCGATGAGTACCACGTGTCGAGCACGTCCTCGTCGCGCGTGAGTGCACCGGCGTAGCCCGCGGCCTGCGCCTTCGCGCGCGCGTCGGCTTCGTCGCGTGCGACGAAGACTTCGCCGCCGCTGCCGTACCACGCCGGAATCTGATGACCCCACCAGAGCTGGCGCGAGATGCACCAGTCCTGGATGTTCTTCATCCACTGGTCGTAGGTGTTGATCCAGTTCTCGGGCACGAAGCGGACCTCGCCCGAGGCGACCGCGTCGATGGCCTTCTGCGCGATCGAGCGGCCGTCCGGGGCGGCTTTGCTCACCGCCATGAACCACTGCTCGGTCAGCATCGGCTCGATCACTGCACCGGTGCGGCCGCAGCGCGGCACCATCAGCCGGTGCTTCTTCGTCTCGACCAGCAGGCCTCGCGCATCGAGATCGGCGACCACCTTCTTGCGCGCGACGAAGCGGTCCAAGCCGCGGTAGGCGGCGGGCGCGTTGTCGTTGATCTTCGCGTCCAGCGTCAGCACGCTGATCATCGGGAGGGCGTGGCGCTGGCCGACCGCGTAGTCGTTCGCGTCGTGCGCGGGCGTGACCTTGACCACGCCGGTGCCGAACTCCCGGTCGACGTAGTCGTCGGCGATCACCGGAATCTCGCGATCGGTCAGCGGCAGCCTGACGCGTCGGCCGATCAGCGCCGCGTAGCGTTCGTCCTGCGGATGCACCATCAGCGCAACGTCGCCGAGCATCGTCTCCGGCCGCGTGGTCGCGACGGTCAGCGACCCCGACCCCGTGGCGCCGTTCTCGTCCACGAGCGGATAGCGGATCAACCAGAGGAAGCCGTCCTCCTCCTCGCTCTCGACTTCGAGATCGGACACCGCCGACTTCAGCACCGGGTCCCAACTCACGAGCCGCTTGCCGCGATAGATCAAGCCCTGTTCGTAGAGCTGCACGAAGGTGTCGGTGACGATGGTCGAGAGCTTCTCGTCCATCGTGAAGTACTCATGCGCCCAGTCGACGCTGGCGCCCATGCGGCGCATCTGGTTCGTGATCGTGGCGCCCGATTCCTGCTTCCACTCCCAGACCTTCGCGACGAAGTTCTTGCGCCCGAGGTCATGCCGGCTCTTGCCTTGCTGCTCGAGCTGGCGCTCCACCACGATCTGCGTGGCGATGCCGGCATGGTCGGTGCCCGGGACCCACAGCGTGTTGTCGCCGCGCATGCGGTGGTAGCGCGTCAACGCGTCCATGATCGTCTGGTTGAACGCATGCCCCATGTGCAGCGTGCCGGTGACGTTCGGTGGCGGGAGCTGGATGCTGAACGACGGCTTGCTCGCATCCAACGTCGGCGCATAGACGCCGCTCGCCTCCCACAAGGGCGCCCAGCGGGCTTCGATGGCGGCGGGTTCGAACGATTTGGCAAGGTCGGTCATGGTCACATCAACAAGTGCTCACCCGCATTGTCGCCGCCCAGGATCACGTAGTTGACCTTGCGCACGTCGGCGAGCTTGGTCCCGCCGGCGTACGAGATCGAGCTCTGCACGTCCTCGCGCATCTCGCGCAGCGTGTCCGCCAGCTTGCCCTTGATCGGCTCGAGGATGCGCTTGCCTTCCACGTGCTTGTACTCGCCCTTGTTGAAGTCGCTCGCCGAGCCGTAGTACTCCTTGTACAGCTTGCCGTCGACCTCGACGGTTTGCCCCGGCGACTC
>Ga0209023_10001608_pt1 | contig 29914 bp, 21 predicted proteins | sample LakOneMetagenome_FD_187468 | JGI IMG/M metagenome (GOLD analysis project Ga0209023, IMG submission 187468) | Freshwater and sediment microbial communities from Lake Erie, Canada (SPAdes) (version 2) | ecosystem: Environmental > Aquatic > Freshwater > Lentic | place: Lake Erie, Canada...
TGCCACCGCCGCTCAATATGTGCAGTGCGGGTAAGCCAATGACCTGACGTGTCGGGAACAGCGCGGCAACCGCCGCGACCGCAGCATCGCCATATTGGCTGCCATAGGTCGGCACGACAACGCTGCCATTGGCGATGTAGAAATTCATATGGCTTGCGGGTACGACCTCGCCATCGACAAGGATGCGGCCGGGCGACGGGATGGTCACGACATCGAGCCCGAAATCGCGCGCGCGCTGGTGTGCGTCTTCGTAAACATCGGCGTTGGGGTCGTCGCTACCGCTGGCCTCGGGGAGCGCCAGTACCCCGGGGGCGACAAAGCGCGCGAGATTATCGACATGGCCATCGGTATGATCGCCCTCCAGCCCGTCGCCGAGCCAGAGCAGCCGGTCGATGCCGAGATCGCGACGCAGATGCGAGGCAATTTCGGCGGCATCCATACGCGGGTTGCGGTTGGGATTGAGCAGGCATTGTTCGGTGGTGACCGCGAGGCCAGATCCATCGACATCGATCGCGCCACCCTCCAGCACCCAGTCATGGCGTGCCAGCGGGATGCCGGCAGCAGCAGCGACAAAGCCCGCGACAAGATCATCGCCGGGAAGATCATATTTGCCGCCCCAGCCGTTGAAGCGGAACGCTGCCGCGGCATGGCCGGCAGGCGAGGACAGGAACAGCGGGCCGGTATCGCGCAGCCAGATGTCGCCGAAATTGAACGCGTGAAACCCGACATTGCACCCCGCCAGCGCGTCGCGCGCCGCGAGTTCGGCCGACAGCCCGGCGACGAGCAGTTCGACGCGTTCGCTGGCGGCAATCACGCGCACCATCGCCGCAACTTCGGCTTGCGCGGCGGCGAGATTATCCTCCCACAGATCGGCGGCGCTGGGGAACGCCGTCCAGCACGCCGTGTGGTGCGCCCATTCGGCCGCCTGCCGCGCGGTCATCGGGTACCCTGGTGTTGCTTGCTGCGATCAGCGCTGTGCACGCGTATTTCCTCTGCCCTGAATGGCTGAACAATAGGCCAAATCAATGACAGTCGAATGCGGCAAGTGCAAGACGCGTGCGGCCGGCGAGGCGACCGCACGCGTCTGCATCATGGTTCAGACGACGTGCTGGATCGGCAGCATCGCGAGCGAACTGGCGAAAGACACGCCGGCGCCACCAAGGTCGAAACCTTGGTCGATTGGTGCCAGACCACCGATATCGCCCGATTCAAACGCCGCACTATCGAGGCCAAAGCCGGTGCCGTCGAACGCCACCGCGTCGGCGGAGTCGACCAACGCGCTGACGTCGATTGAATCGGCACCGGACGCGTCGAACAGCCCGGCAAGGGCGCCAGCCCCGCCAAAATCCGACACTTGATCGACTTCGATCGAGCCGACCTGGACGAGGTTGAGGCCGCTTGCGTCGAGTGCAATCAACGATGCCGCAAGCGCGCTCAGGCCGTCGGCGCCGGACGCACCCAGTGCGCCGGACATGGCGAATGCCCCGCCGCCGCTTGCATCCGCGCTATCGGCAAAAGTTGCGCTGAAATCGGCAGTGCTGGTCACGATCTGCGTGAAGATCACGTCGGATTTGTCGACGCCTGCGGCGATGACATACTCCTCATGCGCATCGAGGCCGTCATGGATAACCCAGTAATTGGCGACGAGGTTGGTGAAGGTTGTGCCGGTGCCCCAGCCGCGCAGTTCGATGACATCGCCGGCAGTGGTGCCACGGCCGTTGAAATCAAAGATCGAATCGCCATTGGCCTCGCCGCGTGCGAAGACAAAAGTGTCATTGCCGGTGCCGCCATTGAGGATATCGACGCCGGCGCCGCCATTGAGGATGTCATTGCCGGCATTACCGATCAGCATGTCGTCACCGCCGAGACCGAGCAGTTTGTCGACGCCGCCGTTGCCTGTCAACGTATTGGCGAGTGCATTGCCGGTGCCGGTAAACGCGCTGGTCGAGGTGTGCGTCAACGCTTCGATGCCGTTCGCCAGTGTCCAACTGCTTAGCGCGGTATTGACGGTGTCATAGCCGCCCGAATCTACACCACCGACGATTTCGATCGCCTGGTCGCCGACATTGTCGACGATATAGGTGTCGTTGCCCGCACCGCCATACATGGTGTCGGCGCCGGTCTTGCCGTCGAGCGTGTTATCGTTGGCGTTTCCTGTCAGGATATTGGCGCTGGTATTGCCGGTGCCGAATACCGCCGCTCCGGTCAGCGTCAGGTTTTCGATACCGGTTTGCAGCGTCCAGTTGAGGCCCGCGACGATGGTATCGATGCCGCCGGTGTCGGTGACTGTTTGAGTGATGTTGTCGATAACATAGGTATCATTGCCCAGACCGCCGATCAATTTGTCAGCGCCGCCGTTGCCGATCAGGATATCATCGCCGGCGCCGCCGGTGATCGTATTGGGCGCCGAATTTCCCGCGAGCGTCGCGCCGCCACTGCCGGTATAGGTCAGGTTTTCAAGCCCGGTTTGCAGCGTCCACGAGATCGACGATTTGACGAGATCGGTGCCGCCCGAATCGTAGATCGTCTGGCCGGCATTATCGACGACATAGGTGTCATTGCCGGCCTTTCCTTCGAGGAAATCGGCGCCGCCGTTGCCGGTCAGCGTGTCATTGCCGGCGCCGCCAACGATGTGGTTGGCAAGCGCGTTGCCGGTGCCAACAAAATTTCCGCTCGTGCCGACGAAGTAAAGGTCCGACGTTGTCGCGTTGAGCGTATAGCTTGTGTGCGCCGTGATCACCTGGAAGTCCATGAAGATCGTATCACGGTTAGCCGAGGTCATCGCAGCATCTTCGACTATTGTGCCTTGTTGGCCGTAGAAGTTGAGATAGTTTGATGTTGCGTCGATAGAAACATTACCGATATTGTTGGTAAAGTTGATGTGATCGCTGGCTGCATTGACATCGAAGCGCGGCGTATTGTTGGCTTCGGTGCCGTAGCCCGACCAGATCAACGTGTTATCCGACACGGTGCCGGTGACGTTTTCGAGCAGCACGCCCTGACCGCTACCGTCGATCAGCGTGTTGCCGCTGATAATCGCATTGGTGAAGCCGAGTTTTTGACCATTGTCATCGAGATAGATGCCGAGCATCGGATCGCCGGCGCCCTGATCGAGATAGTTGTTGCTGATCACCAGTCCGGAAATCGCGTTTTTATCGGTCCAGATGTGGATGCGATCGCCATGATCGCCGCTGCCGCCAAAGTTCCACGTATGGCTGTCCCAGGTGTGATTGTTGGTAATCACCAGATTTGAGATGACCGAACCGCTGATCGGTGTTGTGCGAAGATCGTGGATGTCGTTGTTGTCGATCAGCAGGTCATGCCCGCCGGCGACCGTGACGCCCTTGGCGAACATCGAAATGTCGCTGTTGGTAATCGAACTATTGACGCACGTATCGAAGTTGATGCCCTTGCCGACGGGCAGCCCGAGGACGTTGCCGGTCGCATCGCCCGTCGTCGAACTCGGATCGACGCCATTGACCGACGGCCCACCAACGAGCGTCGCGTTGTTGAAATTGACATTCTGGCACTGGTAGACGCGAATGCCCTGGCTGTTGCTGGTGCTCGACATATCGGGCACGAAATTGACATTCGTCCCTTCAAAATTGAGCCCGCTGCTCGACACCACTTGCAACGAAGCAAAAGTGCCGCCTTGGATGGTCACGGTCTGTGCGAAATTGAATTGGGTCAGATAAACGCCGCCGTAATTGCCGGCCGCAAGCTGAATCGTTTCGCCCCCAGTGGCCGCCGTAAGTACCGACTGCAGTTGCGCTGCGGTCGAAACCTGGATGGTCTGAACTGTCATTTTGGAATTACCCTTTCGAAAAATCGAATGCCCTTGTTAAGTTTCTGACCCCGCCGCTCAGGTCGCAGAAAAGTTGGAAATAATTAGTTAACGGCAGAAGAAATTAACGCGGGCTACGCCAATTTCTGCACGTTTTGGCGCTCCATAGGCGCATTCGTGTAACTATTTCAGTTTTGGCGTAGTGAAATTTTCACATTTATTGCCAACAAGTGAAATATAGGTGAATTTCCGCCTGCCGATTGTGCGGCAGCGGCCAGGGCGTCAAATGGCGGCTGGGGTGCGCTTAGAAATGCTTGGTGAGCAGCGCCGGATGCCAGCCGGTCGCCGACGGCGCGAAGACTCGCTCCCCGATCAGCCGGCCCAGCCGGAAATAGCTTTCCCATTGCGCCTCGTCGAAGAACTGGTCGAGCGTCGGCTCCTGCGGGAATACGATATTCTTGTAGCGATAGCTATCGACATCGAGCGGGACTTCGCCAACCAGTCGTGGCTTGACCACGACCAGCGTGCCGGTTTCGAGGTTCTGGTAGCGGATGCGCGCCAGCATCGCGACGGCGAGATTCTTTATATCGTCTTCGGCGGCGAGCTTGGGCACACCGCGAAACGCCCGGCGCAACTCGGGGTCATGGCCGAGCACCGCGTCGAGCGCCGTATCATCCTCGAAAACAATCTCGGCGCCGAAATCGACACGCGCCTTGCGCACCAGATTGGCGAGGTCATCGAAGATGCGCGCGCCGTCCTCGCCATTGTCCGACACGACGATGAACGGCAATTTGCGGCGGATCAGTTCGTAGACGGCGGTGTTTTCGAAATGCCCGCCATCGGTCAGATACCAGCGCCGGCGATCCGACCCGTGGAAGGTTCCGGTGAATTCGCCGAGCAGATAGATTTGAATCACCCAAGGCTTGTGCGCGACGAACGCGCGCCAGCCGGCGGCGACGTAATTGCCCCAATGGCGCCAGTCGCGGACCAATATGCGGGGACTGCGCAGCGCTTCGGCCATCGCCTCGCCGGGCAGGTTGCGCGAGCGGTTCCACCAATAGCCGAGGCGGATGTTCGCCAGTCCCGCGAGCATCGCCATACCGATATTGGTTTGCGCACCGAGCCCGGTCGAAAATGCCGCGCCCGAAATCGCCACCCATGCCGCCATCGGGATCGGTTCACCCGGCGGCGCCGCAGGAAAGGTTCGGTCAAGCGCCTCAAGCGCAGCCTTTTCGTCATCGTGGCTATAGTCGGCGGGCGTGATGTGGATCCGTTGCAAATTGTCGTTCGAGCCGCGCGTGGTGATTATGCCGGCTGGCGACAGCACAAGGTTGCGCCCGTGCCGCTCGCGCTGGACGAGATTCGAGCCCTCGCTCGCGGTTTCGTTGAGCGTTATGTTGATCAGGTGCAGCGGCGCCGCATCGCTGCCATAATAATCGCTGATGCGGATTTCGTCATTGGCCTCACCCATGTCGACGCCAATCTCTTCGTCGCCGAAGCGGTTGCGGTTGCTGGCGCCAAGATAGGCGCGCCGCAGCCGCGCCGCATAAAAGGTCGATAGCGACGACAGGTTCAGGAACGCTGCGACATAGCCGATCAGCAGGTTGAACAATAACGTCACCCCGAGCAGCCAGAGCAGCCCCTCGCGTCCCACCGGCAGCCCCGGCAGATAACCGGCATAGACGCGACACGCCACGGCATAGGCGACAAGGCTCCAGAACAGCGTCACAACGAGCACCAGCACGGCCGCAATCAATGCTGTCGCTGCCTTGAGCCCCATCGCCTTGAGACGGTCGATGACCGAATGCGGGTTGACCGGTCCGACCTGCTTGAGCAGCCAGCGTGCCACCGGCACCAGCACCGCGACGGCGAATGGCGACAATTTGATGGCATCGACAAGTGTGGTGCCTTCGCCAATATCGACGTCCTTGAAGGCCTCGAGCTTTTGCCACAGGATCATTGCCATCGAATCGACGATACCGATGGCGAGCAGGATCAACGCCAGCTTGACCATCCGCACCTGCAGCACCGTCAAGTCCTGCCGAACCAGATCCCAGGCGCGGGCCAACTGGAAGTTACTGCGCTCGCCGTCGCTGACGTCGCGCAACCGGGCCGTCGCCTTATATGCCCAGGTCAGCACGGCCACGACGCCGACAACCCCGATCGTGCCGATGACTTTGAGCAGCAGCACGCGTTCGGGAAGCATTGCGGCATGGCTGAAGAGGAACGGCGCTGAACGCCAACAGATATAGAATGCCAGCCAAATCGTCAGCAACGAGCCGCCGAGCGCTGGCAAGGGCAGGCTCAAGCGGCTGCGTGCCTCGCGACGTGTCAGCCAATAGGACCAGCCAAAGGCAATCGCCAAAAGTGCCGGCACAGCAGCAATCTGGATAAACGGGCTCAACCAATTGGCGTTGAAGAACAGCGTCTCGGCGCTGCCGGTGGCCAGTGCCGGGTGCAGCCACGAACTACCGACCAGCAGCCGCAACCATATCGCGACAAGCGCCACCAGATACAGCGCCGCGCCGATGACCAGTTGGATGCCGAACCAGTTGCGCACCAACAAGGTCAGCGCATACAGCATGTCGCCCGCCCCGGACGGCGCGAGATAATTGCCCGAATTGCGTAGCCAGTCGATCGAGCGCGGCACCGCGGGCTGTTTGCCAAGTGGATCAGCCTCCTGCGGGGCACGCGCCGCGCGCGCCACCCCCGCCGCCAATGCGTCGCTGGCGGCACGGCTCTCGCGCGCCGCTTCCTCGGCCAGTCCGATAAGCATACCGTCCTTGCCGTCGCGCCGCGCATAAAGCCCGCCGATGAAGCCGCCGATATAGCTGCCGCCCGAAACCGTCGAAAGATAATCGAAGCGGTGCAGCAGCCCGAGTCGCGACAACGAACGCATCAGCCCGAGGCTGAATGTGGCGCTGCGGATGCCGCCCCCCGACAGCGCCAGCGCCGATTGATCGACTTCGGCGGGCCGCGCATCGAGCTGGGCTTTGCGGCGGCGCGCGATACGGGCGTTTTCATAGGCGTGCAGTGCCGCGAGCTTGTCGCGCTCGGTAATCCGATCAACCATCACCCCGCCCCCTTTGGTTTCCGCCGGGTCGCGCGTTGCCGCCCGGCGTCCGGTCGCCCCAATCGTTCCAGCGCTTCCACAATGGCCGCAGTTTGTGCCAGCTCCACCAGCCGAGCGCGACAATTCCGGCGAGCAGCAGCAGCGCCACCACCAACGCCAGTTGTGGATGCGCGAGCACGACATAGAGTGCGGCCGCCGTCAGCCCGTCCTCGGTTGTCGAGGTGACGATATTGCTGACCGGTTCAGGGCTCAGATTGATCACCGCGCGGCCGCCAGCCTTGGCCGCATGACTGGCAAGAGCCGCGCCGCCGCCGAGTAGCAAGGTGACGATCTGCATCGCGCCGCTGTCCGGATCGACCACCGCCAATGCCAGCAAGGCGCCGCCAACGGGACGCACCAGCGTATGGACGCTGTCCCAGATGCTATCGATCCACGCGACCTTGTCGGCAAAAAATTCGGCGGTCAGCCCGAATGCGGCGGCGCCGATCACCCACCAGCTTGCCAGCGCATCAAGGCTATGCAAATTCGCTGGCAGCGGCAAAAGCCCGCAACGCATCGCCAGCCCGGCGGCAAAAACGCAAGCATAGAGCCGCCAGCCCGCCAATAAGCTCAGGCTACTCGCAACCCCGATGGCTTCGACTGCGCCCATGCCCATCCCCGCTTGTGCCCCGCGCCGTGGCCCCCTCGCCGTGTCCCCTCGCTTGTGCAGCGACTTCTGCCACAGTTGCGCTGTTCGGCACGGCCAAATTAAATCATACGCCCGCTTGGCATATTCGCCAACCGCCCTAAGGTGGCACCATGACTGACACCAAATCCCCCGAACCGGCGCAGGCCGCCGCCACTGTCGTCCTGTTGCGTGCCGGAGGCGGCGACGGTCCGGAGGGCGCCCCCGAACTGCTGCTCATCGAGCGCGCGCGCAGCATGGGCTTTGCCGGCGGCATGTGCGTGTTTCCCGGCGGCAAGGTCGATGACGGCGACCTGGCGATTGCACGCAACCCCAAATGGACTCGCGGCTTTGACGGCTTGTCGGATGCCGATGCCGCTGGCCGCGTCGCTTCGGCGCGCGAAACCTTCGAGGAGGCCGGCGTCGTGCTTTCGACCGGCCCGGCGCTCGATGCCACGACGCGCCACGACTGGCGCCGCCGGCTCAACCTGGCGAACGATCATGATGAATCGAAGCGCTACGCCGAAATCCTCGATGCCACCGGCCATGTCCTCGATGCGGCGGCGCTGCTGCCGTTCTCGCACTGGATCCCGCCGATGGCGCACGGCGTCGCCAAACGCTTTGACACGCTTTTCTATCTCGCACGGCTGCCCGAGGGCGAGGTCATGACTCCCGATGGCCGCGAAGCGGTGACCGCGCACTGGTCAACCGCCGCGGCCGCGCTGACGCGTGCCGATAACAAGGAAATCGGTGTCATCTTTCCGACACGGCGGAACCTCGAACGGCTGGCGCAATATACCAGCGTCGATGCGCTTTGGGCCGCCACCGCAGCACGTCCGCTGCGGATGATCAACCCGGCCATCGTCACCCGCGACGATGGCATGTATCTGACCATCCCGACCGACGCGGATTATCCGGTGACCGAAGAAAAGCTTGAAAGCGCGATGCGCGGATAAAGACCTTTTGAGCAACGGCCGCCGGCGGGCAGGCCCGAGGCCCTCACCCTGGACTTACGGCCGCTTGCCGCGCACCCAGGCGCGCGCGCAAACGCTGTCGCCGGGATATGCCAACACGAGATCGGCGGCGGCGTCGAACTGCCAATCGGTATCGCCGATGTTGAACCATACCTCACCGGCGCCGCACGCGGCGCCATCGACGCGGCCCTGTCCGGCGACCAATGCGACCCAGACCGGACGATCCGCAGTGGCGTGCAGGGTCGCGGCACCGGCGGCGGCGATGCGTTCGACGACAAAGCTCGGGCCTTCGACGAACACCGTGCGGGCGTCGTCGAGAGCGTGCGGCGCGGTCAGCGGTGCCCACACGTCACGTGTCGCCACCGCCAGCCCGGCATCAAGGTGGAGGTCACGGGGAAGGCCATGATCGAGCCGGCCATAGTCGTAAAGCCGATACGTCAGATCGAGGTTCTGCTGGATTTCGATCAGCACCAGACCGGCGCCAATGGCGTGGATCGTACCGGCTTGTGCGAGCAGCACATCATCGGCATGGACCGCGCGCGCATCGAGCAACGCTTCGATCGTACCATTGCGCGCCGCAGCCTCGAGCGTGTCCCGGGTCACCGGCGCATTGAGCCCGAGCCCAATGCGGGCATCGGGTTCGGCCGCCAATACGACCCAGGCTTCGTCCTTGCCACGCGGCAGGCCATGTTTTGCCGCCGTCGCTTCGTCGGGATGGACCTGCACCGACAGCGCCTGCGCGGTAAACAATAGCTTGATCAGCAACGGCGGATCGGCAGGCAGGCCAACACCGCTGTCATAGATGATTTCGCCGACAGGTTCAGTCGTCGCCGGCATACCGTTCGACCAGGGCGCAAGGTCGCGCCGCCCCCAGGGCTTGTGGACGAGACGGGGTTGCAGGCGCGTCGCGGTCATCTTGTCCTTCTTCGTGCCGCCCAATTTAAGGACGGCGACGACTTCTGCTTACAGACCGACTTGCTGCGGCGACGAGCCACGCACCAAATCAGCCGCGTGCGACGCCGGAATTTGCCCGCGCCACACAAACGACCCATCCCTGTCAAACGCTCCATAGCCGTAGCGGCGACTTGGTGCCACCCCCGAAACCATCATTATGGCCGCAGGCGCGGGCGAACTTCCGGTGATTGACGCGATTTTGGCAGCGCGCCGGCAGGCCTAACGCAGCGCCGCCGCCAGTGGTGCGGCAGGCGGTGCACAGCGCTTTGCCTGCCCCATACCCTTGAGGAAGCCACGCCGCACCGAGCCGGCATAGACCGCTGCCTGCGCGTGCTTTTGCGCCGCCGCAGCACCCGATACCTGCTTGATCAGTCCGGTTGCCGGAATGAATGCCGTCACCGCGCCCTGCCCGGCCGCCATGGCGATTTCGGTCGAATTGCTCTTGCCCTTCGGCGCCGGCTGATCGACGTCGGGACCAAGCACCGCCGTCAGCGCGTTAACGCTCGCGGTCAGTTCGGCACAGGTCGCGGTGCCCGCCAGCTTGTACGGATGCTTGATCGCGTCTTCGAGGATCGGCGGCACTTCCTTGGGGTTGGCGTTGACCAGCCCCGTCGTCGTGTTCGCAGCCGATGACGCTGCCGATCCGACAAACTTGCCCGCATCGTTCGCCGCGCCGCTAACGCTCGATTGCGCCATCGCCGTGCCCGCCAGCAACAGCGCTGCCAGCGCCGCAAAATTACTCAAGCGCATCAAAAAATCCTCTCGTCAAAGGCGCGCCACCCGCGCCCGATACCAGCGTTATAATGATATGATTTGCTGCCGCCCGCAAGCGCCGCCACACGCAAACCGCCTCTGCGATGGTTGCACCGGGCCAACCCGCGCGCCACATACCATAAAAGCCGCTTGCGGTACGTGAACAAATCTGGAACAAACAACCTCATGCTGACCCATATTCAGGTGCGCGGCGCGCGCGAACATAACCTCAAAAGCGTTGATATCGACTTGCCGCGCGATCAACTCGTGGTCATCACCGGGCTCTCGGGAAGCGGCAAGTCCAGCCTCGCGTTCGATACCATCTATGCCGAGGGCCAGCGCCGCTATGTCGAATCGCTGTCGGCGTATGCGCGGCAGTTTCTCGAACTGATGCAGAAACCCGATGTCGATCACATCGAAGGGCTGTCACCTGCGATCAGCATCGAGCAGAAGACCACCAGCAAAAACCCGCGCTCGACCGTCGGCACCGTCACCGAAATCTATGATTATATGCGGCTGCTCTGGGCGCGCGTCGGCACCCCCTATTCGCCCGCGACCGGCCTGCCGATCACCGCGCAGACTGTCAGCCAGATGGTCGACCGGCTGATGGACCTCCCCGAAGGCACGCGGCTATACCTGCTCGCCCCCATCGTGCGCGGCCGCAAGGGCGAGTATCGCAAGGAACTCGCGACGCTCAAAAAGGACGGCTACCAGCGCGTCAAGATCGACGGGGCTTTCTATGACATCGACGAAGCACCCGCGCTCGACAAGAAATACAAGCACGATATCGATGTTGTGGTCGACCGCGTCGTCATCAAGGACGGGCTGGGCGGACGGCTCGCCGAAAGCTTCGAAGCCGCATTGAAACTCGCCGAAGGCCTCGCCATCGCCGAATTCGCCGATGCGCCCGAAGGCGAAGACGCACAACGCATCACCTTCTCCGAAAAATTCGCCTGCCCGGTCAGCGGCTTCACCATCGCCGAAATCGAACCGCGGCTGTTCTCCTTCAACGCCCCGCAAGGCGCCTGCCCTTCCTGCGACGGCCTCGGCGACAAGCTGTATTTCGACCCGGCGCTGATCGTCCCCAACGAGGCGCTGACCATCACCCAAGGCGCCGTCATGCCCTGGGCCAAGTCGAACCCGCCCTCACCCTATTATATGCAGGTGCTGGGCAGCGTCGCCGCCGCGTATGATTTCAGCCTCAAAACCCCGTGGCGCGACCTCACCCCCGAACAGCAAACCGTTGTTCTCACCGGCACCGCTGGCCGCGCCATCCCGCTCAAATTCACCGACGGCCGCAAATCGTACGAAGTCGTCAAGGCCTTCGACGGCGTCATCGCCAACCTCGACAAACGCTTCCGCGCCACCGAATCGGCATGGATGCGCGAGGAACTCGGGCGCTACCAATCCTCCGCCCCATGCGAAACCTGCCACGGCGACCGCCTCCGCCCCGAAGCGCTCGCGGTCAAGATCAACGGCGAAACCATCGCCGACGCCGTCCGCCGCCCGGTCAGCCAGGCCTACCCCTGGGCGCTCGGTCTTGCCGAAAAGCTCACCCCCAAGGAGCGCCAGATCGGCGAGCGCGTCCTCAAGGAAATCGTCGAACGCCTCGGCTTCCTCAACAATGTCGGGCTCGAATACCTCAATCTCGACCGCAAATCAGGCACGCTGTCGGGCGGCGAATCACAACGCATCCGGCTGGCCAGCCAGATCGGCAGCGGGCTGTCGGGGGTGCTCTACGTCCTCGATGAACCCAGCATCGGCCTCCACCAACGCGACAATGACCGCCTCCTCCTCACGCTCAAACGCCTGCGTGACCTCGGCAACACCGTGCTCGTCGTCGAACATGACGAGGACGCGATCCGCGCCGCCGATTATGTCGTCGACATGGGCCCCGGCGCCGGCGTCCATGGCGGGCACATCGTCGCCAAGGGCAGCGTCGACGACATCATCGCCACACAAGGCAGCGTCACCGGCGACTATCTCAGCGGCCGCCGCAAAGTCCCCGTCCCCGCCAAGCGCCGCAAGGGCAGCGGCAAGAAGCTCACCGTCAAGGGCGCGCGCTCGAACAATCTGCAGAACGTCAGCGCCAGCATCCCGCTCGGCACCTTCACCTGCATCACCGGCGTTTCGGGCAGCGGCAAATCGACGTTCACCATCGACACGCTGTATGCGGCGGCGGCGCGTGAACTCAACGGTGCGCGGCTGCTGGCGGGCGCGCACGACAGCGTCGAAGGCCTGCAACATCTCGACAAGGTCATCGACATCGACCAATCCCCCATCGGCCGCACCCCGCGCAGCAACCCCGCGACCTACACCGGCGCGTTCACCAACATCCGCGACTGGTTCGCCGGCCTCCCCGAATCCGCCGCGCGCGGCTACAAACCCGGCCGCTTCAGCTTTAACGTCAAGGGCGGCCGCTGCGAAGCCTGCACCGGCGACGGGCTGATCAAGATCGAAATGCACTTCCTCCCCGATGTCTATGTCACCTGCGACGTCTGCCACGGCAAGCGCTACAACCGCGAAACGCTCGAGGTGAAATTCAAGGGCCAAAGCATCGCCGACGTCCTCGACATGACCGTCGAAGACGGCGTCGAATTCTTCAAGGCCGTCCCGCCGATCCGCGACAAGCTGGCCATGCTCAACGAAGTCGGCCTCGGCTATGTCAAGATCGGCCAGCAAGCCACGACACTCAGCGGCGGCGAGGCACAACGCGTCAAACTCGCCAAGGAACTCGCCCGCCGCGCCACCGGCAACACGCTCTACATCCTCGACGAACCGACGACCGGCCTGCACTTCGAAGACGTCCGCAAACTGCTCGAAGTCCTCCACGCGCTCGTCGAACAAGGCAATACCGTCGTCGTCATCGAACACAACCTCGAAGTCATCAAAACCGCCGACTGGCTGATCGACCTCGGCCCCGACGGCGGCGACAAAGGCGGGCAAATCGTCGCCACCGGCACCCCCGAAGCCGTCGCCAAGGAACCCCGCAGCTACACCGGCGGCTATCTCAAAGCGCTGCTCTCCTGACTTCTGCTCCCCTCCCTGCAAGGGAGGGGTTGGGGGTGGGTCTCTTCGCCAGAACAAGAAAGCGCCTCCGGCGGGCAGGCCTGAGGCCTGCACCCCATTTGTCATGCGCACAGGCGTTGCATAACGCGCGAGTAAGACGTATCTTACCACAGATGAACCAACTCACCCGCCTCTCCGCCAAGGGCCAGATCGTCATCCCCAAAACCGTCCGCGACGCCAAGCATTGGCCGCCCGGCACGACCTTCGATGTCATCGATCGCCCCGATGGCATCCTGCTGCAACCGCACCCCGATGTCCGCGCCTTCCGGCCGACCACACTCGCCGACCTTGCCGCGCTGCCCAAGGCGACGGGCGCGCCACACAGTGTCGATGCGATCAGCGGCCTCGATGCCGAAACGTTGGCGCACCTGCTCGACAACCCCGCCGACATGCCGCGCCGTTGAGGGCGATCGACACCAACGTCCTCGTCCGCCTCGTTGCGCGCGATGACGACGCGCAGGTCGCGCGCGCCACGCAAATCGTCAGCGAACCCTTCCTGCTGCTCCCCAGCGCCGTCCTCGAATCCGAATGGGTACTACGCGCGCGCTATGCACTGACCCGCAACCGCATCGCCGATGGCTTCGAAACCGTCGCCGGGCTGCCCACCGCCACCGTCGCCAGCGCCGCCGCACTCGCCTGGGCGCTCACCCGCTGGCGCCAAAGCGGCGACTTCGCCGACCTCCTCCACATCGCCCTCGCCGCCGAAGCCGGCGCCACCGCCTTCGCAACCTTCGACCAACGCATCACGCGCGATGCCCCCATCCCGATCGAAGTGCTGGCGTAACACTACCCCTCCCTTTCAAGGGAGGGGAGACTCGCCAAAGGCGAGCGGGGTTGGGTGTCTGCGTCCTCACACGAAAAAGCCTTCGGCAGAACTGGGCTGAGCCCTGCACCCGATTACCGACATTCTAACCCACTAATTTTCCTGCGACTTCCGGGATGTGCTTAATCAAAGCTACAGCCGTCGGAAAGTGCTGAAGAATATTGCTACCCGATGTTATAGCGTGATCAATTATAGTCAATCTTCCTGCCCACTGTTCGATTTTCGTCCAGATTTTAAGAACTCCAGCTTTGGATTTTTCACTTGCATCAGGACTTAATCTTCTTAAGCGTAACATCAATTCAGCATATGCTGTTAGAGCGCTGTCTATACCTACCGCATCGACATTGTTCAATAATGATAACAGTATGTTAATATGCCTAGATACGACATCATAAATTGTAGGATCTAGATCATAGCTGTCCATTTCATTTTTTACATTTTCAATTTCTACTATTAAATCAGATAGTTCCTTAGTGGCCTTCAAAACTGTCGTACTATTAGTAATACTTGCCAATATTGCAAATCCTGAAAGAGATGTATCAAGCGCCGGCAAATATTGTGACAGCGCGGAATTCATACCCCCGAGAGTAAATGCCCTCTTCAGAGCATCAGTTGTTTGTAAAAGTCCCGCACGAGCCTCTTCGGCAAATTCAATATTTTTAATTACCGACTCAGACCCACAAACTTGATCATGTAGATATGCAACTATTCTGAGCGATTCAGAATCAGTTAATTGTTTTCCGGCAAAATGATGTATATTATCTATAACAGCATTATTTGGCAAACCAGCCAATTTCAATTTTCTCAGGATTCCCAAGACGTTTCCAACATAATTATCGGACATATTAGACCCATCTATAAACTTACAAAATTAGTTACATCTCCGCAGTGACCGAGCAACTAATATTTTTCGTCACCCATTCCAATCCGAACTCGGGTTACGCGGCGAAAATCAGTCGATGATCGGCACCTCATTGACGCTCGCGCTCGTCAAACCCTCTTTTGCGGTCACCGTCTCAAGCATGAACCCGCTTGGGTCGCAATAGTGAAACAGGAATGGCACCATCCCAGTGCCCGATCAACTGACTGTCTCGCCATAACAACTGTAGGGTTAGAGTGACAGCGCGTTATACTGCTAGCCCCCTCAATTCCATCCAAACCGGTACCCCAACCCCACCCCGATCGAAAACTGCCCCTGCTGCCCGCGTTCCTGCACCAGCGACGAATTGACCACCGCGCCGCCGAGCCAGTCATAGCCGGTGAACAGCGCGACGCCGATGTGGCGGGTGAGTGGCATCGATAGTGCGGCGTTGAAGCCGTATGACACGACGCCGCCGCCGGCTTCATAGACCGGCAGCCCCGACGCGATCGATTGCTGCGGATCGACGCCGAAATAGGCGTTGGTATAGCCCGGGCCGGCGAAGGTGGCGCGCACGCCGACGCTATAGCCGACCATCGCGGCGCGGCCGCTGTAGGTCAGCAACGTGTCGGCGATGGCGCCGTCATAGCCGCCGATGCCGTAGCGCAGCTCGACACGGGCGCGGAACTTGCGGTCATGGAAATGATATTGGACAAAGCCCCCCGGCTCGAGCACGGCGCCGACATTGCCAAGCCCGAGCAGCGCATCGCTTTCGCCGCTGATCAGGAACGGCGACCCGCCGGTGTCTTCCTTGCGCGTGAAACGGAACTTGACGAGCGGGCCGATTTTCCAGTCGTTTTGGTTGACGGCGTTCCACACCAGCCCGTCGGGCAGCGACAGATAGACGCTGTCGCGATAGGCAATTCGCACATCGGGAAACAATGAGTAGGCGATCGTTTTCGACCCCTGCCACGCGGGTGCGGCGATCAGCGCGCCGCCGGCCGTCATTGTCCAGTTTGCCGGCGCGGGCGCCACCATGCCCTGTGGCACCGCGACCGGCACCCCTGGCGCCGCCCCCTGCCCCAGCGCCGGCGCGCCCGCAAACCCCAACGCCAGCACCGCCGCGCTGCAACCGAGCCGCATTTTCACACCATACCTCTTGACGCAACAATGGCTCCAAATGGCCGAGCGGTGCGCCCAAGTCACGCCGCGCCGTGCCGCGCGTGCTGCGTGAAATCGCCGCAACCGCCGTGCAGCTTCGCAACATCTACGTAGTTTCCCGCACTGACGCGCCCGCGCAATTTGATCAAGATCAGTGACAACGGTCGCACACGCGGCCATTCTCGACGCAACTCAATCAAAGGAGCCCCCGATGAGCCACATTCCGCAAGAATTGCATGACCTGTTCCCCGCCGATGCCGAGGTATTGCGGGTGTTGAAGGCCGAAGACCGGCATTTCCAGACGCTGGCGGCGCGCTTCGGGGTGCTTGATGAGGAAGTGCACCGTATCGAAGCGGGCACCGAACCGGCAAGCGACGAGCGGCTCGAGGACATCAAAAAGACCCGGCTGGCGCTGCTTGACGAGATCGCCGCGTCGATCGCTGCCGCCAAGGCCGCCGCATAATGCCCGCAACCCCCGTCACCGCTGCTGACACGCAGGCGATCGGCGCCGCGCTCAAGGCACGACTGGTCGTGCTCGGCGGCGATATTGCGCGCATCGAAACCGCGTTGCGCGCGCCGCTCGATGCCGATTTCGCCGAACAGGCCGCCGAACTGGAGAGCCAGGACGCGCTGGCGGGGATCGAGGACAGCCATGTCGCCGAAGCGCAGGCGATCCACGCCGCGCTCGCGCGCATTGCCGAGGGCAGCTATGGCAGCTGCGCCAATTGCGGCACCGATATTCCCGAAGCGCGGCTGCGCGCGATGCCGACCGCAACGCGCTGCGTGAATTGCGCGGCGTAGGAACCGCGAAACGGTACCGATGATGTTCACCGCACTTCAGGCCATCAGGAGACCAGAAATGTCCAGATTGACCGCACTATGCATTGCCGGCGCCTTGGCCGCGGCGGCACCGGCGTTTGCCGGGGTGACGTTCGACAACCCCTTCGACTATGGCAGCGGCACCTGCTCGTTCAACACGACGTGTGGATCGCGGCTCACCGGCGATACCTATGCGGCGCAAAAGTTCAGTATCGCGGCGCCACGGACGATTGTCGGCGGCAGACTGATCACGCTGTCGCTTGCCGACGAGGGATCGGTCAACTGGCAGATTCGGTGGGCGGATGCGTCGACCGGTCTTCCGGGTAGCCAGATGTATGCGGGCAATGCGCCGATCCATTACTATCGGCCATATCTGGGTAACTTCCTTGGTGCGGCAATCTTTAGTGAGTCGTACGACCTTCCCGCCATGACGCTGGCCGCGGGCAGCTATTATCTGGCGCTCCAATATGTTACGCCGAGCTTCAACGTCTTCCTTGGTTCCGCATCGGCGTTTGGCGGCGCGGCCCAATCCAACGACGGCGGCGCAACCTGGGCGCCGGGTTACGGTGGCGGGCCGGGCATCGCCGTAACGCTGTACGACAACAGCTGGATGGGCAGCGTGCCCGAGCCGGCAAGCTGGGCGATGATGATCAGCGGCTTTGGCCTGATTGGCGCGCAGTTGCGCCGGCGGCGGGTTCCGGCGGTTTCGGCTGCATAAAGCCGTCCCCGCTCATCCCGAATGCAGTCGAGCGACCGGCTCAACCGTCGGTGCGTCCCTCGAATGCGCTCGGGATAAGCGGGATTGGGTAGTTCAGAGAAATCGTAGCTGGCCGCAGATATTTGCGGCATAATTTTCAGCGCGGGATTGCGCCACCGCGCGGCGCGTCCCACATCACCGGTGCGTTGAACCGAGGATCTGCATGACTCCGCTGCCCGACCCCGTCGATCGTCCCGCCGGTGCCGATACGCCCGCTGCCGCGACGGCGCGCCGGCGGCGGCGCTGGCTAACGCTCGCCGAAACCGTCGGCGTCATCGCGCTGCTCATTTCGGCGGCGAGCTTCTGGGACAGTCATCAGGAGCGCGCGCGCAACGAAGCGCGTGAGGCGGCGCCAGTCGCCAAACCCAAGCTGACGCTGACCGGCCGCGCGGTCGATGACGGTGCGCGGCTCGACCTCAGCGCCAGCGCCGACAGCATTGTCCTGCAGACACAGACGATCAGTTTCCCCAAGGCGCTGGGTGCGGACGCTGTCGATACTACCGGCGACGCGCATATCGACGCGAGCTGGTTCGCGGACGGGCTGCTGGCGACGGTGCCCGGCCATGACGGCGTGTTTACCGGGCGCATGCCGGTGGGCATCGTCACGCGGTTCGAGGTGAACGGTGAAACCGTCACCGACACCGCGCTCTATGACCTGGGCTATACGCTGCACCCGCGCACGCTGCGGTCCGACCGCGTCGAGCTGCAGGGGCTGAGCCTGGTGTCGCGCGGGCTGGGCGGCAAGCTTGAAGCCAAGCTCGAAGCGCGCTGGAAAGCCGGCAACCCCGGCTAAAACCCCGCTTCCCTCGTCCGAGAAAATGGCGCAAAGTTGCGCAAAATCAGCGCTTGGGGAGTAGGTTAGTGGAATTTGATTACATCATCATCGGCGCCGGCAGTGCCGGTTGCGTGCTCGCCAATCGCCTGACCGAGGACGGCAGTGCGACCGTGCTGCTGCTCGAAGCGGGCGGCAAGGACACCAGCCCGATGATTCATATTCCAGTGGGTTACGCGACGACGCTCAAAGACCCCAAGGTCAACTGGCTGTACGAAACCGACGAGGATGCCGGCAGCGGCGGGCGCCCGCATGTCTGGCCGCGCGGCAAGGTGCTCGGCGGCTCATCGTCGATCAACGGACTGCTCTATGTGCGCGGCCAGGCGGCAGATTATGATAATTGGGCACAGCTTGGCTGCACCGGCTGGAGCTACAGCGACGTGCTGCCGTATTTCAAGCGCGCCGAGGGCAACGAGCGCTTGCACGATGATCTCCACGGCAGCGACGGGCCATTGAACGTGTCGGACCCTGCCGATCATCACCCGATTTCAGATGCTTGCATCGCCGCCGGGGTCGAGGCGGGGATCCCGTTCAACCCCGATTGCAACGGCGAATCGCAAGACGGCATCAGCTATTTCCAGATGACGGTGAAAAATGGCCGGCGCTGGTCGGCGGCGATGGCGTATCTGCGGCCGGCGCTGAAGCGCGCCAATCTCACGCTCGAGATCAACGCACAGGCCGAGCGCGTGCTGTTCGAAGGCAAGCGCGCATCCGGCGTGCGCTTTATGCAAAAGGGCGTCAGCATCGCGGCGAAGGCGCGGCGCGAGGTGATCCTGGCGGGCGGCGCGGTGAATTCGCCGCAACTGCTTGAATTGTCGGGCATTGGCGATCCAGAGGTGATCAAACCGCTGGGGATTGAAATGGTTGCGGCGCTGCCCGGCGTCGGCACCAATTTGCAGGATCATTATGTCGTCAGCGCGCAGTACCGGCTCAAGACCGGCAGCCTGTCGGTCAACGAACTCAGTCGTGGCTGGCGGCTGGTGCGCGAAGCGGCGCGCTATGCGATCAACCGCAAGGGGCTGCTGGCGCTGTCGGCGGCGCATATCCAGGCCTATGTGCGGACGCGGCCAGGGCTCGCCGGCCCCGATGTGCAATTCCACATTCTGCCCGCAACGATGGATGTCGAAAAGCTGACGCTGCATCAGGTGATGGAACTCGAGAAACATCCGGGGCTGACGATCGCGCCGTGCCAGCTGCGCCCCGAAAGCCGCGGCACGATCCATTTGCGCACCGCCAGTCCGTTCGATCATCCGTCGATCAAGCCCAATTACCTCAGCACACAAGTCGATTGCGATACCATCGTCGCCGGGATGCGCTGGGGGCGCAAAATTGCCGCGCAACCGGCGCTGGCGCCTTATATCGATCACGAACAAATGCCCGGGCCGGCGGCGCAGACCGACGCCGATCTGCTTGATTATGTGCGCGAATCAGGCAGCACGATCTATCACCCGGTCGGCACCTGTGCGATGGGCCGCGCCGATGATCCCCGCAGCGTTGTCGGACCCGACTGCCGCGTCCACGGCATTCAAGGCCTGCGCGTTGTCGATGCGTCGGTGATGCCGCGACTGGTGTCGGGCAACACCAATGCGCCGACGATCATGATCGCCGAAAAGGCCAGCGACATGATCCGCGCAGCGGCGCGGGCTACTGTCGCGGCCTAGCGCGGTATCAATCGCCAGCCGAGTGTTTCGCCGGCGTGGAAGGGAACGATGCGGCTGTCGGCGGCGGCGAGATCGGCGGGAACCGGCGTCGGCGCGCGTTCGAGCGTGATCGTGCCGGGGTTGAGCGGCAGCCCATAGAAGCGCGGGCCGTTTTCGCTGGCAAAGGCTTCGAGTTGGTCGAGCGCGGCTTCCTCGTCGAAGATTTTGGCATAACTTTCGATGGCATAGGGCGCGTTGAAGATACCCGCGCAACCGCAGGCGGTTTCCTTGGTGTGGGCGGCGTGCGGGGCGGAATCGGTGCCGAGGAAGAATTTGGGCGAGCCTGAGGTGGCGGCGGCGCGCAGCGCGAGGCGGTGGCGTTCGCGTTTGATAACCGGCAGGCAATAAGCATGCGGGCGGATACCGCCGTCGAACATCGCATTGCGGTTGAGCGCCAGATGGTGCGGGGTGATGGTGGCGGCGACATTGGTGCCGGCGGCATCGACATACGCCACGGCTTCGGCGGTGGTGATATGTTCGAACACCGTCTTTAGATCGGGAAAATCCTTGAGGAGCGGCGCGAGGATGCGGTCGATGAACACCGCCTCTCGGTCGAAGATGTCGATGTCGCGGTCGGTGACTTCGCCGTGGACGAGCAACGGCATGCCGATACGCTGCATCGACTCGAGCGCCGGATAGAGCGCCTTGATATCGGTGACGCCATGGCTCGAGTTGGTCGTTGCGTTGGCAGGGTAGAGCTTGGCAGCGGTGAAAACGCCCGCCGCATGGCCAGTTGCGAGTTCGGCGGGGTCGCTGGCGTCGGTGAGATAGGCGGTCATCAACGGGGTGAAATTCAGCGCTGGATCGACCGCAGCGATAATGCGGTCGCGGTAGGCGCGCGCCGCAGCGACGGTTATCACCGGGGGCGAAAGATTGGGCATGATGATCGCACGCGCGAACTGGCGTGCGGTATAATTGGCGACCGCACCGAGCATCGCGCCATCGCGCAGATGGACGTGCCAGTCATCGGGCTGGCGCAGCACCAGCGTCGTCGGGTTGTTCGCGGTCATTGCATTCTCCGTCGCGCGGCTATTCCACGGTTACGGCGCGAAAGGAAGCGTTGCTTGACGCGCCACGCCCAGAGGCTACTTATCGCGCGCCGAATGACCGGCACAAAGGCCCGACCATGTCGCTGCGCGACCTTGCCCTGCTCATCCTGATCTGCCTCGTCTGGGGGCTGAGCAATGTCGTCAGCAAGATTGTTGTCGGGCAGTGGGGGATTGCGCCGCTGTTCTATACGGCGATGCGGTTTGCCGTTGTGCTGGCGCTGACTTTCCCGTGGCTGCTGCCGGCGCCGCGCCCGATCTGGCGCATATTGGCGATTGGCGTGTTGATGGGCGGCGGCAATTTTGCGTTGCTGTTCATGGGGTTGAAGACCGCTTCGCCGTCAGCCGCGGCGATTGTTCTGCAGCTTGGTGTGCCGATTACGACATTGTTGTCGGTGGTGATGCTCGGCGAACGCATCCATTGGCGGCGCGCCTTGGGCATCGCGCTGACGATGGCGGGAGCGCTGACGGTGATCTGGCATCCCGAAGGCGTCGAACTGTCGACAGGACTGTGGCTGATTGTCGGGGCGACTGTGGTCGGATCGCTTGGCGGGATCATGATGAAGCAGATGGAGGGCGTCGCGCCGTTGCGTTTCCAGGCGTGGGTGGCGCTTGCTTCGCTGGTGCCGATGGCGCTGGGGTCGTTGCTGTTCGAAAATGGGCAGTGGGCGGGGGCGATGGCGGCTGGGTGGCCGTTTGTCGGCGCGGTGGCGTTTACCGCGATCATCGTCTCGGTGCTTGGCCACACAGCGTTTTACGGGCTGATCCAGCGCTATGAGGCCAATTTGCTCGCGCCGCTGACGTTGATGGCGCCGCTGGCGACGATCGCCTTCGGGGTGTTGATAACACACGATCATTTCGATGTCCGGATGGCGATTGGCGCGGCATTGGCGATGACCGGCGTGTTGATTGTCGCGCTGCGGCGCAATCATGTTGCGCCATTGTTGCTGTTGCTGCGCGAGCGGCCTTAGTAGATTCCGCCTTCGTTGCTCAGGAAGTCGGCGTCCGAGCGGACGGTCCGGCGCGCGTTGGGGTTGGGCGGTGCGACGGTGCGGCGCGGTTCGCTTTCGGGTTTGAAGGCTTCCCAGATGACCGCAGCGCGGCGCTCGGTTGACGGGGTGCCGCCAAAGACACGCTTGCCCGAACGGCGATCGATGGTGACCATGCGGATGCCCGGCGGGATGGTGAACGGCATTTTGGGTGCGTCCTTCAGCACCACTTCGGCGAATTGCTGCCAGATTGGCACGGCGATCGTGCCGCCCTGCGCATAGCCGCCGAGGTTACGCGGCTTGTCATAGCCGAGATACAGCGCGGCGACGAGATCGGGGGTGCCGCCGACGAACCAGACGTTGGTCGGGCCGGTGGTGGTGCCGGTCTTGCCGGCAATCGGCCGGTCCATGTTGGCGAGGCGCATCGCGGTGCCACGCTGGACAACGCCTTCCATCAGGTGGACGATCTGATACGCCGAGCGCGCATCGACAGCTTGTTTGGGCTTGCCGCCGGGGCGCGGCATCGATTCGCCGCCCCAATCCTGGCGGTTGCAGCCGGCGCATTTGCGTGTGTCGCGGCGCCAGATGACCTTGCCGTTGCGGTCCTGCACCATGTCGATCAGCGACGGTTCACCGGCGCGGCCGGCGTTGAAGATTTGCGCATAGGCGTTGGTCAGTTTGAGCACGGTGGTTTCGCCGGCGCCGAGCGAGATGGCGAGCACCGGCGGATAATTGCCGATGCCGAGCGCCTTGGCGGTGGCGACGACCTTGTCCATGCCGGTGCTGTAGCCGATACGCACCGTCATCAGGTTGCGCGATTGTTCGAGGCCCCAGCGCATCGTTTGCGCGCCGGCATAGCCGCCGCTGAAGTTGCGGAAGCATTTTTTGCCGAGCGAGCGGCTTTGGAAGACGCAATAGGGTGCATCGACGAAAATCGACGCCGGGGTGAAGCCGTTTTCGAGCGCGGTGAGATAGACGATCGGCTTGAAGGTCGATCCCGGCTGGCGTTGCGCCTGCGTAGCGCGGTTGAACGACGATTGCCGCGCATCCCAGCCGCCAACCATCGCCAGCACGCGGCCGGTGTGCGGGTCCTGGACGACCATGCCGCCCGAAACCGCGGGGATCTGGCGCAGCGCATAGCTATCGCCTGCGGTTTTGGTGACGGGGATGACGTCACCAACCTTGAGTTGCTGGAGCGCGGGCGTGCCGACGAAGACGAGGACCTGTGGTGCGCCCGACGCGGGCAGCTTGCCGGTGCTGCCGTCGGTGAAGCCGAGTTGCAGGCTGTCACCATTCTTGGCGAGGACGACCGCGGCGCGCCATTCGTCATAACCGGTGGGCAGGTTGACGCGGCGCAGCCGATCGACCCAGCCTTCGCCGGATTCGATATGCGCCGCCGCACCGCGCCAGCCGCGCGCGCGATCATAGCGCACCAGCCCGTCGCGCATGGCCTTTTCGGCTGCGGCCTGGATCATCGGATCGATCGAGGTGCGAATCCACAGACCGCCGCCATAGACGCTGTTGGGGCCATCGGCATCGGTTTCGCCGAAGCGTTCGATGAGGTCGCGGCGGACGTCTTCGAGGAAATAATCGCCGAGGCGCGATTTTGCCGGCACGACGTTACGGATTGCCACCAACGGCTCGGCGACCGCGGCGTCGTGCTGGGCGGCGGTCAGATAGCCGTTCGATTGCATCTGGCCGAGCACCCAGTTGCGCCGCGCCAGCGCGCGGTCATGGTTGCCGACGGGGTTATAGTTCGACGGCGCCTTGGGCAGGATCGCGAGATACGCCGACTGCGCGGCATCGAGATCGGCCACCGATTTACCGAAATAAGCCTGTGACGCGGCCTCGACGCCGTAGCTGTTGCGACCGAGGAAGATCTGATTGAGGTAGAGTTCGAGGATCTGCTGTTTGGTCAGCGCGTCTTCGAGCCGCCGTGCCAGTACGGCTTCCTTGATTTTGCGCGCGAAGGTCACGTCGTTGTTGAGCAACAGGTTTTTGGCGACCTGCTGGGTAATAGTCGAGGCGCCGACGGGGCGCTTGCCGCTGCCCAGCGACTTGATATTGGTCAGCACCGCTTGCGCGATACCGAAATAATCGAGCCCCGAATGCGTGAAGAAGGTCTTGTCCTCGGCCGACAGATAGGCGTGAATCAGCTGCGGCGGCATATCCTTATACGGCAGGAAAATGCGGCGTTCGCGGGTGAAACTGGTGAGCACAGTGCCATCATTGGCGCGCACCGTTGATGGCAGCGGCGGGGTGTAATTCGCCAGATCGACGCTGTCGGGGAGGTTGCGCAGCACCAGAACCACCGCGAGACCGACGAGGAGAACGGCGGCACCGAACGCTGTGAGCAACCAGCGCCACAGGCTCCAGCGCGGCAATCGCAGGCGCGGAAATCGAAGCCGTTTGAGGCGGGATGCAAAACTGACCACGCGGCTAGCCTATAGCAGGCGCGAGGCGATGCTCAAGCGCCGCGGTGCGAATTGGCGGCGGGGTGATGCGGTCGTGCGGTGGCCCTGTCAGTTGCCCGGGCGCAAAAAGGCCTCGACTGCTTGCGCGATACCTTGTGCAATCGCGGCCTGACCGGACTGCGAGAACAGCAAGCGCGCGTCATCATTGTTCGAGATATAGCCGGTTTCGAGCAGGACTGACGGCACATCGGGCGCCTTGAGCACATAGAAGCCGGCGAAATGGTGGAATTCGCCGCGAAAGCCGATGCGCGCTTCGAGCGCGTTTTGCAGCGTTTCGGCGAAGACCACCGAGCGGTTGAGCGTGTCGCGGCGCGCCAGATCGATCATGATATCGCCGACACCGGGCGCATCAACGCCGAGGTTGACCCCGGCGATGATGTCGGCCTGGTTTTCGCGTGCCGCCAACCGTGCGGCGACGGCGTCCGACGCGGTTTCGGACAGCGTGTAGACGCTGGCGCCGCGCGCTTGCAGATTGGGGGCGCTGTCGGCGTGGATCGACACAAACAGATCGGCCTTGGCGCGGCGCGCGATGGCGACGCGGCCGCCGAGCGGGATGAAGCGGTCGTCGTCACGCGTCAGCAACGCGCGCACCTGCCCCGATTTGTTGAGTGCGGCGGCGGTGGCGCGCGCGATGGCGAGCGTGATGTCCTTTTCATAGCCGCCGGCGGGGACGCCGTCGCCGGCGCTGGGGGTGGCGCCGACGTCCTTGCCGCCGTGGCCGGCGTCGATCATCACCAGCGGCAGTTTGGCGGGGGCGCGGCGCGGCGCGGGCGTATCTGGCGGCGACGCAGCGCCGAACGCATCGGCGGGCAATTCGAAATCGGCGGAGGCGCTAGCGCTGATGGAGGGGGCTTTGCCGGAGGGGGCTTCGTTGAACGGGGCAATCGTGACGCGCGGTTTGCCGAGGCGCGCCGTAAATTGCGTGCGCGAGACGGGGGCCAACCGCAACAGCAAGCGGCCTTGCGCGTCCTGTGCGGCGCTGACGACCGCCATTGGCCGCGAGAGTTCGATGACAAGGCGCACGGTTTGCGGATCGAACTGGCCGCCGCGGACACGGATGATCGCGCCGCCGACATCGACGCTGCGGCGCACCGGCGCGTCACCGACGAAATCGACAACGAGGCGCAACGGATTATCGAGGACAAAGACTTTGGGCGCGGCAATGGCACCATCGAGCGCGACGGTGATTTCGGGGCGGGTGCCACCGCTGACTTCGATCCCGCGCAGCGTTGCCGCCGAAGCGGGCGTCGCAACCAGGACGAACAACATCAGCCAGGGACGCAACCAGTTCATGCGCGAGCGTTACCGGCGCAAACCCTTGGCGACAAGCACGCGCTGCGGATGTCGAGGCGCATCGATGTTGCCCCGTTGCAATGCTTTAGGTTGTCGGGTGCGGATAAGGATGCTAGCGAGAGCGGGATGGTTCCGCACCGCCGCGCTTTTGCGCGATACGGCGGCGGGCCGTTTCTTGAGGCGCCCGCGCCGCTGGGGAAGTTTTCGTCAAAGGCCGGGTGCAGACTGTACCGGCGACCTGAAGCGCCTCCCCAATCCAGCGTCGGGCAACTCGCAGCTATCGTTCGCCGTGGCGGCCATCGGGATTAATTCCGCAGGTTGCGCGCGGCACCTAAAGTTAGGCCGCCATGATTTCGATCACTTCCAGCACAGCAAGGACCGCCCCTCGGGCGGGTCGGCTGTTGCGATCGATTCTATCTGGCACGGCGGCCAGTTCGCGTCTTTCCCAAACCCCGGGCCGTGCCGTGCAATTGTATGTGCCGGCCCCTAATTTGCGCGCACGCGCGCCGGCCGAAATGGTTGGTGTGCGCGGCAGCGCCATGGAGCACATCAATGTCACAGCGTATGCTGATCGACGCCCGCCACCCGGAAGAAACCCGCGTCGCCGTCGTCAACGGAAACCGGATTGAAGAATTCGACTTTGAAGCCGCCGATCGCAAGCAGCTCAAAGGTAACATCTATCTCGCCCGCGTAACGCGCGTCGAACCGTCGTTGCAGGCGGCGTTTGTCGAATATGGCGGCAATCGCCACGGCTTTCTGGCATTCAGCGAAATCCACCCCGACTATTACCAGATCCCGCGCGAAGACCGCGAAGCCCTGCTGCGAGAGGAACAGGAACTCGGGCGCGACGATTCGCATGACGAACCCGACAATGATGACGACGCCGGTGATGAAGCCAACAGCGAAGACGGTGACGAAGTTGCCGAATCGGGCGGGCATGGCGACGATACCGACGCGCTGCGCCGCAAGCGCCAGGCGCTACGCCGGCGTTACAAGATCCAGGAAGTCATCCAGCGCCGGCAGGTACTGCTGATCCAGGTCGTCAAGGAAGAACGCGGCAACAAGGGCGCGGCGCTGACCACCTATCTCAGCCTCGCGGGTCGCTACTGCGTGCTGATGCCCAACACCGCGCATGGCGGCGGCATCAGCCGCAAGATTTCGAACCTGTCGGATCGCAAGCGGTTGAAGCAGGTGATGGCCGATCTCAAGCTGCCATCGGGGATGGGGGCGATCGTCCGCACGGCGGGGCTCAAGCGCTCGAAGACCGAGATCAAGCGCGATTTCGATTATCTGACGCGGTTGTGGGACGAAATCCGCGACACGACCCTCGCCAGCGTCGCGCCGTGCCTTGTCCATCAGGATTCGGACCTCATCAAGCGTGCGATCCGCGACGTCTATGGCAAGGACATCGAACAGGTGCTTGTCGAGGGCGAGGAAGGCTTTGACGCCGCGCACAACTTCATGAAAATGTTGATGCCGACGCACGCCGCCAAGGTCGTGCGCTATACCGATCCGGTGCCGCTGTTCCAGCGTTTCGGGGTCGAGGGTCAGCTTGAGGCGATGTATCAACCCGTCGTGCAGCTGCGTTCGGGCGGCTATATCGTCATCAACCCGACCGAGGCCTTGGTGTCGATCGACATCAACTCGGGGCGATCGACGCGCGAGCACAACATCGAGGAAACCGCCTATAAGACCAACCTTGAGGCCGCCGAGGAAATCGGCCGCCAGCTGCGGCTGCGCGATATGGCGGGGCTGGTGGTCATCGATTTCATCGACATGGAAGTCACCGGCAACAACCGCCGTGTCGAGCGCGCGATGAAGGACGCGCTGCGCCACGATCGTGCACGTATCCAGATCGGCCGGATCAGCAGCTTTGGCTTGATGGAAATGAGCCGCCAGCGTCTGCGTACCGGCGTGCTCGAGGCTTCGACGCATATCTGCCCGATGTGCGACGGCTCGGGCTATGTCCGGGCGATTCCGTCGGCAGCGCTCGCGGCATTGCGCACGCTCGAAGCCGAGGCGCTCAAGGGCCGCGCCACCGAATTCACGCTGCGTGCCAGCGTCGAAGTCGCGATCTATGTGCTCAACCGCAAGCGCGCCGAACTCGCCGAGCTTGAAATGCGTTACGGGATCGGCATCGAAGTCATTCCCGATGGCGAATTGATGGCGCCCAATTTCACGCTCGATGCCGCCGGCCCGCCGCCAGCCAAGCAAGTGACGGTCACCGCGCTGCCTCCTGTGACGGTGATTGTCGACGAGGACGACGAACCTGAAATCGACGATATCGATGACGAGGACGACGCGCACGATCGCGCCGAAGACGATGAGGAAGACCGCATCGAAGCCGAAGCCGCGCGCGCCGAAGGCCGTGAACCGCGCGCGCGCGAAGCCGAAGGCGAGGCCGGTGGCCGCAACAACCGCCGCCGCCGTCGCCGCCGTGGCGGACGCCGCGACGGTGTCGCGAGCGACGGCGCCGAGGCCGCGACCGGCGAAGACAGCGAAGCTGCAACGGTTGATACCGCGCCAGCCGATGGCGAAACGCCACGCAAGCGCCGCCGTGGCCGCCGCGGTGGTCGTCGTGGCGACGCCGGTGCAACGGTTGAGGCCTCCGCCGAAACGGCTGAAGGCACCGACGCGATCGTCGAAACCGACGCCGAGACTGCAACCGACGCCACGAGCGAAGCCGAAACGCCGGCGGAAAAGCCAAAACGCCGGCCACGTGCGCGCAAGGCCGATACGGTGACGGTTGAAGCTGTCGCTGCAACCGAAGCCCCCGTTGAAGCCGTCGAGGCCGAGGCCGCACCCGCTGCCAAACCGGCGCGCCGCCGTGGTGTCCGCGCCAAGGCAGAAGCGGCCGTCAATGACGTCGCCGAGGTCACAACGGTCGCTGCCGAAGTGACCGAAGTGGCACCGGCCGCAGACATTGCCCCCGCCGCCGACGCGCCCGCAGGCAAGCCGGCGCGACGCCGCAGCGCCAAGGCCAGCGCAGCCAGCGCCGAACCGGTGGTTGCCGTCGCCAGTGACGCCGAAGCGACGCGCGCAGAAACTGCGCCCGTAGAATCTGCGCCAGCCGAAGGCGCAGCGACTGTCGTCGACGCCGACAAGCCGGCGGACACCGCAGTGGCCGAGCCGGTCGCATCGGGCCCGACGCGCAAAGGCTGGTGGCAGCGGACGTTCCCCGGCGCGGGACAGTAGCGCGGCATAAGGGCGGCTTCACGCCCGGTTCAGTGACCGGGTAGCAAGAGGCGGGCGATGGCTTTGGCACGCAATCTGGCACCCAGTCTGGCTCGCAGTCTGGCGACCGCCTTTGCGGCGGCGCTGCTGCTTGTCCAGCCGGCGTATGCGCAATCGATCAACGTGCTGCGCGATGCCGAAACCGAGGCGTTTTTTCGCGATATTTCGCGTCCGATGATTGTCGCGGCCAAACTCGATCCCAAATCGGTGCAGCTTTTGCTGGTTGGCGATTCGAGCATCAACGCCTTTGTCTGCTGCGGCCAGAACGTCTTCATCCATTCGGGGCTGATTCAAGTCACGGATAACGTCGATCAGCTTGAAGGCGTTATCGCGCACGAACTCGGCCATGTCGCCGGCGGCCACAACGTCCGTTCAAGCGAGGGTAGCGGCCCGGCAACAAGCATTTCGATCCTGTCGCTACTGGCGGCGGGGGCGGCCATGGCGATGGGCGCGGGCGAGGCCGGCATGGCGCTGCTGGCGCTCGGCCAGACGGTGGCGCAATCGAACTATCTGTCGTTCACCCGCGATCAGGAAAGCCGCGCCGATCAGGCGGGCGCGCAATATCTGCTCGCGGCGCAGGTTTCCGGCCAGGGTTCGCTCGAATTCTTCGGCAAACTCGCCAATCAGGAATATCGTCTCGCGATCCCGCAGACCAA
>Ga0209023_10001609_pt1 | contig 29912 bp, 29 predicted proteins | sample LakOneMetagenome_FD_187468 | JGI IMG/M metagenome (GOLD analysis project Ga0209023, IMG submission 187468) | Freshwater and sediment microbial communities from Lake Erie, Canada (SPAdes) (version 2) | ecosystem: Environmental > Aquatic > Freshwater > Lentic | place: Lake Erie, Canada...
TCTTCTGACGCCAGCGAAGCGCGGCGCCGACAGCGCCGCGCGGTCTTACCTTTCAGCACCCTGACCCGTAAGCACCTTGAACCCTTCAGCACCTTGCAGAGGACGACAGACATGAGCGGCATTCTCTGGATCATCATCGTCGGCTTTGTCGCCGGAATTATCGCACGCCTGCTTTCGCCGGGCCCGAACAACCCGAGCGGCTTCATCCTGACCACCGTGCTCGGCATCGCCGGCGCGTTCCTCGCCACCTTCATCGGCCAGGCGATCGGCCATTACAGCCCCGACCAGGGCGCCGGCTTCATCACCGCCACCATCGGCGCGCTGCTGGTGCTGTTCATCTGGAACCGGCTGGTGGCCCGCGGCGTGATTCCCGATATGAACAGGTGACGGCCACTTGGCCGTCATCCCGGAGCGATGCGTAGCATCGAACCCGGGATCTCGAGATTCTCAGATGCGCAATTGCGCATCGTAGTTCGCTTCGCGCCCCGGAATGACGGCGTAGCCTCACAGCACCAGATGCATGCCGGCATCCATGCGGACGAATTCGCCGGTCATGTTGCTCGACGCCGGCGAAGCCAGGAAGCACACCAGTTGCGCGATGTCTTCGGCGGTCGAGGCGATCTTCAGCGGCACCTTCGCGATCACGGCGTCGCGCACCGCCTTGGCGCCGGCTTCGCCGCGGCCCTTGGTGAACCAGGGCGTGTCGATATAGCCGGGGCACACGGTGTTGACGCGGATCAGCGGCGCCAGCGCGCGGCCCAGCGATTGCGTCATGGTGTTGAGCGCGCCTTTACTCGCGGCATAAGCGACCGACGAGCCGCCGCCGGAAATGCCGGCCACCGACGACACGTTGACCACGGCCGACGGCCGCCCTGAGGCTTTCGCACCGGCCTCGAGCTGCGCACGCGCGGCGCGGATCATCTGGAACGGGCCGATGGTGTTGACGGCATAGATGCGCTGGAAATCTTCCGCAGTCAGGCCGTCCATGTCGCCATGCGGCACATGCTTGGTGGTGCCGGCATTGTTGACCAGCACGTCGAGACCGCCCCATGCGGCCGCCGCCGCCGCGATCTTCTTGCAGTCCTCATCGCGCGAGACATCGCCCTGCACCACCACGACTTCGGCGCCGGCCTTGCGGCAGTGATCGGCGGTGGCTTCGGCCTCGGCCTTGCTGTTGGAATAATTGACCACGATGCGCGCGCCGCCCTTGGCGGCCAGAATGGCCGCGGTCGCGGCTCCCAGGCCCGAAGCAGAACCGGTTACGATCGCGCACAAACCATCCTTCGACATCCGCATTTCCTCTTGTTGTGGTGAGCTGCTTTTGAACGGCCACGTTGGTGGGTCTGGCATACCATAGCGCGGGCGTCAGTCCCTGCAAATCGGAGAAGTTCCGCTTAGCGGAATTCGTTCTTTGCCTGACGGACTTCATGCCATCCCCGCAGGCGGCCCTGCGGCGGGCGCTTGTCAGAGCTATGGCTTTTGCCCATCATTAAGCGCAAGAAAAGATCAGAAAAGATCGCACCGGGGCGGCGGAAAGCCGGCCCTGACGGACCGGCGAAGAGCCGGCCCTGAAACACTCAACATGAGGAACGCTGTGGCGGAGAGTGAGAACATTGTTGCCGAGACCGCGGAGAAGATTTTCTCCGATCTGGCCGATGCCCAAACCATCAATCGCGACAAAAAAGGCGAGTGGAAGGCCCCGCTCTGGAAGGCTTTGACTGAAGCCGGCCTGCCGCTGGCCTGGGTGCCGGAAGACTGCGGCGGCTCGGGCGCGAGCCTCGCCGAAGGGTTCGGCGTCCTCAGCGCCGCAGGCCGTGCCGCGGTCGCTGTCCCACTTGCCGAAACCATGCTGGCCGGCTGGCTGCTGGCGCAGGCGAAAATCTCCTCGCCCGACGGCGAAATGACGGTGGTGCCCGCAAGCCCAAAGGACCGCATCAGCGTCAACGCTGACGGCAGCCTGTCCGGCAAGGCCCGCGGCGTGCCGTTTGCCAAAGCCGCCAAGCATATCGCGGTTCTCGCCAGCGGTAACGGTGGTCTCCAGATCGCGCTGGTCGATGCCGGCAAGTGCCGCATCGAAGCCGGCATCGGCCTCGGCGGCGACCATTCCGATACCGTGACTCTCGACAAGGTCCAGCCGGTCGCAATCAAGCCGGCGCCTGATGGTTTCGACCAGACGCAACTGATGCTGATGGGCGGCGTCGCGCGCTCCCTGCAGATCGCCGGCGCGCTGGAATCGATGCTGGAAATTTCCGTGCGCTATTCCAACGAGCGCGTCGCCTTTGAGAAGAAGATTTCCAAATTCCAAGCGGTGCAGCACAATCTGGCGCGGCTCGCCGGTGAATCCGCCGCAGCGCTCGCCGCGGCGACTTCGGCCGCGGACGCCATCGCCAACGCCACTGCGTTCAATGACGAGGTGTTCCTCGAAGCGGCGGCGGCAAAAATCCGCTGTTCGGAAGCCGCCGAAAAAGGCGGCGGCATCGCCCACCAGGTGCACGGCGCGATCGGTTTCACCATCGAGCACATCCTGCACCGCTATTCGCTGCGCGCGCTGGCGTGGCGCGACGATTTCGGCTCCGAAAGCTACTGGGCGGTCGAGCTCGGCAAGCTGGTCGCCAACCGCGGCGCCGATGAATTGTGGCCGCTGGTCGCCTCGCGCTGATCACCACCCGTATTTAGAAGTCGAGATCATTCCATGACCGCAGCCCTCCGTTTCGATCCGATCCGCCTGCCGCCCGAATGCGAACAGTTGCGCAAGGAAGTGCGCGCCTTCCTCGCCGAGGAAATTGCCGCCGGCACCTTCGACCCGCACAAGCCGAACCGCGAAGACACCGACGTGCCGGAATTCTCCCGCAAGGTCGGCGCCAAGGGCTGGCTCGGCATGACCTGGCCGAAGAAATATGGCGGCCACGAACGCTCGTTCCTCGAGCGTTATGTCGTCACCGAGGAAATGCGCGTCGCCAATGCGCCGACGCGGCGCTTCTTCGTCGCCGACCGCCAGAGCGGACCGGTGCTGCTGAAATACGCGCCCGAAAGCATCAAGATGGACATCCTGCCGCGCATCTGCCGCGGCGAAGTCTGTTTCGCGATCGGCATGAGCGAACCGAATTCCGGCTCGGACCTGTTCGCGGCAAAGACCCGCGCCACCAAGACCGACGGCGGCTACCTGATCAACGGCACCAAGATCTGGACCTCCTCGGCCCATATCGCCGACTACATGATCGCGATCTTCCGCACCTCACCGCCGACCAAGGAAAACCGCCGCCACGGCCTGACGCAATTTCTGGTCAAGATGAAGCAGCCGGGCATTCAGGTGAACCCGATCGGCCAGATCACCGGGCAGTACGAATTCAACGAAGTCGTCTTTACCGACCATTTCGTGCCCGACGATCACGTGCTCGGCGAAGTCGACGGCGCCTGGAAGCAGGCCACGTCCGAGCTCGCTTACGAGCGTTCGGGCCCCGAGCGTTTTCTCGAAACCTATTACGTGCTGACCGAACTGGTTCGTGCCGTCGGGAAGAACCCGGACACCCGCAGCGCCGAGGGCATCGGCCGTCTGGTCGCGCAATTGCACACCATGCGCCGGATGTCGGTGTCGGTGGCGGGCATGCTGCAGGCCGGCAAGGAGCCGGTGGTGGAAGCCTCGATCGTCAAGGATATCGGCACGGTGTGGGAACAGGCCTTGCCGCATCGCGTGCGCGACCTCGCCGCCTTCGTCGAGGAAACCGCGACCAACCGCGAGACGCTGGAAAACCAGCTCTCGTTCGCGATCAAGACCGCGCCGAAACTGACGATCCAGGGCGGCACCACGGAAGTCTTGCGCGGCATCATCGCCCGCGGGCTTGGCTTGCGCTAGGCGCGCGGGCCTGGCTTGCGCTAATTCAAAAGGGAAACACCATGAGCAAGTACACTGATATCGGCGTCGAGAAGCACGGCCACGTCGGCCTGATCGAAATCCGCAAGCCACCGCTGAACTTCTTCGACGTTGCGCTGATCAACCAGATCGCCGACGCGCTGGAAGAGTTCGACAAGGACGTCGAAATCCGCGCCACGGTGCTGGCAGCCCAAGGCAAGGCGTTCTGCGCCGGCGCCGACTTCTCCGATCCGAAGCGTCAGGAGCAGGAAGCGGAATCGAAAAGGGATCCAGCCGCCAACCTGCCGATCAACCATCTCTACGTTCAGGCCGTGCGCATCTTCCGCAACAAGAAGCCGGTGGTTGCCGCCGTCCATGGCGCCGCCATCGGCGGCGGCCTCGGCCTCGCGGTGTCGGCGGATTTCCGCGTCACCTGCCCCGAAGCGCGTTTCGCCGCCAATTTCACCAAGCTCGGCTTCCATCCGGGCTTCGGCCTCACCGCGACGCTTCCCGAACTGGTCGGCAAGAACAATGCCGAACTGATTTTCTACACGAGCCGTCGTGTCACCGGTGAAGACGCAACAAAGATGGGCCTTGCCAACATCTGCGTGCCGCAGGACCAGGTTCGTAGCGAGGCGATGAAGCTCGCCGCCGAGATCGCCGAATGCTCACCGCTCGGCCTGATCGAAACCCGCGCCACCATGCGCGCCGGCCTCGCCGACCGCGTGCTGGCCGCGACCAACCATGAACTGGTGATCCAGAACAAGCTGCGCTCCACCGAAGACTTCAAGGAAGGCGTCAAGGCCACGGCCGAGCGCCGCGTCGCGAACTTCAAGGGGCGGTAAACGCTCTCTCACCACGTCGTCCCGGGCTTGACCCGGGACGACACCGGTTAGGCGGTGAGTTCGAACCTCACCCCGCACAGATCGAACCCGTCGCCCGACGTCGCGCAGCCTTTGGCCTTGGCGGCGTCGCGCACCTTGGCGATATCAGCGACCTTGAACGTCAACGCGGTCATCAGATCGCTCGCACCCTTGACGAAACGGAAGCTGGCGTTGGGCAGCTTCAGTTCGGGCGATCCGTCCGCGCTCTTGCTCACCGAAAGCTGAAGAATTTTCCCCCAGTGCTCGGCCAGCCCTTGCGGGTCGGGGCTCTGCATCTCGACGCCGGTCAGCGCCTGCGTCACATCCTTCCTGATCGACTTCTGCCAGTCCGGACCGGCCGGTGGATAGACGCCGAGAATATCGTCGCTGCCTTCGGAGTGATTGAGTTCGATGAAAGCGGCGCGGCAATCGCGCGGATGCAGTTGCACGCCGTGATACGGCGCGTGCGTAATCACGTTTGCGGTGCGCACGCCCATCGCATTGGCGTGCTGGCCGCGCGCGTCGGGGTCGTCGCAGCAGAAGATCGCCATATAGCCGCCGCGGCCGCCGGTCTTGTCGAGGAAGCGCCCCGCCGCGGTGCCGCCTTGCGTCGGCGACACCACTTCCAGCAGGATCGTGTCGACCGGCAGCAGCGCGTTCTCCAGGCCGTATTTGCCGACGTTGCCGTCGCGGTAACAGACCTCGAGACCCATGATCCCTGCAATATCCGAGATCACCGGCTCGAGATGCGGCGCCACCAGGCAGATCTGACGCAGCCTGAGATACGAGGCCATCTCAATGGCCCTGAAACACGGGCTTGCGCTTTTCGACGAACGCCTTTGCCGCTTCCTTGTGGTCGTCGGTCTCGCCCGAACGTGAGTGATGGATCGCCTCGCCGTCAAAACATTCTTCCAGCGACATGGTTTCGGCATTGTTGATGTTGCGCTTGATATAGCCGAGCGTCACCGACGGCCCCTGCGCCAGCGACATCGCCAGTTCATGCGCGGCGGCTTCGACCTCAGCATCGGGAACGACCTTGGTCACCATGCCGAGCGCCAGCGCTTCCTGCGCCGATAGCACCGGCGACAACAGATAGAGCTCGCGGGCCCTGGCGCTGCCGAGCAGCTTGGTAAGGAAGTAGGTCCCGCCGTAGTCACCGGAAAGACCGACCTTGGCGAACGCGGTGGTTATCTTGCAGGACGCGCTGGCGACGCGGATGTCGCAGGACAATGCGATCGACAGGCCCGCGCCGGCCGCGGCGCCATCGACCTGCGCCACCACGGGCTTCGGCATCTGGTGCAGGATGCGCGACACTTCCATGCCCTTGCGCAGATTGGTCATCTTGGCTTCGAACGTCAGCGGCGCACGGCCCGCCGCCATCGACTTGACGTCGCCGCCGACGCAGAAGGTGCCGCCGGCGCCCTTGATCAGCACCGCCCGCACCTCATGATCCTCCGCCGCCCGCCGCGCCGCCGCCACCAGCCCCGCCGTCATGTCCGGATTGAGCGCATTGCGCCGGTCCGGACGATTCATGGTGATGGTGAGCAGGCCGTGATCGAGGTTCTGCAGGACGATTTCGTTTGCGCTCATATGCGGTTTCTTTCTTGGTTGTTGAATTGGATTTTCGTCCCGTCATTGCGAGGAGCGGAGCGACGAAGCAATGCAGACCTTCCTTGCGGCCCTCTGGATTGCTTCGCTTCGCTCGCAATGACGAGGGGGACTTACTTCTTCACCAGCGGACAGCGCGACGCTTCCAGCGACTGGAACGCCTCGTTGCCGGGAATCGTCGCCAGCAGCTTGTAGATGTCCCAACGCGCCTTGGACTCCGAGGGTTTCTTGACCTCGAACAGGTACATGTCGTGCACCATGCGGCCGTCCTCGCGAATCCGGCCGTTCCTGGCGAACATGTCGTTGATCGGCGTGTCCTTCATGATCTTCATGACCGCTGCGGAGTCAGTGGTGCCTGCGGCCTTCACGGCCTTCAGATAATGCGTCACCGACGAATAGACGCCGGCCTGCGCCGAGGTCGGCACCCGCTTGATCCGCTCCATGAAGCGCTTTGAAAACGCGCGGGTGTCGTCGTTGAGGTCCCAATAGAAGGCTTCCGACAGCAACAGCCCCTGCGCGGTTTCGAGACCGATGCTGTCGATGTCGGTGACGAAGACGAGCAGCGGCGCGATTTTCTGCCCGCCCTTCATCAGGCCGAACTCCGCGCCCTGCTTGATGGCGTTGACGGTATCGCCGCCGGCATTCGCAAGCCCGATCACCTTGGCCTTGGATGCCTGCGCCTGCAGCAGGAACGAAGAGAAGTCGGAGGTGTTGAGCGGATGCCGCACGCTGCCGAGCACCTTGCCGCCGGATTTGGTCACGACGTTAGCAGTGTCTTTTTCCAGATCCTGACCGAAGGCGTAGTCGGCGGTCAGGAAGAACCAGCTATCGAGCCCGGTCTTGACGGCGGCGAGGCCGGTCACGTTGGCCTGCCCGAAAGTGTCGAACACGTAATGCACGGTGTAGGGACCGCAGGCCTCATTGGAGAGCCGGATCGAACCGGGCCCATTGAAGATAACGATCTTGTTGCGCGCCTTGGCGATCTCGCCGGCGGCGAGAGCCGTCGCCGACGCCGCGACGTCGAAGATCATCTCGACGCCCTGGTTGTCGAGCATGTCGCGGGCGAGGTTGGCGGCGAGGTCGGCCTTGTTCTGATGATCGGCTGCGATGATCTCGATCTTGCGGCCCAGCACCTCGCCGCCGAAATCCTCCACCGCCATCTTCGCGGCCATCTCCGAACCCGGCCCGGTAATATCGGCATAAAGGCTCGACATATCCAGGATGCCGCCGAGCTTGAGCGGCGGCTTGGCCTGCGCCAGCGCCGAAGTTGCCGACATCGCCAAAGCGGCGGCGAGAATACCTGTAACCATCCGTTTCATGAACGCTCTCCCGAAGTCACGCCGCATTGACTGCGGCCTTCAATTTTGTTCGGCGCGATCATGCCGCATGGCATCCACAGCGGCAAGGCGCGAAGGCCGCACGTATTTCCGCTAAGCGGAATGGACGCGTCTCCGTGTCCCGGACGCGGTGCAGCGTGTAACGCTGCTCCGCAGAGCCGGGACCCATTGCCGCCAACATGGACCCCGGATCAGCAACGCACCACGCCGCAAACCGTAGCGCGTCGAAGACGTGCGTTAACGCGCTGATGGCGTTGCGCTGCATCCGGGGAACGCGACTGCTTCACCCCAACAATCCTTTCCCCGGCACGTGATTGAGCTCGAGCCTTATGCCGTCGGGATCCTCGAACAGGATCGAATAATAACCCGGCGCCCATTGATCCTCGCGCGGCGCGCGAATGATGTTGACGCCGAGCGTCTGCAGGAACGAATGCAGTTCGTCGATGTCGGCGCGCTCGCGGGCGCGGAAGCAGAGATGATGCAGGCCGACGCGCTTCTGCTCGAAGGCCGCGCCCGCATGCTCCGGCGACGGCGCGCTGATGCCGACCGCGGTACGACCGCCGACGCAGTAATAGGTCGTCTCGGTATCGATCACAGGTTTCAGCCCGAGAAACGGCAGCAGCTTGCGATAGAATTCGCGCGACCGCTCGAAATTCGACGCGGTCAGGAAAATATGCGCGACGCCGTTGATTTCCATGGTCTCCCCCTCTGCGGCTATTTCGGATAGCAATAGCGTTGACCGCAAGCATACAGGAACGGCGGCGATTGCGAGTTGCATCATGACCGGGTTGGCGTGGCATGGCCGGGCGTCCGTCGCGGCCTGCCTTGCATGGTTCGCGCTCAGCCAGGCGCATGCCACCGGATGCCTGTTCGCGGCCCAGGGCGAAGGCCGGGTCACGGCGGTCATCGACGCGCGCAGCTTTCGCCTCGGCGACAACAGCGAGATCCGGCTCGCCGGCATCGAGCCTGTGAACGCCGACAGGGCAAAAGACACCTCGGCGCTGGCGGCGATCGTCAGCGGACATGACGTGACGCTGCACGGCGAGGAAGACACGCCGGACCGCTACGGCCGGCAGACGGCGTTTGCATTTGTCGCGGGATCGGAGATCTCGGTCCAAACTGAGTTGCTGCGCCGCGGCGAAGCGCTGTTTGCCGCCGATATCGCCGACAAGGAATGCGCGGGAACCCTGGCTGCTGCCGAGGCTGAGGCCCGGCAGGCCAAAATAGGAATTTGGTCCACCCCCGCGGCCATAAAAAACACGGAAAGTCCCGGCGATATTTTGGCCGGGATCGGGCGCTTTACGGTGGTCGAGGGCAGGGTTTTATCCGTCCGGCAGGCTGGGTCAGTGACCTACCTGAATTTCGGACGGAACTGGACACAGGACTTTGCGGCGACTATTTCAAGGCGCATGATCCCGGCGTTCGAGACGGCTGGGCTGTCGCCTAAGTCCCTCGAAAACAAGAGGATTCGTGTCCGCGGGTTCGTCGCGTCGCGGGGAGGAACACGGATCGAAGTGCTCCGGGTGGGGCAAATCGAAGTGCTGGGCGGAAAATAGAACAACTGATCACGATTGGCTGACGTGATGGAGTGTGCGGGACATCGCGAGCGAGGAACGGGACGGCGCCTGTTGGCGGCGCCGGCGTTGCTGTGCGCCGCGTTCACGCTCGCGGCCTGCGGCAATATCGGCCGGTTCGAGACGGCATCGCCGACCTCGGCGATCTCGCCGGCGAAGCCGAACCGCACCGTGGCGCAGACCCCGGCCAGCGAGCGCGAGCATGAGCGCATCCTGTCGTCCTATGGCGGCGCCTATGACGATCCGAAGCTGGAAGCGCTGATCGGCAAGACCGTCGATCGCCTGGTCGCCGCCTCCGATCGGCCGGACCAGGCCTACAAGGTGACGATCCTCAATTCAGGGGCGGTCAATGCCTTCGCGCTGCCGACCGGCCAGCTCTATGTGACGCGCGGCCTGATCGCGCTCGCCAGCGACACCTCGGAATTGTCCTCCGTGCTCAGCCACGAGATGGCGCATGTGCTGGCCAAGCACGCCTCGATCCGCGAGGACCAGGCGCGGCAGGCGGCGGTGGTGACGCGCGTCGTCACCGACATGAGCAACGATCCGGATTTGACCGCGCTTGCGCTGGCGAAGACCAAGCTGACGATGGCGAGCTTCTCGCGCGCGCAGGAATTCGAGGCCGACGGCATCGGCGTCGGCATTTCGGCGAAGGCGCATTTCGATCCCTACGGCGCGTCGCGCTTCCTGTCCTCGATGGAACGCAATGCGGCGCTGAAGGCCGGCAAGACCTCGCTCGATCCGCGCGCGCAGGATTTCCTGTCCTCGCATCCGGCAACCCCCGAGCGGGTGCAGAACGCGCAGGCCAGCGCCCGCCAATACACCTCGCCCGAGGGCGGCGAGCGCGACCGCGAGACGTATCTCGCCGCGATCGACAACATCGTCTACGGCGAAGACCCCAGCGAAGGCTTCGTGCGCGGGCGCAGATTCCTGCATCCGAAACTCGGCTTCACTTTCCAGGCGCCCGACACCTTCACGCTCGACAACACCGCGCAGGCGGTGATCGGCGTCCGCGACGGCGGCACGCAGGCAATGCGCTTCGACGTGGTGCGGGTGCCGGCCGAACAGTCGCTCGGCGAATATCTCAACTCCGGCTGGATGGAAGGCGTCGAGAAGGCCTCGACCGAAGACATCACCATCAACGGCTTCCCCGCGGCATCGGCGACCGCGCACGGCGATAGCTGGCAGTTCAAGGTCTACGCGCTGCGCTTCGGCAGCGACGTCTACCGCTTCATCTTCGCCGCCAAGCAGAAGACCACCGAGAGCGAGCGCAACGCGCGCGAAACCGTCAACTCGTTCCGCCGCCTGACGCTGGAAGAGATTCAAGCCGCCCGGCCGCTGCGCATCAAGGTCATCACCGTGCAGCCCGGCGACACCGTCGAATCCCTCGCCCACCGTATGGCCGGCGTCGACCGCCCCGCCGAACGGTTCAGGGTGCTCAACGGATTGGATCAGCACGCGCAGGTGAAGACGCGCGATCGCGTGAAGATCGTGGTGGATTGACGTGCGAAGCACGTCATCTCGGCGCGAAGCGAACCCGGGATCTCGAGATTCCGGGTTCGATGCTGCGCATCGCCCCGGAATGACGAAGTAAAATCATTGCCGTTTCCCCACGTCGTCCCGGACAAGCGAGCGGAGCGAGCGCGATCTCTGATGTGCAATTGCACATCAAAGACCCATAACCACCGTCGGCGATTGCTGAAATTGGATGGAGCTACAGCGCAGACTTAACACAACGGCTGGGTGGTTATAGATCCCGGCCTGCGTCGGGACGACGGGTGGAGAGACATCGGGCCCCAAACAAAAAGCCCGGTCTTTCGACCGGGCTTTTCGGATTAGGTCTCGTCATTCTTTCAGGCGGCTTCGTCCGCCACGGCTGCGTCGTCGCCGTCGGCTTCGACATCGGCCTCGTCGGCTTCGCCGGACGCGTCAGCCGCGTCGGTCTTGGCGCCGCGGCGCGGGCTCTTGGCGAGCTGGCTTTCGATTTCCTTGACCGCTTCGGTCTCGGTCGAATGCTGGACCACGGCGATTTCGCGCGACAGGCGGTCGAGCGCCGCTTCATAGAGCTGACGTTCGCTGTAGGACTGCTCGGGCTGCGATTCCGAACGGTAGAGATCGCGGACCACTTCGGCGATCGCGACGATGTCGCCCGAATTGATCTTGGCTTCGTATTCCTGGGCGCGGCGCGACCACATCGTGCGCTTGACGCGGGCACGGCCCTTCAGGGTCTCCAGCGCCTTCTTGACCAGCGCCGGTTCGGACAGCTTGCGCATGCCGACATTGGCGACCTTGGCGGTCGGCACGCGGAGCGTCATCTTGTCCTTGATGAAGTTGATCACGAACAGTTCGAGCTTGGCGCCCGCGATCTCCTGCTCCTCGATCGCCAGGATCTGGCCGACGCCGTGAGCGGGATAGACCACGAATTCGTTGGCCTTGAAGCCCTGACGCTGGGTCACGACCTTCTTCGGCTCTTCGATCTTGGGGGCGGCAGCCTTCGGCGCCACCACGGGCTTGGCGGCGGCAGCAGGCTTCGGAGCGGCAGCCTTCGGAGCCGGCGCGGGAGCGGCGGCCTTCACGGCCGGCTTCGCAGCAGCTTTGGGAGCGACCTTCGAAGCAGTGGTCTTCGAACCCGTCGCTTTCGCGGCAGTTTTTGCAGTCTTATCAGGCATTGCGCTTCTTTTGTTTTTCGAGGACTTTGCGGCCGCGGCCTTTTTGGCTTCCTTTACAGGCGCCTTGGCACGGCCTTTCGGTGCACTGCGGCTGGCCGCAGCGGCTTTTTTCGTGGTCTTTGAAGCACTCTTTTTACGCGTTTTCTGTGACACAGCCTGCGCGCGGAACTGCCACGCCCCTGTTCGTGTTTTTACGGGAAGTCACCGGGGCCACAGATACGCATGGCCAAGTTCGGCTCAGAATGTGCCCAATATAGCACATTTTCCGCAAAAATCAATGATTTAGACCCGATTCCGGACCTTTACGGAGACCAATCCGTCATAAGTCCGTCAACAGGGTTAAATCGGCAGGCTTTACTTGGTTCAGATCGTGCGGAGAAGGTCCGGATCGGACCTGATCCGGGTTTTGGCCGGCGCGCGGAGACCGCGAATCAGTCGCCGGTACCGGGCTCCTTGGAAAAATATTTCTCGAACTTGCCTTCCTCGCCCTCGAATTGTTTCGCGTCGGCGGGCGAGTCCTTCTTCTGGGTGATATTCGGCCAGCTCTTGGCGTACTCGGTGTTGACCTCGAGCCACTTCTCCAGGCCCGGCTCGGTGTCCGGCTTGATGGCGTCGGCGGGACATTCGGGTTCGCAGACGCCGCAGTCGATGCATTCGTCGGGATGGATGACCAGCATGTTCTCGCCCTCGTAGAAACAGTCGACGGGGCAGACCTCAACGCAGTCGGTATATTTGCATTTGATGCAGGCTTCAGTGACGACGTAAGTCATCCAAGGCTCCGAGGGGGATCAGTTTTCCGGGGTTTGCGTAGCGCATGCAGTGCGCTGCCGCAAGAGACGCATAAAGGGAAGCGACGGGCCGAAACCGGGCGTTTTTCGCCACCCGCAAGCGGCCCTGCGCAGATAGTTACGGCTTCGGCGCTTGTAAATCCGGCGCCTGTAAATCGGGTGCTTGCAAATCCTCGTACAGCGCGCGCGCCGAAATGGCGTCGCCGCGTCGCTCGCTGAACCCGGTCACTTTCAGGATGCGGACGCTGTTGTCGAGCGCGATGGTGAGGACGTCGCCGGGCTTGACGCTGTGGCCCGGCGACTTTTCCCTGACGCCGTTGAGGCGGACATGGCCGCGCTCGACCAGCGCAGCCGCCGAGGTGCGCGCCTTCACCACCCGCGCATGCCACAGCCATTTATCGAGACGCTGTCGCTCCAACGAAGCTCCCGGTCAACTCAGTCCTTGTTGCCGGCGAGCTGTTCCTTCAGCGCCGCCAGTTTGGCGAACGGCGAATTCGGATCGGCCGGACGGTCACGGTCGCGCGGTGCGGCGGTGGTCGCCCACTGCCGGTGCGACGGGCCGCTATCGCGCTTGTCGCGGCCGCCCTTGTCGCGACCACCGAAATCGCGGCCCTTGTCGCGCGGGCCACGGTCGCGATCGCCGCTCTTGTTGCGGTCGCCACCACCACCGGTTTTGTTGCGATCGCCGCCGCCGAACTTGCGGTCGGGACGATCGCCACCGCCCTCTTTGCGGTCGCGGCCCCGGTCGAAGCGCGGACGCTCGGAGCGAGTTTGCTGACCTGCCTCGGCAGCAGCCGGCGCGCCATCGGCGGGGGCCGTGGCTACGGCGCCATCGGCCGGTGCGCCCTCGCGTGGCTTGCGGAATTCATTGGGGCGACGGCCGCGGCGGTGACGCTGCTCGCCGCGTGGCGCGCCCTCACCGCCTTCGCCGGCAGCACCTGCCTGCGCGCCGTCCTGCGGACGGTTGTGATGGCGCTGGCGGTTGCGGTCGTGATGCGGACGGCGTTCTTCGGAGCGGCCACCGGGCCGCCAGACTTCGATCAGCACCGGCTCCGCCGGCGCTTCGGGCTGTGCTTCGGCGACGACAGCGGCTTCTGCAGATCCGGCATCCGCAGGCGCGGCTTCGCTGGATGCGGCTTCGGTTGCAGGCTCGGATACGGCCTCCGCCGGTGCTTCCGCCACAGGCGTTTCAGCAGGCGCGGCCTCAACGGCAGCAGCCTCGACCGGCGCGGGCTCGGGCGCCACGCCGACCGTTTCAGGCAGCGCTTCGGTCGCAACCGGGGCTTCCTTGCCGGCGACCGGCGTCAGGGCTGCGGACGGCGCGGGATCGCCGGACACCGGTTGCTCGGAGATGTCCTGATCCATCATGTCGGCGATGGTGATTTCGGCGGGCCCCGCGATGTCATCGGCGGTGACCATGGGCGCGACTTCCGCCGGCACCGGCTTCGGCGGCAGCGGCGCGCGGCGGTCCATGCGATAGCCGAGCGCGCGCAGGATCGAGGCGAAGTCTTCGCCGGCCGAACCGGTCAGCGAGGTCATCGCCTGCGTCACCACGAAGCTGCGGCCATCGAAGGCGCCGGCCGGCTTCTCGCCCGGCGAACTCTCGCGCCAGGCCAAAGCCGGGCGAATGAGATCGGCGAGACGTTCCAGGATATCGACGCGCACCGCGCGCTCGCCGCACTGGCGATAGCCGAGCAAACGATACGCATCGCGCGGCAGCGCCTTGTCGACCGGGAACGAGGTCCGGCCCGAGCTTGCCAGATGCTGGGCGCCTGAGAGCGCCGACATGTCGATGTTGTCCTGTTTCTCGGCCCACAGCAGCGAGGCCAGCGCGCGCGCGGCGGGCTTCAGCAGGCCGGGGAAATAGATGTGATAGGCGCCGAAGCGGACGCCGTACTTGCGCAGGGTCGCGCGCGAGGCCTGGTCGAGATCCTTCATCTCGGCAGAGATCTTGGTGCGCTCGAGCACGCCGAGCGCTTCCACGAGCTGGAACGCGATGCCGCGGCCGATGCCGGTGATGTCCTCGGCCTTGGAGAGACCGAACAGCGGGCCCAGCAGCTTTTCGATATGCGTCTTCAGATACAGATCGAGCCGGGTCTGCACGGCCTCCCGCGAGGCCCCGGTGAGGCGATCGTCGGCGATGATGCGGACGCGCGGATGCAGCGCGTCTTCAGAGGCTGCGAGCTTCGCCACCGCATCGCCGGTCCAGCGGATGGTGCCGTCGGAGGCCAGCACGAACTGATCGTCGGGGGCCGCACCGAGCTTTTCGGCGCGCGCGTCGATCTCGCCGGCCAGCACCTGTTGCGCCGCTGCCTGCAGCGCCTTGGCATCGCTGCCGGCTTCTGCTGCATCAGGCGCAAAGGTGAATCCGTCGAGGCGGCCGATCGTATGGCCTTCCACGATCACTTCGCCGGTCTTGCCAATTTCCGTATTCAAAACACTGTTCTCCCGCAGGCGGCGCATCAATACACTGGTACGGCGGTCAACGAAACGCTCCGTTAGCCGATCATGCAGCGCATCGGACAATTTATTTTCGACCTCGCGCGCGATCCCCTGCCAGTGATCGGGGTCCGACAGCCAGTCCGGCCGGTTGGCGACGAAGGTCCAGGTGCGGATTTGCGCGATCCGGCCCGATAGCGTGTCGATATCGCCGTTGACGTTATTGGCCTGATCGACCTGGGCGGCGAACCATGCATCGGGAATCCGGCCCCTTTTCATCAGGAATCCGTACAGCGTGGTCACAAGTTCGGCATGGGCGGCCGGCGCCAGCCGCCGGTAATCCGGGATCTGGCAGGCGTCCCACAGCCGTTCCACGGCGGCAGCCCCGTGGGCCATGTCGCGGACGTCGCCGTCGCGGGCGGCGTGGTCGAGCACGCGCAGATCCTCGGCAATCGGCGCGCGGGTTAGGACCTCATGCGTCGGCGATACCGCCAGCGAGACCTGCAGCGCGCCGAGCGAGGCGAAATCCAGCCTGGAATTGCGCCATTGCAGCATTTTGACGCTGTCGAACGTGTGGTTCTGCAGCGCGTTCACCAGCTCCGGCTCGAACGGCGCGCAGCGCCCCGTCGTTCCAAAGGTGCCGTTTCGCGTCGCGCGCCCGGCGCGGCCGGCGATCTGCGCGAATTCGGACGGGTTGAGCCTTCGGAACTGGTAGCCGTCGTATTTGCGATCCGAGGCGAATGCGACGTGATCGACGTCGAGGTTCAGCCCCATGCCGACGGCGTCAGTCGCAACAAGGTAATCCACGTCGCCGTTCTGGAACATCGCGACCTGCGCATTGCGCGTGCGGGGCGACAGCGAGCCCAGCACCACGGCGGCGCCGCCGTGCTGCCGCCGGATCAGTTCCGCGATCGCGTAGACTTCATCGGCGGAGAACGCGACGATCGCGGTGCGGCGCGGCTGCCGCGTGATCTTGCGGTCGCCGGCGAATTCGAGCTGCGACAATCTGGGACGGGTGACGATCGAGGCGCCCGGCAGCAGCCGCTCGATGATCGGGCGCATGGTGGCTGCACCCAGCAGCAGCGTCTCGTCGCGGCCGCGGCGATGCAGGATGCGATCGGTGAAGACATGGCCGCGTTCGAGATCGGCCGCGATCTGGATTTCGTCGACCGCCAGGAAACTGACGTCGATATCGCGCGGCATCGCCTCGACGGTGGAGACCCAGTAGCGCGGGTTCTTCGGCTTGATCTTCTCTTCGCCGGTGATCAGCGCCACGCTGTCGACACCGGCGCGATCCGCGACCTTGTTGTAGACCTCGCGCGCCAACAGCCGCAGCGGCAGGCCGATCACGCCCGACGAATGCGCCAGCATGCGCTCGATCGCCAGATGCGTCTTGCCGGTGTTGGTCGGCCCGAGCACGGCCGTGACCTGGGAGCCCGGAGCGCGCTCGTAACCGAACGTGGAGTGAGAGAAAGCCATATTTTACGGGTGTTTCTTGCGTCGCGTCTTTTTCAGGTGTTTCATTCTGCGACGGTGATGCGGTCGCGCTTTAAGCTCTGGAACGAGTCTGGAACGAATCGCGTCCGAATCGCTGACTCCTCCCGAAACCGGCTTCGTTCTCCCAACATGCAGCGTGACTGCGATCGGGATGGCACTAGATCAAGTTTGCACGGGCTCCACAAGCCGGGGTTTTCAGGCGAAAAAGTTAAGACGCGGAGTCGAATCAGAAGCGGGGAAGAGTCAAGGCGGATTCCCTCTACTGTCGTCCCGGCGAAGGCCGGGACCCATAAACTCTAGCGGGCTTTGCTGGCTTTCGCCCGGAACTCCGACCGTCTGCAAATCGATGGATTTTATGGGTCCCGGCCTTCGCCGGGACGACGGATTTAGCTACCGCTACCGCCTCAAACTTACTGCGTCCGCGCCACTTTCGGCGGCGCTGCTGTGGTCACAAAACTCGTCGCTTCCAGCATCGCCGGCCCCAGGGGCGTCGGGATGGTCATGCGGAACGGGACCAGGATGCGGGTGCCGGCGACGGGCACGAACACCGCTTCCATGTTGCGCTGGTTGGCGAGCCATTTGATGACCGGGCGATCGGGGATGTAGCCCGCGATCGGGGTGAAGTAGATGGCGCAGACCACGGCCGGGCCGTGATAGCCGTTCTCGGCCTTGACGGTTTCCATGCGCTTGAAATCGAGCTTGAGGTCATAGCGAAGACGGCCGTCGAACACGCCGGCGCCGGTGCGGCAGGCCTCCGGTGTCAGCAGTTCGCCAGTGCCGGGCACGCGGATCATCGAGCCGGTCATGGGATCGAGCACGTTTTTCCGCTGCGCGTCGGTGACCGGGATGCGGTCGGCATCGACCGGCGGCGCCGGATCGATCGAGAAATCCTTGATCCCGCCGTTCGCCAGCGTCAGCCGGATGGTCTCGGATTTCTTCTGCGTCGTGGTGGTGGCGACATAGGCGGAGGAGATGAGCTGGCCGTTGACGACCCGGCCCTGGCTGGCGCCGGAGCCGCTTCCGCCGGAAAACGCCTTCAGCAGCCCGGCGCTGCCGCCCTGGGCCGAGGCCGAGAACACGTCGTCACCGATTTCGATGGTCCAGGTGCCCTTGCCGACCGCAATGCCCGACAGTGTGGCCTCATAATGGGCATCCACCCGCCCCTGTGCATGGGCCGGCGCAGGCGCGACCGTGCCCGCGATGCCCAGTCCCAGAACCAACCCTGCGAGGGGCAAAAAGGCGCGTTTGGTGGCCAAGTCAGGAGATCCCAGGGCGTTGAGCGAACTAACAGTCATTTAGGCGGAAATTTCAGGCAAACAACGCCATTTCTGTCGTTTGCGGACCGCAAAAGCCTGACATTCCCGGGCTTTCCCATGATGTCGGCGGGGAATGCGCCGTTTATATGGTGTCTTAACCCGCGGGAACCGCTTATAAACCGCGGCGACATAGCGTTTTCGAGCGAAGTGGCATTCCGGTTCGCGTTAAGAAAACGCGTCAAACAAAAGGATTTTGAGCCTCACTCGAGGCTCAAAATGACATTTCGCGGGGCTTAAAACCTTGACGGTTTGGGTCACCCGCCCTATACGTCCGCGGTTCCTGAAAATGGACGAGATTTTGGACCCCCGCGCGGCGCATGATGCGCTGCCCGAAGGCGGGGATGGAAGAGGATTTTGCGATGTCCCGTAAGTGCGAACTGACCGCCAAGGGCCCCCAGGTCGGCCACAAGGTGAGCCACTCGAACATCAAGACCAAGCGCCGGTTCCTGCCGAACCTGGTCAACGTCACCTTCATCTCGGACGCGCTCGGCCGCAACGTGCGGCTTCGGGTGTCGACCAACGCGCTGAAGAGCGTCGACCACAATGGCGGCCTCGACGCCTTCCTGCAAAAGGCCCGCGCCACCAACCTCTCCCCCCGCGCGCTCGACCTCAAGCGCGCGATCGAGAAGAAGGTCGGCAAGCCGGTCTTCGTGAAGAAGGAAGTCCGGGAAGTTAAGAAGGCGGGCTGAGGGGTTAGTCTCACGCCTCTGGCGGATTAGAGTTTTGAAGCGGCTGGGTCGAAAGACCCGGCCGTTTTTGTTTTGCGAGCGATCGACCGATCACCCGCTGACTTATCCCGAATCGCGACTCAACCGCGAATGCTCCGCAATCAAGAAATTTATGTAAGTACGGATTAGGTTGCAAAACAATCGGCCTTCGTGCGGCAGCATTTCCGCGTAGTTGAAGGTAGCGCCATGACGCACGCCACCGCCTGTCGGTGACGACAGATATCCATGAAGCGTTGTCATCCAGCTGAGAACTTGATCAAGCGTTTTGTCCTTGTGTTTTCGCCTAAGGTCCGCAGCAATCTTGTTAAAATACTTCCCCTGCACCGTCTCCTCGCCAACCCCCAGTCCTTCGAAGGCTGTCGAGACAGTCTCAAGTAACCACAATATCTCCTGTACTGCTTGGCGCTCTTGGCCAGTAGAGAGATACTGCTCGGATTGCTTCAATGATCGCTGGATCATCTCTTGAGCCTGCACATCCAAAGACGGCATCTCCGGAATAACTTCTATCGGCAAGGTGGGATTGCGCGACACCAATTCTGGAGGAGCCAATTCATAGCCAGCGCCAAACTTTCCGAGTATGTGATTCAACAACGCGATTGGTGGGACGACTAGTCCAGGATTGCGTGCACTCATGGCAAGATTTGCGTCATAAAATGCTTCCAGAAATAAGGGCGCATTCTCGGCCGCATCACGCATGTAGTCCTTAAGGTCGCTCTCCGCCCACCCAAGGCTAGAGCTTTCGTAGGAGGTTCTACCGGCAGCGTCTGCGAAGAATCTCTTGTAATGCTCAAGAACAAGCTGCCGATTCGCCTGCTGCGCCGCGATCTTCTTAATTAACAATAAGAATTCGTCACGCACATCACTGCTCACCGCGCCGGGAGAGCTATAGCGCCACGTTGGATCGAAATTCAGCATTGGAAACTCTATGAACTAACGACTCAACAAAGATTAATCTTGCTGTTCGGCCCACGACTCCAGATCTAAGACCTCGCATTCCATATCCTTATAATAACTCAGTTGCGATACTGCGGTTAGCACTACTAGCTCCTCAATTGTGGCTATCGAGGCAGTATATAGATCCGTTTCGCTATCATATGATCCGCGCGAGAAACCTGAATTGAGTTGATCTGCAATCCTAGCCGCCCCTGTATGATAGGACCGCTTCATACTGATCTTGCGGCTGACATGGTTTGCAAGTTGCTCGGCTTCTTCCTCGTACAATTCCTTGAATTCATTCCACACACACGATGGAACGCCAAATTCGCCGGATGCTAGACGCTCTAGACAAACAGCTTTGAGATTTCCCGATGCTGTCGCGATTCGATGTAGGCCAGCACAATCAACGACGCAGAGACATTCCTGAAGTGCCTCTTCAGTCATCATCGAGCTCCAAACTTTGGAGCTCATTCCCCGTCAAAGACTGGGCATAACTAAAGTAAGCGCGCTGGTATTTTGGCTTCAGCCCACTTGAGCGAAAGAGATTAATCTCACTTATCAGCCCTTGCTCGAGCTTGGGCGCAAATGCTTGCGCAAAATGAAAGCCATACTTCGCGAGCTTAACCTTCTCTTGCGGAGGGGGGCCACTTGAGCCGCCGCCCTTCTCTGTGAAATCTGGATTTCCAGAGTTATGTATAATCGTGAGCCATTTGTCGTGGCTTCCAGCCTTGAATATCTTCAACTGTTCAAGCCGAAAGACTGCCGCCTGTTGGCTTATCTTCAGCCGCCGAGAAACCCACGCCACGTCATCGACGTCCGGGTCATTTGCTGGAGAAGTGCCCTTCAATAGCTCGGCCAGATAATTCTCTGGCACTAAGAAGCTACCCGCAAATTGATTGCAAAGCCGCTCTACAGAGTTCTGTCTGACAAACGGATCCGAAATTCCTGTTTGCTGCATCAACACATGCGCAAGTTCATGCACGAGGGTGAACAGCCGCCTCCCCCGCGTCTGTTGCTTGGTATTGATAACAATGACGGGGTATTTCTTATGAGAAAGACAGAAGCCACTTCCGTCCGCAGCGGGAAAACTGTCGTGAAGGACAAATATGCCCTTATCTTCAATTTTTTTCCGACAGATAACATAGAATGCGCGCGCATCCTTCGCGCTCATTTGATCTGCTAATGTGATATCGAAGAATTTGCGAGCTTCTAGAGCAAACTTCTCAACTTCACTAAGCTTCTTAGTGGTGAACCGAGGAAGGTTCTCATCCACTCGAATTGCATTAACTTCAGCGGCAGCCCGCTGGACGCCTTCGGCAAACTGAATTGAATTGACAGTCTCGCGCGACTTAGCGGAAGGGGCCGGCAACTCCGATCGAAAATCTGGAATTGAGTCATGAAGCGGCGGAGCACGACGCATAGAGAAGACAAAGACTGGTAAGGAAAGTTCCTTCGCTATATCGTTTAGAATACTCTGTTTCGGTTCGGGCTCTCGTTCGAGTTCGCGATCAAGATCATCCCGAGCAATCCCAAGTCTTTGGGACAACCGGTTTCGTGAGAGCGAGCGAGCGCGAAGAACATCGCGCAGAATGTTTGGATTATAAGACACACGTCACCCCTCGAAGCGAGCCACCCATGAAGTATGGTGATTTTTCTAGCTTGGTGCAACTAGGAGTTGGGTTGCACGTCGGTACTGCTATCTTGCAACTGTACGGAGAGATCGGCGCCGAGCCCCTCGTACGCACGCTTGCCCGAATCAAAGGTCTCCTGGCAGATCAACCTGAGCCGAGCGATTTACGCGACCAATACGAGCAACTGGCGAGCGACTACGACATCTTCAAAATTCGTCTGTTCAACGAGTATAAGAAATACATAAAAATCAACGCTGGGGTCGCCATTGGGCTGGTCGTAACGCTAACAATCATCGCCTTCAAATCCGACGACCCAATCGACGATTACTGGACGATGATTACCGTTCCTATTGTTGGCCTCTCCATCCTACCGGCGGTGTGCACCTTTGCTGCGCTCTGGCACGATGCTTCCCGACTTGTCGCTCCCATGAAAGCTCGCGCTGATAAGCTAGAGGAAGGAGCGCTCAAATTGTAATTGAAGGGCACGTAGAGAGGCTCATAATCCTTCCAACTTTCCGTTATACTCGCCCAGGTCGCATCCCGCTCCTCTACGCGAGGCCGCCATGAAAAACATCATCATCCTCTGCGACGGCACCGCAACTAGATCTCCGAGAACATTTCCAACGTCCTCAAGTTCTATCGCTGCCTGCACAGGACCGATCGCACCGCGCCGCGGCAGATGGTGTCCAGCGATACCGGCGTCGGCACGCTGGCGCGGCCGAATCCGTGGCGCAAGCTGGTGCAGGATTTCAGCGCCATCATGGGGCTCGTCACCGGCTATGGCCTCGACGACAAGGTGCTGCCGTCTCGTAAAGCTCCGACTCACCGCGCGCGCTCAAACGCCCCGCAAACCGCGCCGCGAGATTTCAAGCTCCGCCGATTCAAGGCGGGAGACGATCTCGCGGCACGGCGAGCTGCTTTCACGAGAACCGGTTGCGGCCTGCAAGTACCGTTATGACCTGCTCGCCGCCTTCGTGCTCAGTTTGAGCACGCCCAGCACGCGCCGCTGCTGTCCGCGGGTGCGGGCGGACGTATAGGCGGTGCAATCGTTGCTCTTGTTGCACAGGATCATCGCGCCGCTTGAGGCGACCTCGCAGCCGTAGGAGCCGAGGTCGCTGACGCCGAGCAGTTCACCGCCGGCGGCATTGCAGGCGCCCCTGATCTCGTCCTGCGAGTGTTTCCCGATGCTCTTGCCCTCGGCGTAGGCCGCAGTGGTGGCGAGAACGGCGAAGGTGCTCAATCCGGCGATCATCAGCTTGCGCATGTTTCTCTCCCAAATGGGTGGTTACGGAAACGAGCGGATGGTCATGGCGAATGCGAATGGCGCTCCGCTCGACCCGGAACGTCTGATCTTGGGTCCGGGCTGGCGTCACACGACCACGCGATGCGGTTCGCGCTCTATGAACTGGTTCACGATTGGCGATCAAACGATCGTGCGCGCGGGGAAGGAGTTCGGGTTCCACAAGTGCCGGGATTCCGTTATGCTCGCGAAGGTAGCACTCCCCTCCCCGCGAGGCCGCCATGAAGAACATCATCATCCTCTGCGACGGCACCGGCAACGAGATCTCCGAGAACATTTCCAACGTCCTCAAGTTCTATCGCTGCCTGCGCAAGACCGATCGCACCTCGCCGCGGCAGATGGTGTTTTACGATCCGGGCGTCGGCACGCTGGCGCGGCCGAACCCGTGGCGCAAGCTGGTGCAGGATTTCACCGCCATCCTGGGGCTCGCCACCGGCTATGGCCTCGACGACAAGGTGCTGCAGTCCTACCTGTTCCTGGTGCGCCATTACGCGCCCGGCGACCAGATCTACCTGTTCGGCTTTTCGCGCGGCGCCTACACCGTGCGGGTGCTGGCGGGGCTGATTCACAAGGTCGGCCTGATCTCGCCGGAGCAGGCCAACCTCGCTGGATCTGGCCTCACCGCCTACAAGCAGTTTTCCTCCGACGGCGAGGAGAGCATCAGTGACGAGTTGAAGGCGTTCACCGACGGCGGGGCGCCGGTGGCGCGCAAGGATGACCAGGCCGCGCAGTTCGCGCGCATCACCTCGACGCGCTGGCCGATCGTCAGGTTCGTCGGCGTCTGGGACACGGTGGCGAGCGTGATCGTGCCGCGGCCGGATCGGCTGTACTGGCCGAGCCTGGAAGAGCTCGCCTACACCCTGCAGAATCCGAGCGTGCAGATTTTTCGCCAGGCGATCTCGATCGACGAGCGGCGCGCGATGTTTCGCCTGAAAAAGTGGGACGAGCCGCAGACCGCGACCTTGAACCGTTTCAACAGCGCGGGCGCCGGGCCGCAGGACATCAAGCAGGTGTGGTTCGCCGGCGTGCATTCCGATGTCGGCGGCGGCTATCCGGAACGCGAGTCGGGCCTGTCGAAATATCCGCTGCTGTGGATGATCGAGCAGGCGATCGAGGCCGGGCTCAACGTCAACCCCGCGACCGTCAATCAGCTCGCCTGGGGCATCCAGCGCAAAAGCAGCCCGTTCTCCTATGTCGCGCCGAGCGCGGAAGCCATGCTGCACACCTCGCTGCACGGCGCGTGGTGGCTGCTGGAGTTTTTTCCGAAGAGCGCGAAATACAAGGAGTGGCCGGCGCGGCAGGCGCATTTCGGATTCTACATCCCCGATGCCGAGCCGCGCCCGATCCCCGAAGGCGCGTTCGTGCATGAGAGCGTGGTGAAGCGGATGGAAGCAGTGCGCGACTATCGCCCGGTGAATCTGCCGTCGCGCTACGAGACGGTGCCGATGCCGGTGCCGCCGGGGGCGACGGCGAGTGCGGAAGATGCGGAAGGGGATGAGGCGTGAGCTTTGCTCTGACGTCGTACGCAGCTGTCATCGCCCGGCTTGACCGGGCGACCCAGTATTCCAGAGACGCCAGCGATCAAATCGAGGGGCCGCGGCGTACTGGATCCCCGCTTTCGCGGGGATGACAGCCTGCTCCGTGGCCCTAATTTCCCCAGCGATTTCATCGCGATTCCACCGGTCCAGTCGCCTCGCGAAAAACATTTCGCTGGCCCCGTCGGGCAAATCAAGGGCACAACTCCCGCCAACCTGTTCCGCCAGAGGGGCGTTGGCCATCGTCGCGAACGAGGGACAGGGAGCGGTGGACGCGGCAGCGCGCGAGACGAACGGGCTGCAGCGTACGGTGAAATCGTTTGGGTCCGACGCCCCGATGCAGGCGTCAACTCCCGAAGAAGCCAACGCTTCCGAGGGGGGATGGTGTCACGAAAAGCAGGGTCACCAGGACGATCTCGTATAAGCCGTAAAGCCATTGCGCAGGGAAGGCCGGAGGCTCTCCGCTGAACCTGTATGCTCGTGGGCAGCACATTCTTCTGCAACACGCCTGCGAGACCTCGGGTGCAGCGCGCACCCGGTCTTCCCTGCGCCCTCTGAATTCAGCGGGTGAGGTCGATTGCAAAACTTCGGGCACGGGGTGCCGCGAGAATGCTCCCGCACATTCGATTGTCATCGCCCGGCTTGACCGGGCGACCCAGTATTCCAGAGACGATCATGATTGAAGCGATAGGCCGCGGCGTACTGGATCCCCCGCCTTCGCAGGGGATGACGAACGTAGGACGCTTTGCTTCGCTCTCATGCACAAACGCTTCACGTTTGTTGCAGACAGGAACGACGAGGAACGGCGTACGACGCCCCCTACTCCTCCACACCGGCTTCGTGCGGCGTGAACTGATACACCGACGAGCAGAACTCGCAGGTCACCACCACCTTGTCGTCCTTGACCATCTCGGCGCGGTCCTGCGCGGCGAAGCTTTTCAGCATCGCCGACACCGCGTCGCGCGAGCAGGAGCATTGCGCGCGCAGGCCGAGCGACGAAAACACCCGCACGCCGCGTTCGTGGAACAGGCGATACAGCAACCGCTCGCCGGAGAGATCCGGATCGATCAGTTCGACATCCTCAACGGTCGCGATCAGCGACTGGCCTTCGACCCAGGCGTCATCCTCTTCGATCTCGGGTTTTTCGACGCCGGCGGGGACGTCGCCGGGATCGATATCCCGTTGCGCGCGCTCCGGCGCCTTGGGCAGGAATTGCAGCAGCATGCCGCCGGCGCGCCAGCGGTGCTTGGGGCCGTCGCCGCCGCCGCGCCATTCCTCGCCGACCGCAAGCCGCACCCGGGTCGGGATCTGCTCGGAGCGCAGGAAATATTCATGCGCGGCGTCTTCGAGATTGCCGCCATCGAGCGCGACCAGGCCCTGATAGCGGCTCATGTCCGGGCCCTGGTCGACGGTCATTGCCAGATGGCCCTTGCCGAGCAGGTCGGCGGAATTCTGGCCGTCCTTCAGCTTCGTCACGTCGTAGCGCGCATAGGCGCGCAGGCGATCGGGGGCCTGGAAATCCACGATCAGGAACGACACCGGGCCGTCGGTCTGGGTCTGCAGGATGAAACGGCCGTCGAATTTCAGCGACGAGCCGAGCAGCGTCGTCAGCACGATGGCTTCGCCGAGCAGCTTGCCGACCGGCGGGGGGTAATCGTGCTTGGTCAGGATGTCGTCGAGCGCCGGGCCCATGCGGGTGAGCCGGCCGCGCAAATCGAGCTCGGCGACCTCGAACGGCAACACCGCGTCATCGACGGGAACCGACGACGGCGCACGGACAGGGGCCTCGGCCGTGATTTTGATATCTGGGGATTGGGACATGGCGCTCTATCTGGGGTCGCGGAAGCAAAAACGAAAGGGGGCTTTTCGTGTCCCGGACGCGGTGCAGCGTGCAACGCTGCTCCGCAGAGCCGGGACCCATCACGGTGTGGACCCCGGCTCTGCAGCGCATCGTTACACGCTGCGCTGCGTCCGGGGAACGAGAAGTGCGCGTGGGCCGGCACCGGCTACGGTCGGTACTGGCACATCGCGTCAAACGCGAGATCACGCGGTATGGGTCCCGGCTCAAGGCCGGGACGACAGTCAGTTTCAGCGACCTACGCCACCGTGCCGAAACACCAGGCCAGAATGCCCTTTTGCGCGTGCAGGCGGTTTTCGGCTTCGTCGAACACCACCGATTGCGGGCCGTCAATGACTTCGTCGGTCACTTCCTCGCCGCGATGGGCCGGCAGGCAGTGCATGAAGATGGCGTCCTTTTTCGCCAGCGACATCAGCTTGGCGTTGACCTGGTATGGCTTCAGCACGTTGTGGCGATGTTCGCCTTCCTTGTCGCCCATCGAGACCCAGGTGTCGGTGACGACGCAGTCGGCGCCCTTGACCGCGGCTTCCGGATCGTTGCCGAGCACGATCGGGGCATGGGTGGCGTTGATCCAGTCCTTCATCGCCTTGTTCGGTGCAAATTGAGGAGGCGTCGCGACATGGAGGTTGAACTTGAAGCGTTCGGCGGCGTGGGCCCAGGAGGCCAGCACGTTGTTGTCGTCGCCGGTCCAGGCCACGGTGCGGCCGGCGATCGGCCCGCGATGCTCCTCGAAGGTCATCAGGTCGGCCATCACCTGGCAGGGATGCGAACGCCGGGTCAGCCCGTTGATGACGGGCACGGTGGCGTGCGCGGCCAGTTCCAACAGCGCATCGTGATTGAGGATGCGGATCATGATGGCATCGACGTAGCGCGACAGCACGCGCGCGGTGTCGGCGATGGTCTCGCCGCGGCCGAGCTGCATCTCGGCGCCGGTCAGCATGATGGATTCGCCGCCGAGCTGGCGCATGCCGACGTCGAACGACACCCGGGTGCGGGTCGACGGCCGTTCGAAGATCATCGCCAGCGTCTTGCCTTCGAGCGGCCGTTTGCCCTTTTCGTGCGCCTTCAGCTTCGCCTTCATGGCCGAGGAGGCATCGAGCATGTTGCGCAGCTCGGTCAGCGGCAGTTCAGAGATATCGAGGAAGTGACGGGGAGACTTGCTCATTATCCCGCGGCCTTCTTCAAGCCGGCGCCGGACAGCGCCACGCAGGCGCGCTCCAGCATCTGCACCGACTGCTCGATCTCGGCTTCATTGACGATCAGGGGCGCGAGGAAGCGCACGACGTTGTCGCCGGCGCCGACGGTGAGCAGCTTCTGGTCGCGCAAGGCGGCAACCAGATCGCCGGACGGCACCACCGCCTTGACGCCGACCAGGAGGCCCTCGCCGCGCACTTCCGACAGCACGTTCGGATAGCGGTCGACCACGGAGGCGAGCTTTTGTTTCAGCAACAGCGACATTTTCTGCACGTGATCGAAGAAGCCGGGCTTCAGCATCACGTCGAGCACGGCATTCGCGGCCGCAACCGCCAGCGGATTGCCGCCGAAGGTCGAGCCGTGCGAGCCCGGCGTCATGCCGGAAGCGGCTTCGGCGGTCGCCAGGCAGGCGCCGATCGGGAAACCGCCGCCGAGCGCCTTTGCCAGCGACATGATGTCGGGGGTGACGCCGAGGCGCTTATACGCAAACAGGTCGCCGGTGCGGCCCATGCCGGTCTGCACCTCGTCGAACGCCAGCAACAAACCGTGCTTGTCGCAGAGTTCGCGCAGCGCCTTGAAGAACGAATTCGGCGCCGAGCGGACGCCGCCCTCGCCCTGCACCGGCTCGATCAGGATTGCGGCGGTGTGCGGGCCGATCGCCTTCTTCACCGCTTCGAGGTCGCCATGCGGCACCTGGTCGAAGCCGTCCATCGGCGGGCCGAAGCCTTCGAGATATTTGGCGGAGCCGGTCGCAGCCAGGGTCGCCAGCGTGCGGCCGTGGAACGCGCCCTCGAAGGTGATGATGCGATAGCGCTCGGGATGGCCCTTGGCGGCGTGATACTTGCGCGCGACCTTGATCACGCATTCCATCGCCTCGGCGCCGGAATTACAGAAGAACACGAAATCGGCAAAGCTCTGCTCGCACAGCCGCGCCGCCAGCTTGTCGCCGTCGGGCGACCTGAACAGGTTCGACATGTGCCAGAGTTTCGTCGCCTGTTCCTGCAGGGCTGCGATCAGATGCGGATGGCAATGGCCGAGCGCATTGACGGCAACGCCCGAAGTGAAATCGAGATAGCGATCGCCGTTGGTGGCTGTGAGCCAGGCGCCCTCGCCGCGTTCGAAGCCAAGATCGACCCTGGCGAAAACGGGGAGCAGATGCGACGCGGCGCTATTGGTCATGGCAATCACTTGAGGTTGGAGAACTTGAGGTTTGAGAACTTGCAGTTTGAAGCCCGCCTGAGCCCGTGCGCGCCTTCGCACACGCAACCGCCAGCGACCCGAAAACAAAACGTGCCGCCTTTTGGGGCGGCACGTCAGGGCATTCTATGCTGGCGGGGGAACGTGTCAACACGCCCTAAAGAGGGCTTCCTGCACTGCAAGAACGGGCAATCCGTACATTACCGGTGTGGTGGAAAACACGCATTGCAATGCCTAGATATCGGAACATGTGGACGCGCAGCCGCGGACTCTTGCGCCAGAGTCACGCCATATTGTAGCGTCTGGGCTGTCGGGTACGACATCTCGTGCGGCAGTTCTGATCCCAGAAGTCCATTTTGTAAGGCGTACACGTTCGGGCGCGATTATCGCGCCCGGCGAGGGCTAAGGGATTCTGACCGCAGGGATATTTGAGATTTGGCATCGCGAGCCGCTGCCCCCGGTAGGCCAGCGCGAAGCGAAGGGAAGAATTCGATGACGGTATTGACCTGGTCCGACGATCGCGTCGAACAGCTTAAGAAGCTCTGGGAAGGTGGCCTGTCCGCCAGCCAGATCGCCGCGGAACTCGGAAATGTGACGCGCAATGCCGTGATCGGCAAGGTGCACCGGCTCGGCCTGTCCGGCCGCGCCAAGAGCCCCTCCTCGGCCGCACCGCGCCAGCGCAAGGCCCGCCCCGCCCAGCACATGATGCGGGTGGCGCGTCCGGTGTCGCGCGGCAACACGGCTTTGGCACACGCGTTCGAAGTCGAGATGGAGCCGGATCCGATCGCCTACGACAACGTCGTGCCGATGAGCCAGCGCCTGACCTTGCTGGAATTGAACGAGGCCACCTGCCACTGGCCGGTTGGCGATCCCTCGAGCTCGGACTTCTTCTTCTGCGGCGGCAAGGCGCTCTCCGGCCTGCCCTACTGCGCCCACCACTCCCGCATCGCCTACCAGCCCGCCAGCGATCGCCGCCGACCGGCGCCGAAGCCGACGCGGTAAGGCGCGTCGGCGCGCAATAACGGCACACACAGCCGTCGTCCCGGCGCAGGCCGGGACCCATAACCGCCAGTTGATCGCGGTTATGCCGAGCCGGAGTTCGGCTCTCTCATCTCAAAATACAATTGATGCTTGTGGGTCCCGGCTCAAGGCCGGGACGACAGCGTGCTTGCCGCGCGAAGCCCTTACGACTCCGCCTTCGCAAACCGATCATCGAGCGCATAGCCCGCGCCGCGCACGGTGCGGATCGGGTCCTGCTCGCGGCCGGGATTGAGCAGCTTGCGCAACCGGCCGATGTGAACGTCGACCGTGCGCTCATCGATATAGATGTCGCGGCCCCAGACGCTGTCGAGCAACTGCTCGCGCGAGAACACGCGGCCGGGATGCTCGAGGAAGAACTCCAGCAGACGATATTCGGTCGGGCCGAGATCGATCTGGCGGCCGGAACGGGCGACCCGGCGCTTTTCGCGATCGAGTTCGATGTCGCCGTAGGTCAGCACGGTCGCCATCCGCTCCGGACTGGCGCGCCGCAGCAGGCCCTTCACCCGCGCCAGCAGCTCCGGCACGGAAAACGGCTTGACGATGTAGTCGTCGGC
>Ga0209023_10001610_pt1 | contig 29902 bp, 30 predicted proteins | sample LakOneMetagenome_FD_187468 | JGI IMG/M metagenome (GOLD analysis project Ga0209023, IMG submission 187468) | Freshwater and sediment microbial communities from Lake Erie, Canada (SPAdes) (version 2) | ecosystem: Environmental > Aquatic > Freshwater > Lentic | place: Lake Erie, Canada...
CCACCCGCCGAACCCCGAAATGGCGCACGTAGACGGAGATGGCGTCCGGATTTGCCGCTGCAGCCTGTACCGACAGATGCAGCCGCTGGCCGGGGTGGGTGCGCGCGGCGTAGTCGACAAGGCCGATATCCGCCAGAATCAGCGCGTCCGCACCGGCGGCAACGGCGTCATCGACCGCCCGGTGCCAGAGCGCCTGGCCACCCGCGGTCGGAAACGTATTGATCGCGACGAGTACTTTGGCGCCGCGACGCCGGGCGTAATCGATACCCTCCCGCATGTCGGGGCGGCTGAAGTTCAGGCCCGGAAAATTGCGCGCGTTGGTCGCGTCCGCAAAGCCGCAATAGACCGCGTCCGCGCCGGCATTGACGGCGGTACGTAATGCTGCGGGCGTTCCCGCCGGACAGATCAGCTCCATGGCCTGGCTCCGGCATGCGGGTCGGTTCTGGCAGGCCATAGCCGGGATTGCACATGGCCCAGCAGCAGCCGGCCAAACGGTGCAAGCGGACCCAGCAGGGCTGCCGCGTCCGCGACCAGATCGACCTCCTCGCTGTCAATCGCGTTCCGCAGCGCCACAACGGCCTCGACATCGCCTTCAACGGTAAGGTCACGGGAGAAAAACAGGGCGTCACCGTCATAGGAGCCGTCGAGCAGGCCCAGAAGGCCGGCCAGTGGCCCGGCGATCCGCAAATCAATGTCGTTGGGCAGGTTGCGAACGGCGACGATGCTGGGCGCCTGCGGGCGCGGTTCCAGCACGAACGCAAACGGCAGATCGGTCGGCTTGATGCCGAAGCGCTTTTCGGCATGGGCACCAAGACGCTCGAAAATGCGCGGATGCCGCGTCACCATCGAACGCAGCACGAGCGCCAGCGGCAGTTGCAACGGCAGCAGCGGCAGCACCCCAAGACCCCGGCCGAGCAATGGCGGCAACGTCGGAACGGACGACATCTTCACTGACGGATTTATCCTTCCCGGTCCCGAACCAGCGCCCCGCCCCTGACCGGCGATGCCTGGGCAGCGGCAACCTTATCCACCCGGGGCCGCATTGATCTTTGCGCTGAAACAAAGACAGGGCCGAAATTCTCCCGGACTGTTGAAAAGTTTTGAGGGGATTCATGCCGCGCCGTGACCTGCCGCACTTCCGCGATCTGCGCGGCTTCATGTCGTACCTCGAAGAGCGCGGCGAACTGGTTCGTATTCGCGAACCGGTATCGGTGGTGCACGAGATCACTGAAATCCACAGGCGCACGCTGCAGGCGGGAGGCCCCGCGCTGCTGTTCGAAGCTCCCATTCTGGCGGACGGCGCGGCGGCCACGATGCCGGTGCTGGTCAATCTGTTCGGGACACGGCAACGGGTGGCATGGGGATTCGGAGTCGATTGCGCCGGGCTCAAGGGGCTGGGCGACGAACTTGCCGAACTGCGCGAGCCCCGGCCGCCGCGGAATTTCGCCGATGCCATATCGAAATTGCCGCTGGCCCGGGCGGCGATGATGATGCGGCCCAAGCAAACCAACGCGCCGCCGGTCCAGGAGGTCGTGTTGCGCGGCGACGCCGTCGATCTGTCCGTGCTGCCGGCGCAGGTGTGCTGGCCGGGCGAGCCCGGGCCGCTCATCACCTGGCCGCTGGTCATCACCCGGCCGCCGGATAACGAAGCCGACGACGATACCAATGTCGGCGTCTATCGGATGCAGATCATCGGGCGCGACCGCGTCATCTTGCGCTGGCTCGCCCATCGCGGCGGCGCGCGTCACCATCATCGATGGAAGGCGCGCGGCAGCGTCATGCCGGTGGCGGTCGCGATCGGCGCCGACCCGGCAACCATCCTCTCCGCTGTCCTCCCGCTGCCGGACGGGCTGTCGGAGTTTCGCTTTGCGGGTTTGCTGCGTGGCGAGCGCCTGCGACTGTCGTCGGGCATCACGGTACCGATCATGGTGCCTTCGGATTCCGAGATCGTCATCGAAGGCCTGATATCTCCCGATGAAACCGCGCCGGAAGGACCTTTTGGCGATCACACCGGATACTACAACGCGGTCGAGGATTTTCCGGTGATGCGGGTCACCGCGATCACGATGCGCCGCAACCCGGTCTATCTGTCCACCTTCACGGGCCGCCCTCCGGATGAGCCTTCGCGGATCGGCGAGGTGCTGAACGACCTGTTCGTGCCGCTGGTCAAAAAGCAGCTGCCGGAGATCGCCGATCTGTGGCTACCGCCGGAAACCTGCTCGTACCGGGTCGCCGTCGCATCGATCGACAAGCGCTATCCCGGCCATGCGCGCCGCATCATGCTCGCGCTGTGGTCGCTGCTGCCGCAGCTCACCTATACGAAGTTTCTGATCGTGGTCGACGCCGATATCGACGTTCGCAACTGGTCCGACGTCCTGTGGGCGGTCTCCACCCGCTCCGATCCCTCGCGCGATCTGGTGTCGTTGACCGATACGCCGATCGACTATCTCGATTTCGCCTCCCCCAAACCGGGCCTCGGAGGCAAGCTCGGCATCGACGCGACCAACAAGATCGGCAGCGAGACGACGCGCGAATGGGGAAGAGTTCTGAAAATGAATGACGAGACAGTCGCGCGGGTGGATTCAATGTGGGACCGTCTCGGCCTGCCGCCGGACCTCGCGCGAGGAAGCGGGTCGTGACCGCCCGCCCTCATATCGCCAGCGTTCGCCCACGCATTGTCGTCGGTATCAGCGGCGCGTCCGGCGCGGCGCTTGGCCTGCGGATCATCGAATTGCTGGCCGCCGCGGGGCGATGCGAATTGCATGCGGTCGTGACATCAAGCGGAGAGCGGACGTTGTTTCATGAAGCGGGCGAACATGCGCTGGCCAGAATCGACGAACTGGCGGCGAGACGCCATGCCATCGACGACATCGGCGCGAGCATTGCCAGCGGCTCGTTCTGCAGCGCCGGCATGATCGTGGCACCGTGTTCGATCCGCTCGCTGTCTGCCATCGCCGCCAGCGCCAACGACAATCTCCTGGTCCGTGCGGCCGATGTTCATCTGAAGGAACGGCGCCGGCTGGTGCTGATGGTGAGGGAAAGCCCGCTGCATCTTGGACACTTGCGAGCGATGGCTGCGGTGACCGAAATCGGCGCTATCGTCGCGCCCCCGGTCCCGGCATTCTACGCTCGTCCCCGGTCGGTTGAAGAACTCGTCGATCACATCGCTCGCCGGGCGATCGGCCTGCTCGATGTCGATCTTGACGTGGCGGTGAGCGAGTGGGGAGGTGACGCCGCCTGACTTGCCGCGCGGGAAATCCGCTCCGGAATCACGCCCTGGATGTCCACCATAAACTCTCTGCTCAATCAGGATAGAAGCAATGTCGCTGGAAGAAAATGAGCTCGGCACCGTAAAGCATATTGGGAACACTTTTGAGGCACGGATCGAGCGCATGCTCGAACATGATCAGGCAGCCGTTTGGAAGATGCTGACGAATTCGAGCCTGTTGCCCCAGTGGCTCGCACCCGGCGATCTCTCGTTAAGTAAAGGCGGCTCAGCAACCCTCAACTTCCCCGAAAGCGGAACGAACGTAGAAAGCGTCGTCACAGACGTGGATCCACCTCGATTGATCGAGTATTCATGGAGCAGCCGAGGTGAGCCTGACCGTCCCCTCCGATGGGAAGCCGCTGCCGTAAGCGGCGGCACGCGGCTCTCTTTGACGCTTAGAATACCCGATAATGAAGACATCGCTCGAACGTGTGCAGGATGGGAAGCGCATCTTGAGATGTTGGCCGCGGCGATGGAAGGCGTACCAATCAAGTTTCCGTTCGAGCGTTTCAAGGCTGCTCGCGAGGCCTACCGGGCACTTTTGCCCTAGAAGATTCGAACGCGCGGCGTCGACGAGTCCCCTTCATATCCTGCAGACGCCGCCTTGTCTCCTGTTGCTAACCCGTCCTATGCGTGAGAGTGGGGTTTTCTTAGTCTGATTGAAGCGGCCGCACATCTCCTCTGACGAGGCGCACAGGATTGCCTTCGGCTCTTCACCGCCTGACGACCGGTACTTTGCAACGCGCGTGAGGGATGGGTTGGGTGAACGGGGGCGGACGCCCCGCCGGTCAAGGACCGAGCGGCAGCAGCGCGCCGAGCAAGCTACGGATCAGGTCGGCTTCGGGGCATGCCGCGGCGAACGCAAGGCGAATGCGGCTTGCGGTCTCGACGACCCGGGCTGCGATTTTCAAGAGGCGAAGACGCAGCGTCACGAACTCGGCAGTGGCTAATTCCTGGACTTTGGGAATGGTGCCGCGCACGGTCAGCATCAACCAATAAGCGGCCGTATGGAGCACGAGACGGACCTGATTGGCGAGCGCCGAACGGCAACTGGTGCGATCGGGGGCGAGTTGCGTCTTGTGCAGCTTAATCAGATTCTCGGCTTGGCCGCGTGCGCAATATAGGCTGTCGTAGATCCACTCGGCCGAGCCGACATCGAGGCTGGTGACGACGAAGCGGATGTCGAGGCCGAGCGTCGTCGCCTCAATACGGGCGACGGTGCGCCGTTCGCGATCCCAGGACTTTGCCTTGTGGCGCGTCTCGGTATACCCGCTCCGACACGCGAACAGGTGGAAAGGTCGGCCTTAACCCAGAAGCGTCTGATCGAGACTGTCGGTGATGGAGTCCGTTCTACCCCCCAACTCCCGACATGTCGCTGCGCAGCAATAACTGACGCTATGTGCCAAGAAGGGAAGTCACTACTCAGTTGAGACTTTCAAGCTGCGCCTTAGCGCGCTTGAGATCGGATGTGTTGAACCCTTCAGTGAACCAGTCATAAATTGGTGGGAGAAGATCGCGTGCTGCAGTGCGCTTACGTTGATCGGTCCAGAGTTGAGCAAGGCTCATGGCTGCGCGAAGCTCAAACAAGCGCGTCCCTTGCAGGCGAGCCAGTTCGAGCGCCTTCAAATAATCAACTTCGGGATCACCCTTTTTGGAGCCGGCCAGCAGGTCGCCGCGGATTCGGTAGACTTCCGGAACGACGTGGCTCTCCCCGGTTTCCTCGATCAGCGACAGGGCCTCCGAAATCTCGGACATACCTTCATTCCAGTCCTTTCTTGCCAGCGATGCCTCCGCAAAAAGGCTCAGCAGGAACGGCACCTGGACCCGTGCTCCGGTGCAGCGATAGATGTTGAGACCATCGCGCATTTCCGTCGTCGACGTCGCGACCGGATCAACCGCCGCGTGCGCGATCCCGCGCATTGCAAGGCCGAGCGCGCCAACCAGTTGCAGATCATATTCGCGCGCGACCTCGATCGCTCGATCGGCGAATTGAAGCGCCCCGCGCCAGTCTCTCTGGACTGCCGAGATTATGGAGCACCAGTTCAGTCCTCTGGCCAGAGTGAAAGGATGTTTGATGCTCTCAAGAATATCCAGAAGTACACCTCTGCCTTCCATGGCTTTTTCCGAATGGCCCAGCATTGCGAGGCACCAGGATCTGTAGCCATGCGCCACGGCGCCAACTTCCATCCCGTAACGATAGGCCACCGGGCCGCCTTTCAGCTCGCTGTAAGTACGAATGGCCTCTTCGAGAGAAGCCCGCGCTTCAAGCGGTTTTCCAACGGCAAACAGACTGAGTCCCAGCGGGACATGGGCAACAATTCGAGCCGCTGGATCGTCGGCATCGGTCATGCGCTCCTCAAGCTCCCGGCCGATGGCGGTCGCGGCCGCGTGATTGGCCCGCGTGTAGTTGTACAGCCACGCCTGCCAGAGCACCGCCGCCAGAGCGCCCTCGTCGCCGACCTGACGGCACAATTCGACGGTCCGGGTCGATATTTTTCCAACTTCTTCGGAGCCATAGCCTTGCGTCACCATGAGAACAGAGGCCAGCGCGCTGTGCAGGTCCAGATCAAGCCGCGGCTTTTCAGCCGTGTTCGGCGCACCACCGAGCAACTCTATTCCAGTCTTGAGGTGACTGACGGCCTCCTTGTTGGCGGAGCGGGCCGCCGCCTGTTCGCCGGCCTTCAACCAATATCGCACCGCTAATTCGGTCATTCCTGCCACCGTGGCGTGATGAGCAAGAAGCTCTGGCGCAGCCTTGATCGCCTCCAGAGCTTCGACCAATTTCACATGAATCGTCTGGCGGCGGGTCTTCAGCAAATTCTCGTAGGCAGCGTCACGAACCAGCGCGTGTTTGAAGATATAGGTCGCATCCGGCGGCACGCCGCGCCGGAAGATCAGTTCCGCGCTGGTCAAACGCTCAAGCGCGTCCTTCAGGGCTGTATCGTCGAGAGGCGAGATCGCCTTGAGTAACCGGTAATCGAAGTCCCGCCCAATGCAGGCGGCGGTCTGCGCAACTTCCTTGACCGGTTGCAGACGGTCGAGCCGCGCCATTAGGGAATCGTACAAGGTCGATGGGATCTTAAGGCGGCTCAGGGGTCCGGTCAGTTCAAAAGCTGAAGCCGTTTCTTTCAGTTTTCCCGACTCAAGCACCGTCTTGGTGATCTCCTCGACGAACAGCGGCACACCATCCGTCTTCGCGGCAATTATGTCGAGCAGTTCGTCCGGAAGTTTCTTGCCGTTGGTTAGCCTGTTAACGATTGACGTAATCTGATTCCGGCCGAGCCGGTTAAGCGCCAGCTTGGTGACAATGGGATGGCCACCAAAGCCTTGTTGAAATGTCGGCCGCGTGGTCACAAGCATCATAATCTGCGCGTTCGCGACCTGGTCGAGACAGAGATCGACGAATTCAAGTGTCGTCGCGTCGATCCAATGGGCGTCTTCGATCACGAACAGGACAGGCTTGCCGTGCGACAGCTGTAGGAGTTGAGTGACGAGCGCCTGCAGTGTGCGGGCTCGCTGCTGTTGCGGCGTCATGCTCAGGGCTCCGTAGCGCCCTTCGATCTGTAGTCCAAGCAATGCGGCAAGCAAAGGCCTGTCGCCCTCAGCACCGACCAGCACCTTTTCCAGGCGATCGAGCTTGTCGTCATTGTCATCGTCGCGCGTGATCCCGGCAGCGAAGGTCAGTTGTTGAATGACCGGGTAAAGCGGCGAATCCGAGTGATAAGGCGAACACTGATAGCTCAGCCGGATGTGCGCCTCGGCAGAAACTGCATCTATCATCCCCCGCGTGAGGCGCGACTTGCCGATGCCGGCCTCGCCTGACAGAAGCACCAACTGGCCTTCGCCAGCTTTCGACTGCTTCCATCGCTCCAGCATCAATGCCAATTCATGATCCCGGCCGACCAGGTTGGACATAGTGCCGGACGCGCGGGCCTCGAACCGGCTTTCAGCAATACGCTCGCCGATCACCCCGTAGGCCGGCGTGTGCCCCGCGATCCCCTTCAGACTCTGGCCGTCAAGATGAGTAACGTCGAACACGTCGCCAAGAAGCCCGCGCGTCGCCTCGGCCAGTACAACTTGGCCCGGCAAAGCGACCCCTTGCAGCCGCGCCGCAAGATTGGGCGTGTCACCGACGACGGCCTGCTCCTGAGCAGCCCCTGCACCAATCAGATCGCCAACGACGACGAGACCCGTGGCGATTCCGACCCGGGCCGATAGCGGTTCTTCCTCTGGCGTCTCTAAATCCTTCACCGCGGCCGTGATAGCGAGACCGGCACGCACCGCGCGCTCGGCTTCGTCTTCATGCGCGTTCGGCCAACCAAAATAGCAAAGAACGCCGTCCCCCATATACTTGGCGACGTGACCTTCAAAACGGGTCACCACCCCGGCGACCGTGTTCTGATAACGGGTTATCACAGTCCGCATATCTTCAGGATCGAGTCGCCCCGACAACGCGGTCGATCCAACCAGATCGACGAACATCACCGTCAGATGGCGACGCTCGGCGTCGTAGGAGCGATGTACTGGTTGATTTAGAACTCCCAGAGATTCCGCGCTCACAGTAGTTGTGTGGGGCGTTCCCAAACCCGCAATTGCCTCGATCAATTTCCGGCGGTGGCCTACGGAGCTTATTCCGATGCCCGTCAAATCTTCAGCTGTAAGTTTCGGAAGGATTTCTGAATCGATATCGTTGTCGCGAAAGGCTTTCTCATATTGCTGAAGGCCAAGGCCCAGCAACCAATTCGCAATATCCACAGCCATCTTGTCAATCGAACCTGGAAATTCCACCCGGTCCATCAAATCATAGTCAAACGCAATCCGGCCAGAGCAAATGTCCGTTGCGAGTCATTCGCTACAGAAGCGCGACGCCCGCGCCACGTCCGCTTTCCCACATCAGCAACCAGACCGCGGACATCGCCGAATGTCTCAAACATGTCAATTCCAGACTTGTGCACTGCAGCAAATACCATCTCTATTCAATACCTCGTCAGCGAGCGATACACGATATCTTTCGGCGCACAGTGCGGCATTGACCCGCCGCAACGTCTATCTACAGCGAGCGGCGGCGCATCCAACTTGCTAAAATTCCTCAGTTGGAGCAGTCTTTTCAGTTGCATCAGCCGCTATCTGGGGAAGGTGGGCTGAGTGATGACGGTAGCACACGAACCGGTCGCGCCGGGCTGAAAAAGAGCTGCAAGAACGTGCAGGGAGAAACGACCATCCGCGACTATTTCGAAACCGTGAAGAATTTTTCCGCCGCCGATCTCGAGCGTCGCGTGCTCGCTGGCTCGCTGGGCCATGGCGTCAACGCCTGCGTCGAATGCTGCGACCGTTGGGCGAAGGACGGCGCCATCGCGCTCGAATGGTACGGCGCGAACGGCGAAAGCAGGACCTTGACCTTCGCGGAGATGCGCGAAAACGCCGCGAAATTCGCCAATTACCTGCAGAGCCACGGCATCGGCAAGGGCGACGTCGTGGCCGGCCTCCTGCCTCGCATCCCTGACCTGTTCACGGTCGTCCTCGGCGCGTGGCGCGTCGGCGCGATGTACCAGCCGCTCTTCACGGCCTTCGGGCCCGCGGCGATCGAGAGCCGCGTCACCGCAGCCGGCGGCAGCAAGGCAAAACTCGTCGTCACCGACGTCGCCAACCGCCCGAAGCTGAAGGACGTGCCGGACTGTCCTGACATCCTGACTGTCGGCGACGGCTTCGCCGAAGCGATCGAATCGCATTCGACCGACTTCGCGCCGGTCATGCTGAAGGGAAGCGACCCGTTCGTCGTGCTTTTCACCTCCGGCACGACCGGGAAACCCAAGGGCGTGCGCTATCCGCTCGCACTGCTTCTACCCGTCGCCTCCTACATGCTCGACGCGATCGACCTGCGTCCGGACGACAATTACTGGAACGTCGCCGATCCCGGCTGGGCCTACGGCATGCTCTACGCGGTGGTCGGACCGCTGATGCTCGGCCACGCCACGACCTTCCATGAGGGCGCGTTCACCGTCGAATCGACGGTGCGCATCATCGCCGACCGGACAATCACGAATCTCGCGGCGGCGCCGACCGCCTACCGCCTGCTGATGGCGGCAGGTGACGAGGCGACGGCGCCGATTGCGCATCTTCTGCGCGTCGCCTCCAGCGCCGGCGAACCGCTCAATCCTGAAGTGATCCGCTGGGCCGATCGTGTGTTGCATTGTCCACTCGCCGATCACTACGGCCAGACGGAAGTCGCGATGATGATTAACAATCATCACGCGCTAAAGCATCCGGTGAAGCCTGGCGCCGCGGGCCTGCCCATGCCTGGCTTCGAAATGGCGATCCTCGACGACGATCTGAATGTGCAGCCGGCGAACACGCCGGGCGTGCTCGCGGCCAACATCGCGCGCTCGCCGATGTACACGTTCACCGGCTACTGGAAAGCAGAAACGCCCAACATCCGCGGCGGCTGGTACATCACTGGCGACACGATGATGCGCGACGAGGACAATCATTTCTTTTTCGTCGGTCGCAACGACGACATCATCACTTCGTCCGGCTACCGCATCGGTCCGTTCGACGTCGAAAGTGTGGTGATGGAGCATCCGGCGGTAGCGGAAGTCGCGGTCATCGGCAAGTCAGACCCGCAGCGCACCGAGATCGTCAAGGCGGTCATCGTGCTGAAATACGGCGTGGAGGGCACGGAAGACCTGAAGTCGGAAATCCAGCAGATGGTGCGGCAGCGCCTTTCGACGCATGCCTATCCGCGCGAGATCGACTTCATCGCAGCGCTGCCGAAGACGCCGAGCGGCAAGATCCAGCGTTTCGTTCTGCGCGGCGTCAGCCCGGAACGGTGAAGGTGTCGAATGTCTGAGATGGGTCCAGGCTGTGTGAAAACGTGATGCTTTAGGCAGGCGAGCTCGACATGGTGACGCCGGGCCTAGAGATCCCATCCACGACTTTATAGCCGAAGGGATGCTCGACAGTCTGGCGACGCACGCGCATCTTGTCTGGGTTCCGATCGAGCCGCGCCTGCACGGCCTCAAGGATGGCTTCGTGCTCCCAGCGTGAGATCCGCCGCTCTTTGCCTGTTGTGCACTGGCCCTTCAGCGAGCAGCCTTGGCAAGCGTTGGTCCAGTAACGCCGCAGCGTCTTGCCATCCTCTTCGTTGGTGTAGTGATAGGTTAGTGTCCACGGCACTTTGCACATTGTAGCCGACCATCCCGCTGCCTCGGCCACTTGTGGCCATCGACCGAGCATCGGGATCGGTCAGCGATACCTGCTTGTCCTCGGTCTGCATCATCAGGGTGTTCAAACCGTTCAGGCGTTGTATTTCCTGGCGCAGCGCCGCAATCTTCTCGTTGAGCCGGGTGATCTTGGCTTCCGGCACCGCTTCCCCCTGACGATCGGCACTATCAAGCTGCGAAAGGTAGCGGGCGATGCTCTCGTCAATTTGCGCCAGCCGCCGCTGCATCTTGGCCTGCGTGAAGTTCCGATCTCGCGTGTTGACCGCCTTGAACTTGCTGCCGTCAATCGCAACGCTCGCTTCGCTGAACAGTTAAAGGCTACGGCACAGCACCACGAACTCACGACAAACCTTGCCGATTGCCTCGCCATTGTCCCTCCGGAAGTCGGCTATCGTCTTGAAGTCCGGCATCAGTTGGCCGGTTAGCCAAACCAACTCGATGTTGCGCTGGCATTCTCTCTCCAGGCGCCGGCTCGATTGCACCCGGTTGAAGTAGCCGTAAACATAAATCTTCAGCAGCGTCGCCGGATGGTAGGCATGTGAATAGGCGCCCAAAAGTGCCCCCTCCACCGCTAGGTGGATCAATAGCTTAGCGCGCCGATCGGCGTCGGAACCAGACGCCGGTTAACATGTGGCTTGCGACTGGTATACCAGCATGGGTGGGTCCCGAACTGCCGTCAAGCAACTTGCCGAGGGAACCGGCGCGGCAGATTCGTGCGAATGCCAGGCAGGCTTCCAACTTGATCTATCGCAACGCCGTCGCGTGGTCTTCGGGGAATATGATGTATCGGGAAAAACGACATGACCGTCAACATGGGAATGATCGGCGTATCGACTCGTCCAGCGAAGCAGGCGGGATGAGTTCGCGCGCCTTTAAACCAATCGCTGGGCTGCTCACCGCTCTCGTCTTGGCGGGCGGCGGTTACTATTGGCGTTTCGTGCGGGAAATTCCAGTCCGGATGGCTGCGTCCCAGCCGAATGTCGAAGTTCGCGTTTTCGGGATCGGTACTATCGAGGCGCAGGTCGTATCCAGAGTGGGATTTCAGATCGCTGGAAAGGTGATCGCCGTAGAGGCGGATCAGGGTGATTTGGTGAAAGCCGGTGCGCTGCTGGCAAAACTCGACGATGACACGCAGCGCGCCAAACTCAGGAAGAGCGAAGCAGCGCAGCAACAGGCGGCAGCCAACCTCGCCAAAACCCAGGCCCAGCGCGAGCGTGCCGAAGTCACTTACCAACAGAAGAAGAGCATAAACCTGCGGCGGCAGACCCTTGTTGGCCGCGGGAGCGTGTCGCAAGAAGCTGCTGAAGATGCGCAGGCCGCTGAAGAAATCGCTCTTGGCGATGCCAAGATCATCGAGGCGGACACCAAGGTCGCCACAGTGCTGCAGGACGATGCCGCGTCCCAGCGTCAGATCGATGCGGTCGTCCTTGCTCAGCATGAGCTCCGGGCGCCATTCGACGCGAGGGTCATAGCTCGCAGCAAGGAACTCGGCGGGATCGTGAATGCGGGCGAAGCGGTGTTCACGCTAATCGCGCCTGACTCGATCTGGGTCAAAGCCTATGTGGACGAAGCATTGGCCGGAGGGCTCCATATCGGCCAGCGCGCCTTTGTGCGTCTGCGATCCGAACCGAACCGCACGTTTGAGACGGAAGTTGTCCGTATCGATCAGGAGAACGATCGCCTCACCGAAGAACGCCGCGTCTACGTACGGTGCCGGGTTTGCAATCCGGAGCACCAGCTTCGATACCTTGGCGAGCAGGCGGAAGTGGAGATCATCAAGAAGGTGATTCCGAGCGGTCTTTTCGTTCCTCTCAAATTCGTGGAAGGTTACGACGGCCGCTCGGGCACGATCTGGGCGCTGCAGGACGGCCGGCTCGCCAGGCAGCAGGTGCAGTTCGGTGAACGCCTGCTCGACGGGCGCATCGAGATTGCGTCCGCCTTGCAGGGCCAGGTCGTGGCCGACGACCGGACCGATCTGCGCGAAGGCCGCGCCGCGCGCCCGCGCAACGGGTCATAACGTGAATCTCGCGCTCAAAGACATCAGCCACAATCTCGGACGCTTCCTGCTGACGTGCCTCGGGCTCAGCCTGCTGCTCGGCATCGTGCTCGCCATGGTCGGAATTTATCGCGGCCTGGTTGTGGAATCGCTCGGGCTGGTGCGCGCCGCAGGTGCGCAGGTCTGGGTCGTGGAAGGCGGTACGCGCGGTCCCTTCGCCGAGGCTTCGCGGCTGCCCGGCGACACCCGCGAGGCCGTTGCCGCGCAATGGGGCGTCGCCGCGGCCGGCGGCGTCTCCTATCAGAACATCGAGGCGCAGCATCGCGGGCAGACCAAGCGCCTGATGGTGGTCGGCGCGCAGATTGCGCGGCCGGGTGAGGCGCCGTTCGTGGTCGAAGGCCGGCCGATCCTGCGCAGCCGCTACGAGGCGGTCGCGGACCGCGGCGCGGGGCTCGCCCTCGGCGAGCAGATCAGGCTCGGGCGCGATACGTTTACGGTGGTAGGCCTGACCAGCAACCTCGTGGCCTCCGGCGGCGATCCCGTCATATTCATCACCCTGCGAGATGCCCAGAAGCTGCAATTCGACCTGACGCCGCCCGCCGCGCGGCGCGAATCCGTCCGCTCCGCCGGCGCGACCGGAACCACCGACACGGTGAACGCCATCGTGGTCAGGCTGCTGCCCGGCGTGGATGCACAGCGCTTCGCCCAGGACATCGTGCGATGGAAGCATCTCGCGGCGCTCACCCAGGAAGACCAGGAAGACGTTCTCGCGCGTTCCGTGATCGATCGCGCGCGCCGCCAAATCGGCTTGTTCACAACGCTGCTGCTCACGGTGTCCACCGTGATCGTCGGTCTCATCATTTACACGATGACGATCGACAAGAAGAAAGCGATTGCGACCCTCAAGCTGATCGGGGCGCCCGATCGCCGCATCGTCGGGCTGATCGTCCAGCAAGCGCTGGCCATGGGAGTCATCAGTTTTCTTGCCGGTGCCGCGCTGATCAGCGCCGGCCATGGCTATTTCCCGCGCCGGGTGGTTCTTGAGCCTGCGGACGCCGCGTCTCTGTTCGGGGTGGTGCTTGTCGCGTGCCTGCTTGCAAGTGCACTCGGCGTGCGCACTGCGCTCAAGATCGATCCTGCTTCGGCGCTTGCGGGGTAGCCATGGCCGAGCAGCCCGTCGTCGACGTCAAGGCGATCAGCAAGCATTTTGGCGAGGGACCGACCCGTGTCGATGCACTTCGCGGGGTTTCGCTCGATGTCTATCCGGGAACCGTGGTTGGTCTGCGCGGTCCCAGTGGATCGGGCAAAAGCACACTGCTCAACGTGATTGGCTGCATTCTGGAACCGAATTCCGGGAGCATGCGGCTCAACGGCGAACTGGTCTATGATGGCAAATGGCTGCGCGCCGATCTGCGGAGTTTGCGGCTGGAGAAGATCGGCTTCATCTTCCAGTCTCATAACCTTCTGCCGTTTCTCAATGCCTGGGAGAATGTCGCTGTCGCCCGCATTCTGGCCGGGGCAAGTCCGGCACAGGCCAAGAGTCGGGCGCTCGAACTTCTGACCTATCTCGGTATCGAGCGCCGCGGGGACGCCATGCCAGCAGAGCTTTCAGGTGGCGAAGCGCAGCGGGTCGCAATTGCCCGCGCTCTCGCCAACGATCCGCGCATCATTCTGGCCGACGAGCCAACGGCTGCGCTCGATTCGCAACGTGCCGGCACGGTCATGGACATGTTGAGGAAAGTTGCGACGGAACACCGGACCGCCGTCATCGTGGTTACCCACGACGAGAAGATTTTCGATCGATTCGATCACATCTATTCACTGCGGGATGGAGCCCTCGAAGCGCCCCTTCGAGAGGGGATTTGACACTTTGGTTCGGCAATAGGTCCGCTTTCGCGTCCGAGAAGGTCCAGATTTAACAATTAGCGCCAGTTGCCGTCAGTCTGGATCATTGCAATGACCGGATCTAAGCGGACGATTTCAGTTGCCCCGAATTTTGTTTCGCCTCACGAGGCTATGCTGGTCGCATGAGATTTGCAGCAACCATCGCGCCGAAGAGTCGCCTCGCCGGCCTAGTGCTTCAGCGGCTTCCAACCGGCGTGGTTGAAGTTCGCGCCATACAGATCAAGGGCTTGCACAATCTTGACGGCACCCCCGGCGCGCTTGGTGTCCGCCTTCATGGCGGCGATGCCGTCGAGGATCTGTTCCAAGACGACGTGAAGCTGGTGGTCAGCCGCCTCGGGCAACTTGCAATTCGCGGTGACATAATCGACCTGCCCCTGCACGCGCCCAGCCAATTGCTGGAAGGCTCCGGACGAGAATTTGTTGGCGTGAATGGGCGGAAGCGCGTCCGCCATGGCCGTGCGGATCTCGCCCATCCCCCGCCGTAAAGCCTCGTCGGTCGGCCACTTTTTGCCGTTATCAAGGCTGATTTTGGCGGTGGCGGCGTGGGCGTGCGGCTCGGCCGCAAGAATGCCTGTCGGGGCCAATGCCAAGCCGAATGCAATCAAACCTGATATCAATAATCTGGTGGTGAGCATGTCGCATCTCCTGCTCGACCCATTTGTGGGCCATAACGGTTTGTCTAACGAAGAAATAGGTACCGTCCAGAAGCCGTAGATTGCGCTGGAGCAATGTTCTGAACGATTTCACCAAGCCAGCGCATTGGAACTCGCCGCGCTTGCGGACCGCCTATCCTGCTGATACCGGATGTCGCAACAGCGTTTAGCATGACCCCACGAACCTGCGAAAAGTGCGGGACACTCTCCGCAGATACCGGCACAGTTAGATCAGAACGACGAAGCCGGCGTCAGACTTCCCAACAGAAAGGACGGCCGGAAGCCGTGTGACAACTAGGCTAGTCCTTTAGGCCACTGCCGCCGCAGGGGGGGCCCTGTCGTCACAGTTGCCATCCGGCGGGGTCGGCCGAAACGACCCGGCGATGGGATCGAAGCGCCTACTTCTTCTTGCCGTCGGCGTCGTACTGCTTGAGGAAGGCAATCAGGTCGTTGGTCTTCTGCTCGTCCTTGAGGCCGGCATAGATCATCTTGGTGCCCGGGACCTTCGCCTTCGGGTCCTTGATGTATTCGCGGAAGGTGGCCTCGTCCCAGGTAATCCCCGAGTCCTTGTTGGCGGCCGAGTATGAATAGCCGGCAACGCTACCTGCCTTGCGGCCGATCAGTCCGTTGAGCACCGGTCCAACGCCATTCTTCGCGGTATCGCCGATCTGGTGGCAGGTCTTGCACACGCCGAACACCTTCTCGCCGGCGGCGGCATCCTGGGCTCTCACTTCGCCAGCGCCCGCGATGGTCAAAAGTGCAACGAAAACAAATCCTCGCATCCTGCTCTCCTGCTTTGTTAGTCCCGCGCGGGACCGGAAATTCCTGTATTGTCGGGGGAATCGGCCGATCTGACCGTGCAGATCACCGGCATGCTGGCCTCTCTCAAGCGCCATACACGGTCAAAGTTCCACCGGAATCGGTGATCCGGGCCTGCACGCTCGCTCGCACCGCCACGATGTCCTGAATCTTTGACAACGGCATCAGGCTGAAGGCGGTCGAAAGCGCATCGGCTTCGGCAGCTGTGGGCGCCATGACACTGACCGTGCTGTAGCGCGACGGGCTGCGCCCGGTCGCCGGATCGAACAGATGGGTAAAGCGGCCTTGGGAATCGAACCGGAATCCGGCGCCCGCCGATGTCGCGACCGCACGATCGACCAGGTTGACGGTTTCGGTGACCAGGCCCGGCTGCTCGGGATCGGCGAGGCCGACGCGCCACGGCGTGCCCTCGGGCCTGGCTCCGATCGCCCGTATCTCGCCCATATTCACCAGAGTGGTCGACAGACCCGCCTTGATCAGCCTCTCGACCACGCGGTCGGTGGCATAGCCTTGCGCGATGCCGTTCAGCGTGATCGCTGCTCCGCGCCTGGTCAGCGCAATCCGGTCTTCGCTCACCAGCAGGCCGGCGTGGCCAACCTTCGCCAGCGCCGCGGTCAGCTTCTGCGGCGAAGGCCCGTCGCGATCTTCCCTGTTGGAAGCGAAATGATCTGCATAAAGCTGCCACAGCGGCTGCACCGTCGGATCGAACGCGCCATCGGTGAGGTCGGCGAACAACAGCGAGGCCTTCAGCAGCGCCACCATGTCAGCATCGGGGGAGACCACAATGCCGGTACGGTTGAGGGTCGAAATCGCCGAATCCGACCGGTACAGGCTGAACTGTTGCTCCAGCCGCCGCACATCCAGGATACAGCGGTCGACCAGCCGTTCGGCCTCGGCCCGGTCCGGGTGATAAATCTCGATCGACACCTGCGCGCCAAGCGCCGATCCATGCCATCGCACGGCATCGCCGGCTTGCGCCATTCGACCACCGGCCAGAAACGCCGACCCGGCTGCGGTCGCAGCGATGACGATGATGCGGCGGCGAGTGAGAGTGAGACTTGGGTTGAGCATCGGCTGATCCTCGTCAGTTGAGACGTACGTCGGAGTGTTCGGCCTGGTCGCCGGCGGTGTCACTGCCCAGCACATAGGCGCCGGGAATTTCCGCAAACGTCACCACCCGGCCACCATTGTCAGCGACGAATGCGCCGGCGGCCTCGCGATTTCCGAACGGCACCGCCTCGGCCGCCCCCATGCCGCCCTGCCTGCGGCTTTCGATCACGAAGAATGCCTTGCGTGCGTCGATCCAGTTCGTCGCACCCGGATTTTCCCAGCTTGTCGCGCGCGCCATGTCCGAAACATAGATCGCCCGGATGTCGCGGGGCTGGTCGGGCATCAGGGTGAAGGCCACGGTGTCGCGCACCGAGGTGAACCAGAACGGGTCGATCCGGCCGGCCGTGATGATCTGGCCCTTCGGCCCGGGATGTTCGAGCAGGCTCATGCCGCAGAACACGCCCATTGCGTCGCTGTTCAGCGCGACAGGCGGCGGCGCAACGGAGTTGGCGGCGTCCTGATTGCATCCGGCGAGGAAGATAGCGACGACGGCGCAGAGCATTCGCAGGCTCATAATTCCCTCCGCGCAAAGAAGGCGGTGGCAAGCCCGAGCGGCGCCGCGATCCACACCACAAGGCCCAGCAGCAGCGCACCGATTCCGACCGTCGCGGTTCCGGCAAGTCCGGCCATTCCGGAAAACTGGCTGACATTGAACCCGGTCAGATTGGTCAGGCGGTAGAGGTCGGTCGGATTGAGAAACAGCAGCGCATCGAGGACGGGCGCCGAGATGACGCGACCCTGATCGACCACCAGGATGCCGAGCAGCGCCATGTCGAACACCAGCACCATCAACAGCCAGATGCCGACGCAAACCCCCGCCGCCGTGCCGCGATCGCGGGCCAGGCTGGAGATCAGATATCCGATCGCGACAAAGACCGCGCCGAGCAGGATCGAGGTCCCGAGCATCGCGGCGAAGGCGTACCAGCTTGCCGCCAGCACCGCGGCGCCGGTGATGGCCAGCGCCGCGGCGGCCGCGCCATAGCCGATGACGGTGGCGAACGCGAGAATCAGGACATGGCCGCAGAATTTGCCGAGGATCACCTGATAGCGGCCGACCGGATAGCTGAGCAGCAGGATCATGGTGCCGCGCTCCATCTCGCCGACCACCGCGTCATGCGAGATCAGAAGCGCGATCAGCGGCAGCAGAAAGATGGTGAGGCTGGACAGGCTGACCACGACCACGTCGAGCGCGCCGGCGCCGACATTGCCGGTCGGCGCGCTGCCGAGGAACGTCAGCGACAGCGAAAGCGCGGCCAGCAGCAGCGTGGTCGCCAGCACCCAGCGATTGCGCAGCCCTTCCTTGATTTCCTTGGCCGCAACGATGACGATGTTCCTCATGCGGCATTCTCCCGCAGGAAATGCGCATAGAGATCGTCCAGCGTCGGCGCCGAGATTTCGATATTGCGAACGCAGGGATCGCCGGCCGCCACGCGCAGCAGATCCATCTTGCGCGCCTCATCGGGCACCAGCACGATGCGGCCAAGGGGTGTCGCCTGCGACTCCCCGCCGATCCAGGCCGGCGGCGCACCACCGGCGCCGGGCGCGAGTTCGAGCGAGACCCGGATCGGCAGTTGCGAGATCGAGCGCAGCTCCGCCAGCGTGCCCTGCGCGACCAGAAGCCCGCGGTTCATGATCAGGACATGCTCGGCGCGATCCTCGAGCTCGTTGAGCGCGTGCGAGGAGATCAGGACGGTGGCGCCGTCGTCGCGCAATTCGTTCAGGATTTCGTAGAAGGTCTGGCGCAGCGCCGGGTCGAGTCCGGTTGTCGGCTCGTCCAGCAGCAGCACGCGCGGCCGCCCCAGCAGCGCCTGGGCCAGGCCGAGGCGTTGCCGCATGCCCTTGGAATAGGTTCCGACCCGGCGATCGGCGGCATCCATCAGGCCGACGCGGTCGAGCAGCGGCCATGCCGAGGCGGGCTTGATCTCTTTCAGCCGCGCGTAGAATGCCAGCGTTTCGCGCCCGGTCAGGGCGGCGTTGAACGCGACATTCTCCGGCAGATAACCCAGCAGCCGGCGCGCCGAGAATTCGCCAGCCGCCGGATCTTCATCCAGCACGCGGACCGCGCCGCGGTCGGCATGAATCAGGCCCAGCATCAGTTTGATCAGCGTGGTCTTGCCGGCGCCGTTGTGGCCGACCAGCGCGCTCAGCCGTCCCGGACCGAGATCGAACGAGACGTTGCGTAGCGCCTTCACCGCGCCGTAACTCTTCTCCACGCCATTCACGGCGACAGTGACACTCATCGCAAACTCCGGCTGGCTGTTGGTTTCGGCGGCGGCGCGATCAGGGGATGGGTATCGACGACGCCGCCGGGATAGAGGGCCGGAAACTGCGCCTGCGCCCAGCGCAGCACCTGCACCGCGGGACTGTTGATCAGCACCTTCGCCGCCGGCGCGGTCCACAACACGCGGTCGACCAGATCATTGGGGCGGTAGGCGGTGTCGGCAATGCCGTCGCCGTCGAGATCGAACGCAGGATTGTCGCTCCAGTAATTACCGCGGCCGCCCTTCGACCAGTCGAGATCACGGGTGCCGACATATTTCACCTGGTTGCGGTTGCCGACGAAGGCGTTGCCGGTGATCTCGTTGCCCTCGGAGCCCGCGGTGAAATGCACGCCGATACCGCAGCGTTCGAACCAGTTGTTGCGGAACTTGTTATGATTGGTGTTGTAGATGAAGACGCATTTTTCCGGTCCGCTGTGGAGGCCCGTCGCCGGTTTTGCCTCCGGCACCATACCGCGTTCTTCGTCCGGACCTTCGTCCCGGCTGCTTGCAATATGATCGAGCGAACCGCCCGCTACCCAGTTGCCGTCGATGTCGGCGTAGTTGGCATAGTTGAACAGCATGCCGTAGTCGCGATCGCGGTCGCTGATATTGTTGCGGATGACCAACCGGTTCGAATACATGATGGCGTAGCCAACGTGATTGCCGACCGACACGTTGCCACTTACCTCGCTGTCGTTGGTGTACATGTAATGCACCGCGAACCGCACCTGCTCGAAGCGGTTGTTGATGAAGCGGTCCTTGCGGCTGGAAATCGTGAAGATGCCGTCGCGGCCATACCGGAACGTATTCTCGGCGATGGTGACATTGGGCGCATTCCACAGCGACACGCCGTTGCCGGCCTCCTGGCGGCGACCGCCCTGCACGCCATCGACGATGTTGCGCAGCACGCGCGAGCCCGCAGCGCCATGGACGTAGATGCCGAACAGGTTGCCTTCAAAGCGATTGTTTTCAACCAGCGCGCGCTCCGCCGTCTTCTCCAGGAACACCCCTGAATCCATCTTCTCCAGATCGTGTCCAGATCCACGGATGGTCACGCCGCGAACCGTGACGTCCGGCGCCGTCACCGTAACGACATTGCCGACGCCGCCACCGTCGAGCACCGCGCCCGGCCGCCCGCTCAATACGACGCGCCGCTCGATCCTGAGCGCGCCCTTGTATTCGCCGGGTGCCAGTTCGATGAGATCGCCATCCTGCGCCCGGTCGAGCAGCGCCTGCAGCGGCTGTTCCGGAACAGCCTTCAGCGTCTCCGCAACCGCGAAGCCCGGGACTCCGGCGGCGAAGATCGCCGCCGGAATGATGCGCAAGAACCAGAGCACGTGTCGTTTCCGCCTCAAGCCGTCTTGGGTTCGACCAGCATGCGGCCCTTCATTTCCATGTGCATGGCATGACAGAACCACGAACAATAGTACCAGTAGACGCCAGCTCTATCCGCCGTGAACGACACCGAGGCCGTCGCCATCGGCGCGACCTCCATGTTGATGCCGTAATTCACGATGCAGAAGCCGTGCGTCAGATCTTCCACCGCGTCGATATTGGTGACGTAGACGGTGACCTGGTCGCCCTGCTTGACCTGGAACTGCTCCAGACCGAACGCCGGGGCGGTGGAGGTCATGTAGACGCGGACCTTGTTGCCGTCCCTGATCACCTTGGAATCGGCTTCGAGATTGATCCCGTCGGCCTTGGCCTGCTTGACCGCATCGGCGAAGAACGGATCGGCGCGATCCCAGATCGAAATCGGGTTGATCTTGGAACGGTGAACGATGGTGGCGTCATGCGGCTCGGCAAAACTCGGACCGTCGTGGACCAGCTTCATCTTGTCGCCGGAGATATCGATCAGCTGGTCGTTCTCGGGTTTCAACGGGCCGACATTGAGGAAGCGGTCCTTGGAGAACTTGTTGAGCGAAATCAACCATTTTCCGTCCGCCTCCTTGGTCTGCCCCATCGACGAGTGGTTGTGGCCGGGCTGGTAATGCACATCGAGCTTCTGGATGATCGGATCGACCTTCTCGCCCTTGAAGGCACGCTTGGCGAGATCGATGTTCCATTTGACGACCTGGCTGTCGAGGAACAGCGTCGTATAGGCGTTGCCCTTGCCGTCATAGGCCGTGTGCAGGGGTCCGAGGCCGAGTTCGGGCTCCGCGACCACGACGTCGCGCGGCTTGATCTTGTCGTCGAACAATTGATCGAACAGCCGGACGTCCATCACGGTGACGGTCGGCGAGAGTTTTCCGGCCGCCACGATATGGATGCCGTCCGGCGCCGTGTTCATGCCATGCGGGCTGTTGGAGACCGGGACATAGCGCGTATAGCGCGAGCCCTTGCGGCCGTCGATCACGGGCACGCCGTTGATTTCCTTGAAGTCGCCCTTCTTTACCGCCTCTTCGATGCGTTTGATGTTGAAGATGGTGACCCAGTCCTGCTCGCTGGCAGTCATCTCGGCGAGCGTGACGCCCTCTTCCGAATTGTAACAGGTGGCGAAGGCGTATTTGCCCTGGTAGTCGGCATCGACGTTGTCGAGATTGCCGCTGACCATCACCTGCCAGGCGACCTTCATGGTGTCGCCGTCGATCGCGCTGAAGATCGAGTGGTACTGCTTCGGATCGTCGAGGACCTTGCCGTCATTGGGCAGCGGCACGCCATCCTCGCCGTTGGCGAATACATAGCCGGTGCGCGGATATTTCTGCACGCGCAGGCCGTGCACCGTGTGCTGGTTCGGCAACTGAATGATCTTGTCGCACTTCATGACGTCGAGACGCACCCGTGCGACCCGGGTATTGGCCTTGTCGTTCATGAAGGCGTAGCGGCCGTCATAGGTGCCGTCGGTGAATGAGATGTGCGGATGATGCAGGTCACCATTCAGATAGGTGCCGCCGCGGTTCTTGAGGAATTCGCGGGTCTCGGGCAGCAGCCCCTCGGTCAGCACCTTCAGGCTTTCATTGGTCTGGCCCCAGCCGGTGGCGCTGCAGCGGTTGAACACGGGAACGCGCATCAGTTCGCGCATCGACGGCAGCCCGACGATGCGCATTTCGCCGGACTGGCCGCTGGAGAAGAAGGTATAATATTCATCGAGTTCGCCGGGGGCCACTTCGGCCTTCTGCAGCACCGCGGGCCGCGCGGCGGGCGCCGGCGGCGTCGCGGTCTTGGTCTGCGCATCGGCAGCTGTGGTGCCGAGCGCAACACCGCCGGCGAGACCCACACCCGCGGCTGCCGCGGTCGTTCCGAGCAAGGTGCGTCGGCTGACGTTCTTGCCGTTTTCGTTGTCGCTCATAGTAGCCTCCTAGGCTTTCAAGTTGCAGGTGGAGTGATGGCGTCGGCGGTCGGCAGATTGATGGGCTTGCCGCCCGCGGTGATGATGGTGTTTGGACCCTTGCCGCCGCTGCGCATCGAGGGCGACGACAGCGCATCGCGCTTCTCGCGCTTCAGTCGCACCTGAATCTGGTGCGGGCAGCGGTGGTCGTCGAAATACAGTTCCTGGCAATGCATGCAGTAGATGCACTCATTGACGTTGATGTGCCCCTCGGGATGGATCGCCTGCACCGGGCATTCCTTGGCGCAGCGCTGGCAGGGCGAACCGCATTCGGGCCAGCGCCGCAGCCACTCGAACATCCGGATGCGACCGGGAATCGCGAGCGCGGCGCCGAGCGGGCACATGTAGCGGCAGAAGAACCGCTCGACGAACAGGCCGGCGGAAAGCGTCGTCAGGGCGTAGATGACGTACGGCCATTCGCGCGCGAACTTCAGCACAATGGCGGTCTTGAAAGGCTCGACCTCGGCCAGTTGCTCGGCGAACGCCGTCGAGTACAGCGACATGCCGAACAGCCCGAGAAAAATGATGTATTTGATCGGCCACAGCCGCTCGTGCAGCCCCCACGGCAGCCGGTATTGCGGGATCTTCACCGCCTGGGCGATGTTGTTGAGCAATTCCTGCAGCGCTCCGAACGGGCATAGCCAGCCGCAGAACGGCCCGCGCCCCCAGAACAGCAGTCCCGCGGCGATCGCGGCCCAGAGCAGGAAGATCAGCGGCGCCGACAGGAAGTATTCCCAACTGAAGCCGGTCAGCAGCGAATTGGCGAAGGTCAGGACGTTGACCACCGAGAGCTGGGCATTCGCGTACCAGCCGAGCCAGACCAGGATGAACAGCAGGTAGCCGCGGCGGACCCAAGTATAGAGCCGGGGGCGGCGGACCAGCGAGTTCTGGAAGAAGAAGATCAGGGTGAGCGCGCCGAGCGCTGCGATCGTCGTGGAGATCTTGACGACGTTGCCGCGCCAGATCTTCATCCACAGCGGTTCGTCTTCGGCGGCGAAACGGTCCGCGCTGCTGCGTTTTGCCGTCGCGGGTGCCGATGACGCCACGGGGGACGAGGCTGTCTGTTGCTTTATCGCCGGCGCCGGCTCGCGCTTCACGTAACCGTCCGGAAGCGTGTAGCCGAGATCGAAGGTGAGCCATGCCTTTTCCCGTGCGGCGACCACACGCTGAACCAGCAATTGCAGTGCCCACGGCTCGGTCGGATCCAGCGTGAATTCCGGCGGCACCACGAACAGCGCAATCTCGGGAAAGTCAGGCGCGCCTTCAGCTTCGAGGTTTCCCAACCGGGTGTGGTTGCGGTCGCGGAAACGGACGCTGTTGGTGTCCTGGATCAGCTCGATGCGGTCGAAGATGCCGCCGCGGACGTAAGCGGCCCCTTTGAACGAATAGCGGCCCTTACCCGCGACGACCAGCGCCTGCTGACCTGGCTTCAGCCTGGCGGCCAACCGACCATAGCCGTCATCACCGAGCAGGCTGCGGCCGATGGTCGGCACCGCGACGTCAGCGGCATAGAGGTCGATGAAGGTGTCGTCCGGATCGCCCTCTTCCGGACTCGCGGCGGCAGCGGCATTGCCGGCTTTTTCGAAGGCCTTATTCACATCGGCAACGGTAAGGATCAACCGACGAACGGAACCGTCACCAACAAGGCTCGGCCAATTGCGAATTTCGCTTTTTCCGGGATCGATCGCCTTCGAGGCTTGCGGCGCCGCGCTGGCGGCCACGTTGCCTTGACCGCCGAGCCGGCCGCCCTTGATGAGCTTGGTCGCGGAGCGGACGATGCTGTCGCCCATCACCAGCACGGTTACCGTGGCGCCGCTAACGATGTCGACCTGCGGGGCGGGTGCGGTTCCGCGCGCGACGGCGTCCATATCCCTGCCGATCAGCTTGTTGACGGCTTCCAGAATACGATTTACCGGAATGCCCACGAGCACGATGGGTTCATTGTGCTCGACCAGCTTCAGGCCGGTCAGCACGCCCTTCTGATTGATACCGACCAGGATCAGGATAGGTTTCCCGGAATAGCCGGTGGCGTTGGCAAAGTCGGAGTTCAGGTAGACGAAACCGAGAAGCTGATCGTCCTTGTAGGCCGCCACAATCGCGGGATCACCCTGCGGTGGCCCGAAGCGATTCGCCCCCGCAACCAGTTCCGCCGGCTCGGCCTTCGCAAGGTAGTCGCTCAGATGGCCCGCGGCGCGCGCCTCTCCAAGCACGGCAATCCAGCCGAAAACGGCCAGAATGGTTAATAAGACATAGATATTGACGGATTTTCGCAAGACGCCTCTTCCAAATTTCAGCAGAACGGCGTTGTTCTGGATGGAAGGCTCATAGAACACGGGTGCGGAATCGCGAGTTGCGCTAGATCAAACTGCCGACACTCTGATTAGTTCAGACTAATTCCAAAAGAGAATCCGACATGCGCATAGAGCTTCTGACCGCAGTGCCGCCGACGCCTGTGCGAACTCTTATCGAGCTCTACGCGATCGCTCTTGATCTGGCGCAAAAGGCGACACGGCAATACAGCATGCTTGCCACACGGACGGATGAGCGGTTCTGGCCCGTGCGCTGCGTCTTCGAGGTGCTTGCAGCACGCGAGCGTGAACGTTGCGAGAGCTTGTCGGCGGCGTGCCTTGCCGCCTGCGGTAGACTTGCCGATGCTTCCGATCTGCGCTGGGCGCCGATCGATCTTGTTCCTGCGACGGAAATTGCCGACATTGGCGACTCCAGTCTGTCGACGCCTTACACCGCGTGGGCGCTGGCGGCCCGCCATCGCCAGCGTGCCTTCGTGTTCTGGACTTACGTCATTGCGCTTGCTGAAGACCCCATAGTACGACGGACAGCGGAGGAACTGGCTCACGAAACGCTGCTTGATGGCAACCTGTTGCGCCGTGAGCGTCGGCTGGCCTGGAGGGCTGAGCGGCAAGTGGCGGCCGATGATGTCGCAACGACCGACATTGGACCCGGAGAGTCTGCATCGGCGGCGCTGCTGGAAAGTCTTCTGCTCAGGGATATCATCGCTTGGTCGCACGAATTGGCGCCCGCGCAACGCGCAGCTCTCATGACCTTGAATCCGTCGCGCCTGCCTCCGCATCTTCTGACGCAACCTGACGAGGACGACGCCGGCCCTGCGTCTGGAGAGATCAATCAGATCAAGCACCGTGCGCTGCGCCGCGCAGAGCAATTATCCAACATCTATCTCAAGGACGCGGATAGCGCCACGGACCAGAACAGCATGGAACTCGCACAGAAACTTGCCGCCCAGTCCATTATGCGGCTCGCGGGACTTCGTCATCTCGCCTCCGAATCGGGATTGCGGTGATCCGCTGGGCCGGCGGATGGATCCTGCAAGCGAGGCGCGCCTGCCGCGGCGTGACGATCCGGCCACTCTGCGCTGCGATCCCCGTCTCGAAGCTGTCCGCTAACCGGGCGGGCCTTGTCGGCGAAATGCGCCGAGCGGCCACCAGCGGACCGACATCAAGCGCTGCTTGTTCGAACAGGGCAAGCCATCGATCGAAGTGCCGCAGGTCGATCTGGAGCGAGAGGTGGGACGACACGGGTTGGCCGCGATAGCACCCGACATCAGCACGACCGAGAACCAGAAATCGCCCAGCCGCGGGAACTGCTGGTCCCAATCCTTGACTCTCTTCGAGCCCATCATCGGACACCTGAAGGCCGAAGGTCACCTCGGGCGCTGCTACCTCAAAGGCCGTGCAGGCGATGCCGCCAACGTTGTCCTCTCAGCCGCGGGCCACAACTTCCGCCGCATCCTCGCCTGGCTCAGAGAATTCTTGTGCCTGTTCCTGGTCCAGCTATCGCGCACATTCGCCTAGCCGACCCCGCTCAAATCAGCTTCTTAACGGACGACTCTCGAAACCGGCGACCGCTGCGGGTCCTGGCGGACGCTCGCGTAGAACGTCGTCACGAGATCGGCGACCATTGCCTCCGTGATTCCGATCCGCGCGGTGATCTGTCCGACGAGCTTTGTCCGCCGGTCATTCCCAGCTTTCACGGTCTCGTGCATGCGGCTTTCGCCGCTACGGGCCCCAGCAGATTCTCCCGCCATCTTCAGTCCCGCAAATGCCGCAAACGCACGCGCCAGATTTCGGGGCCTTGCTCGAGATAGGACCAGTTGCAACGCGAGCCGTGCCTGGCTTCGAGCTGGTAGCGCAGCGGCCGCGGATCGTGGTCGACCACAAGCTGCAGGCTGCTCTCCGGATCAAGGTAATCGAACAATTGAGAGAGGATGGCGTGGCGGTGCCTGGGATCGATGTCCCTGACGTTGATCACCCTCTCAAGGCGTTCAGAAATTTCCTGCATCGTGCACTCCTATAGATATATTTTATATATATCTTATCATAAAGAGCGCCGAGGGCAAGGCTGAGAGGGTTTTTTTTGAAACACTAAATGGTCCGCGTAGATCTCGCCTTTTTAAGGGAGTGATCGAGCGGGCGAAGCGCGGCTGTTGGGAATTCTATCTACGGCTCGATCGCTGTTCAGCGAAAGCGTATCGCTCGGACACGAAGCTGATCGCTTCCTCACGACGCTGCGCGCCGCACAGGTCGGTCGAACACCCTGGATAGAAAACTGATTTCCGCCTGCGGTCTGCTACGCGGCGGGTTTGATCCCGAAGTCCTTCGGACTGAGGATCATATCCGCCAGCGTGTAGCGATCGAGCGTCGCGACGAAAGCCTGGAGGGCCTCCTTGAGCACACCCTTCAGGCGGCAACGCGGCGTGATCAGGCAACTGTTCCCGGGGCCAAAGCATTCGACCAGTGCGAAGTCGGGCTCGGTGGCACGAACGACGTCGCCCAGCCTGATCTTATCGGGCCGTCTTGCCAGCGCAAGGCCCCCCGAGCGTCCGCGTGTCGCTTTGAGAAAACCCGCCCGCGTCAATTGGTTGGCGACCTTCATGAGATGCGCACGCGAGATGCCATAGATCTCGGCCGTTTCTTCGATGGTAATCAGGCGATCGTTGCGGGCCTCGGCATACATCAGGATACGAAAGGCGTAATCGGAGAAGTTGGTCAGTCGCATGGAAGGTCCCGACGATTCGGCTGGTTGATTCCGATCAAACGATTCCCTCTTGAGGATATAACCCCAAACCGCCTTTACGGCCATGCGCCATCAAGATGAATTGAAAATATATCTTTATGGCCAATATTCGCTGCCATCGGTTTACCTGAGTGCCTGAGTGGCCTAGTGTCCGGTTGCCCCTTTAGGAATCCGCGCTTGATTGGCGCAACTCTTTCTCGCTGAACGGACGATTCAAGACTTCCTTTCGAGTAGGCAGGATTGCGGCGCGGTAATCTGAGCAATGCGGAATGAGCGATGGTCACCGCGGTTGCCGCGTGAACGTGACCGCCGCAGGGCAATCGGCGCCTTCTGAATGGTATGCTACTTTGCGTCATACGCATCGGCTGCCCTTGGCGCGACATTGCCGGCGGAGCGCGTTTGACTTAAATCAATGCCGTCTCTTGCTCTTCGGGCGATACGTTAAATATGCGTGCGCTTTGCCTCGCAATGCTGCTGCTTTGCACCGGTCATACGGCGCTCGCCGAGACCGAGTGGCTGCAGACCGGTCGCCTCGCGGTGGCCGAGATTCGGGCTCTTTGCGAACGGATTAGCGACGTTCAGCTGCTGGCGCGCAAGCAAATGATCTCAACCGGCAACGCGCGCTGGCGGCGACTGTCCCGCCAAGAGCTGGCGATCGAAGCCACGGTCATGGGCGTGCCACCGCTCAATCCCGACAGCTGCTATGTGATTGCGCGCGCCGGCGAAGGCGAAAAGGAGCGTCGCGCCTTTGAGGTACGCGACTTCACCGTCAGCCCCGTGCGAACATCGGTGTTCATTATTGGCCGCGACTATGATCCGCCGCCCAAGCCTTAACCGGGCCGACGTTCTTGAGATCACCAGGGCAATCGCGATGAGGTAGGTTTCACACGTGCAGTTCCGCCTCTGATAACGACAGCGGCAGTTGTTGATTCGCTTCTTGCGGCGTGCGTCTTGCTTCACTGCAAAATACATCAGCACACCTCGGGAGGCACACCACAACGATACATTTCAAATGTTTCTTTTACACTAGAATGGATGTATGGGATATGAGGTCTTTCAAGGAAGACCCCAATGGATAAAGCTAATTCGATTGGTCACGTCTTGGCATGGCCGTTCCTGCTGCCAAGAAATGCCGCTTGCGCCGCCCTTGGGCTCGAGGAGCACCGGAACCTGGTTCGCATGCTGGTCAGTTCGCTGATCCGGACCGTGCTCGTGGTGGCACTTGCGGTATGATCGTCGCTGCAGGGAAGCTTGATCATGCCGAGCGCATCGCCAAACGCCTGAAGATCGCCTTGTTTTACCGCCCGGGCCGGCCGTGGCCACAGAGCCTACACCATGACCTTCGTTGTCACCGACAATTGCATCAAATGCAAATATATGGATTGTGTCGAGGTCTGCCCAGTGGACTGTTTCTACGAGGGCGAAAACATGCTTGTGATTCATCCTGACGAGTGCATCGATTGCGGCGTGTGCGAGCCGGAATGCGCCGCCGAAGCGATCTCCGCGGACACCGAGCCCGGCCTGGAAAGCTGGCTCAAGCTGAATGCGGAATATGCGTCGGCGTGGCCAAACATCACGGTCAAGCGCGAACAACCTGCCGACGCAAAGGCGTTCGACGGCGTCGCCGACAAGCTAAAACAGTATTTCTCTCCCAATCCCGGTCAGGGTGACTAACTGACGAAGGTCGCCGAAGCCACTGTTGTATCCGCATAATCAATCGTCGGCTGGGCATCAAATCGCCTTGGTCCTCGTCTCCCGAAAAAGGTCGCCCCAATCGAAAGGACTGCATGACCGCTCGAACTTGCAAATGCTCTGAATATCCGCGAACATTGGGTCGGCACGGAGCTTCCTCATGACAGGCAGGCTATCCAGCCGCCCAAGATGGGCCCCCGCGGCAGGGATCTTCTCAGTCGTGTTCGGCATCGCAACCGTCTTCGAGGGCGGAAGGATGTTGTTCGGTCCACCGGAATTCAGAGCAGATGCAGGAAATGTCGTTCCCTTTGTTCTCTGGTTCAATTTCATGGCAGGATTCCTATACGTGATGGCGGGCCTTGGACTGCTGCTGTGGAAACGCTGGGCCGCTCAGCTGTCGGCTGGCATCGCCCTGACGACGCTCGCCATGTTTGCCGCCTTTGGCATCCATGTTGCTTCGGGAGGCGCCTTCGAGGCGAGGACCGTCGGCGCAATGATTTTTCGCAGCATTGTCTGGATTACGATTGCAGTGTTTTCCTGTCGCGCCCTCGGATGCTTCGCGGACAACGAACACGGCGACGTCTGAGACCTCGAGAGCTCT
>Ga0209023_10001611_pt1 | contig 29902 bp, 27 predicted proteins | sample LakOneMetagenome_FD_187468 | JGI IMG/M metagenome (GOLD analysis project Ga0209023, IMG submission 187468) | Freshwater and sediment microbial communities from Lake Erie, Canada (SPAdes) (version 2) | ecosystem: Environmental > Aquatic > Freshwater > Lentic | place: Lake Erie, Canada...
CTGCCATGGCCCGACCAGCGGCATCGGCAAGAGCGTGGATCACATCGCGAGCACCGATCGGTGCGAGAGCTGCCACATGACCATCGCCTGGCTGCCGGTGACGCGGGTCGATCACACGCAGGTGCAGGGCGCCTGCGCCGGTTGCCACAACGGCGCGGCCGCGGGCGGCAAGCCACGCAACCACATCGCGAGCAGTTCGGCCTGCGAGAGCTGCCACACGACGAACGCCTGGCTGCCGGCGCGCTTCGATCACGATGCGGTGGCGCCGCACACCTGCCGGAGCTGCCACGATTCGGTGCACGCGACCGGCATGCCGACCAACCATATTCCGACTTCCGCGCAATGCGACACCTGCCATGGAACGCTGGGCTGGAAGCCGGCGCGGCTCGATCACTCGAAGCTCACGGCGACGTGCGCGAGCTGCCACGACAACAACATTGCGCTCGGCTTGCCGCCGACGCACATGACCGGCGCGCGCGACTGCGCGACCTGCCACAGTTATCCGGACTGGACGATGCTGCATTTCGTGCACGCTTCGGCCGCGTACCCGGGCGAACATCGCGCGCCGCTGGCATGTACCGCGTGCCACACCGCGAACAGCGACCAGATCCCGTGGTTGTCGCCCGCGAACGCGGGCAGCTGCGCGGGCTGCCATGCGCGCGATTTCCGTCCCGACCTGCATCCGAAGACGCAGGACGGGCTCAAGTACACCGTGAATGAGCTGCGCAACTGCAGCGGCGCCTGCCACGTGTACAACAATGCCACGTCGGGCACGGTGGCCAAGCCGATGCCGGGGCCGTATCACCGAGTGACGGATGCGGCCTTCAAGCATTAGCGGCGCGGCGGCCTCGCTCGGATTACTGTTGTTGGCGGCGCTGGGTTCCAGCCCGGCGGCGTTGGCGCAGATCACGGGCGCGGCGCCCGCGCGGTTCGTCGATGTCATCGATGTGGAGGACCACGACGACCAGGCGGACATCGTCGTGCAGTTCACCTGCTCGCTGCGCTACATCACGAACCAGCCGGCCTCGGAGGGCAAGGAGCTGCGCATCCAGCTGCAGCCGTTGGGTGATTGCCAGCTCGCGAACGGCGGACAGGTGCTTGGCGAGTTGCCGCCGGTTTCCGGCGGCGCGCACATCGTCGATGCCGCGCGCGTCGAATCCGACGTGCCCGGGCAGGTGACGCTGGTGTTCGACTTCCGCAAGAACGAGCACTACGTGCTGGCGCAGGGCGTCGACACGCGCGGCCTGCGCCTGCGGCTCATCGATCGCGCGCGCGGGCGCGGCAAGCTGCTGGTGAACGAGCCGTCGGGGCCGGCGACCACCTTCGCCGTCAACCTGGAGTCCCAGCCCAAGGAATTCACGCCCGACGCGATCCAGTTGGCGCGAGACCGACTGAAGGCGCCGGTGTTCGTCAGCCAGGCGGTCGTCGACGAGGAAACGTGGTATCGGCTGCGTGCCGGTCCGTATGACAAGCGCGGCGATGCCGAACGCGTGTTGAACAGTGCGCTGGCCGATTATCCGCGCGCCTGGCTGGCCATCGGCGATGAGGCGACGACGGCGGCGGCCGGTGGTGAGGCGCTGCCCGCCGTGGAGCGCATCGGCAGCGATGCCGCACTCGAGCCTTCCGAGTTGGCCAGGCTCGTCGCCGATGCCCGCGCCGCGATGACCGCGCGCAATTTTCCGTTGGCGATCGCCACGCTGACCCGGCTCCAGCGCCAGCCCGAGTTTCCGCAGCGCGCCGCGATGCAGGAGTTGCTGGGACTCGCGCGCGAACGATCGGGACAGCTGGCGCACGCCAAGGCGGAATACGAGGAATACATGCGCCGCTATCCGGGTGGCGAAGCCGCCGACCGCATCTCGCGCCGGCTGGTGACCCTGCGCGCCGCCTCCACGGCCGCGCGCACGGGCACCGGTGGCCGCGGGGCGGAGGCGACGGGCTGGAGCATCAACGGCGGCTTTGCGCAGATGTATCGCTACGACGGTACCAGCGTCCGCAACACGGCGACGCCCGGCACCAACGTCGTGCCCAACGACAGCCAGACGCAGCAGCAGAATTCGCTTTACAACGACATCGACGTGCTCGCCCGGCGGCGCGGCGAGCGCTTCGACATGACCGCGCGCATCAGCGCCGGCTATGCCAAGAACTTCGCCGGCACCTCGGCGACCAGCGCCGACGACTCCACGCGACGCGTCAGCGTGGCCTCGTTCGAGTTCGCCGATCGCCAGTGGGGATTGCTCGGTCGCGTGGGGCGCCAGTCGCAGAACGGCGGCGGCGTGCTCGGTACTTTCGACGGGTTGTTTGCAGCCTGGCAAATGCTGCCATCGCTCGGGCTGAACGTGGCCGCGGGCTATCCGGTGGAGCAGACGAACGGCGGCATCGAGCGGCACCGCAGTTTCTGGTCGGTGGCGATTCCGTACGCGCGTCCCGGCTCGCACTGGGATGCGAGCGTCTTCTTCGCGCAACAACGCTTCGACGGCCTGACCGACCGGCGCGGCACCGGTTTCGAGGCGCGCGTGCTGCTGCCGCGCAGCTCGCTGACGGTGCTGTACGACTACGACATCTATTTCAAGTCGCTGAACGCGGCGGCGCTGCTCGGCACGATGCAGCTGCCGTCACGCTGGAGCCTGAGTTTCGACGCCGAGAAGCGCAATGCGCCCGTGATCTCGCTGCGCAACGCACTGATCGGCCAGAACGCGACCAGCATCTCCGACCTGCAGACCGTGTTCACCGACGATGAAATCCTGCAGGCCGCGCGTGACCGCACCGCCGTGTCATCCAACTACAGCCTGACCGCGACGCGGCCGCTCGGACAGCGATACCAGTTCTCGGCCACGATCGACGCCGCGAAGATCGCCGCCACGCCGGCTTCCGACGGCGTGCCCGCGCAACCCGGCACCGGCGTGACGCTGGCCTACCAGGCGCAGATCTACGGATCCAACATCTGGCGCAACGGCGATTTCAGCGTGCTGAGCCTGGCCTACGCCAACACCGAGACCGGCAAGATCGCCTCGCTGTCCGGGACGACCCGCCTGCCGGTCGGCGGGGACTGGCGCCTGGGGCCGCGCCTGACGGTCGATCGCCGCCAGCTGCTGAGCGATGACAGCACCGAGCTGTCGTTCCTGCCCTCGGTGCTGCTCGACTACCAGCACGGACGGCGCCTGCTGCAGTTCGAGGCCGGCGGCCAGATCGGCAAGCGCGATTCGACGCTGCAGACACAGAATTCAAAGCGCTACTATGTGAGCCTGGCGTACCGGATCGGATTCTGATGCTTTTACGCAAGGGCCCGCACTGTGCCGTGTGGATGGCGGCGCTGCTCGCCAGCAGCGGCGTTTCGGCGCGTGCGCCCGCGCCGCCGACTGAATACCTGGATGAGCAGACCGGCGCCACGATCGACATGGTCGACGCGCCGATCGTGTTCGCGCGCGACCGTTCCGAGCGTGCCGCCAACCTTCGCGACTACGTGACGCTGTCCGCGGCATCCGTGAATCGGGGTGGAAAGCTCGAATACGTGCTGGTCGTCTACGTGTGGTCGACCCTCGACCCGCGCTTTGCGCCGGCGTCGGCCGCGGCTGACTCGATCGTGCTGGTCGCCGATGACCGGCGAATCCAGCTCGACGCCAACGGCAAGACGCCTCACGATTTCGGCATCGAGCGTCCCGTGCACGCGCCGCCGTGGCGGGACGTCAAGCCCCTGGTGTTTCCGACCGACCTCGCCACGTTGCGCTACATTGCCGCCGCGCACAGCCTGTCGGTGCAGACGCAACTGGACGACGACACCCTGACTTACGAGTTGTGGGACGACAAGCGCCGCTCGCTCGACGCGTACGTGCGCTTCATGGATGGCGATCGCTGAGACGAACGCTGGCCGGCCCGCGCCGGTCAGAATGCGAAGTAGGGCCCGGTCGCGCTGCCAGCGGCCCGCCCCTCGATGGCGACGTAAACGTTGCGGCCATAGAAAAACGGCAGGCCCCAGTCGAATGCGGTGGCATCGCCGAGCGGTCCGCCGATGTCGGAGAATGCACTGTATGTGGGTTGGGCCTGCAGCAGCGTGAGGCCGTCTCCCAACGTGAAATTGACTTGCGCGGTGCCACCGTTGCTGCCCTGCAGGCTGGCGGAAAGTGCCAGCGGCGCCGCGCCTGGGCAGTAAAGGCCGCCCGCGACCGACGCGGGATCACAGGTCGTGATCGTGTCGTCGAAGTACAGGCCTTTCGACGCGGAGTCGATGTAGCTGTTCGCGAGCGTCTTGCCCTTGTAGGTCGTGGCCAGAAATCCGGTGGCGGGGTCGACCGCGAGCACGGTGGCGCTGCCGAGCGCATTGTTGCCCGCCGTGCCGATGCCCAGCACCAGCGAGCCACGGGCGCCGAACATGCCGCCGGCGCCAACGGAAGGCAGTTCGATGACCACGCCATTGTTGTTGGTGGCGAAGTGATAGACGACGTTCTGCACCTGCAGCGTGGGGTCGAGGGTTTCGCCGGCGCAGGTGGTCGCGCAGACGTAGTACTGGTAGATATCGCCCGCGCTGGGCGGTGCCGTGCAGCCCGTGCCGCAGTCCTCGCGGAACACGCCCACGCCGAGGATGCCGTTGGCGTTGAGCGCCGCGACGGTATCGCCGGGCGGCAGCGGGCTCGCGGCCTGCGCGCGCGAGCATTCATCCGGCGCCGTGGGCGCGGCAGAATCGCCAATCACCTGCACCGGCAGGTTTTGTGCCTTGCCATTGGCAATCAGCACGTCGGCGAGGCGCACGCTGCCCCACACGTAGCTGTCGGCAAAGTCGAGGCATTCAAAGAGCGGTTGGCTGGCCGTGTCGAGTTCCTGCGGGAGCGCAAGCGCACTGTTGACCACGGAGGCGAGCAGGCGCAGGCCGGTCGACCCCGTGTCGAGCAGCACGTGATCGATGACCTGGCAGTTCGTGCTTGAGCCAGGTTGGCAGATCGTGACCGAAACGTAGGCGGCGTTGATGCCGTTGACTGCGGCCGCGGGACCGCCGTCGACCGTGATTGCCGCGACATTGTTGCCCGGCACCGAAACGGCGCCACCGCTCCCCAGGTCGCCACCGCAGGTGGCCAGCAGTATCGACGCGGCAAGCGCGGTCAGTCTTGCGCCGAGGCGCGGCACGGAGAGAGCCATGGCATGGTTCACCCCCGTATTTTCCATCAAACGGCGCTGCAGTTGCGCCTGTCGTCGGCGACCGACAGCGCCGAGGGAAGCTTGGGGGTCAGCCGACCGCGGCCGCCGAATCGCCGCCGCGCGCGACGCGCCGGCGGTCCTGCTCGCGCAGCATGCGCTTGCGGATGCGGATGCTCTCGGGCGTCACCTCGACGAGTTCGTCGTCGGCGATGAATTCCACGGCGTATTCCAGCGTCAGCTTGATCGGCGGCGTCAGCAGCAGCGCGTCGTCCTTGCCGGCGGCGCGAACGTTGGTGAGCTTCTTCGTCTTGATCGGGTTGACGACCAGGTCGTTGTCGCGGCTGTGGATGCCGATGACCATGCCTTCGTACACCTTGTCGTTGTGACTGACGAACATGCGGCCGCGCTCCTGCAGCGCGAAGATCGAGTAGGCCACCGCCTCGCCGTTCTCGTTGCTGATCAGCACGCCGTTGTGGCGGTCGGGAATCTCGCCCTTCACTTCATCGAAGCCGTCGAAGATGTGGCTGATCAGGCCGGTGCCGCGCGTCATCGTCATGAACTCGCCCTGGAAGCCGATCAGGCCGCGCGCCGGGATGCGGTACTCGAGCCGCACGCGGCCCTGCGCGTCGATGACCATGTCGGTGAGTTCGGCGCGCCGCGTGCCGAGCGCTTCCATGACCGCGCCCTGGCAGTCGGTGTCGATGTCGACGGTCAGCGCCTCGAAGGGTTCGAGCGTGCGGCCGTCGACGACTTTCTTCAGCACCTGCGGCTTGCCGACCGCGAGCTCGAAGCCTTCGCGGCGCATGTTTTCCACCAGGATCGTCAGGTGCAGCTCGCCGCGCCCCGAGACGTAGAACACGTCGGGCTCGTCGGTTTCCTCGACGCGCAGCGCGACGTTGCTCTGCAGTTCACGCATCAGCCGCTCGCGGATCTGTCGGCTGGTGACGAACTTGCCTTCGCGACCGGCGAGCGGGGAAGTGTTGACCTGGAAATTCATCGCCAGCGTCGGCTCGTCGACCTGGATCGGCGGCAGGCCCTCGGCGCCCTCGACATCGCAAATCGTCAGGCCGATGTTCACGTCCTCGATGCCGGTGATCGCGACGATGTCGCCGGCCGAAGCTTCGGCGACGCTCTCGCGCTGCAGTCCCTTGAACGTGAGCACCTGCGCGATCTTCGCGAGGCCGCGATCTTCCTCGCCGTACCGCAGCGCGACCTGGCGGCCGGCGCGCAGCGTGCCTCGGCGAATGCGGCCGATGCCGATGCGGCCTACGTACGAGTTGTAGTCCAGCGTCGAGATCTGCAGCTGCAGCGGGCCATCGGTTTCGCTCCTGGGCGCCGGCACGTACTGCAGCACCGCTTCGAACAGCGCCGACATGTCTTTCTCGACACGCGTCGGATCGAGGCTGGCCCAACCCTGCAGCGCCGAGGCATAGATCACCGGGAAGTCGAGCTGCTCGTCGGTGGCGCCGAGCTTGTCGAACAGGTCGAAGGTCTGGTCGACGACCCAGCCCGGGCGCGAGCCCGGACGGTCGACCTTGTTCACGACGACGATGGCCTTGTGGCCCAGCGCGAGCGCCTTGCGCGTGACGAAGCGCGTCTGCGGCATCGGGCCCTCGACCGCATCGACGAGGATCAGCACGCCGTCGACCATCGACAGCACGCGCTCGACCTCGCCGCCGAAATCGGCGTGCCCCGGCGTGTCGACGATGTTGATGCGGGTGCCGCCGTATTCGATCGCGCAGTTCTTCGCCAGGATCGTGATGCCGCGCTCGCGCTCGATGTCGTTCGAATCCATGACGCGCTCGCCGACCTTCTCGTGCGAGGCAAAGGTGCCCGACTGCTTCAGCAGGCAATCGACCAGCGTCGTCTTGCCGTGGTCAACGTGGGCGATGATGGCGATGTTGCGGATGGGGCGTTGCATGGCGGCTCAGGGGGTGGGCGCGGGCCCTGGGGTCAAAAAAGGCCGTGCAGGGTACCAGAAGCGCGCCGGGCAGGCCTAACTATTTGTTTATACTTGAGAACATGAGCTCACACGGACCCCCACAGCCACTGCCGCCGGCCCCGCCGCAGCCCTTCAGCGATGCGCTCGGCAATTTCTTCGGGGTCTTCCGCTACAGCGCCCATGCGGTGCGGCTCGTCTGGGACACGAACCGCACGCTGTTGTTCGCCGCGGCGGGCCTGACGCTCGTCGGAGGCCTGCTGCCTGCCGGGATCGCCTGGGTGGGCGCCCACATCGTCGATGCGGTGCTGCAGGCGATGCATTCGCCGCAGCACGGCGTGCAGCGCGTACTCAGCCTGGTGCTGCTCGAAGGACTGCTAGTCGCCATCCTGTCGGGCGTGCAGCGCGGCCTCTCGCTGTGCCAGGCCCTGTTGCGCGCGCAGCTCGGCCAGCGCGTCAACGTGATGATCCTCGAGAAGGCGCTGACGCTGCAGCTGGCGCAGTTCGAGGATTCCGAGTTCTACGACAAGCTGACGCGCGCGCGGCGCGAGGCCTCGAGCCGGCCGCTGAGCCTGGTCATGCGCACCTTCGGCCTGCTGCAGAACGCGATTTCGCTGCTGAGCTTCGCGGCGCTGCTGGTGCGCTTCTCGCCGTGGACGGTCGTCGTGTTGCTGCTGGCCGGCGTGCCCGCGTTCATCGCCGAGACGAAATTCTCGGGCGATGCGTTCCGCCTGTTCCGCTGGCGTTCGCCCGAGACGCGCATGCAGATGTACCTCGAGACGGTGCTGGCGCGCGAAGACAGCGCCAAGGAAGTGCGCCTGTTCGGGCTCGGCGAGCGATTCCTGCAACGCTACCGCGACATCTTCGCGCGCCTGTACGGGCAGGACCGCGCGCTGTCGATCCGCCGCGATGCCTGGGGGTTTGCGCTGGGGCTGCTGACCACGGCCACGCTGTATGGCGCGTACATGTGGATCGCGCTCGAGGCGGTGCGCGGCTCGATCACGCTCGGCCAGATGACGATGTACCTGCTGCTGTTCCGGCAGGGGCAGGTCGCGGTCGCCGCGATGCTGGGTGCGGTGGGCGGCATGTACGAGGACAACCTGTACCTCTCGACGCTGTATGAGTACCTGGAGACGCCGGTTGAACATGCAGGCGGTACGGCGATGCGCGGCCCCGACCCCCAGGCGGGCATCGTGTTCGAGCACGTGGGCTTCAGCTATCCCGGCGCCACCGAGCCGACGCTGGCGGACATCGACCTGCGACTGCCGCCCGGCAGCTCGCTCGCGCTGGTCGGCGAGAACGGCTCCGGCAAGACCACGCTGATCAAGCTGTTGACGCGGCTGTACCAGCCGACGTCGGGGCGCATCCTGTTCGAGGGCCTCGACATCCGCGAGTGGCAAGAGGCCGCGTTGCGTGAACGCATCGGCGTGATCTTCCAGGATTTCGCGCGCTACCAGTTGCGCGTCGGCGAGAACGTCGGCGCCGGCGACGAACCGCATTTCGAGGACGAGGCGCGCTGGCGCGAGGCGGCCGAAAAGGGCCGCGCCGCCGACTTCATCGCCGAATTGCCCAAGGGCTACGACACGCAGCTCGGCAAGTGGTTTCGCGACGGCCGGGAGCTTTCCGGCGGCCAATGGCAGAAGATCGCGCTGTCGCGCGCGTTCATGCGTACCGGCGCCGACGTGCTGGTGCTCGATGAGCCGACGGCCGCCATGGATGCGCGGGCCGAAGCCGAGGTGTTCGAGCATTTCCGCCAGCTCGCGCGCGGCCGCATCACGATCCTGATTTCACACCGATTTTCGACGGTGCGCATGGCGGACCAGATCGCGGTGCTCGATCGCGGCCGCATCATCGAGCGCGGTACGCACGCGGAGTTGACCGCCGCCGGCGGACATTATGCCCAGCTGTTTGCGCTGCAGGCGCGCGGCTACCAGTGACGCGGGCCGGGGGCGATGCCCTGGGGTACAATGAGCCATGGAAGAAATCGCAGACACCTTTGACTCGGCCTTCACGAAGGCCGTCGATCTCGGCAATCGGCTGGCCGGCAAGGACAAGGAAGCCGATCTCTGGGACATCGCCGACGGCCTGCTCGCGGGCGCGGTGCAATACTGGCTGTACGCGCGCCAGCCCTGCGGCGATGCGCGCTGCGAGGATTGCCTCGCCGTCAACACGGCCGAGGCGCGTCTCACCGAACTGAAGCGCCTGATCAGCCAACTCGCCGCCGAGAGCGAGTATTTCCACGCGCCGACCGACGCGAACGTCGGCCGCGCGTAGAACGCGCGCCGTCCCGCTACTGACTCACGTCGCAGTCGATTCGGCGCGCGGGGCGGTTCAGGCCGCGGCCTGGCTCGCGGCGGCCGTCACTTCCGCCAGCGCCGCTTCCAGCTTGTCGAGCCCTTCATCGAGCAACGCCTCGGGAATGGTGAGCGGCGCGAGGAAGCGGATCACGTTGCCGTAGACGCCGCAGGAGAGGATCAGCAGGCCGTGCCGCGCCGCTGATTGCACCAGCGCGCGCGTCACATCGGCGTCGGGCTGCTCGGCCTTGCCGTTCTTGACCAGTTCGATCGCAACCATCGAACCGATGCCGCGAATCTCCCCGATCAACGGAAAGCGCTTTTGCAGCGTGCGCAGCCGGGCCTGCAGTCGCTCGCCGAGTTTCAGCGAGCGCTCGAGCAGCTTCTCGTTCTTCATGACATCGAGCACCGCGAGCGCCGCGGCGCAGCCGAGCGGCGAACCGGCATAGGTGCCGCCGAGACCGCCAGGCGGGGGTGAATCCATGATGTCGGCCTTGCCGACCAGGCCCGACAGCGGCACGCCGCCGGCGATGCTCTTCGCGACCGTCATCAGGTCGGGCTCGATGCCGGAGTATTCGACCGCGAACATCTTGCCCGTGCGGCCGAAGCCGGTCTGGATCTCGTCGATGATCAGCATGATGCCGTGCTTGTCGCACAGCGCGCGGAGCGAACGCAGGAATTCCGGCGGCGCGATGTTGAATCCGCCTTCGCCCTGCACGGGTTCGATGACGATCGCGGCCACCTGTTGCGGATCGATGTCGGACTTGAACAGCGCCTCGATCGCCTCCAGCGAATCGCTGGCGCTGACCCCGTGGTAGGCATTCGGAAACGGCGCGTGGAAGACCGACGGCAGCATCGGGCCGAAGCCGGCCTTGTACGGTTGTACCTTGCCCGTCAGCGTCATGGCCGCCAGCGTGCGGCCGTGGAAACTGCCGCTGAACGCGATGACGCCCGATCGCTTCGTGTGGTAGCGCGCGATCTTCATCGCGTTCTCGATCGCCTCGGCGCCGGTGGAAAACAACATCGACTTCTTCGGCGTCGGCCCGGGCGCCAGCTTGTTGAGCTGCTCGCACAGCTCGATGTAGCTCGCATAGGGCGTCACCTGGAAACAGGTGTGGATCAGCTTCTCGAGCTGCGCGCCGATGGCCTTGACGATCGAGGGATGGCGATGGCCGGTGTTCAGCACGGCGATGCCGCTGGCGAAATCGATGTAGCGCTTGCCTTCGATATCCCACAGCTCGGCATTGCTGGCGCGATCGGCATAGACGGCCAGTGAATTGGCGACGCCGCGCGGCACGGCGGCCATGCGGCGCTGGTGGAGTTCGGCGTTGGTGCTCATGGGTGTCCCTCTAAATGGCCAGTGACGCATAAGGTTTGAATCGATTAATCGGCTATTTTCCGTTTAGAATCGGGTTTCTTGCAACCCTTCCAGCGAGCGCATCTTGAGCGATCCCATCACGGCCGAAGCGGTCATCATCGGCGCCGGTCCGGCGGGTCTTTTCCAGGTCTTCGAACTCGGCTTGCTGGGCATCAAGGCGCATGTGCTCGATTCGCTGGCGGCGCCGGGCGGGCAGTGCACCGAGCTGTATCCCGACAAGCCGATTTATGACATCCCGGCGTTGCCGGTCTGCGGGGCGAAGGAGCTCATCGACCGGCTGTTGCAGCAGATCAAGCCTTTTGGCGCCGAACTGCACATGGGCGAGGAGGCCGTCGAACTCAAGCCCACCGAAGGCGGACGCTTCCGCGTCGTGACCAGCGCGGGCACCGTGTTCGACGCGGGCGCGGTCATCGTCGCGGCGGGCGTCGGTTCCTTCCAGCCGCGTCGACTGGCGATCGAGGGCGCCGAGGCGCACGAGGGCCGAACGGTGCACTACCGGGTCGGCAACGCGGCGGCGTTCCACGGACACAAGCTCGTGGTCTTCGGCGGCGGCGATTCCGCGCTCGACTGGGCGAACGAGCTTGCGCCGAAGGCGGCATCGCTGGTGCTGGTGCACCGGCGCCCTGATTTTCGCGGCGCGCCCGCCTCGGTGGCGCGCATGCGCGCGCTGGAGGCAGAGGGCAAGCTCAGCTTCGTCGAGGGCCTCGCGCACGCGCTGCGGGTGGGCAATGGCGAGCTGCAGGGCGTCGACATCAAGTGCACGGACGGCTCGGTGCGTTCGCTCGATGCCGAGCAGCTGCTGGTGTTCTTCGGCCTCGCGCCGAAGCTGGGCCCGGTCGGCGAGTGGGGCCTCGAGCTCGACAAGCGCGCGATCAAGGTCGACACCGAGAAGTTCCAGTCGAACATCCCGGGCGTGTTCGCGATCGGCGATATCAATACTTACCCGGGCAAGAAGAAGCTGATCCTGTCGGGCTTCCACGAAGCAGCGCTGGTGGCCTTCGCCGTGCAGCACCACCTGTATCCGGCCAAGAAGCAGTTCCTGCAGTACACGACGACGAGTCCGGCCATGCAGAAGCGGCTCGGCGTCGCGGCCGGCTGACGCGCACGGGACGCAGCGCAATGGACAAGCGGCTCGCCGGGCTATTGCGACTGCTCGAACTCGAGCGCATCGAAGACAACATCTTCCGCGGCGAGAGCCGCGACATCGGCAGTCCGCAGGTGTACGGCGGGCAGGTGCTCGGCCAGGCGCTGCAGGCCGCGTATGCGACGGTCGATGCGGGCCGCACGGTGCACTCGCTCCACGCCTATTTCCTGCGGCGGGGAGACTTCAACGCGCCCATCGTCTACTTCGTCGATCGCAGCCGCGACGGCCACAGCTTCACCAGCCGGCGCGTGACCGCGATCCAGCACGGCGAGCAGATCTTCAACTGCTCGGCCTCGTTCCAGGCGCCGGAGCCGGGCCTCGAGCACCAGTTTCCGATGCCCGATGTGCCGAAGCCGGAACAACTGCCCGATTCGATGCCGAACGCCGACCTGCTCGACAGCCTCTCGCCGCGGCTGCGCCAGTTCGTGCACGAACGGCCGATCGAGTTCAGGAGCGTGCCCGTCTCCGCAAGCGTCACGCTGGCGGGCGCAAACCGGCAATACCTCTGGATCCGCACCGTCGACCGGCTGCCCGACGACGCGCGCCTGCACGAATGCCTGCTGGCCTATGCCTCCGATTTCCGCCTGCTCGGCGCCGCGCTGGCGCGGCACCCGCGGGAACTTGGCGCCGGCAAGCTGGTGATCGCCAGCATCGACCATGCGATGTGGTTCCATCGTCCGGTGCGCATGGACGAATGGCTGCTGTACGCCGCCGATAGCCCCAGCGCATCCGGCGCGCGCGGCTTCACGCGCGGCACGCTCTGGTCGCGCGAGGGCGTGCTGGTTGCGAGCACCGCACAGGAAGGGTTGATCAGGGTGTTGCCGCCAGCAGCTTCCCCGGGTTCATGATGCCGTTCGGATCGAGCGCGCGCTTGATTTCGCGCATCATCGCCAGCGTCACCGGCGAAGCATAACGCTCCAGTTCGCCGACCTTCAGCCGGCCGATGCCGTGCTCGGCGCTGAAACTGCCGCCCTCGGCCGAGACGAGATCGTGTATGGCGCGGCGGATCAACGGCTCCTCGCGCGACAGGATTTCGGACGCCGTGTCCTTCGGGAAGCTGACGTTGAAATGCAGGTTGCCGTCGCCCGCGTGGCCGTAGGCGACCAGCGTGCCGCCCGGCACGTGCTCGCGCACCCAGGCGGAGCCTCGCGCGACAAAATTGGCGAGCGCCGCGATCGGCACCGAGATGTCGTGTTTCACGCTGGGGCCGGCGCGTCGCTGCGCCTCCGGCACGTTCTCGCGCAGCCGCCACAACTGCGCGCGCTGCCGCTCATTCGCAGCCAGCGCCGCGTCCTGCACGAGTCCGGCTTCGGAGGCGGCGGCCAGCGCCTGCTCGAGCAAGCCATCGAGCGGTTCGTCGGTGAACGAACTGATCTCGCACAGCACGTACCAGGGGTGCGCCGTCGACAGCGGGTCGGTGACGCCGTCAACGTGCTTCACCGCGAGCTCGATCGCGATGCGCGGCAGCAGCTCGAATGAATTGATGCGCTCACCCGCGGATTCGCGCAGGCGCGCGAGCAATGCGACCGCCGCCGCGACATCGGCGACTGCCACGAAGGCCGTCGCCGTGGTCCGCACGGCCGGCCACAGTTTCAGCGTGGCTGCGGTGATGATGCCAAGCGTGCCCTCCGACCCGATCATCAGCCCTGTGAGGTCATAGCCGGTGTTGTCCTTGCGCAGCGCCCGCAGGTGCGTGAACACCCGGCCATCGGCGAGCACGGCCTCGACGCCGAGCGCCAGCGCGCGCGCCATGCCGTAGCGGAGCACGTTCAGGCCGCCGGCATTGGTGGCGAGGTTGCCGCCGATCCGGCAACTGCCCGCCGAGCCGAGCTCCAGCGGAAAATAGCAGCCGGCTTCCGCCGCGGCCTGCTGCACTTCGGCCAGCGTGCAGCCGGCTTCGACGGTCATCGACAGGTTCGTCGCGTCAACGCCGCGCACGCGCCGCATGCGTTGCAGGCCGATCAGCAGCTGCGTGCCGGATTCATCCGGCGTTGCACCGCCGCAGTAGCTGGTGTTGCCGCCCTGTGGCACGACGGCGACGCGCTGTTGGTTGCACCAGGCCAGCAGCGCCGAGACTTCCCCGGTGGTGCGCGGGAGCGCGACGGCCAGTGCGCGTCCCTGGTAGAGGCGGCGGTGATCGACCAGCATCGGCGCGATGGCCGACTCGTCGTCGATCAGCACGCCGGCGGGCGCCGCCGAGCGGAGCGAACGCAGCAGCGACGCGGTATCGAGGCTCAAACCGTGGCGATGACGCTGCGCCGGCAGCCGGGTTTGGTCAGCAGCATCTGCACGTCGCCGAGCGCGCGTTCGGCGAATGCGCCTTCGCAGCTGCAGAGATAGAACTCCCACAGCCGGATGAACTGCTCATTGAAGCCGAGCTTGCGCACCGCGGCGATCTGATCGAAGAAATTGCGCCGCCACGTCGCCAGCGTTCGCGCGTAGTGCGGGCCGATGTCCTCGAGGTGGAAAATCTTCAGGTCGGTCACCCGCCGGAGAGAGTCGGCGATCGCGCTGATCGAGGGAATGAAGCTGCCCGGAAACACGTAGCGCTGGATGAAATTGATCGAGCGCAGCTGCGCGCGGTAATCCTGGTCCTGGATCGTGATGGCCTGCAGCAGCATGGCGCCGCCACTGCGCAGCAGCGCGCCGCACTTGGCCAGGTACGTATCGAGGTAGGGCGCGCCGACCGCTTCGATCATCTCGACCGACACCAGCTTGTCGTAGTCGCCTTTCAGCGCGCGGTAATCCTCGAGCAACAGCGTGATCTGCCCCGACAGGCCCGCGCGATCGATCTGTTCGCGCGCGTACTCATGCTGTTCGCGCGAAATGGTCGTCGTCGTGACGCGGCAACCGTAATTCCTTGCCGCGTGCAGCGCGAGCCCGCCCCAGCCGGTGCCGATCTCCAGCAGGTGGTCGCCCGGCTGCAGCGCGAGCTTGCGGCAGGCGGCATCGAACTTCGCGCGCTGCGCCTCGGCCAGCGTCGTCGATTCGTCGGCGAAGATGCCGCAGGAATACGCCATCGACTCGTCGAGCATCAGTTTGTAGAAGTCGTTCCCGAGATCGTAGTGCGCGCGGATGTTGCGCTCGCTTCCCGACGTACTGTTCGTGTGCAGCCAATGGAACACCCGCAGCAAGGGACGGCTGAGGAAGGTCCAGCGCCGATCCATCTGCTGCATCACCGCGCGGTTGGCGTACATGATGCGCGTCAGCGCGGTCAGGTCGCTGCAGCGCCAGGCGCCATGGATGTAGGCGGCGCCGGCGCCGACGGTGCCGCCAAACACGGTGTCGGCATAGAAACGCGGGTGCAGCACTTCGATCGTGACGCCGAGCGGGCAGCGATCGTTGCGGGCGCCGTAGCGGTATTCGTCGTCGCCATCGACGAGGCGGATCTCGCCGTCACGCAGCGCCTTGAGTTGTGAATGCAGCAGCCGGCGTGCAAGGGCCGCGAACATTCCCGGCTCCGCCGCTTCCGGCAGTTCCATTTCATCGGCGGGCAGGATGCTCGGTTTCACGGCGCCAGTATCGCGCGAAGCTGGCCCGGTCGCAAAACGCGACCTGCAGGGGGTGGCCTGTCGGCGGGCGGCGGGGCCTTGCGGTGCCGCCCTGGGGGCTTAATCGAGCCGTCGCGAGCGATTTTCCCGGACCGATGTCGGCACCGGCTTGAGGTCCCAGATGATGCCGCACCAGCTCAGCACCTTCAGGATGTAGAACGTGACGTCGTATTCCCACCAGTAGAACCCCTGGCGCACCGCGTTGGGATAGTAGTGGTGGTTGTTATGCCAACCTTCGCCGAGCGTCAGGATCGCAAGCAGCCAGTTGTTGCGGCTGGTGTCGCCGGTCTTGTAGCGCTGCCGTCCGAACACGTGCGAGAGCGAGTTGATCGTGTAGGTCGCGTGCCAGCAGACGACCGTCGAAATCACGAAGCCCCACACGAGCATCTGCCAGCCGTTGGTGCCCAGCCCGGGCGCCACGTTGTGCAGGATCACGCCCAGCAGGAACATGCCGACGCCGAGCAGCACCGGCACGAAGAGGTCGAAACGGTCGAGCCAGCGCAGCTCCGGGAATTTCATCAGGTCGCGCACCAGCCGGAAGTCGGGCGCGAAGCCCTTGATCGTCAGGAACCAGCCCGTGTGCGAACGCCAGAAGCCATGCTGCTTCGGCGAGTGCACGTCGGACTCACGATCCGAATTGGCGTGGTGGTGCCGGTGGTGCGCTGCCCACCAGACCGGTCCTCGCTGCACGGCCGCCGCGCCCAGCAGGCCGAACACGAATTGTCCGGCGCGCGATGTCTTGAACGTGCGGTGCGAGAAGTAGCGATGATAGAAACCGGTGATCGCGAACATGCGCACCACGTAGGCGCCGATCGCGACGGCAATCGCAATGGGGCTGACGCCGGTCCAGAAGGCGGCGAAGCAGGCGAGGTGCATCAGCAGGAACGGCACGCTGCGCGCCCAGTCCACCCGATCGGGCATGTGTTCGAGCGCCTGGTCGCGCGCCGCGGCGATGTTCAGCTTGCTGGTATCCCAGATACCCGCGACGACTTCTCGAGCGCGATCAAGCGACTTGGGTGGCCGGGCATCGGCGGGATCTGACATGGATATCCTCTGGGGGCCGATAGCGCGGCCGGATTACTGTCAAGTAGCGGGATACTGTACCGAACGGCACCCGGGCTTGCAATTCAATACTGGGATTTCAATGACTTGGGAGAACTGCATCACACCTGGTTTTGCAGCGCCGCGATGCGTTCCTCGAGCGGCGGATGGCTCATGAACAGCCGCGAGAGGCCGCCGCCGGCGCCGCCCCCGATGCCGAACGCGGCCAGCTGCTTCGGCAGCGCGGGCTCATTGGCCATCTTCAGCCGTTCGAGCGCCGCGATCATGTTGTTGCGGCCCGAGAGCCGCGCGCCACCGGCATCGGCCCGGAACTCGCGCCACCGCGAGAACCACATGACGATCAGGCTGGCGACGATGCCGAGCACCATCTGAGTGACCATCACCGTGACGAAATAGCCGATGCCGCCGCGGCCCTCGCCGTCGCGCGACAGCGCGCGGTCGACGATGCTGCCGACGATGCGCGACAGGAAAATGACGAAGGTGTTCACGACGCCCTGGATCAGCGTCAGCGTCACCATGTCGCCGTTGGCGACGTGCGTGATTTCATGCCCGAGCACCGCCTCGACTTCGTTGCGCCTCATGCTGTGCAACAGCCCCGAGCTCACGGCGACGAGCGCCGCATCGCGGCGCGCACCCGTGGCGAAGGCATTCGGGAGCGGCGAATCGAACACGCCGACTTCGGGCATGCCAATGCCGGCCTGCGAAGCGAGCGCCCGCACCGTGCCGACGAGCCATTCCTCGTTCGCATTCGCCGGTTTGTCGATGACCTGCACGCCCATCGCGCGCTTGGCCATCCACTTCGACATGGCCAGCGAGACCAGCGCGCCGCCGAAGCCAAAGACCGCCGCGAAAGCCAGCAGGCCGGTGTAGCTGCCGCCGTGGACGGCGAGCCAGCGATCGAGCCCGGTCACGCGCAGGACAATCGACAGCACCGCGATGACGGCGAGGTTGGTTGCCAGGAACAGGAGAATGCGCTTCATGATGTTGAATCCACCTTGTTGGTCTTTAAGATGATACCGAAGCGCCAGAGTTCAAGGGCGGCAAAACCAGTAATAATTACAATGGGTTGTGTATTGAAGGCCCCGGTGGGCCGAGGCGCGCCGCGTCGCGCGTCAGCGCCTCAGCCGAGCGCCACGCCCAGCGCCTGGCCGAGAGCCCAGGTGCAGGCCGCGGCGGCTGCGCCGATCAATACCATGCGCAGGCCGCCCAGCAACGCGCTGCGGCCATTGAAGAGGCTCAATGCCATGCCCACGCCGAAGAGCGCGATCGAGCTCACCGCCGCTGAGGCATACGTGACGGTGCCGTTCGGGACGTGCAACAGGAAGGGCAACAGCGGCAGCAGCGCGCCGGATCCGAACGCGCAGAAGGAAAACACCGCCGCGCCCCATGGCGAGGCGAGGTCATCGGGGTTCAGTCCCAGTTCTTCGCGGGCCAGCGTGTTGAGCGCGTGCTCCGGGTTCGACATCAGGCGCCGCGCGATGCCGCGCGCCTGCTCGAGCTCGATGCCGCGCGCCTGGTAGATCAGCGCGAGTTCCTCGGCTTCCTCGGCCGGGTATTCCGCGAGCTCGTCGCGCTCGAGGCCGATCTGGTATTCGTACATCTCGCGCTGCGATCGCACGGACACGTATTCGCCTGCCGCCATCGACAAGGATCCGGCCAGCAACCCCGCGACGCCGCTGGTCAGGATGATCTGCCCGCTCGCGCCGGCGCCGGCCACGCCGAGGATCAGGCTGAGGTTCGAGATGATTCCGTCGTTGAAGCCGAACACCGCCGCACGCAGGTTGTTGCCGCCGGTCACGCTGCGGTGGCGCTGCCCGATGTCCTGCACCGTCACCGGCATCAGGTGTCCGTCGATCGCGCTCGCGCCGCTGTAGACCGACAGGCCGCGCAGCTTCATCGCCGCCAGCACGGGTTTCAGCGCGCGCGGCCCCAGGCGCCGCACCAGCGCGCCGACCAGCCGGGCGCGCGTGCTGGGCCGGAATTCGCCGGGGTTTGCGAGCTTCGCCCAATGCGTCGCCTGTTCCTCGGCCGCTTCGGAGAGGGCACGGAACAGTTGTTGGTGCCGCGGATCGGTTTCCGCATCGGCCACGACGCGATAGAGCCACGCGGACTCGCGCTCGTGGTACCAGCTGTCGTGCGGATTGCTCATGGGTTTCTGCGCGGGCACTAGGCTAGCAAACATCGGCTCGGCGCAGGGACGTTTCGCGGGCTGCGACTGCAGCTGCGCGACGGAATAGAGCATGCAAATGCACATCAGCCGGTCACCGTCCGCGCAACAATGGCGCGAGGTACACCATCAGCCCGGCGCTGAGGATGCGGCTGTCGATGACCGCGTGCGCGCCCGCGCGCATGAACGCCACCGTATCGCTGATCGCCGGGCTGTCGGCGACCACCAGCACGGCAAGGCCGGGCGCCGCGGCATGCAGTTCGGCAATCAGCCTGCTCGCGGTCATGTCGGGCATCTGCGCGGGAACGATCGCGCAACTCATCGGGGCGGTGCGCGTCATCGCGATCGCGCTGGCGCCGTCGGCGCATTCGCAGGCCGTTGCCTGGAGCGCGGACAGCACGTGCATGATCGGGCCACTGTCGCGTTGCTGCATGCACAGCACCGCAGGGCGGCTGGCGGCCGCCGCGGCGCCGGAATGCGCCACACCGGGTTCTTCTGGACGAGGCATCGCCCCAAAGTCTGCCGGGCGCGGGCCGCCCCCGATATCAGGGATTGTGCTTATTTTCGCCTGAATCGAGCACCATGCGCACCAGTTCGGCCAGCGAATTGGCGTGCATCTTTTCCATGACGTGCGCACGGTGGATTTCCACGGTGCGCTGGCTGACGCCCAGGTCGGCTCCGATCACCTTGTTGGCCTTGCCGTGCGTGATCAATGCCATCACTTCGAGTTCGCGCGGCGTCAGTGTCGCGAGCCGCGCGCGAATGCCGGCGCGCTCCGCCAGCCGGGCGCGCGATTCGGCGTCGCGCGCGAGCGCACGATGCACGCGGTCGAGCAGGTCCTGGTCGCGGAAGGGTTTTTGCAGGAAATCGAAGGCGCCTTGCTGCATCGCCTCGACCGCCATCGGCACGTCGCCATGCCCGGTGATGAACACGACCGGGATGGTCGCGCCGCGACGGTTCAATTCCTGCTGCAGCTCGAGCCCGCTCATGCCCGGCATGCGCACGTCCAGCAGCAGGCAGCCTGTATCGGCCGGGTCGTAGGCCGCCAGGAAATCCTGCGCCGAAGCATGCGCCTCCGCGGGCAGGCCGACCGAACGGATCAGCAGGCGCAGCGATGAACGCACTGCGTCGTCATCGTCGACGATGTAGACGCCGGGGGCCTTGGGTTTCATGGGTGGGCTCCGCCGACGGCCGGCAACGTGAAGTGGAAACAACTGCCGCGCGGTTCGTTCGCGCGCCAGCCGAGATGGCCGCCGTGCGCCTCGACGATGGAGCGGCTGATCGCGAGCCCCAGGCCCGTGCCCGCGGGCTTCGTCGTCGCGAAAGCCTCGAACAGCCGGTCGCGAATCGCCGGATCGAGCCCGGTGCCGAGATCGCTGACGCTCATTTCGACGTTCGCGCCGACGTGCGCGGTGCGCAGCGTCACGCGCCGTTCGCAATCGGGCGCCTGCACCGCGTCGATTGCATTGCGCACGAGGTTGAGCATCACCTGTTGTAGCTGGATCGTATCGCCCAGCACCTGCGGGAGTGATTCGGCCAGGTCCATTTCGAGTTTCACCCCATTGACGCGCGCATCGGATTCCGCGAGCACCGCCAGTTCGCGTACCGCGGTGTTCAGGTCGAGCAGTTCCTCGCGCACCTGCCGGTTGCGCACCAGGTCACGCAGGCGCCGGATGATCTCGCCGGCGCGCAGCGATTGCGCGCTGATCTGGCGCAGCGCATCGACGATGTCGCCGATATCGGCATGCGGTTGCGAGGCGAGGCGTTCGGCGGCTTGCGCGTACAGCGTAATCGCCGTGAGCGGTTGGTTGATTTCGTGCGCCAGCCCCGTAGTCATCTCGCCCAGCGTCGACAGGCGCGCGACGTGCGTGAGCCGTTCGCGCGCCTCGCGCATGGCCTGTTCCGCCGCAAGCCGCTGCTGCTCGCGCGCATTGCGCTCGGTGAGGTCGCGCAGGAAGCCGACGAAATGCGGCGGCGTGTGCCCGTCGATGCGGCCAATCGCGAGCGAGACGGGAAATTCGCTGCCGTCGCTGCGGATCGCCGTGACTTCGCGGCCGATCCCGATGACGTGCGCGGCGCCCGTGGCCAGGTATCGCCCGAGGTACTCATCGTGGTGCTGGCGATCGGGCTTGGGCATCAGGATGCTGACGCTGCGGCCGATCGCCTGCGCCGGCTCGTAGCCGAACATGCGTGAAGCCGCGCGGTTGAAGGTCATGATGTTGCCACGGTGGTCGATGATGACGACCGCATCGATGCAGGCATCGAGCAGGGCCTGCAGCTCACCGCTCACGGCGTCGCGTGCTCAATAGTTTTCGTCGGTCTCCTCGTCGAGATCGTCGTCATCTTCGTCATCGTCATCGTCGTCTTCATCGTCATCCCAGTCGTCGTCATCGTCGTCTTCATCTTCGTCGTCGTCGTCGCTGATGTCCGCGCCCGACCAGCCTTCCGGCTGTTCGATCTTCTCGAGGTCGAACTCGGCCCAGGTGTCGACATCGATTTCCTCGATGTCGCCGTCGAGGTACTCGATCTCGATCAGCTCGGCATCTTCATCCACCGACAGCACGCGAAAACTGTCATTCTCATCGATGTTTTCGTACCACTGGCCCACGACGGGCTCGAATTCTCTGGCCACCGGTCTGATCCCCTTTCTCGACTCCCGCCGCGCAGCGGCTCCCGGGGCCGATATTAGGGTCAGGGCGGCGATTTAGGCAACGCGGGCGCGGTCGGATCTTCTTCCAGCGCCAAGCGGCCCGCGCGTTCGAGGTCTTCGAACTGGTCGTTGTCGACCGCCCAGAAGAACGCCCAAACCGCGAAGCCCAGCATCAGCAGCCCGAGCGGTATCAACAGCAACGCAATGCTCATGCGCGCTCCTTCGCGAAGCGGCGCGCACGCTCGACGACCAGCAGCGAGCTGGCTGACATGCCGAGCGCGGCGAGCCACGGCGACACCAGTCCGGCCGCAGCGAGCGGCACCGCGCAGAGGTTGTAGCCCAGCGCCCAGCGCAGGTTGGCGCGCACCAGTCGTGTCGCGCCACGCGCCGTACTGATCGCGGCGGCCACCGCCAGCAGCGATTCATTCATCAACAGCAGGTCGGCGGCCGCATGCGCGAGCGCCGCGCCGCCGCCCATCGCGCAGGAGACGTGCGCCGCCGCCAGCACCGGGCCGTCGTTGATGCCGTCGCCCACCATCAGCACCCGGTGCTGCTGCCGCTGCAGCTCGCGAACGCGTTCCAGCTTTGCCTGCGGATCCATGCGACCCTCGGCCGATTCGATGCCGAGCCCGGCTGACAGCCGCGCCACGGTGGAGCGGCGGTCGCCGCTCGCGACCTGCACCGACAGCCCGAGCTCGCGCAGGCTCGTCACGGCCGCGAGCGCATCCGGGCGGAGCGAATCGGTGAGCGCGAACGCCGCGACGTATCCGGCCGGAGAACCGAGCCAGATCCAGTCGTCTGCATCCGCCGGCGTCGCGGCCGATGCCTGCATTGCGCTCGGCGCGTCGCGATCGAGCAGCGCGGCCACGTATTCATTGCGTCCGATCCGCCAGCGCACGCCATCGCAGCGTCCCTCGAGCCCCTGGCCGGGGGATTCGCTGGCGTCCGTGACCGGCGTGCGCTGCTGGGTCGCCGCCGTGAACGCGGCGGCCAGCGGATGCGCCGACTGCTGTTCGAGGCTGGCGGCGAGGGCGAGCACTGCATCGCGCGGCATCGCAGCCAGGCAGCGCAGCTCGGCGATCTGCATGCGCGCGCTGGTCAGCGTGCCGGACTTGTCGAGCACCACCGTGTCGACGCTGGCCAGCCGCTCGAGCGCATCGGCGCGCGTGATCAGCATGCCGCGGCGTGCCAGCCGCGTGTTCGCGGCCGCGATCGCCACCGGCGTGGCGAGCGACAGCGCGCAGGGACAGGTGACGACCAGCACCGCCAGCGTGGCCTCCAGCGCGCGGGCCGCGTCGAACCAGCACCAGAACGCGGCCACGGCCGTCGCCAGCAACAGGATCCACAGCACGAACTGCGCCGCGGCGCGGTCGGCCGCCAGCGCCTGCGGAGGGCGCTCCGCCTGCGATCGCTCGATCAGGGCAGCCATCGAGGCCAGCGTGGAATGACGCGCATCGCTGCGGGCGCTGACCGTGCAGGCCACCCCGCGGTTGATCGCGCCGCCAGGCAGCTGCGCGCCGCGGGCCCGCGCCACGGGCACGGCCTCGCCGGTGATCAGCGACTCATCGATGAGCGTTTGTTCGCTCTCGAGCGTGCAGTCGACCGGTATGACGCCACCCAGCGGCACGAGCAGGCGATCGCCGGCGACGACTTCCCTCAGTTCGATGCGTTCGTTATGGCCGTCCGCATGCACGCGTGTGACCGTGGCGGGCAGGCTCCTCACGAGCGCCTCGCCGGCGTCCAGGCTGTTGCGGCGCACGTTCATCTCGACGTATCGGCCGACCAGCAGGAAGCAGATGAACATCGCGACCGAATCGAAATACACGGTGCCGCTGCCGCGCAATGTGTTGACGACGCTGGCGGCGAAGGCGAGCAGCAGCGCGGCGGCGACCGGGACGTCCATGCCCAGCGAGCGGCGCCGCACGTCCAGCCACGCGCCACGCAGGAATGGGGCGCCGGAGTACAGCATCACCGGCACCGCGATCAACATGGCGGTCACGCGCAACAGCTGCTCGATCCAGGGGTCGATGCCGCTCCACGCGCCCGCGTACAGCCCGACCGTGTACATCGACATCTGCATCGCCGCGAGTGCGGCGAGGCCGATGCGTTTCTGCATGCGGCGCCGTTCCGTCCGCTGCGCTTCGCTGCCGGCCACGCCATTGAGCGGCACCGCGCGAAAACCCAGCTCTTCGACCGTCTCGACGAGCGCACTCAACGGCGAGCGGCGCGCGTCCCAGGCGATGCTGACGCGGGCGGTCGTGAGGTTGACGTCGACGCGTTCCACGCCCGGCAGCGCGCCGACGCGCGAGCGGATCGAGCGTGCGCAATTTGCACAATGCATGCCTTCGGCGAAGAACTCGAGCTGCTCGAGTCCGCCCGCGCCCGGCCAGTGCAGGTGTGCGGCCGTGCTGTTCACGCGCCGCCCATCGTGACCGGCTCGTCCAGGTTTCCGTGCAGGCGCGTGCGCAGCAGCCAGCTGTCCTTGTCATCGGCGAGTTCGAGCCACCAGTGCGCATCCGGCAGCGCCTGGCAGGGTGCGCTGTACTGGCCCGACTCGCGCGGCAGCGTCAGCCGCAGGTCAGCGGCCTCCTGCGTGGGATGCGTGAGCCTGAGGTCCAGCGCGGCGGGCGCGGCGCCGTGCAGCGTCACGACGCAACGATTCGTCGCCACGTCGCGCGCGAGCGTCGCATCGATGTGCAGTTGCGCGGCGCGCGCCTCGCGTTGCTGGTCCTGTTCGACCGCGGCGCCTTCCCAGTGATAGTCCTTCGGCAGCTCGCGGTCGCCGCGGGTCACCGCGAGTCCCAGCGACACGAAGCTGCCCGCCACGGCGAGCAGCGGCAGGGTGATGATCAGCACGACGACCGGATTGGCGGACTTGCGCATGGCTTACCTCGATGGCGCGAGCAATCTTGCGGCGTGCGTCGCCGATACGTGCGGATTGTCGCGCGCGGTGATGTGGAATTGAATGGTTTCCGATCCGGCCGGCTCGTACGCATCGCGCCGCACGCGCACCACTGCAGGGTATACCTCGCCGGGTGCAACGTCGTATTCGGGGTTGGCGGGGTCGAGCGTGAGCGTGCCAGGGCCGTTGACCGAGACGACGATGTGGCGGTTCAGTTCCGACTTGTTCAGGATCTTCAGCGTGTACACATTCTCGATGCGGCCGTCATCGAGGAGGCGAAACAGGCTGTTGCGGTCGCGGATCACGTCCAGGCCCAGCGGCGTGCGCATCGACAGCGCGACGACGAAGCCCACCGCCAGCAGCGCCAGGATCGTTCCATAGATTAGGATGCGAGGCCGCACCACGTGCGTCTGGCGGTGGTCATGCGCATGCTGCGTCGTGTAGCGCACCAGTCCGCGGGGGTAGCCCATGCGGTCCATGACGCTGTCGCAGGCGTCGACGCAGGCCGCGCAGGCGATGCATTCGATCTGCAGGCCCTTGCGGATGTCGATGCCGGTCGGGCAGACCTGCACGCACCAGGTGCAGTCGATGCAATCGCCAAGTCCGCCGGCGCCGCGCGGCGCCGTGCGGCTGCGTCCGCCGCGCGGCTCGCCGCGCGCGTCGTCGTAGGTGATGATCAGCGTGTCCTTGTCGAACATCGCGCTCTGGAAGCGCGCGTAGGGACACATGTACTTGCACACCTGCTCGCGCAGGTAGCCCGCGTTGCCGTAGGTGGCGAAGCCGTAGAACACGATCCAGAACGACTCCCACGGGCTCAGCGCCAGCGCCATCGTGTCGGCCGCCAGCGCGCGGATCGGCGTGAAGAAGCCGACGAAGGTGAAGCCGGTCCAGGCGGCGAATGCGATCCACAACACCTGCTTGGAGCCCTTGCGCAGCAGCTTGGCGGCCGTCCAGGGCGCGGCGTCGAGCTTGATGCGCGCCGGGCGATTGCCTTCGGTCAGCCGCTCGAGCCACAGGAACGCTTCGGTCCAGACCGTCTGCGGACAGGCGTAGGCGCACCACAGCCGTCCCGCGAGGGCCGTGAAGAAGAACAGCGACAGCGCGGCCAGCACCAGCAGCCAGGTGAGGAAGATGAAGTCCTGCGGCCACATGACCAGCCCGAGCACGTAGAACTTGCGCTCGGCCAGGTCGAACAGCACGGCCTGGCGTCCGTGCAGGTCGAGCCAGGGCATCAGGTAGAAGAGGCCGAGCAGCGTCCACGCGGCGAGCACGCGCAGCCGCGCGAAGCGCCCGGAAATCTCCCGCGGATAGACCTTCTGGTGGGCCTGGTAGTACGAACCGTCCGCCGTGTCGGTTGGCGCGGCGTTTGCCGCGTTCATGACGGCGGGTCCTTCGAGGAGACCTGCACGTGCACGTACAGCGCCAGCGCGCTGGCGAGTGCGCCGAGGCACCACAATCCGAAGAATCCCAGCGTGTAGACGCCGAGCCGGTCTATGTGGTCGGATTCCGCGTAGTTGCCGAGCAGGTCCTCGGGCGCCACGAATGCGAAGAAGAACATCGTGCCCGCGCAAGCAGCGAGGAACGACGCCCACAACACGGCGCCACAAGCCAGCGCGCGACGTCGGGCGTTGCTGTTGGTTTCAGTGGACGGCGGTGCCACTGTCAGCGCCTGCATCGAGCGATAGCACGTATGCAGCGAGCAGCTTCACGCGCTGTTCGCCGAGCCGCTCGAGTTGCGCGGGCATGTGTCCCTGGCGCCCGTTGGCGATCGAGTTGCGCACCGCATCGATCGAACCGCCGTACAGCCAGGTCTGGTCGGTCAGGTTGGGAGCACCGATGGCCTGGTTGCCCTTGCCGTCCTCGCCATGGCAGGCGATGCAGTTGGTCGCGAAGAGTTTCTGGCCCTCGCTGACATTGCCCGCCGGCACGGTCCGGCCCGACAGCGAGAGCACGTAGGCGACCAGGTCCTCGACGGCGGCGCTGCCCAGGTTGTCCTGCCACGGGATCATGACGCCGTTGCGCCCGCCGGCGATGGTCGTCTCCACCTGGTCCGGCTCGCCGCCATAGAGCCAGTCATGGTCGGTGAGATTGGGGAAGCCCGGGTTGCCGTGCGCATCGGAGCCGTGGCACATCGCGCAGTTGTCGGCGAACAGGTTCCGTCCCACCGCCAGTGCCGCCGGATCGGTGCGAAGCTCGGCCACTGACTTGCCCGCGAACTGCGCCAGCAGTTTCTGCGCCTGCGCCTCGCTGGCGCGATGCTGCGTCTCGTGCTGCTGCACCGAGCTCCAGCCGAGACGTCCCGCGTAATTGCCGAGTCCCGGATACAGGAACAGGTAGGCCACCGCGAAGGCCACCGAAATGAAGAACAACCACAGCCACCACCGCGGCAACGGATTGTTGAACTCGGCCAGGTCGCCGTCCCACACGTGGCCGGTGGTTTCCGCGCCCGGCGCCGGATCTTCGCCACGGCGCCGCAGCGCGAGCATGAGCCACACCGCCGCGCCGATGTTGAACGTGGTGAGGATGATGACGAATGCGCTTTGTGCGGCGGTCATGGTGCTTGCTCCCGGATACCCTGTGCCTCACGGATCGCGGCGTCCTCCTCGAGTGGCAGGCGCGCCGTGGCCTCGAAGGCATCGCGGCGCCTGCTGCTCCACGCCCACACGGTGATGCCGATGAGCAGCACCATCATGACGGCGGTAAAAATGCCGCTCAGCGTTCCGAACAGTTGTTGCATAACCCCAGGCCCTGCAGGTAGGTGATCAGCGCGGTCAATTCAGTCTGTCCCTCGACCTGGCCGCTGGCCGCGGCAATCTGCGCGTCGGTATAAGGCACACCGACGGCACGCAGCGCGCGCATCTTGCGCGGCGTCAGGCTCGCATCGATCGTGTTGCGCGCCAGCCAGGGAAAGCCGGGCATGTTCGATTCCGGCACGACATCGCGCGGATTCATCAGGTGGATGCGATGCCAGTCATCGGAGTACCGGCCGCCGACGCGGGCCAGGTCGGGCCCGGTGCGCTTGGAGCCGAACTGGAACGGATGGTCGTACACCGATTCACCCGCCATCGAGTAGTGGCCGTAGCGCTCGGTCTCGCCGCGCAGCGGGCGGACCATCTGCGAGTGGCAGTTGTAGCAGCCTTCGCGCACGTAGATGTCGCGGCCCTCCAGGGCCAACGGGCTATAGGGCTCGATGCCGGGGGAGGGCTTCGTGACCTGGCCGGACAGGTACAGCGGCACGATTTCCACCAGGCCGCCGACGCTGATCACCAGGGCGATCAGCACCGCCAGGAGGCCCACGCGCTTTTCAATGATGTCGTGTTTCACGCTTGCCGTACTCCGTGCCGCTCCAATGCCGCCGCGCTCATGCCGGCACCGCCGCGGGCGCGACGGACATCGTCGAGGACGGCGCCATGACCGGCTGGTCGATCTGTGCGCCCCGCTCCGCGAGCGTGCGGCGCACGTTGTAGATCATCAGGAACATGCCGCCGAGCACCAGCGCGCCGCCGCACAGCCGCACGATGTAGAACGGGTGCGTGGCCTGGAGCGCCTCGACGAAGGTGTACGTCAGCGTGCCGTCCGGATTGGTCGACCGCCACATCAGTCCCTGCATGACGCCGGCAATCCACATCGCGGCGATGTACAGCACGATGCCGATCGTCGTGGTCCAGAAATGCCAGTCGATCAGGCGCGTGCTCCACATGCTGGTCCGGCCATACAGGCGCGGAATGAGCGAATAGAGGCAGCCGATCGAGACCATCGCCACCCAGCCGAGCGCGCCGGAGTGCACGTGGCCGATCGTCCAGTCGGTGTAGTGCGAGAGCGCATTCACCGTCTTGATCGACATCATCGGGCCTTCGAAGGTCGACATGCCGTAGAAGGACAGCGAGACGATCAGGAACTTGAGGATCGGGTCGGTGCGCAACTTATGCCAGGCGCCCGACAGTGTCATGATGCCGTTGATCATGCCGCCCCAGGACGGCGCCAGCAGCATCAGGCTGAACACCATGCCGAGCGACTGCGCCCAGTCCGGCAGCGTCGTGTAGTGCAGATGGTGCGGGCCGGCCCACATGTAGATCGAGATCAGCGACCAGAAGTGCACCACGGACAGGCGATACGAATACACGGGCCGTCCCGCCTGCTTCGGCACGAAGTAGTACATCATGCCCAGGAACCCCGCGGTCAGGAAGAAACCGACGGCATTGTGGCCGTACCACCATTGCACCATCGCATCGACCGTCCCCGCATACGCCGAGTACGACTTGGTCAGCGTCACCGGAATCTCGGCGCTGTTGACGATGTGCAGTACCGCGACGGTGATGATGAATGCCGCGAAGAACCAGTTCGCGACGTAGATGTGCTTGACGCGGCGGATGGCCAGCGTGCCGAGGAACACGATCGCGTAGGCCACCCAGACGATCGCAATGAGGATGTCGATCGGCCACTCGAGCTCGGCGTATTCCTTGCCGCTGGTGATGCCGAGCGGCAGCGTGACCGCCGCCAGCAGGATGATGGTCTGCCAGCCCCAGAAAGTGAACTCCGCGAGCCGCCCGCCGAACAGGCGTACATGGCAGGTGCGCTGCACGATGTAGTATGAAGTGGCGAACAGCGCCGAACCGCCGAACGCGAAGATCACGGCGTTCGTATGCAGTGGACGCAACCGGCTGTAGGTCAGCCAGGGCGTGTCGAAGTTGAGGGCGGGCCAGATGAGCTGGGCGGCCAACAGGAGGCCGACCGTCATGCCGACCACGCCCCAGACGATCGTCATCAGGGCGAACTGGCGGACGACGCGGTCATTGTACGTGCCGGCGAGTTCGCTGCGTTCAGTTGCTACGGCCATGCTGTTCGATTCCTTGGATGCCGCCGGTGCGAGGCGCACTCTCGTTGCCGTTATCGTCGGGCAAGGCTGTGTCCGTGCGAATCCGTAGGTACACTTACCTTCAAGTTCCGCACCTACGTAGAAGCCACGGTTGACGATGGGCCCCGTTCGCAACGCCAGCAGCAAATCGCGCAGCCCCTTGCTGGCCGCGCGCCGCGTCGTCGTCAAGGTCGGTTCGGCGCTGCTCGTCGATGCGCGCAGCGGACGGCTCAACCGCGCCTGGCTCGAATCGCTGGTCGAGGACCTGCTGCGGCTGCGCAAGCGCGGGCAGGAGTTGATCCTGGTATCTTCCGGGGCGATCGCGCTCGGTCGCCGGCATCTCGGCCTGCCGCCGGGCGCACTGCGGCTCGAGGAGAGCCAGGCCGCCGCCGCGGTCGGGCAGATCCGGCTCGCGCACGCGTACAAGGAAATCCTCGAGGCGCACGCGGTCACGGTCGCGCAGGTGCTGCTCACGCTCGATGACAGCGAGCAACGCAGCCGCTATCTGAACGCGCGCGCCACGTTGAACTCATTGCTGGCCCTGGGCGCCATTCCGGTGATCAACGAGAACGACACGGTCGCGACCGCGGAAATCCGCTACGGCGACAACGACCGGCTCGCTGCGCGCGTCGCGCAGATGACCAGCGCCGATTGCCTCGTGCTGCTCTCCGACGTCGACGGCCTGTATACGGGAGACCCCAACCGCGGCGCCGCGGTGACCTTCATCGATGAAGTGCCGCAGATCACCTCGGAGATCGAGGCCATGGCCGGCGGTGCGGCCTCGGCGGTCGGCTCGGGCGGCATGGCGACGAAGATCGCCGCCGCGCGCATCG
>Ga0209023_10001612_pt1 | contig 29881 bp, 28 predicted proteins | sample LakOneMetagenome_FD_187468 | JGI IMG/M metagenome (GOLD analysis project Ga0209023, IMG submission 187468) | Freshwater and sediment microbial communities from Lake Erie, Canada (SPAdes) (version 2) | ecosystem: Environmental > Aquatic > Freshwater > Lentic | place: Lake Erie, Canada...
CCCACAGATCAATGATGTTCGGGACGAATTTGGGCGCTCTATATCGCAGGAATGGCCGCAAAACAAGCATCGAGGTCATTTGCCAGCCCCTGAATGGGGGCCTATTGGAGGGCCGGAAAGCAAGAGGCGGCCGATAGAAATGAGTGCAGTGGAACGCGTTGAAGACAGGGGGCTGACCTCCGCGCCGGTGCGCGAGAGCGATGCTTCCAACGGAACTTCCGCGCCTGCCGCCGGGCCTTCGCCGGATGCGCCCGAAACGTCACCAAAAAGATCGCGTGGCGTGAAACTGCGACCGCTGCTGGCGCTGGCGCCTTACGTCGCGCGCTATCGCGGTCAGGCTTTCGCCGCGCTCGTGGCGCTGATCGTGGCATCCGCCGCGACGCTGGTGGTGCCGCTTGCCGTGCGCCGCATGATCGATTTCGGCTTCAGCCCTGAAGGCATTGCGCTGATCAACAGCTATTTCGCGGTGATGATCGCGGTGGTCGCGGTGCTCGCCTGCGCCAGCGCCGCGCGTTACTACCTCGTCATTACACTGGGCGAGCGCATTGTCGCCGACCTGCGCCGCGATGTGTTCAGGCATCTGACCTCGCTGTCGCCGTCGTTCTTCGACACCGCCCATAGCGGCGAGCTGGTGTCGCGCCTCACTGCCGACACCACGCAGATCAAATCCGCGGTCGGCGCGTCGGTCTCGATCGCGCTGCGCAACCTCGTGCTGTTTGTCGGCGCATCCGCCATGATGGTCATCACCAGTCCGAAACTGTCGGGCATCGTGCTGGCGGTGATTCCGCTGATCGTGCTGCCGTTGGTGGCGTTTGGACGCCGGGTGCAGAAATTGTCGCGCGGCGCGCAGGACACGCTGGCGGAAGCCTCGTCCTATGCGTCCGAACTGATCGGCGCGATCCGCACCTTGCAGGCCTTCACCAATGAACGTCTTGCGGAAACGCGGTTCGGCGGCGAGGTCGAGCGCGCCTATATCGCGGCCCGCAACTCCACCCGTGCGCGTGCTTATCTCACCGCGACCGTGATCTTCCTGATTTTCGCCAGCGTGGTTGCGATCCTCTGGATCGGCTCGCATGATGTGCTGACCAACCAGATCAGCGCGGGCCGTCTCGGCCAGTTCATTCTCTATGCGGCGTTCGCGGCGGGCGCGCTCGGCGAGCTTAGCCAGGTCTGGGGCGAAATCTCGCAGGCGTCCGGTGCATCCGAGCGGCTGTTCGAAATCTTGCGCATCAAGCCGGATATTGCCGCACCCGCCAATCCGCGTGCGCTGCCGGTGCCGCCGCGCGGCGACGTTGCGTTCGATAATGTGCGCTTTGCCTATCCGACACGGCCCGATCATCTCGCCGTTGATGGTGCCTCGTTCGCTGTGAAAGCCGGTGAGAAAGTTGCGGTGGTCGGCCCATCCGGCGCGGGCAAGAGCACGCTGTTCCATCTGCTGCTGCGTTTTTACGATCCTGCTTCTGGTGTGATCTCGGTCGATGGCGTGCCGATCCGCGACGCCGATCCGTCCGCTGTGCGTTCGCGAATTGCACTGGTGCCGCAGGATTCAGCGGTGTTCGCCACCAGCGCCCGCGAGAACATTCGGTTCGGCCGCCCCGACGCCAGCGATGCGGAGGTTGCACGCGCCGCCGATCTCGCGCATGCCACCGAATTCATCACACGCCTGCCGCTCGGCTTCGATACGCAGCTCGGCGAGCGCGGCGTCACGCTCTCCGGCGGCCAGCGTCAGCGCATTGCGATTGCGCGCGCGATCCTGCGCGATGCGCCGCTGCTACTGCTGGATGAAGCCACCTCCGCGCTCGATGCCGAGAGCGAAACGCTGGTGCAGACCGCGCTGGAAGAATTGATGAAGCAGCGCACCACGCTGGTGATCGCGCATCGCCTCGCCACCGTTCTGTCCTGCGACCGCATTCTGGTGATGGAAAACGGCCGCATTGTTGAGCAGGGCACGCACGCCTCGCTCGTCGCGGCGAACGGGCTTTACGCCCGCCTCGCCCGGCTGCAGTTCGAAGGCGTGTGATCTGCGCTACCCGCGCTTGAACACCGGCTTGCGCTTCTCGACAAAGGCTTTTACCGCTTCCTTGTGGTCGGCGGTGCCTGCGGACTTCACCATCCGTTCGGCCTCGTGATCGAGTGAGGTGAGGAAATCGTTCATCAGTGCTTCGTCGAGATTGTCCTTCAAGTATCGAAGGGCCGTGGACGGACCTTCGGCGAGTTTCTTCGCCCAGGCAAAAGCCTCCTCGCGCAGCTTGTCGTCCGGCACCACGCGATTGACGATGCCGAGTGCCTCGCATCGCTTCGCGTCGATCTTCTCGCCGAAGAACATCAGTTCGCGCGCGCGTGACGTTCCGACCAGACGCGTCAGCAGCCACGACATGCCATAGTCGCCGCTCAGCCCGATCTTCACATAGGCCGTGGTGACGAAGGCCGACTCCGCCGCAATGCGCAGGTCGCAGGCCAGCGCGAGCGATAGTCCGGCTCCGGCAGCAGGGCCGGGCAGCGCCGCGATGGTGGGCTTGCGGACATTGACCAGCGCGCCGGTGAGTGTGCGCTGACGTTCCTGCAGTCGCGCAACCTTCTGATCGAAGGTCAGTTCGGGCGCATTGCTGCTGCCGGGTTTGCCGCCCATGCCTTTCACGTCGCCGCCCGCGCAGAACGCTTCACCCGCACCGGTGATGAGGAGAGCGCCGACATTCGGGTCTTCGCCGCATTGCTTGATCATCCGGCGCAGCGCAGGGGTGAGATGATCGGACAGCGAGTTGCGCGCGTGCGGCCGGTTGAGCGTGATCACCGCAACGCGCTCGCGAATTTCGCAGAGCAATTCTTCGGTGCCGGTGTCGATCACGGTGTCCGGTACGGCTGCGGTCATGGTCGCTGTTCCGATCATTGGTTTCGAAATGGAACTGTGTACCCTGCTGCGGCCGATTTCCAGCAAAACCTCGCGCAACGCTGTCATGTCGCGTGAAAACTGCCGTGGACCGGTGCATGCAGCGTCCGGGTGCATTCATCGATCATTCAAGAACAAAGTAGCTAAAAAGAGCGTGGTCATAACGATGACCGCGCCGCGCCGGGCGTGTATGCTGATCGTCACATCGCCGCCTTATGGTCGCGTGCTGGTTCATTCCTGGAGATCATTCATGCGCAAGTTTTTGACTGTCCTCGCGGCGCTCGCCTCGCTCAGCCTCACCAATTGCGGCTACAACGCGATCCAGCAAAACGACGAGTCGGTGAAGTCGGCATGGTCCGAGGTGGTGAACCAGTATCAGCGCCGTGCCGATCTGGTGCCGAACATCGTCAATTCGGTGAAGGGCTTCGCGCAGCAGGAAAAGGATGTGCTGCTCGGCGTGACCAACGCGCGCGCCAAGGTCGGAAGCATCAACGTGACACCGGAAGTGCTGAACGATCCTGCGGCATTCCAGAAGTTCCAGCAAGCGCAGGGCGAACTCTCCGGTGCGCTGTCGCGCCTGCTTGTGACGACCGAAGCCTATCCCACACTGAAATCCGACCAACTGTTCCGCGATCTGGTGGCGCAGCTTGAAGGCACCGAGAACCGCATCACCGTGGCGCGCAATCGCTACATCAAGGCGGTGCAGGACTACAACGTCGGCATCCGAACCTTTCCGAACAACCTGACCGCGATGGCGTTCGGCTACAAGGAAAAGGCCAACTTCACCGTGGAGAACGAGAAGTCGATTTCCACCGCGCCCAAGGTTGATTTCAACGCGCCAGCTTCGCCTGCACCCGCGCCTGCGAAGTAGCGCGCGCAGCCCGCGATGAAAGCGGTCAAGGCGGTCATTCTCGCATTCATGCTGTGCTGGGTGTTTGCCGGCGCGACGTTCGTCGCGCGGGCGGACGTCGCGGTGCCGCCCTTGACCGGGCGCGTTGTCGATCTGACGGGAACATTGTCGTCCGATCAGGCCGCGGCGCTGGAACAGAAGCTGAAAGCGTTCGAGGACCGCAAGGGCAGCCAGCTCGCGGTGCTGATCGTACACACGACCCAGCCCGAAACCATCGAGCAGTATTCGCTGCGCGTGGTCGAGCAATGGAAGCTCGGGCGCAAGAAAGTCGACGATGGGGCGCTGCTTCTCATCGCCAAGAACGACCGCAAGCTGCGCATCGAGGTGGGCTACGGCCTTGAAGGCGTGCTGAACGACGCGACCTCGAAACGGATCATTGACGAGATCATCACCCCGAAATTCAGGAGCGGCGATTTCGCCGGGGGCATTTCCGACGGTGTCGACCGCATTCTGAAAGTAATCGACGGCGAGCCGCTGCCGCCGCCGAAGCCGGAAGGGGAGGTTCCGGATCTGAGTTTCATTGGTGAGTACTTTCCGTTTCTCTTGATCATCACGCTGGTCGGTGGCGGCATTTTCCGGGCGATCTTCGGCAGGTTGCTCGGTTCGGTGATCGCCGGTGGCGGCGTCGCGGCTTTCATCTGGTTTTTCCTCGGCACCTTGTCGATCGCCGCCGTCGGCGGCGCAATCGCATTCTTCATCACGCTGATCGGGGATGCGATCCTGAGTTCAGGCGGCGGTGGGCGCGGCGGTTACGGCGGCGGGTTCAGTTCAGGAAGTTCGAGCAGTTCAAGTGGCGGATTCAGCGGAGGCGGCGGCAGCTTCGGCGGCGGCGGCGCATCTGGCAGTTGGTAGCCGAGAGAACGCATATGGGCATCAAGCGCATCGGCAAACATCTTCTTCTCAACCGCTGGCGGGTCCGGCGCGCATTTCCGCGTCAGGCGCTCGCCAACATCGAGAAGGCGATCAAGGCCAGCGAGACCGCGCATAGCGGCCAGATCCGCTTTGCCGTGGAAGGCGCGCTCGACGGTGCGCCGTTGTTCAAAAACCAGTCGGCGCGGGCGCGCTCCATCGATGTGTTCGCGAACCTGCGGGTGTGGGATACGCAGCAAAGCAATGGCGTATTGATCTATCTGCTGCTCGCCGATCGCGATGTGGAGATCGTCGCCGATCGCGGCTTCAATGACAAAGTTACCCAGGGGGAGTGGGAAAAAATCTGCCGCGTGATGGAAGCGGAATTCCGCGCGGGCAATTTCGAAGGCGGGGTGCTCAAGGGCGTCGCCGCCGTGACGCAGCTTCTGGCGAAGCATTTCCCGCCCGGCGGCGCGCGTCGCAACGAACTGCCGGACAAGCCGGTGGTGTTGTAGTTCGCTTTATTCCTCCGTCATCAGCCCCACATTGCCGCCCGCGGCTGCCGTGTTGATGGTCACCGTCTGCTCCGTGGCAAGGCGCGGCAGATAGTGCGGTCCACCAGCTTTGGGGCCGGTGCCGGACAGGCCGTGTCCGCCGAACGGCTGCACGCCGACCACTGCGCCGATCATGTTGCGGTTGATGTAAATGTTGCCGACCGCCAGCCGCTCCACAATCGTCTCGACGGTATCGTCGATCCGCGAATGAATCCCGAGCGTCAGGCCGTAGCCACTGGATGCGATGGATTGCAGCACGTGGTCGAGATCGGCGGCCTTGTAGCGCACCACATGCAGGATCGGGCCGAACACCTCTTCGGTCAGTTGATCGGCGCTTGTCAGTTCGAAGATATGCGGGGCGACGAAATTGCCATGCGCGAGCGCTTCGCCCGCGAAATGAACGCGCGCAGTTGTTGTCATGCGTGCGATATGCGCATCGAGCCGCGCCTTGGCCTCAGCGTCGATCACGGGGCCGATCTGTGTCGCGATGTCACGCGGATCGCCGACTTTCAACTCGCGCGCCGCGCCCGCGATCATCCCGATCATCCGGTCCGCCACGTCGTCCTGCACGAGCAATAGGCGCAGCGCCGAGCAGCGCTGTCCGGCGGACCGGAAGGCCGACATCACCACATCGTCCGCGACCTGTTCCGGCAGAGCGGTCGCATCCACGATCATGGCATTGATGCCGCCGGTTTCCGCGATCAGCGGGACAATGGGGCCATCCTTCGCGGCGAGCGTGCGGTTGATCGACCGGGCAACGTCGGTGGAGCCGGTGAACACCACGCCCGCAATATCGGGATGCGCGACCAGCGCCGCCCCGATGGTGCCGTCACCCTGCATCAGATGCAGCGCGGAATCCGGAATGCCCGCGTCATGCAGCAGCGCGACGGCATCCGCGGCGATGCGCGGCGTCTGTTCGGCGGGCTTTGCAACCACGGTGTTGCCCGCCATCAGGCAGGCCGCGACTTGCCCGATGAAAATCGCCAGCGGAAAATTCCAGGGCGAGATCGCGACCATGGCGCCGCGCCCGCGCAGGCGCAGCGTGTTGCTCTCGCCGGTCGGGCCGGGGAGCGGCTGGCCATGGGCGAACAGCCTGCGGCCTTCGCTGGCATAGTAGCGGCAGAAATCCACCGCTTCGCGCACTTCCGAGACGGCATCGTCGATGGTCTTGCCGCCTTCGGATTGCAGCAATCCAATGAAATGCGGCATCCGCTGCTCCAGCAGATCGGCGGCGCGCTCCAGCGCCGTTGCGCGTGTGTCCGCCGGTGTCCGGCTCCAGAATGCAAAGCCGGTGCGCGCCAGCGCGATGGCCATCTGCGCGTCCTTGGGAGTTGTGAGGGTCACATCTGCCTTTGTCAGATGTTCCTCGCGTGTGGCGGCGAGCAAATCCTCAAGCGCAGTCTTGTCGCCGAATTCCACGCCGCGCGAATTGATGCGCGGCAGGTACATGTCGCGCGGCAGCGGCAGGCGCGGATTGCGCGCCCGATCCGGCGTGCGGATCACCTGCTGCGGCCGCTCCAGCAGCGTGGTGACAGGAATGCTGTCATTTGCCGCGAGCGCAACGAAAGATGAGTTCGCGCCGTTCTCTAATAAACGCCGCACCAGATAGGCGAGGAGATCGCGATGGTTGCCGACCGGCGCATAGGTGCGGCAGGCAAGTGAGGGCTTGTCGTCATGCAGCCGTGTGTAGAGCGCGTCGCCCATGCCATGCAGGCGCTGGAATTCGAAGCCGTCGCCGTTCTCCGCAAGCTCGGCAATGGTCGCCACCGACAGCGCATTGTGGGTGGCGAATTGCGGGAAGATGCGCGGGCGCAGCGCAAGCAGCTTGCGCGCGCAGGCGATGTAATTCAGGTCGGTCATCGCCTTGCGGGTGAATACCGGATAGCCGTCCAGCCCGCGCTCCTGCGCGCGCTTGACCTCGGTGTCCCAATACGCGCCCTTCACAAGACGCACGGTGATGCGGCGGTCCAGCCGCTCCGCAAGGGCATGGACATAATCGATGACTGCTTCGGCGCGCTTCTGGTAGGCCTGCACGGCGAGACCGAACCCGTCCCAACCATGGAGCGATGGATCGGCGAACACGGCGGCGATCACATCCAGCGACAGTTCGAGACGGTCGGCTTCCTCCGCGTCGATGGTGAAATTCATGTCATGCGCCTTGGCGCGATGGGCGAGATCGCGCACCAGCGGAACGAGTTCTGTCATCACACGTGCCCGGCTCAGTGCCTCATAGCGCGGATGCAGCGCCGACAGCTTGATCGAGATGCCCGGCCGGTCCTGCGGCGCCGTGTTGCCAGCTCCGGCGCCGATGGCGGCAATCGCTGATGTGTAAGAGTCGAAGTAGCGGGCGGCGTCTTCGGCTGTGCGCGCGCCTTCCCCGAGCATGTCGAACGAATAGCGGTGGTGATGATGTGGTTCATCGTCATCCGCCGCGCGGGCCAACGCGGACGCGATGGTTTCGCCGAGCACGAAATGATTGCCCATCAGCCGCATCGCCTGCCGGGTCGCGGCGCGCACGGCAGGAAGACCGAGGCGCTTGGCAATCAGGCCGATGGTCCCTTGTGGCGTTTCACCGGGCTGGATTACGCGCGCCGACAGGCCAAGTGCCCATGCCGATGCATTCACCAGCAGCGTGCTGGACCTTGTCTGGTGATGCGCGAAATCGCCCTGGCCGAGCTTGTCTTCAATAAAGCGATCTGCGGTTGCGCCATCCGGCACGCGCAGCAGCGCCTCCGCCATCACCATCAAGGCGAGGCCCTCTTTGGTCGAGAGCGAAAACTCCCGCAGCATATCTTCCACGCCGCCGAAGCCGCCATCCTGACCGCGCACGGCCTCGATCAGGCGGGTAGCGGTCGCATCGATCCGGGCATTCTGCTGTGCCGAAAGTGGGGGCAGTGCCAGGAGGCGCGCAGCAATTTCGCTGTCGTCGGGCGAATAGGGCGCTGAAAAGGGGGGAACGGGGTTGATCGGGTCTGGCATGACGTCCTCTACCGGGTAGGCCATCCTATCCTTGGTTTCGGTCTTGTCTCGAGTGGCAAAATCGAGGGCCGGCCCGCAGAACCGCATCCGCCGAATCTTCGGCAGTGTTGCAATCGCGCTGTTGATTGCCGATCAAATCCGGCGATAGTTCTGCCGGACAGATATTGCAGGATTGTGCGTTGTTTCAGTTTCCTTCCATGCCTCGTGCTGTTTCAATCGTAGCGATTGGTCTGGGCTTGGCTTTTGCGGCACAGCCTTTGTCCGCCATGCAGCTTACGCCGCAGCAGAGCGAGCTTTATACGTCGGTGTCGACCAGCCCGCCCACGGCGCAGACCATGACGGTCTGTTATGGCTTTGTGTGCCGCCGCCGGGTCGAACTCGATTTCTCCGCGGCGGATCGCAAGACGCTCGCGCAGATCATCGCAGCGGGCAAGGCCTCGGCTATTGCCGAACGTGCAGCGATCCAGAAGGCGGTGCTGTGGTTCGACAAGCGCATGGGGCCGGTGATCGGCACGACATCGCGCGTCGCCCGGGCCGATATTCGCAACCGCGCCGATGCCAACAACTACGATTGCTGGGATTCGACCCGCAATGTCTCGAGCCTGCTGCTGGTGCTGCAGGAATGGGGCCTGCTCAAGCATCACACTGTCGGCAATCCGCGTTACCGCGGCAACATCCTTGCCATGCAGTTGCCGCACAACACCGCCGTCATCGTCGAAAAGGAAAGCCGGATCGAGTGGGCGGTCGACATGTGGACGACCAAGTATCTCCAGCCGCCGGACGTCATGCTCGTGGAGCAGTGGCTGAAGGAAGAGTGAGCTTCTTTAACTTCACCTCTCCCCGCAGAGCGGGGAGAGGGAACAGGCTCACGCCTGCGCCGGTGACTTCTTCACCTTCGCCCAGTACTTGTCGCGAAGATGGCGCTTCACCAGCTTGCCGGTGGGCGTGCGCGGCAGTTCGGGTTCGAAGTCCACGCTCTTGGGGCATTTGATCGGCGAGAGATACTTGCGGCAGAACAGGATCAGTTCGGCTTCCAGGTCCTTGCCTGCGCGTGACATGTCGTGCGGCTGCACCACAGCCTTGACCTCTTCGCCCATTTCCTCGTTCGGAACGCCGAACACCGCGACATCCGCCACCGCCGGATGCGAGATCAGGACGTCCTCGGTTTCCTGCGGGTAGATGTTCACCCCGCCGGAAATGATCATGTAGGCCTTGCGGTCGGTGAGATAGAGAAAGCCGTCATTGTCGAGATAGCCGACGTCGCCGAGCGTCGACCAGCCACGGTCGTTGTAGGCGCGTTGCGTCTTGTCGCTGTCATTGTGATAGGCGAACTGCGGACCACCCGCGAAATAGACCGTGCCGGTTTCGCCGACGGGCAGCTCAACGCCGTCATCGTCAAGAATCTTGATCTCGCCGACCACGGCCCGGCCCACCGTGCCGCGATGAGCGAGCCACTGTTTCGAATCCGAGACGGTGACGCCGTTGCCTTCGGACCCGGCGTAATATTCGATCAGGATCGGTCCCCACCAGTCGATCATCTTCGCTTTCACATCGGCGGGGCAAGGCGCGGCGGCGTGCACCGCGCCTTGCAGCGTCGAGGTGTCGTATTTGGTGCGGACATCGTCCGGCAGTTTCAGCATGCGCACGAACATGGTCGGCACCAGCTGCGACTGCGTCACTTTATGTTTTTCAACCAGCCGTAGAAATTCCTCGGCGTCGAACGATTCCATGACAATGGACGTGCCGCCGAGCGCGCCGCACATCATGTTGAAGCGCAGCGGCGCCGCGTGATAGAGCGGCGCAGGCGACAGATACACACTGGTCTCGTTCATGCCGCACATCGTCGAGCACAAGAGCTTGAGCAGCGGGTTTGGCACCAGGATCGATGGCTCGGTCAGCGGGCGCTTGATGCCTTTGGGCCTGCCTGTCGTGCCGGACGAATACAGCATGTCGTAACCGGCCGCCTCGTCTGCGATCGGCGTCGTGGGCTGCGCCGCGAGCGCGTCGTCCCATGACTTGAAGCCGCCCTGTGCCGCGCCGGTGATGAAGAATTGCGTTCCACTCGATGCGCTATCGAGCAGCGGGGCAATGGAGGCCATGCACTTCGGCGTGGTGATGACAACCCGCGCGCCGCAATCCTTAACGATGTAGGCGATTTCGTCGGGCGTGAGATAGCGGCTGATCGCGGTGTAATAGAGTCCGCTGCGCTGCGCGGCCCAGCAGATTTCCATGAAGGCGATGGTGTTTTCCATCAGCAGGGCAATGTGATCGCCCTTTTGCAGGCCGAGCGAACGGAACAGATGCGCGCCCTGATTGGAGCGGCGGTCGAGCTCGCGATAGGTGATGGCCTCGCCGCTGCCCGCCATTTGATAGGCGATCTTGTCCGGCATTGACTGGGCGTGAATCGATGGATGAGACATGGCGCTCCTTGGGCGTTTCCTCAAAAGGCTCGGCGGATTTTTCCGCTCTCGGACCTGGGTACTGGTCGTCCCGGCGAAGGCCGGGACCCATACTCCCTAAGTCATTTGATAAAGGCGTATTGTTCGCTCCGCGCTAAAGCATTGCGACAGGTGGTTATGGGTCCCGGCTTGCGCTCGCGTCGCTCGCTTGCCGGGACGACCCGCGTTGTGTCTTACAGCCGTTCGACGATGGTGACGTTAGCCATGCCGCCGCCTTCGCACATGGTCTGCAGGCCGTAGCGCTTGTTGCGCTGCTTGAGTGCGTTGACCAGCGTGGTCATCAGCTTGGTGCCGGAGCCGCCGAGCGGATGGCCGAGCGCGATCGCGCCGCCATTCACGTTGAGCTTGGCAGGATCGGCGCCGGTATCCTTGAGCCATGCGGTCGGCACCGAAGCGAAAGCCTCGTTGACCTCGAACAGGTCGATGTCGTCGATCTTCATGCCGGCCTTCTTCAGCGCGCGATGGGTCGCGGGCAGCGGGGCTTCCAGCATGATGACGGGATCGCCGCCGATCATGGTCATGTGATGGATGCGGGCCAGCGGCGCGATGCCGAGCGCCTTGAGGCCGCGTTCGTTCACCACCATGACGCCAGATGCGCCGTCGCAGATCTGGCTGGCGCTGGCGGCAGTGAGCTTGCCGCCTTCGGCAATGGTCTTGACGCCGCGGATGCCTTCGATGGTCGCATCGAAGCGGATGCCTTCGTCGATGCTATGGACGTCAGAGGAGCCGTCCTCGCGCGAGAACTTGAGCGGAACGATCTCGTCCTTGAATGCACCGGCCTGCGTTGCCGCGATCGCCTTCTGGTGGCTCTGATAGGAATACTGGTCGAGTTCGTCCTTCGAGAGGCCGTATTTCTCCGCCATCATTTCAGCGCCGGTGAACTGGCTGAACTGGATGTTCGGATATTTCGTCTGGATGCCGGGGCTGTAGTAATTGCCAAAACCGTTCTTGGCGGCGAGGGTTGCCGGAAGGCCCATCGGCACGCGGGTCATGCCCTCGACGCCGGCGGCGATCACGATGTCCATCGAGCCGGCCATCACGGCCTGCGCTGCAAAGTGCAGTGCCTGCTGCGAGGAGCCGCACTGGCGGTCGACCGAGGTGGCGGGCACGCTTTCAGGAAGCTTCGAGGCCATCACCGCATTGCGGGCGACGTTGTTGGACTGCTCACCAGCCTGCATGACGCAGCCCATGATGACGTCTTCGATCTGGGCGGGGTCGACGCCGGTGCGGTCCACCAGCGAATCCAGCACCGAGGCAGCAAGATCAACAGGGTGCCAGCCAGCGAGACGGCCTCCCTTGCGTCCTCCAGCGGTCCGGGCGGTGGCAACGATATAGGCTTCAGCCATGGTGGTGCTCCCTGTTGGATTGTTGTCTGTTGGGCGCGATTAAAGTCGTGGTGCGAGATTTAGTCAATCGCTCAATTAACTCTTGAGCGCGAGCCGATCATCAGGTTAGCTGTAACTCCCTTATTTCGAGACCGCGCATGCCAGCCATCTCCGCCAAAGCGCCGCGCCGCCCGTCATCGAAGCCGGTTCCCGAAAAGGAGGCGGCTCCCATGAATGCGACCGCCGCCAAGCTTCTGGTCGCCGCGGGCGACTTGATGATCGAGCGGAACACGACGGACGTGTCGTTGAGCGAGATCGCGCAGAAGTCCGGCGTGAACGCGGCGCTGGTGAAATATCATTTCGGCAACAAGGACGGCCTGTTGCTGGCCCTTCTGGCGCGCGACGCGGCCGCTGAAATGACAAACCTTGCCTTCGTGCTCGACCAGCCGATTTCGCCGACCGAGAAAATGCGGCGGCACATCGCTGGCATCATCAATGCCTACTACCGCGTGCCGTATCTGAGCCGCCTGATTCATCTGCTGCTGCATCAGGGCAGCGAGGCAACGTCGAAGGAAGTGCATCGCTTCTTCATCGATCCGCTGTTCGGCTTTGTGCGCGGGCTGCTCGAGCAGGGCGTCGCGGCGGGTGAGTTCCGCAAGGTCGATCCGGCGCTGTTCTACATCAGCCTCAATGGCGCCTGCGACAACCTGTTCTATGGCCGCCAGATGAATGCGCGGTTTCTCGGAAATGCCGGTATCACCGATGAAGTGCGGCGTCAGTACATCAAGCACATGACGACGCTGTTCCTCGGCGGGCTGCTGACCGACAAGGCTGCCATGCCTTCGGAAACGGAGAGATCGTCCGCCATCAAGGCATGATACCACTGCACGAAACGACAAGCAGCGCGTCCAGCCTCGAAGCAAATGGGCGTGCCGATAAAACAAAAAGACGTTGAGTTTTGGGAGAAGCGTATGACGGAGCGTTCGGCTGCAACGGGACCATTGCGCGGTGTGCGCGTCGTTGAATTCGCCGGGATTGGGCCTGGCCCGTTCGCCTCGATGCTGTTGTCCGACATGGGTGCGGATGTGGTGTCGATTGCGCGGCCCAATCAAGGCAAGCGCGATGTGCGGGATTTCGTCAATCGCGGCCGCCGCGTCATCGAACTCGATCTGAAAAATCCGGCGGACATCGCCAAGGCGCTCGATCTGATCGGCGCAGCGGACGTGCTGATCGAAGGTTTTCGCCCGCAGGTCATGGAACGTCTCGGTCTCGGGCCGGACGTCGTGCTCAAGCGCAATCCGAAGCTGGTCTATGGCCGCATGACTGGTTGGGGTCAGGAGGGACCGCTGGCGCAGGCGGCGGGTCATGACATCAATTACATTGCCATCACCGGTGCGCTGGATTCCTTCCGTGCAGCCAATGGCGAAACCGTATCTCCTCTGAATCTCGTCGGCGACTACGGCGGCGGCGCCTTGTATCTCGTTGTCGGCGTGCTGGCGGCGGTGATCGAGGCGCGCACATCAGGTAAGGGTCAGGTGGTCGATGCCGCGATGTGCGACGGCGTCTCCAGCATGCTGACCATGTTCCACAGCATGAAGGCGATCGGGCGCTGGACCGATCAGCCGCGCACCAACCTGCTCGATGGCGGCGCTCCGTTCTATCGCACTTATCAGTGCAAGGACGGCGGCTTCATGGCCATCGGTGCGCTGGAGCCGCAGTTCTATGCGGAGCTGCGCAAGCTCGCGGGGCTGAGTGAGGATTGTTATGACCGGCAGATGGACAAGGCCGGTTGGCCCAATCTGCATGAGAAGATGACCGCGCTGTTCAAGACGAAAACGCGGGATGAATGGTCGGCGCTTCTGGAAGGCTCGGATGCCTGTGCCGCCGCCGTGCGCGGGTTGTTCGATGCGCCGAACCATCCGCATCTCGCCGCACGTAAAACCTTCGTCAATGTCGATGGCCATGTGCAGCCGGCGCCCGCGCCGCGCTTCTCCCGCACGCCGTCCAATATTCAGGGCTCTCCGGCGGTGCCGCCGGTCGATGCTGCTGACATTCTTTCGCAATGGTCGAAGCCGGCCGCCGCGAAAGCCTCCTGACGTTATCACGACTTAATCAGCATTCACTTCAAAGCAGGAAAACAACTTATGCAGCTCAAGGATGTTTCAGTTCTCGTCACCGGCGGCGGTTCGGGTCTCGGAGCCGCGACGGCGCGCGCGATGGCGGCCAAGGGCGCAAAGGTCGCGGTGATCGACATGAACAAGGACGGCGCGGAGGCCGTCGCCAAGGAGATCAATGGTCTCGCTCTGGTCGGCGACATCTCGGAAGAAGCGCCGGTGAAGGATGGGATCGCCAAGGCCGAGGCCGCGCATGGTCCGATCCGTGTCTTGGTGAACTGCGCCGGCATCGGCGCTGCGGTGAAGACTGTCGGCAAGAATGGCGCTTATCCGCTCGATCAGTTCAACCGGATCATCAAGGTCAACCTGATCGGCACCTTCAACTGCATTCGCCTCGTCGCCGAGCGTATGCAGAGTGCGCCGGTCATCGGCGAAGAGCGCGGTGTCATCATCAACACCGCCAGTGTCGCGGCTTATGACGGCCAGATCGGACAGGCGGCTTACTCGGCATCGAAGGGCGGTGTGGTTGGCCTGACGCTGCCGGTGGCACGCGATCTCGCCTCGCTCAATATCCGCGTCATGACCATTGCGCCGGGCCTGTTCCTGACGCCGCTGCTGATGGGCCTGCCGCAGGAAGCGCAGGACAGCCTCGGCAAGCAGGTGCCGCATCCGGCGCGCCTCGGCGATCCGAAGGAATATGCGAATCTCGCCGTGCACATCGTCGAGAACCCGATGCTCAACGGCGAAGTGATCCGTCTCGACGGCGCGATCCGCATGGCGCCGCGGTAACGCGATGACCGCAACGCCCCTGATTGTCGAGCATGTCGACGGCGTGGACTGGGTGACTCTCAATCGCCCGGACAGCCTGAATGCGCTCGACGATCAGATGATCGACGCGTTGAATCAGTACTTCGGCGATCTGGCGCGCAATTCGCGCACCCGGATCGTCGTGCTGAAAGGAGCGGGCCGGGCGTTCTGCGCCGGGCTCGATCTGAAAGAAGCGATGAGCCGGCGACCGCCCAACGCACCGCCACCGAGCGTGGCCGATGCGCTGGATCACCAGCGTTCCATCGCCGACATCGTGATGCTGATGCGGCGCTGTCCGCAGCCGATCATCGCACTTGTGCATGGCGCGGCGTCCGGCGGCGGTTTCGCGCTGGCGCTCGCCGCCGATATCCGTATCGCGGCGAAGTCGGCGCGGATGAACTGCGCCTTCATTCGCCTTGGCCTTGGCGGTTGCGACATTGGTACGAGCTATTTCCTGCCGCGTCTCGTCGGCGTTTCGGTCGCTTCCGAATTGATTCTGACCGGACGCTTTATTCACGCCGAGCGTGCGCATGCTGTCGGTCTTGTGTCGGAGATTGTTGACGACGATCAACTCGATGCTGCGGCTGCGCCCTATGTCGACTCCATGCTGGCGGCGTCGCCGCTCGGCCTGCGGCTCTCCAAGGAGTGCCTCAACATGAGCGTGGATGCATCGTCCATCGAAGCGGTGATCGCGATGGAGGACCGCAATCAGGTTCTCACCTCGCGGTCCGAGGATTTCAAGGAAGGCGTCCGCGCCTTTCTGGAGAAGAGGAAGCCGATCTATCGCAACGCCTAGGGTTGCGTGCCAATAAACAGAAGGTCTCACAAGAGGCCGCTAAGGGAGAGAGCGAAGTGAACGTGCATACGTCAGCGGTTGCGAAGCCCGCATTCCGGAAGATCGACTGGCTGCCGCGCGACATCGCGGTGGAGCGCCGCGCTGATGGCGTGATCGTCCTGAAGTCCCGGTTTCCGCTCGATCCCTATGAACCGCATATTCCGGCCTCGGTGGCGAAATGGGCTGCGGCGCGTCCCGATCACATTTGGCTGGCGCAGCGCCGCGGCCCCGAGCGGCAGTGGCGCAAGGTGTCCTATGGCGAGGCCAAGCAGACGATCGATGCACTGACGCAAGCGTTGCTCGACATGAAGCTGCCTGCCGGGCGCCCGGTCGCGATCCTCAGCGGCAATTCCATCGAGCACGCGTTGATGACGCAGGCGGCAATGCAGGCGCGGATTCCGGCGGCGCCTGTCTCTCCCGCTTACTCGCTGATGAGTCAGGATCACGCCAAACTGAAATACCTGTTCGGTCTTGTGAAACCCGCCGTGGTGATGGTGCAGGATGGCGCGATGTTCGAGAAGGCGCTGGCCGCGCTCGATCTCGGCGGCATCACGGTGATCCATGTCGATCGTGCGCCCGCGAACATCAAGAGCGTCGCATACGCGGACCTCGCGGCGACGCCGATGACACCCGCCGTGACGGATTCGATAGAGAAGATCACGCCCGACACCGTCGGCAAGCTGCTGTTCACGTCCGGCTCGACCGGAATGCCCAAGGCCGTCATCAACACGCAGAAGATGATGTGCGCCAATGCCAGGATGATGATGCAGGTGCGGCCGCGCCCGGATGACGCCCCCGACGGAGTCTATCTCGACTGGATGCCATGGAATCACACCATGGGCGGCAACGCGCTGTTCAATGTGGCGCTGACCGAAGGCGGCACGCTTTACATCGATGACGGACGTCCGATGCCCGGCATGATCGACGAGACGCTGCGCAACCTGCGTGAGATTTCGCCGACCTATTATGCCAACGTCCCTGCAGGTTATGCCGCGCTCGCCGCGGCGATGGAGAAGGACGACGCTTTGTGCCGCTCGTTCTTCAAAAATCTCGGATTGCTTGCCTATGGCGGCGCGCGTTTGCCCGACGATCTTTACGATCGCTTTCAGGCGCTGGCGGTGCGGACCACCGGCGAGCGTTTTGTATTCTACACCGGTTGGGGTTCGACCGAGACCGCGCCGACATCGACCGGCACCTATTGGGACACCGAGCGCGTCGGCCTGATCGGTCTGCCGTTCCCCGGTGTCGAACTGAAAATGGTGCCCGCAGGCGCGCAGTACGAACTGCGCCTGCGCGGCGTCAACGTTACGCCGGGGTATTACGGCCAGCCTGAACTGACGCAAAAGGCTTTCGACGAGGAAGGCTTCTACTGCATCGGCGATGCGGGCGTGTTCGTGAATCCGGACGATCCCGCGCAGGGTCTGATTTTCTCGGGCCGCGTGGTCGAGGACTTCAAGCTCACGACAGGCACGTTCGTTCTGGTCGGTTCGCTCCGGACCGATGCGATTGCGGCGGCATCGCCGGTCATTCAGGACGCGCTGGTGGCGGGACAGGATCGCCCGTTCATCGGTTTGCTGGCCTGGCCAAATCTCGATGCCTGTCGCCGCCTGATCGGCGACATGGATGCATCGCTGGAGGCGGTGGTGAACCATCCCAAGGTGCGTGCGCATTTCCGTGATGGATTGCTGGCGCACAACAAGGCGGTCAACGGCGTGAGCAGCATGACCATTGCGCGGGCGATGCTGATGGTCGAGCCGCCATCCATCGACGGCAACGAACTCACCGACAAGGGATACATCAACCAGCGCGCCGGGCTTGAGCGCCGCGCCGCGCTGGTCGAGCAGCTTTATGCAGATCAGCCGGGGCCGGACGTCATCGTTCTCGGATAATTTTCACGTTCACAACACGAGTCAAACCAGATGAACTTTGAATTCTCGGAAGACCAGAAGCAATTGCGCGATCAGGCGCGGCGCTATCTCGCCGAACACTCGCCGCCGAAGGCGGTGCGTGCAGTTCTCGAAGGCAAGGCGCCTTATGACAAGGCACTGTGGAAGGGCCTTGCCGAGATGGGCTTTCTTGGCGTCGCGATTCCGGAAGAATTCGGTGGCGCGGGCGCAGGCTATCTTGAGCTTTGCGTCATTGCTGAGGAAATCGGCCGTTCGCTGGCGCCGGTGCCGTTCTCGTCCACGATCTATCTTGCCGCTGAAGCGCTGATGCTGGCGGGCAGCGATGCGCAGAAGGCCAAGTGGCTGCCGAAGATCGCGTCGGGCGAAGCCATCGGCACGCTGGCGCTGTTCGAAGGTGTTGGTAATCCATCCCACAAGGCGATCAAGGTGTCCGCGTCGCAGGGCGCGGTGTCTGGCACCAAGGTGCCGGTGGCAGACGGTGCGATTGCGGATTTTGCCATTGTCGCGGCGCGCACCGGATCGACCGGGCGTGAAGCCGATATCGGCCTGTTCATTGTCGATCTCAATGGTGACGGCGTATCGCGCAAGGCGCTGTCCAATCTGGATCAGGCGCATGGCCAGGCGGAGATCACCTTTGATCGCGCCAAGGCCGAACCGCTCGGCGCAACAGGCGAAGGCTGGAGCATTCTGACCCGCGTGCTCGACCGCGCGGCGGTGCTGATGGCGTTCGAGCAGGTCGGCGGTGCCGACCGCGCGCTGGAAATGGGCCGTGACTACGCGCTTGATCGTATCGCCTTCGGCCGCCCGATCGGATCGTTCCAGGCGGTGAAGCACATTCTTGCGGACATGTATGTGTCGGCAACGCTGGCGCGCTCCAATTGCTACTACGGCGCATGGGCCCTCTCGACCAATGCGGCTGAATTGCCGCAAGCGGCGGCAACCGCACGCATCAGCGCGACGCAGGCGTTCCAGCACTGCGCCAAGAACAACATTCAGGTGCATGGCGGCATGGGCTTCACCTGGGAGTTCGACTGCCATCTCTATTACCGGCGCGCCAACGTGCTCGCTCTGCTGCTCGGAAGCGCGACCTACTGGGAGAACCAGTTGATCGACCGCCTGCGCTTCAAGAACGCTGTTTAATTCTGACGTGTTTTCTTCACGCGAACCGGTGCCCACTTCGCTTGAAAACACTCTTTAGGAAGGATCATTCTCATGAATTTCGATGACACTCCGCAGGAAGCCGCGTTCCGCGCCGAAGCCCGCGCCTGGATTCAGGCCAATGCGCCGAAGGAACTGGAAGCCGAACTGTCGCAGCCGACCGTCGGCCGCATCAAGCTGAAGAACCATGACATCCTGGCCGAATCCAAGAAGTGGCAGAAGAAGAAGCAGGAAGCCGGCTGGGCCTGCCTGCACTGGCCCAAGGAATTCGGCGGCCGCGGCGCGTCGCCGATTGAGCGCGTGATCTGGCAGCAGGAAGAAGGTTTCTACGGCAAGCTCGAAGGCGTGTTCATGATCGGACAGGGCATGTGCGGTCCGACGCTGATGGCCTTCGGCAGCGACGCCGACAAGCAGAAATATCTACCGCCGATGGCGTCCGGCGAGCATGTCTGGTGCCAGCTGTTCTCCGAGCCGTCTGCCGGCTCCGACGTTGCGGGCCTGCGCACACGCGCGGAAAAGAAGGGCGATGACTGGATCATCAACGGCCAGAAGGTCTGGACCACCGGTGCGCACTTCTCCGACTACGGCATTGTCATCACACGTACCGATCCGACCCAGCCCAAGCACAAGGGCCTGACCATGTTCTGGCTGGACATGAAAACGCCGGGCGTCACCGTGAAGCCGATCAAGCAGGCCAACGGCCAGTCGGAATTCAACGAAGTGTATTTCGTTGATGTGAAAATCCCGGACTCGCAGCGGCTCGGCAAGGTCGGCGACGGCTGGAACGTCTCGCTCACCACGCTGATGAACGAGCGCATGTCGATCGGCGCACGCCAGTCCACCGGTTTCCCCGAACTGTTCGCCTTCTGCAATGATCTGATGCTTGAGGATGGTCCGGCCATCGACGACAAGAACGTGCGCTCGAAGCTCGCCAACTGGGCGGTGAAGGCCAGCGGCCTGAAATACACCAGCTATCGTTCGATCTCCGCGCTCTCGCGCGGCGAGCGTCCGGGTCCGGAAAATTCCATCGGCAAGCTTGTCTCGGGCACCATGCTGCAGGACATCGCAACCTTTGCGATGGATCTTCAGGGTGCATCCGGCGTGCTCACCGATGCGGACAGCCCCTCCGTCGCCGGCCAGTTTCAGTCGATCCTGCTGCGCTCGCCATCGGATCGCATAGCAGGTGGTACAGACGAAATCCTGCGCAACATCATTGCAGAGCGCGTGCTAGGCTTGCCGGGTGACATCCGCGTTGACAAGGACGTGCCTTTCAACGCGATCCCGACCAAAGGACGCTGACATCCATGCCGGCACAATCCGACAGCCACGACATCGAGGTCGTGGAAAAGCTTCTGGCCGCGCGGTATTCATGCCGCGCGTTCAAACCTGAACCCGTTCCACGCGACGTCATCGAACGTGTGCTGTCGGCAGCGCAGAAAACCGCGTCGTGGTGCAACAGCCAGCCATGGCAGGTGGCGATCTTCTCCGGCAATGCGGTGAAGGCCTTCGGCGAGGCGATGTACAAGGCGGCGAGCGAGCGTGCACCGTCTGTCACCGATTTCGACTTCCCGCGCGAATACAAGGGCGTCTATCTGGATCGCCGCCGCGAAAGCGGCTTCCAGCTTTATAACGCACTCGGCATCGTGCGCGGCGACAAGGCCGCCTATAACAAGCAGATGCTGGAGAACTTCCGCTTCTTCGGCGCGCCGCACGTGGCGATCATCACCAGCGATGAGGCGCTCGGCACCTACGGCGCCATCGATTGCGGCGGCTATGTCAGCAACTTCATGCTGGCCGCACAGGCCGTCGGCCTTGCGACCATCCCGCAGGCGGCGCTGGCTGGTCATGCCGATGTGGTGCGCAAGCATCTTGGCGTTGGTGACGACCGCCGCGTGGTGTGCGGCATTTCGTTCGGTTATCCCGATGCGGCGCATCTCGCCAACAGCTATCGCACCACCCGTGCGAGCATTCCGGAAGCTGTGGCGTTTATTGAGTAATCCGTCAGTCCGGCCGTGACGAACTCAGCTACCTCTCAGGAGATACGCCATGACGGAACAGCCGCTGTCGAAGAAGTTCGTCGATGTCCTCGGTCATCGTATGGCGTATCACGAACGTGGCGCAGGCGCGCCGATCCTGTTCCTGCATGGCAATCCGACCTCGTCCTACCTCTGGCGCGATGTAATTCCCGAACTTGAAGGGCAGGGTCGCCTGATCGCGCCGGATCTGATCGGCATGGGCGATTCCGCCAAGCTGCCCTACGTGAAGCCGGACACCTATCGTTTCACCACCCATCGCGATCATCTCTGGGCCTTCATCGATGCGGTGATCGGACCGAAAGAAAAAGTCCTGCTGGTGATTCACGACTGGGGGTCGGCGCTCGGTTTCGACTGGGCCAACCAGCATCGCGACCGTGTGCGCGGCATTGTCTACATGGAGGGCATTGTGCGGCCCGTCGAAGGCTGGGAGGAGTGGAGCGAGGCGGCGACGCCGGTGTTTCAGGGCTTCCGCTCGGACAAGGGCGAGCAGATGATCATCGAGCGTAATCTCTTCATCGAGCGGGTGCTGCCCGGCTCTGTGCTGCGCAAGCTGAGCGATGCGGAGATGACCGAATACCGCAAGCCGTTTCTCAAGCCCGAGGATCGCTGGCCGACCCTGACCTGGCCTCGCCAGATTCCCATCGCCGGTGAACCCGCTGATGTCGTCGCCATTGTCGATGCATACGCCAAATGGATGGCGCAGAACGATGTGCCGAAGCTGTTCGTCAATGCCGAACCCGGCGCGATCCTGATCGGCAAGGTGCGCGAGTTCTGCCGCGGCTGGAACAACCAGACCGAGGTGACCGTTCCTGGCAGTCATTTCATTCAGGAGGATTCCGGCCCGGTCATCGGCCGCGCGATTGCGGGCTGGATCAAGGACAAGAAGGTCTAAGCCTTCGCCGTCACATGCTCCTTATATTGAGGCAGGTCGTCGGTGATGGTGAACCACGGCGCCTTGGAGCCAACGAAGATATGCGCGCTCGGGCGGATCGATGGCGTGTCCATGAGCGTTCCCATGGCGACGTGGACGTACTCACCCGCGCGCACCACGGAATAAAGAAACGAACCGCAGGTCTTGCAGTGCGCATCATGGCCGGCGGCGTCGCCGACGATCAGAAGATTCTCGCCACCCTTTGTCACGACAAGCTTGCTGCGCTCGATCCCCGCAATCGGCTTGAAGGCTGAGCCTGTCGCCCGCCGGCAGTTCGAGCAATGGCAGTTCATGGCATAGCGGAACTGGTCCGCCACCGCGTAATGCACTGTGCCGCAAAAGCACATTCCGGAAAGCTGCCGTGGGCTGCCGGCAAGCTGCCGTGGGCTGGAGGTGTCCGTCACCCGTCTCTCCCTGTCCGAACCGAATCATCGCTGATTCGTGCCGTGTGTGGCGCACCGGTTCCATCTCTAACATTAGATGAATGCAAAACCGAAACAGGGGGCGTGGTTAACCCTGCGTTAGGATTTTGCGCTGCATCTTCCGCATATTGAGTGGCGCATGATTTTTCCGCCAACACGCCCATACTGGCGGATCATGTGCTGGGGAGATTTTCGATGTTGTCCAGCCGCGAAGCCTTTGAGAACGATGCCTGCCCGGTGGGTGAGGATATGCTCGGAAGCCTGTACCGCGCGAGCGAACATGGCCTTCCTCAGCTTGTGGAATCCGTCTCTGCCGATGTCAGAGCCATGCTGGCGCTGTTCTGTTACAAGCGCGCGCATTTGCACAGCATGAGTCTCGCCATCGCCGCCACCTGCACGGAGCGGGATCTGGTGGAGCAGGGCGGGATCGTCGGCTCGACATTGTTTGCGATGTCGCGTGAAGCGCCGTCGTCACAGTCGATCTCTGCAGCCGCTGGCCGCCGCAGCATCACGCTCTCGACCAAGCCGCTCAGCACCTTCGCCCCGATGGTCGATGACATCGACGACGAAGACATCGCCGCGGTTCCTGCCTGAGGATCACGGTTCTTTCTTCACGCTGCGAGGCAGAGTGCCTCGCTCCGGCTGATATCGATCGTCGGATCGTCAGCTTTGGTGCGGCCCGCGCATCATCTTCAGCGCGCTTTCCACATGCCGCCACTCCTTGGCCTGCTCGGCCTTGCCGTGCTCCTCGCATTCGATGGCGCGTTCGGCGGCCTTGGCGATGGCCTGAGGGCCATGCATTTCCAGCATCTGCCGTGCATAGGTGTGAATTTCAGTTTCGCGCAGCATGGCCGCTTGCTCCTTGCTCAGGATTGTTTGGCGAGATGACGCTTGAGCCGAGGGATCGTTCCTGGATTTCGTTCCGCGCTAAATCTTCTCAGCGATGGAACCGGGTGGCAGTTCCCCAAGGTTGAACCTGCGCCGCGCCATCAGGCATTCCGGATCGCCGGGCATGCAGGTGCGGCACACTTCCGGTCGCACATTGTAAACGCCGCATGCAGTGAAAGTTCCGATCTTGCCGGTCAGCGCTGTGCAGCGGTCACCGTCGCAGCGCATGCCGGAGAGGCGGTCATTGACGAATTTCGCAGGGATCAGATCGAGCGTTTCGTCGTCTTCTATGGTGAAGCGCGGCCAGTTGCTCGAATAGGAACAGCAGGCGCCGCAGCTCTGGCAGGGACTATCGCTTGCCGTCATGGCATCCGATCTCCTGCATGTGTCTGTCCTGCATGTATTTCATCCATTTCACCCGCAGGGCCGCGCGGCGCTCGGGATACTTCTCATCCAAGAACACGGCTTGCGCGATCCGGTCGATGCGGAAGCTGCGAAAGTCTTTTCGCAGTTCGCACCAGCTTGCCAGATGCAGCACGGTTTCAAGATAGCCGATGGCGATGGGCCAGACGGTGCGTTCGGTGTCGCGGCTCTGTTCGTCGCGATAGTGCAGCAGGACTTTCTTGCTGGCGTAGATTTGCGCACGCAATTGCGTCATGTCGATGGTGCCGGGCGCGGCGTCCCATTTCGGCGGGGTCCGGCTGGCGGGCTCAAGCGCCAGCGGCTGCAGCCGCTCAGGGATCGTGTCGACGATCTTGGCGATCAGGTCTTGCGCCGCTTTCGCCAGCACCGGATCCGCCCGCCCGGCCACCCATTGCGCGCCGAGCACCGCCGCCTCAATCTCGTCGGGCGTCAGCATCAGCGGCGGCATGTCGAAGCCCTTTTCCAGCACATAGCCGGTGCCGGCCTCGCCCCGGATCGGGACGCGCTGACCGATCAAGGTGGCGATGTCGCGGTAAATCGTGCGCTTGGAGGTTTCCAGTTCAAGGGCAATCGCTTCGGCGGTCAGCGGTTTTCGGGTGCGCCGGAGCACCTGGATGATCTGGAACAGCCGGTCGGCGCGCCGCATTCTTGGGTCTCTTGGGATTGCTGCTGACAGTATGGTGGCAGCAGGGGGTAGCTAGAAAGCGGCATCTTTTCAACGCGCAAAAGGATGCCCCGATGATCACCCTGTATGGATTTGGCCCCGGTTTCGGCCTTCCGGAAATCAGCCCCTATGTCACCAAGACCGAGGTCCAGCTCCGAATGATGGGGCTGGATTACGTCAAGCAGCAGGCGATGCCGGACAACTCACCCAAGGGACAGCTTCCCTTTATCGACGATGGCGAGGTGGTGGCGGATTCCACCTTCATCCGCCGCCATCTCGAGCGGAAGCATGGCTTCGATCTCGATGCGGCGCTGGATGAGCGCCAGCGGGCCGAAGCCTGGGCCATTGAGCGCATGATCGAAAACCACTTCAACTGGGCCTTCACCTATACCCGCTGGATGATGCCGGAGAATTTCGCCAAAGGCCCCGCACATTTCTTCGACGGCGCGCCTGAGACCATCCGCGATGCGCTGCGCGAGGATGTGCTGCGCCGGGTCGGCGAAAACATGCGCCTCGCAGGCCTTGCGCGCCATACGCCGCAGGAGATCACCGAGCTTGGCACACGTTCACTCTCTGCGCTGTCGATGCTGCTCGGCTGGAAGCCGTATCTCATGGGCGACAAGCCATGCGGCACCGATGCGATGGCGTTCGCCTCGCTCGCCGGACTGATGACGCCGTTCTTCGATTCTCCGCTGCGCGAGCGCGCGCTGGAGTTCGCCAATCTCGTGGCTTATGTCGACCGGATGATGACGCAATACTATCCGGAGCATGCGTGGCAGCAGATGCAGGTTGCAGCGTAGAAACTGCTCTCGGGTGCCGGTTCTAACCTCTCCCCGTTTTTACGGGGAGAGGTCGGATCGCTTTTGCGATCCGGGTGAGGGGCTGATGCCGCTTCGTATCTCGAACACTCGCCCCTCACCCCAACCGTCTCCCCAGCGAAAGGGCGTTTACGCCCGTCTTTGACGGGCTATACGGGGAGAGGGAGCGCATCGTGCTCCTTCGCTTCGCTCGCAAGACGAATTTTAGTTCGCCGACTTCTCCCTCAACAGCGCGACTTCCGCTTCAAGCTCTGCAATTCGCGCGTCGCGCGCAGCGATGGCAGCGGCGACGTCCGCGGCATCGAATTTCAGCGGAATGTGCTGCGGGCAGTTGCTGTCCCAGGCCTTGATCTTGAACAGGATCGTCTGCTCGGGCCTCGCCTTGTAATCCTTCGGCATCAAGGCTGTCGTCAGCGCCGGATCGTCTTCGACCACGCGCGCCTCGCCCCAGATCTTGATGCGGCGGCGGTTCACGTAGTCGATCAGGAAAATATAGGCCTTGGGATTCTCGCTGAGATTGCCCTGCGTGATGTATTGCCGGTTGCCCTTGTAGTCCGCGAACGCCAGCGTGTTCTTGTCGAGCACCTTGATGAAGCCCGCCGGTCCGCCACGATGCTGGATGTAAGGCTGACCATCCGCGGTCGCCGTCGCCAGAAAGAAACTGGTCTGCTCGCCGATAAACGCCGCGAGCGCCGGGTCGATTTCCGTGCGCCAGCCGCCGCCTTCTTCCATGTGGGCATAGCCATCGCGAGATCCCTTGCGGGTCTGGATCGCCTTGACGGCGGGCGTAAAGCCGACGTCGCTGGAATAAGTCGTGGTTGTTGTCATGGCTGACCTCCGCAGATGGCCGCGAGAATACCCTTGATTTAGGCATCGCGACCGGCGAAATAATCGTCAATATTTGCAGTTGATCATTGCATCAGGTGAAATAATTTCATGGACCGGATCGATGCCATGCGCGCGTTTGTCTCCGTGGCGGACCTGCAGGGGTTCGCCCCTGCCGCGCGCAAGCTCGGCCTCTCGGCCTCGGCGGTCACGCGGCTGATTGCCAGTCTCGAAAATCATCTCGGCGCACGGCTGCTCCAGCGCACCACGCGCTCTGTGACGCTGACGGACGTCGGCGCGCGCTATCTGGAGCGGGCGCGGCGGATCCTCGGAGATCTTGAGGACGCGGAAGACTCGGTTCAGGCCGAGCGCAGCCGTCCGTCAGGCCGGCTCATCGTGTCCGCGCCGCAGATGTTCGGGCGTCTCCATGTCGGCCCGGTGATGTCTGCCTATCTGAAACAATATCCTGACGTCAGCGCCGAACTGCGGCTGTCGGACCGGACGGTCAACCTCGTCGATGAAGGCATCGACATCGCCGTCCGCATCGGCCACCTGGCGGATTCCAGCGTGATCGCGCGGGCGGTCGGCGACATGCGGCGGATCGTGGCCGCGTCGCCGAGATATCTGAAAGCGCACGGCACCCCGCAGAAGCCGTCCGACCTCGCGCAGCATGAGGTCATTCAGTTCGCCGGCAGCAGTTCGTCATTGTCCGAATGGCGCTTTACCGACAATGGCCGCGAGATGCGTGTGCCGGTGACATCGCGCTTTGCCACCAACAGCACCGATGCCGCCGTGCTGCATGCCGAGCAGGGCGGCGGCCTCATCAATGTGCTGGCCTATCAGGTCGCGGACCAGATTAAAGCCGGGCGGCTCAGGATCGTGCTGGCAAAATACGAATTGCCGCCGATACCGATTCATCTTGTGTATCCGACCTCGCGGCTATTATCCGCGAAGGTGCGCGCCTTCATCGATCTCGTGGTGGCGCAGACCGACTGGCGCTTTGGCACCAAGTAACCGCGTTAATCTTTCTTCTTTGGAATCTTGAACGTGGCATTGGCGCGTGCGCAGGGTTCTCCATCGGCAGTCACAAAGCATTGCGCGAAACAGATCGAGCCGCCGACCTTGGTGAAGGTGGTTTCGAATGCGAGCCACTGGCCGATCTTCGCGGAGCCGAGATAATCCACCGAGAGGTTGATGGTGACGATGCCGGAAAGGCGGCCCTTCACGCTGCAACTCAGTCCCATCGCGTTGTCGGCCAGCGCGGCGATCAGCCCGCCATGGATCAGCCCGCGTGAGTTAGTGTGGGCTTCCGCAAGCCGCAGCCCGAGAATGTAGGCCTCGGGCGTTGCCTTGAAATAGATCGGCTCCCATGGCTCGGTGAGCGGACTGCGGCGCGGGTGGCGTGCGAAGCCTTCGGGAATGCTTGCGTCAACGGTTTCGGATGTTGTCATCTTGGTTCTTTCGAATGATGTGCTGTAGCTAAGTTGCCCGCATCATAAAGCGGGCCTCGCGCGCGATCATTCGAAATCAAGTTTGAAACGATGTGACGCTGGACGTTTGAAACAGCGTGAGCGCCACGTTGCCGTCATCTCTCCCCGCAAGAGCGGGGCGATGGAGCCTGTCTCGCACTAATACGGCAACCCGACATAGTTCTCAGACAGCGACGTTTTCGCCGCATCGGATTCGATCAGATAGGCCAGCTCTGCGCGCTGGATGCGTGAACTAAATTCATCTGTGCCGGGGAATCGGTGCAGCATCGATGTCATCCACCACGAGAAGCGTTCGGCCTTCCAGACCCGCGCCAGCGCGCGGCGGGAATAGTCGTCGATGCCCGCGGCGGATTTCTCCGCATAGAATTCGCGCAGCGCAGTCGAGAGATAATGTACATCGCTGGCGGCGAGGTTGAGGCCCTTCGCGCCGGTCGGCGGGACGATGTGCGCGGCATCACCGGCAAGAAACAAGCGACCGAACCGCATCGGTTCGGCGACGAAGCTGCGCAGCGGCGCGATGCTTTTCTCAATCGACGGTCCGGTGACAAGCGTTGCGGCGGCTTCCGGATCGAGCCGCCGTTTCAACTCGTCCCAGAATTTGTCGTCGGGCCAGTTCTCGACCTGCTCGTCGAGCGGGCACTGCAGATAGTAGCGGCTGCGATGGGTCGAGCGCATGGAGCACAGGGCGAAGCCGCGCTCGTGGTTGTTGTAAATCAGTTCGTCCGACACCGGCGGCGTTTCGGACAGCAGGCCGAGCCAGCCGAACGGATAGACCCGCTCAAAGACCTTGAGCGCGTCGGGCTTCACGCTCTGGCGGCTGACGCCATGAAAGCCGTCGCAGCCGGCGATGAAGTCACAGGCGACCTCATGGGTCGTGCCATCCTTCTCATAACGGATGCGCGGCTGATCGCTTGCGAAGTCATGCAGGCTGACATTGTCGGTGTCATAGACGGTGGTTAATCCCGCCGCGAGACGCGCGTCCATCAGGTCGCGCGTCACTTCGGTCTGCCCGTAGACGGTTACCGCTTTTCCGGTCGCCCTGGTCATGTCGATGCGGTGACGTGCGCCGCCAAAGGCGAGTTCGATGCCATGATGAACAAGGCCGTCCTGATGCAGTCGCGCCGAAACGCCGACTTCATCCAGCAGGCCCACGGTGCCCTGTTCGAGCACACCCGCGCGGATGCGGCCGAGGATGTAGTCGCGGTCCTTGCGCTCGAAAATGACGTTGTCGATGCCGTAGCGGTGCAGCAATTGCCCGAGCAGCAAGCCAGCCGGACCTCCGCCGATAATGGCAACCTGTGTTCGCAACCTGTGTCACTCCGTAAGCCTGCGAATAGGGTTTTGCCCGCCGCGAGAAATTGATTATACCAGATAACAATACAGAAAACGGCTGTCGACCATTGGCCGAAAGTCGACCGCACAAGCGGTTCGATCAAAGGCCCAGCCAGCGCCCGCGCACCTTAACCGTCATACCAATGGCAAAGGCGGCAGGCATTGCAAACGGTCGATAACTTCTATCTGAATCGCGGCCAATCCGGACGTGATGGTGCACTGCGAAGTGCGCCGCGTCTGCCGACACCGAACGAAACTTGAAAAGAGTATTTGAGGGAGGATTTGATGAAGAAGCTAACCTGGACTGCCGTTATGCTGGCGGCTTCCGTGACGCTGCCGGTGACTCTCGCGTCCGCGCAGGACATCACCATCGGCGTCAGCATCAGCACCACCGGCCCCGCGGCCGCGCTCGGCATCCCTGAGAAGAATGCGCTCGAATTCGTGCCGACCGAAATCGGCGGCGCGAAGATCAAGACCATTCTGCTCGACGACGCGGGCGATCCGACGGCAGCCACCACCAATGCGCGCCGGTTTGTGACCGAGTCCAATGCCGACATCATCATCGGCTCGTCGACCACACCGCCGTCCATCGCGATCTCGACGGTTGCCAACGAAGTCGGTGTGCCGCAGTTCAGCCTCGCGCCACTGCCGATCACGCCGGCCCGCGAGAAGTGGACCGCCGTGATGCCACAGCCGGTGCCGATCATGGGCAAAGTGCTCTACGAGCACATGAAGAAGAACAACATCAAGACCGTCGGCTATATCGGCTTCTCCGATTCCTACGGCGACCTCTGGCTGAACGATCTGAAGACCCAGACCGGTGCCATGGGCGGCATCACGGTTGTCGCGGAAGAGCGCTATGCGCGCCCGGATACGTCAGTTGCCGGTCAGGTGCTGAAACTGGTCGCAGCTAATCCGGATGCGATCCTGATCGGCGCATCCGGCACCGGCGCGGCGCTGCCGCAGTCGGCACTGCGTGAGCGTGGCTACAAGGGCCTGATCTACCAGACCCACGGCGCGGCAGCGATGGACTTCATCCGCATCGCCGGTCCGTCGGCGGAAGGCGTCATCATGGCGGCTGGTCCGGTGATGGCTCCGGAAGGCCAGGCCGACAGCGCGCTGACCAAGAAACCCGGTCTTGCGCTGAACGAAGCCTATGAGAAGAAGTACGGCGCGAACACCCGCAGTCAGTTCGCAGGCCACATGTATGACGCGTTCGAAGTCCTCAAGCGCGTCGTGCCGGTGGCTTTGAAGACGGCGAAGCCCGG
>Ga0209023_10001613_pt1 | contig 29877 bp, 30 predicted proteins | sample LakOneMetagenome_FD_187468 | JGI IMG/M metagenome (GOLD analysis project Ga0209023, IMG submission 187468) | Freshwater and sediment microbial communities from Lake Erie, Canada (SPAdes) (version 2) | ecosystem: Environmental > Aquatic > Freshwater > Lentic | place: Lake Erie, Canada...
CATGCCGCCGGTCGATGCCGCCGCCGCCCGCCGGGCGCGGATCGCCGCGCGCAACCTGCGCAGGCTTGGCCGCTGACCCGGCTTCCGGCGCCCTTCAGCACTGGACCTTGCCGCCCGCCTTTGTGTAGAAGGGGCCAGCGGTGGCCCCATGGAGAATGCGCATGAAATTCCTGCTTCGTCTTCTGACCTGGTGGAATGGCCAGACGCTCGGCACCCAGCTGTTCACCTGGTGGCGCGGGCAGAAGGTGGGCGAGGACGCGCAGGGCAATGCCTTTTATCAGACCGCCGGCGGCAAGCGCCGCTGGGTGATCTACAATGGCGAAGCCGAGGCAAGCCGGGTGTCGCCCGACTGGCACGGCTGGCTGCATTTCACCTGGAACGAACCTCCGACCAAGCTTGCGCTGAAGCACAAGCCCTGGGAAAAGCCGCATCAGGAAAACCTGACCGGCACGCCGCTTGCCTATGTGCCGGCCGGATCGCTCCGCCGTGCCGCCCCGGTCGAGCGGCAGGATTACGAGGCCTGGTCGCCAGAATAGCGGCGCCCCGGAAGGCAGGGATCATGGCAGAGAATATCAGCGAAGTTCTGACCGGAGCCGGGGTTCTGGCCGTCGCCATCGGTTTTGCCGCCTACGCCGGCTTTGGCGCGAGCCTGGTGCCGCAAACCGGCAGCTACATGCTCAAGGCCAGTTTTCGTTCGGCTCAAGGCGTCGGCATCGGCACCGACGTGCGGATGGCGGGGGTCAAGATCGGCAGCGTCACGGGGCTGAACCTCAACCCCAAGACGTTTTTCGCCGATGCGACCTTTTCGGTGCGCAACGGGGTCGATCTGCCCGACGACAGCACCGCCGTCATCGCCTCCGAAGGGCTTCTGGGCGGCAATTACCTTGAGCTACAGCCCGGTGGAAGCCTGACCAACCTGGCACCCGGAACCGAGGTGCAGGATACCCAAAGCGCAGTCGGGCTGGTCGAGCTGTTGATGAAATTCGTCGGCAAGGCTTCGGGCGGTGATACGCCGGCGGCGGCGGGCGGGGCCCCTGCGCCATGACTGGCCGGCGAACCTGCCCGATCGGCCCGCGCCCGAATGCTGCCCGCCCGAACTTTGCCGACCCGAACGCCAGGCGCCTGATCTTCGTGCACCTTCTCGCCACATCTCTGGCTCTTGCCCCGACCCTCGCCGCGTTCGCCCAGACCGATGGCCAGCAGCCCGATGCCGGCCAGTTCGATGGCAGCCAGACCGATGGCGGCCAGACCGATCCCTTCGCTCCGCTGCCGTTGGTTCTCGATCCGGTGGCGCCGCCCGCAGGGGCACTGCCGTCCGCCGACGGGTCGGCCACGATCCTGACGCCGCAGATCGCGCCCCACGCGGCCACCCCCCTGACCAATGCCCAAAGCTCGACCGCCCCCGCCGCCACCCCGGCACCGGGCGCCGTGCTGCGCGGACTCGACCGTGTTGCGGGCACAACCACAGATCTGACCGTCCGCGACGGGCAAAGCGTGACCTTCGGCACGCTTGCCATCGCGGTCACTGAATGCCGCTACCCGACAGACAACCCCGCGTCCGATGCCTATGCCCATCTGAAGATCACCGAGACCGCCAGGGATCAGACCAGAACCGACCCGGCGGCCAAGCCGCTCTTCGACGGCTGGATGATCGCGTCGAGCCCGGCGCTGTCGGCGCTCGACCACCCGCGCTACGATGTCTGGGTTCTGGCCTGTGCGAAATCCTGAGCCGACGGCAGCGCCACGCTGCCAAACCGGGCTTCGCCCGCCAGCGCGACCCCGAGCCGCGCCAGATAGTCCTCCCGCGAAATTTCTACGGCCCCGAGCGAGGCCAGATGCGGGGTCAGGAACTGCGTGTCGAACAGGGTAAAGCCGCAATCGCCGAGATGGCGGATCAGATAGGCCAGCGCCAGCTTCGACGCGTCCCTTTGCAGCGAAAACATGCTTTCGCCAAAGAACGCCCGCCCGAGCGCCACCCCGAAGACCCCGCCCGCCAACGCCCCGCCAGCGCGGACCTCGATCGAATGGGCCCGGCCCGCCCGATGAAGGCTGGCATAAAGCGCGTCCAGTTCGGCGTTGATCCAGGTCTCGTCCCGCGCAGCACAGCCGGCCACGACCCCGGCAAAATCGCGGTCGAGCGAAATCTCGTACCCGCCCGCCCGCACCCGCCGCCGGAGGCTGCGAGCCATATGAAATCCATCCAGGGGAATGATGCCGCGCAGGCGCGGCTCGACCCAATGCAGCACCGGGCTCGCGCGCCCCTCGGCCATCGGAAAGATCCCGCGCCGGTAACCGGCCAGCATCGCCTCCGGCGTCAGCCCCCGATCCCCTTTCATCTTGGCGAAAATACTCCGGAGGGGTGCGGGGAGGCAGCGCCTCCCCGCCCTGCTTGCCGGCGGCTTACCCGTAGGTGCGCGCCAGCCATTTTTCCAGCCAGTGAATCGAATAATCGCCCTTGCGGATATCGTCCTCGGCCAAAAGCGCGTGGAACAGCGGAACGGTGGTCTCGACCCCCTGACCATCGACGATCAGTTCCGACAGCGCCCGCTTCAGGCGCGCCAGCGCCTCGGGTCGGTCGCGGCCATGCACGATCAACTTGCCGATCAGGCTGTCGTAGTAGGGCGGGATCACATAGCCGTCGTACAAGGCCGAATCCATGCGCACGCCCAGCCCGCCGGGGGCGTGGAACTGGGTGATCTTGCCCGGCCGCGGCGCGAAGTCCGGCACCTTTTCGGCATTGATCCGCACTTCGATCGCATGGCCATGAACAAACATATCCTCCTGCCGGAACTCCATCGGCAGGCCGGCGGCCACACGGATCTGTTCGCGGACAAGATCGACATCGAAGACCGCCTCGGTCACCGGATGCTCGACCTGCAGGCGGGTGTTCATCTCGATGAAGTAGAACGCGTCATCCTCGTAGAGAAACTCGATCGTGCCGGCGCCGATATAGTTGATCGCGGCCACCGCATCGGCGCAGACCTTGCCGATCCTGGCGCGCGTTTCGGAAGTGATGACCGGCCCCGGCGCTTCCTCGAACACTTTCTGGTGGCGCCGCTGCAAGGAACAGTCGCGCTCGCCCAGGTGCACTGCGCGGCCCTTGCCATCGCCAAAGACCTGGATCTCGATATGGCGCGGCCGCTGGAGATATTTCTCCATATAGACCTCGTCATTGCCGAAGGCCGCCTTGGCCTCGGACCGGGCGGTGCGAAAGGCGATCTCGAGCTCGCTTTCGTCCTGTGCCACCTTCATGCCGCGCCCGCCGCCGCCGGCGGTGGCCTTGATGATGACCGGATAGCCGATGGTCTTGGCAACCTTCTTGGCCTCGGCCACGTCGGCCACCCCGCCGTCCGAGCCGGGCACGCAGGGCACGCCAAGATTCTTCATCGTGTCCTTGGCAGTGATCTTGTCGCCCATAATGCGGATATGTTCGGCGGTCGGGCCGATGAAGGTGATGTTGTGGTCCTCCAGCACCTGGACGAAGGCGGCGTTTTCCGACAGGAACCCGTAGCCCGGATGAATCGCCTGGGCGCCGGTGATCTCGCAGGCCGAAACGATCGCCGGGATCGACAGGTAGGATTGCGACGACGGGTTTGGCCCGATGCAGACCGATTCGTCGGCCATGCGCACATGCATCGCGTCCGCGTCGGCCGTCGAATGGACCGCGACCGACTGGATGCCCATTTCCTTGCAGGCGCGGATGACGCGCAGCGCGATCTCGCCCCGGTTCGCGATCAGGATCTTGTCGAACATGGGCGGCTCACTCGATGATCAGAAGGGGGGCACCGTATTCGACCGGGCTGCCATCCTCGACGAGGATCCGCTTGACCGTCCCGGACCGTGGCGCCGGAATATGGTTCATCGTCTTCATCGCTTCGATGATCAGGACAGTCTGGCCTTCCTTGACCGCCGAGCCGATGCCGATGAACGGGTCCGACCCCGGTTCGGGCGACAGATAGCAGGTGCCGACCATGGGCGATGATACGACACCGGGATGGCTCGATGGGTCGCCGGCACCGGGTGCCTTGGCGGGCTGGGCCTCGGCGGCGCCGGCCGGAGCCTGCTGGGGCGCATGTGCCGGGGCGGGGGCCAGCGCGACCGCAGTCGTCTGCGCGGCATATTTCGACACACGCACATTCAGGCTGTCGTTTTCGCCATATTCGCGCTTGACGCTCAACTCGGCCAGTTCATTCTTGTTCAGAAGCTCGGCCAGAGCCTGAATGAACTCCACGTCGCTTTCATGGGGTGTCTTGGTCATGCAATCCTCGGGTGGTTCTGTTTGATGGCCTCTGTCGCTGGCCTTGTTTCACCGCCTTCTCTTCGCGGCGGCCCGGCCTTGCCTTTGGCTTATAGCCGCTGGCGGGCCCATAGAAAAGCCGGGAGTTGGCGGTAACGGAAAAGCACCGATAAGGGCGGGGCGCATAAATTTACCATTTGATAAAAAAACCGATCCGTGGCAGCCTTGGCCCGACCGTCAGAGGGAGGCGCCGATGTCGAACAGCCCGCTAACGCCCGGTGTGGTGGCCGGGCGGCTCTCAGCCGATGAATATGTCCGGAATTTCGGCGATATCGCCCCGGTGATGGCCGGGCACGAGGCGCAGGTGGCCGCTGACCGCTGCTATTTCTGCCATGATGCGCCCTGCATGACCGCCTGTCCGACCACGATCGACATTCCCCTTTTCATCCGCCAGATCGCCACCGGCACGCCCGAGGCGGCGGCCCGGACGATCTTTTCCCAGAACATCCTCGGCGGGATGTGTGCCCGCGTCTGCCCGACCGAAACGCTTTGCGAAGAGGCCTGCGTGCGTGAGGCTGCCGAGGGCAAGCCGGTCGAGATCGGCCGCTTGCAGCGCTATGCAACGGACAGCCTGATGGACAAGGGCAGCCATCCCTTCACCCGCGCGAAGCCGACGGGCAAGACGGTGGCGGTGGTCGGCGCAGGGCCTGCGGGCCTTGCCGCCGCGCACCGGTTGGCGATGAAGGGCCATGACATCACCATCTATGACGCGCGACCCAAGGCCGGGGGCCTGAACGAATATGGGATCGCCAGCTACAAGGCGCCGGGCGGTTTTGCCCAGGCCGAGGTCGACTGGCTGCTGAAGATCGGCGGGATTCGGGTCGAGCATGGCAGTTCTCTTGGGCAGGGCCTGACGCTCGACACCTTGAAGACGGCGTTCGACGCAGTGGTGCTTGCCTGCGGTCTGGCGGGAGTCAATGCGCTGCGGGCCGACGGCGAGGACCTCGGGAATGTCGTCAACGCCGTCGATTTCATCGCCGAACTGCGCCAGACGCCCGACCGCGCCAAGTTGAAGATCGGCCGCGACGTGGTGGTGATCGGTGGCGGCATGACGGCAGTCGATGCGGCGGTGCAGTCGAAACTGCTGGGCGCGGAAAACGTGACCATCGCCTACCGGCGCGGCCGCGACCGGATGGCGGCCTCGGGGGACGAACAGGCGCATGCAACCGGCGTGGGCGTGCGTATCCTGCATAACGTCGCCCCGGTGCGCGTGATCGGCAAGGGTGCTGTGCAAGAGGTCGAATTCGCCTATACTGTCGACGGTCCGGGCGGGCTGACGCTATCGCCCGAAACGTTCCGGCTGAAGGCCGATCAGGTCATGAAGGCCATCGGCCAGACGCTGGACGGCCTGCCTGCGGGGCTCAAGACCGCAGCGGGCAAGATCGTCGTGACCGGGGCGGGGCGCAGTTCGGTTCCCGGTGTCTGGGCGGCGGGCGACTGCGCGGCGGGCGGCGCGGATCTGACCGTGACCGCCGTAGCCGAAGGGCGCGATGCTGCCGAGGATATTCACGCGAGCCTGATGGGCTGACCAGAGCGGCGAGGTGGACAAGCGATGACGAATGTCGAGGACCGCGTTGTATCACACTATGGCGGGGCCGGCCTGTTCGACCGGATCATGGCTGGGATCGCGGCGAGCGGGGTGGCGGCGGGCGACTTGCGCACCGACCATCTGAAAGCCGTCGACGAATTCCATATCGGCGGCGCCGAGGCGACAATTGCCCTGCTTGACCCGCTGCGGATCGGCGCCCGAACACGCGTGCTCGACATCGGTTCGGGCATCGGCGGGCCGGCGCGGTTGATCGCGGCGCGCTACGGCGCCGCGGTGACCGGGGTCGATCTGACGCCGGATTTCGTCGAAACCGCCCGGCGGCTGACCGAAGCCGTCGGCCTTTCGGCCAGCTTCGTTGTGGGCAGTGCGCTCGACCTGCCCTTCGCGGACGGTCGCTTCGATCTGGCCACGCTGATCCACGTCGGCATGAACCTTGCCGACAAGCCCCGGCTTTTCGCCGAAGCGGCGCGTGTGCTGGCGCCGGGCGGCACCTTCGCCGTCTATGACGTGATGCGCTTTGGCGCGCACCCGCAATTTCCGCTGCCGTGGGCGACTGACCCGGCGGCATCGTTTCTTGCTGCACCGGAAGACTATGTCCGCGCCGCGGAACGGGCCGGCTTTGCCCTGCGCGCCCGGCGCGACCGCGGCGAGGTTGCAAAGGCGTTCTTTGCCGCGATGCAGGCGCGCCTTGCCAAGGCCGGGTCGCCTGCGGTCGCCTTGCCGATTGTCATGGGGGCAAGCGCGCCCGCGAAGATCGCGAACATGGTTCGGGCGGTCGAGGCCGGCGATATCGCGCCGGTGGAACTTATATTCGACAAGCGCTGATGGCGCGGCAGGGAGAGCGAGATGGCTGATCTTACGACCAACTTCATCGGCATCAAAAGCCCGAACCCGTTCTGGCTGGCCTCGGCCCCGCCGACCGACAAGGAATATAACGTGGTGCGCGCCTTTCAGGCGGGTTGGGGCGGGGTGGTCTGGAAGACGCTCGGGTCCGACGGCCCCCCGGTCGTCAATGTCAACGGGCCGCGCTACGGGGTGGTTTATGGCGCCGACCGGCGGGTGCTGGGGCTGAACAATATCGAGCTGATTACCGACCGGCCGCTTGCGGTGAACCTTCAGGAAATCAAACGGGTCAAGCGGGCATGGAAGGATCGGGCGCTGATTATTTCGCTCATGGTGCCCTGCGACGAGGATTCGTGGCGCGACATTCTGAAAGCGGTCGAGGATACCGGGGCGGATGGGGTGGAACTGAATTTCGGCTGCCCGCACGGCATGGCCGAACGCGGCATGGGTTCGGCGGTGGGCCAGGTGCCGGAATATATCGAGATGGTCACCCGCTGGGTCAAGAAACACAGCCGCATGCCCTGCATCGTCAAGCTGACCCCCAACATCACCGATGTGCGCAAGCCAGCCGAAGCAGCCAAAAGGGGCGGGGCCGATGCGGTCAGCCTGATCAATACCATCAATTCGATCACCATGGTCGATCTGGATATCTTCGCGCCCGAGCCGACGATCGACGGCAAAGGCACGCATGGCGGCTATTGCGGCCCCGCGGTCAAGCCCATTGCCCTGAACATGGTGGCGGAAATCGCGCGGGCCGAGGCCACGCGCGGCCTGCCGATTTCCGGGATCGGCGGGATCACCACCTGGCGCGACGCGGCCGAATTCATGGCGCTCGGAGCTGGCAATGTGCAGGTCTGCACGGCGGCCATGACCTATGGGTTCAGGATCGTGCAGGAAATGATCTCGGGCCTGTCGCAATATCTGGATGAAAAGCACATGGGCTCGACCGCCGATCTGGTGGGGCGTGCGGTGCCGAACGTGACCGACTGGCAATATCTGAACCTGAACTATGTGACCAAGGCGGTCATCGACCAGGAGGCCTGCATCAAATGCGGTCGCTGTTATGCGGCCTGCGAAGATACGTCGCACCAGGCCATCGCCATGGGCCCCGGCCGCACCTTTACTGTCAAGGACGAGGAATGCGTGGCCTGCAACCTGTGCGTCGATGTCTGCCCGGTTGAAAACTGCATCACCATGACGCAACTGCCGCTTGGCGCGGTCGACAAGCGCACCGGGCGCAAGGTCGGAACTTACGCCAACTGGACGACGCACCCGAACAATCCGGCGTCGCAGGCCGCCGAATAGGGCAGCCCCCGAAGGGGCCGTCCCGAGGGGGCCGGTCAGAGCGATCGGTCGAGGGCCGCCTGTGGCCTGGCGGGCCGGGCGGTAACACATTGAGCGGCATAGGAGCCGGCGTTCGACCCCGGCGCCGGGTCGGGATGTGCAGGCGCCGCGTTCTGTCCGGCGCGGCCGGGGTCTGTGGGGCGGAGCGATTGCGCTGCCTCGCGCCGATGTTTCGCTTCTGCCTCGAGAATGCGGATCGAGAAGGTCGGCGGCGGGCCGGCGGGCGGCTCGGGGCCGGGCAGGGGGTCGAGTGCCGCGCCTTTCGTTGGCGCGGGCGGGGTGCGGGCCTGCGGCGTATTGCCGTTGCCGGTGGCGCCGCCTCCGTGCCCCGCCGCAAAGACAAGGGTTCCGGCTGGCCGTGGCGGTGGCCGCATGGCCGCCGGCCAGAAATGCGAGGTTATTCCAAAAATCCGTTCAACCATACCCGGGCCCGCCTTTTCGGACCCCCACCGCGTTCAATCCTTGCCCATCTCCAATAAGGAATCGTAAAGAACTGAACGTTTCGGACCGAATGGTTAACGGCCAAACGTCCTCTAACGTGGCGCGATCAGGCGGCTGAACAGCGTTTCCAGGAACGCCTGCGCCTCGGCATAGGGGTCATGGCCGGGGCCGAGGATGGCGCGCACCTGGACGTCGAAATCGGCATAATGCTGGGTCAGCGCCCAAATCGAGAAGATCAGGTGATGCGGCGGCAGATCGGCGATCAGGCCCTGCGCCTGCCAGGCGGCGATCAGCCCGGCCTTTTCGTCGACCAGCGCTTTCAACTCGCCGGCCAGGGCTGCCATCATCCGGGGCGCGCCTTGCAGGATTTCATTGGCGAACAGCCGGCTTTCCCGGGGGAAATCGCGCGACAGATCCAGTTTGCGCCGCACATAGGCTAGGATTTCGGCGCGGGGCTCGCCCGCGGGGTCAAGGGCGCGCAACGGATCGAGCCAGGTGGCCATCAGGTGGCTGAGCAGCTCGACATGGATCGCTTCCTTTGACGGGAAATAGTACAGCAGGTTGGGTTTGGACAGGCCCGCCACCTCGGCGATCTGGTCCAGCGTCGCGCCACGAAACCCCTGAGCCGAAAAGACATCGAGCGCCGCGTCAAGTATGGCCTGGCGGTTGCGGGTCTGAATCCGGCTCATCTGGCGTTTGTAGGCTTTCGTATCGGTCAAGGCTTCGCTCTCCGTTCGCTGGTGTGCGGGCGCCTTGCGCGGATATTTTCCCCCGCCTGCCGCTTTGCTAACTTGCGCAGTGTCGCGCGGCAAAACAACTGCTTTCCGCCGTGCGCCCAAACCGTAAGCGTCCGGTCTGACTGGGGTCAGCGTGCATTCCATGGCAGCAGGTCATCGATCCGGTTGATCTTATGGTCCTGGATACGTGCGAGGGTGTCGGCGAGCCAAGCGTGGGGATCGACGCCGTTGGGTTTGGCGGTTTCGATCAGGGTGTAGGCGATGGCGGCGGCCTTGCCGCCTGCCTCGGAGCCGACAAAGAGGTAGTTCTTTCGCCCGAGGGCGATGGCGTGCATGCCGCGTTCGGCGGTGTTGTTGTCGATCTCGAGGATGCCGTGGTCGAGGTAGGGACGCAGGTGGGCCATGCGGCTGAGGGCATACCGGATTGCGGCGGCCAGTGGGCTTTTGCCAGATATGTCGTGGAGTCGGGTGTTCAGCCAAGCGTCAAGGCTGTTGAACACAGGTTTTGCCTCGGCCTGTCGGATTTCCACCCGCTTGTCGGGCGGCGAGCCTCGTGCGGCCTTCTCGACCGCATAGAGTGCGGCGATCCGCGTGATCGCTTCATCGGCGATGGCCGAGGCTTGGGCCTTGTGAATATCGACGAACTTTCGGCGGACGTGGGCCAGGCAGGCGACCTCGCGGATCGCCCCGGAACGGTAGAGACCCTCGAACCCGGCATATCCGTCGGCATGCATCCAGCCACGGAAGCGGGCGAGATGGCCCTTGGGGTGCTGGCCCTTGCGGTCACCGGAGAACCGATACCAGGCGGCGGGCGGGGCCGCGCCCCGCCCCAGGGCCGTTCATCGCGGGCATAGGCCCAGAGCCGAGCCGTCTGGGTCTTTCCGGTGCCGGGTGCGAGCATGCTGATGGGCGTGTCATCGGCGAAGATCGCCTCGGCCGACAGGACATGGCGCCCGATGGCATCGGCCAGCGGCTCCAGCAGGGTGGTGGTCTTGCCGACCCAGTCGGCAAGGGTCGAGCGATCGGGATCGAGTCCCTCCCGGTTGAAGATCTGGCTTTGGCGATAGAGCGGCAGATGGTCGGCATATTTGCTGACCAGCACATGAGCGAGCAGACCCGGTTCCGGGCGGCCACGCTCGATCGGGCGCGACGGCAGCGGGGCTTGGACGAACCGCTCGCAGCAGGCGCAGGTCAGCCGGGGGCGGACGATGCGGTTCACGATGAAGCGGCCGGGGACATATTCCAGTTCCTCGGTGACATCCTCGCCGATCCGGCGGAGGCACCCGCCGCAATCGGCACAGGCTTCGGTGCCCGGGGTCAGTTCCACCACCATCCGCGGGAGGTGGTCGGGGATCGGACGGCGCTTGGGTTTGTCCTTCTCCTCGATATCCGGCAGCTTCATCCGCGCGGTCATGGCCGCCGCCGCGATCTCGCTGGTCTCCAGAGCCAGTTGCAGCTGTTCCGCCGTCTCGGACGAGGCCCCGAACCGGTGCGCCCGGTGCCCGGCCAACTGGTGTCGCAGCTTCTCGATCAGGATCGCCTGCGCCTTCACCTCGGCCAGAAGCCGCGCGGTGAAGCTGCGCAGCTCCTCGGGGTCTTCCGGCAAGGTCAGGGTCTGATCCAGCACGCAAGAAGTTTATCCCACTGTATTCGTTGTGGGAATCATTGATTGCAGGATGAGCAGATTACCCCGCTGCCAAGGGCCGCCACGCCCGCTGCGGCGCCCGCCAGTCAATCCCTTCAAGAAGCATCGACAGCTGCGCAGGCGTCAGCGCCACCTTCCCCTCCTTCGCCGAGGGCCAGACGAACCGCCCGCGATCAATCCGGTCGAGGAATCGCGGCCGCCGGCGAAAGCGGAAACCACCTTCTGAAACGGCGGCAGACCAGTCTGTCCCCAATGACGACAATGGTCCCATCGTTCAGCGCGGTGGAGACCGGAAGGTCGCCCATCCAGACCTTGATCATGTCGCGTGAGGTCGCGGTGATGTACGCCGATACATCCTTGCCGGGGTCCTTGTCGCAAAGATCGCGCTTTTCGCCGTCGCAGACGATCCACCATTTCGAACAGTCGGACCGATCGGGGAACTGGAAGCAAAGGACGGTCTCGCCGCCGGGCAATTCCTCGCTCCGGAGGTTCCGTTCGATATCGAACATGAGAAATCCAACGTCGGCGTCTTCGTCGCGCAGATCGTCGCGCGCCCAGCGGGTTCCCCATACGACAAGGGACTGGATGACGGGGCCAAGCTCCTTGCCGGCCGGGGTCAGCCGGTATTCGTGGCCGCGCTGCCCGCTGAGGGGGCGTCTGACGATGACGCCCTGCGCCTCAAGCTGCTTGAGCCGGGCGTTCAGCACCGTCGGCGATATGCGTGGCATGCCCTTCTGAAAGGTCGAAAACCGCGTGCTTCCGAGAAGAAGTTCGCGGACGATCAGGAGCGACCAGGTATCGCCCAGTATCTCGGCGGACTTGGCGACCGGACAGAATTGTCCATATGTCGGCATCGACGAATCCAACTACGTATGGCGTAGTTTGATCCTACGTTCCGCGGAGTAGCATGGCAAGCGCGGTGAAGGGTAATCCCAAGGGGTCAACCACCGTTTGGGGAGATTCCTGAAATGACAAACTACCTGAGAAGCATGCTCGAAATATTCGGTGTGGTTTTCCTGCGGTTCCGTCCGCTGCCGCGCCTCTGGAATGTCTGGTTGGTCGGAGTGAATCTGACCTGCCTCTACTTCATCCGGCATGTCGAGGCGCAGGTCGTCCTCGCCACAACCGGAATCGCCGTCTTGTCGCAGGCTGCGATCCATCAAAAGATCGGGTTCACCCGGCTTCTCGGCATCACGCATATCCTGTGGATTCCGATGTTCGTCTGGATAGCGGCGCGAATACCCTCGATCAGGGAATACCCCGACCTGCACGCCTGGCTTGCGATCTTGTTCGTGACCAATCTGGTGTCTTTCCTCGTCGACACGCTCGACGTGGGCCGGTTTGTCCGCGGCGAGCGCGACCCACATTACAGTTGGTCGTGAGGTTCGCGGAGCGGGGCCGCCCGGCAGAGGGCGGCCCATAGCGACGCGCCACCTGAGCCACGGAAACGCCGGGCGCACCCGTCTGCAGGCAGATCGACCGCTTCTCCTCATCCGTCCAAAGTCGCCTCGTCCGCCGCGCCACGCCCGCACCTTAGTGTCCACTATCCTTGCTGGACACTATCCCGCACACACAGCACGCGGCAGTGCGGTCAGCCCGGACGCTTACCCCAAACCTACGATGGCGGGGACCATGCCGGACATGACGTTCAGACGCGCCCGACCCGGCGATGGGGCCACCCTGTTCGCGGTCACCGGGGCGGCGGTCGCGGGGCTGGCCGCCGCGCATTACCCGGCCACGACCATCCGCGACTGGATGGCGGGCCGGACCGTTGCCGAATACGAGGCGCTGATTGGCCGCCATTGGCTGGTCGTGGCCGAGCCGGGCGTGCTGACCCGGCTTTTCGTTCGACCCGACGCGGCGGGGCAGGGCCTCGGCGCCCGGCTTCTGGAGATCGGCGTGGCCTTTGCCGCCGCCGATGGCCAGGGTCCGGTGACGCTTGGGGCGACGCTGAACGCGCGCGGGTTCTACGAACGACACGGCTTTCGGTTCGTTCGAAACGGCACCTATCGGCACGCGCTCGACAGTCCGGAAATCGCCATCGCCCATATGGCGCTGTCCGCCGAACGGGCAGCGCGGCGCGCTGGCGCGATGGCTGGTGTCCTCGCGCAGCTTGGGCCGGCGTGTCCTAGCCCCGCAAAAGCCGGATCGCCCGAACCACGAGGGCATGATCCTCGGCCTGCGGCAGGCCCGACACGGTCGCCACGGCGACAACGCCCGACCCCCTGACCCGGATCGGAACCGCGCCGCCGTGATCCGCAAAGTCAGCCGGATCGAGCCCCTGATCCGCCAGCGTCTGGCCCTTTTCCCGGTTCCGCGCTCCGACCAGGAACGAGGCTTCGTGGAAATGCAGCGCGGTGCTCGATTTGCGCCGCGCCCAAAGATCGTTCATCGGCGTTGCGCCGGGCAGCGCCGCGTGAAAAAGCGTCTGGTTCGCGGTGCGTATGTCGATCGCGACGGGCAGCCGGTCGGCCTGCGCAAGATCGAGCAGAATCCGGCCAAGCGTCAGCGCTGCCCCCGCGTCGAAGGCTGCCAGAACCAGGCCTTCGGCTTCGCTCTGCAACTGGGTGCTGTCCATCGTCCGTTCCTTCCGACTGCCTCGCTCACTATCGCCTTTTGCAGCCGCAAGAAAAGCCCTTTGCCCCCGGCGCCCCGACCGGCCGCAAGGTTGGCCATTCAATCCGTTGACCCCGGACCGATCCCGCGCTAGAGAACGCGCACCTTGGATGCGGCGGGTTGGCGGAGAGGTTACGCAGCGGATTGCAAATCCGTGTAGACCGGTTCGATTCCGGTACCCGCCTCCATACATTGCTCCAACATATTTAAATCACTTGCTAAACTGGCAAGAACCAACGGTAGCCCGCCAAAAGACCCGTCAAAGAAATTGCGCACAGATACAACTTCCTGCGACACGTTGATGCGCCATGGGCACTTTGACCGCCCTATCGGCGAATAAAGGTCTTCGACCGAAGACCGCTTCCGCCACTTGGCCAGCCATGACGTATCTGTCCCATAGCGACTCCTTCCATCCCATCAAAAGGATCGCACCATCAAACCACGGGATCAAAGACCTAGTCAGACAGCACCCGCCATGGCCGTAAGCCCGGTGCGGTCCGGCCTGCGCAATCCTGCCTCAACTGGCCGATTTGGTGATACGCCCCGTCCGACGGCAACGTACCCCCGGGGAATCGTTGTTGCCCGGGGCGAAAACAGTCAGGCACAAGCTGATGGTTCAAGTCGATCAAACCTTATAACCTGACGAGGCGCTCAAAAATGTGGTCCGAACAGGATTCGACCCAAACAGGAAGAAAGCCCACAAGGTGACCGAGGATGCTCTGCCCCCAATGCCGCCCGCACTCGCGGCCAAACTGATCGAACGGATCGCCACGATCCCGCTCTACGCCCACGCCTACGCCTTTCACCTGAATTTCCGCTTTGGCACCTTTGGCCCCTTCGACCTGCTGGATTTCGCTGCGGCCAACAGGCTGCGCGGCGCCAAGATCCACATGGAGGATGGCGAAGAACGAAGCCTAGGCAAGGCCGACATGGCCGGGCTTGCGAAATTTGGTCACAGGGCCCGACAACTTGGTCTGGATCTGAACCTAGAGATCAGCCAGACCGACGTGCCCGCGCTGCAAGAGGCAGTTCGGGTCGGGCGCGCGATCGGCGCCACCTCGATCCGCTGCTATCCGCGCTACGAAGGGCGGGTGTCGTCGGTCATCAAACGAACCATCGCAGACCTGCAATCGCTTGCGATACTGGACCCGCAAGGTGACTTTCGCTTTACGCTGGAACAGCACGAAGACCTCAAGGCCGCTGAACTCGTCCACATCGTCGAAGCGGTGGGCAATCCCAGGCTGTCGCTGCTGTTTGACTTTACCAACATGATCAACGCGCTGGAACGCCCGATTGCGGCGCTTCAGTCGATGGCTGGGCATGTCACCGATGTGCATATCAAGGATGCCAAGATCATTGCGGCGAACGGTGGCTGGGGTCAACTGTGTTGTCGCAGCGGTGAGGGCGACATTCCGCAAGCCCGGTTGCTGATGGAATTGCTCTGTCTGGGCGCCAATCTACCACAGGTCGTGGCCTATGGGTTGGAAGAGGAGGTCGGCTATGCCTCTCCTCCGTTCCGGTTTGCAGGTGAAGAAGATGACCCCTGCATCGCGTTCCGCAAAGCCAGCGAAACTGATTTGACCGAGGGCATCGACCTTGCCACCCAACTGGCGGTAGAGCGGGCCAATGCACAGCATCTTTGCGGCCATGTGGCGCTTTTGTTGAAGAAACTGCACGACCACGCCGTTTTGTACCTCTGATCACGCTGGTCTCTGATCTGGAGGGCCGCGCAAAGGCGCGCTGCCCTCCAGATCAGAGCGGGCACGGATTGGCCAATACACCAGGGCAACCCCGTCGAAAGCGGCGATCCAGGCGCGGGCGGCCAGGTGGATCGGCCAGCTCGCTTCGGGCAGGGCTCCGGCGGCAAAGCGGGCCGGGACGGCGATGAACAGGTTGGCTTGGATGTCCCTTGTGCCGCACCGAGCCCGCGCCACTCCGCCAGGCTCTGGACCCATTAATCGCTTGCCCGTCTGACGACTCGCCGCTTCACCGGTGGCACCAACAGAGGTGCCGCCATCACCGAGATGATCGTGCGTTCCGAAGCCCAGATGGCGCGGATAAAGGGATGTCTTGAGGTCACGGAACGGGCTGCGTTTTGTCATTCAGCAAAGTTAGCCAACGGTCCTGTCCGCCGGAACACGGTTTCGCCTGACAAGCCCCCTTCAGGGATGTTTCACATCGGAATTGACGCGGCCGGCAAGGAAATCTATCGTTCGCTGCATGAGGCGTCAGTTCATTGCAACTTCGATGCGTGCGACCTTGAAACGGCGCTCGATCCCGCACCCGGCATGACAGAGGTGGGAGGCCTATTCGTCGATCAGCAAGCACTTCCTGACATGGATCTGACACATCAAACCCGTATGGCAAACACTGCACGCTGGATCACCGCTCTAGAATTGGTGCGGCAGTCGCCAAAACGAAACGAAGCGATAAGCTACTCAACAAGGATGGAAAGATGAAAAGAATTATTGGAACGACAAGCGTCAGTGCCTTGGCCTTGGCACTTTGCGGGGCTTACGCCGCCCCGGCCGGTGCTGAAGCCATGGACGATCTTTATGCCGCAGCCAAGGCTGAAGGCCAGTTGACCGTCATCGCTTTGCCGCATGACTGGTGCAACTATGGCGAGGTCATAGAAGGCTTCAAGGCCAAGTATCCCGGGATCACCGTCAACGAACTGAACCCCGACGCAGGTTCGGGCGACGAGATTGAGGCGATCAAGGCCAACAAGGACAACAAAGGTCCGCAGGCGCCTGACACCATCGACGTTGGCCTGTCGTTCGGCCCGGCGGCCAAGAAAGACGGCCTGATCCAGGCCTACAAAGTCGCGACCTGGGACAGCATTCCCGAAGGTGCCAAGGATGCCGACGGCTTCTGGTATGGCGATTATTACGGCGTGATGGCGTTCGGCGTGAACAAGGACATCGTGAAAAATACGCCGGCCGATTGGGCTGACCTGCAAAAGCCTGAATATGCCAACTCGGTCGCGCTGACCGGCGATCCGCGGTCGTCCAACCAGGCGATCCTGGCGCTCATGGCGGCCGGGGCTTCGACCGGCGCCGCACTGGGCAAGGATTCGGGCGAGGCTGGTCTGAAGTTCTTTGCCGAGCTGAACAAGTCCGGCAACTTCGTTCCGGTCACCGGCAAGTCGGGCACGCTGGCGCAGGGCGCGACCCCGATCATCGCCGCCTGGGACTATAACCTGCTGGCATGGCGCGACAGCCTGAAGGGCAACCCGCCGATGGACGTCGTGGTGCCGTCCTCGGGCGTCATCGCCGGGGTCTATGTCCAGGCGATCAGCGCCTATGCCCCGCATGTCAACGCGGCCAAGCTGTGGATGGAGTATCTCTATTCGGACGAGGGTCAGCTTGGCTGGCTCAAGGGCTATTGCCACCCGATCCGCTTCAACGACCTGACCGCAAAGAAGGCGATCCCGGAGAAACTGATGGCAGCTTTGCCCCCGGCAGACGCCTATGCCAAGGCCGTGTTCCCGACGCTGGATGAACAGGCGGCCAACAAGGCCGCTGTCACTGGTGGCTGGGATGCCACGGTCGGCGCGACCGTCAAGTAAGCTGGTCTGATGTCAAAGCGCCCCGCCTGCCATGGGCGGGGCGCGCCTTTCCCTGGATTCGCCGGATGACGCCCAGATGAGCACACGATCCACGACGCTTCCGGCCGCACGGCGCTCTGGCCCGCCACGGCTGCCGCGACAGGTGGTAAACTGGATTGGTGTGGTGCCATTTTTCGCCTTTGCGGTGCTGTTCCTGATCTTGCCGACGCTGAACATCGTGGTCGGCGCGTTTGTCGATGGCGAAGGCCATGTGACGATGGCCAACATCGCGGGGCTTTTTACCCCCTCGATCCGCAACGCCTTCCTGATCTCGATCAAGCTGAGCTTGATCACCGCCGCCTTGGGCTGTCTTGGAGGTTTCGTGATCGCCGCAGCCATCACCTTCGGCAAGTTGCCCGACTGGATGCGTGGATCGGTGCTGACCTTTTCCGGTGTCGCATCGAACTTCGCCGGGGTGCCGCTGTCGTTTGCCTTCATCGCCACGCTGGGGCGGTTGGGGCTGGTCACCGTGCTGCTGCGCGACTGGTTCGGGATGAACCTTTACAGTCATTTTAACTTGATCAGCTTTGTCGGCCTGACGATCACCTACCTGTATTTCCAGATACCCTTGATGGTGCTGATCATCACCCCCGCGCTTGAGGGCCTGCGTCGGGAATGGCGCGAGGCCGCGTCGAGCCTTGGCGCAAGCGGGTTTCAATACTGGCGCATGGTGGCGTTGCCGGTGCTGTGGCCTTCGTTGCTGGGCACCATGGCGCTGCTGTTCGCCAATTCGTTCGGGGCGGTTGCGACGGCCATCGCGCTGACCGGGTCGGCGCTGTCGATCGTGCCCATCATCCTGTTCGCGCAAATCCGAGGCGACGTGCTGAACGATCCGCATCTGGGCTATGCCATCGCCTTCGGCATGATCGTGCTGACCGGGTTTGCCAACCTGATCTACATCGTCCTTCGGGTCCGAGCGGAACGGTGGATGAAATGAACCTCCGCCGCTTCTGGTCCAGTCTTGGCATCCTGATGGCTGCGTCCTATTTCATGCTGCCGCTGATCGGCATGTTCATGTTTTCGTTGCGCATGAAGCGTGGCGAGCTTAGCCTTGAGGCCTACCGCGTCGTCATCGCCGATCCGCAGTTTCAACAGACCTTTGGCTACTCGGTGGCTCTGGCGCTGTTGACCATCGTGCTGGGCGTGCTGTTGGTGGTGCCGACCGCCTATTGGGTGCGGCTGCGCCTGCCGTCCATCCGTCCGGTGGTGGAGTTCATCACCCTGCTGCCACTAGTCATCCCGCCAATCGTCATCGTTTTCGGGTATATCCGACTTTACAACACCTCTTCCTGGTTGCCGCTGACCGGCAACTGGGTCGGAACCAACATTCTTGTCCTGTTCGGCTATGCCACCCTGTCGCTACCCTACATGTACCGCGCGGTTGATACCGGCCTACGCGCCATCGACGTGGCCACCCTGACCGAGGCCGCCCAAAGCCTGGGCGCAAGTTGGGTGAAGATCCTTGCAACCGTGATCCTGCCCAACGTTCTGGTCTCGGTCCTGTCGGGAGCGTTCCTGACCTTTGCCATCGTGATCGGCGAATACGTTTTTGCCGCACTCTTGAACCTGAACACTTTCGGGCCCTACATGGTCTGGATGGGCAGCAACCGCGCCTATGAACCTTCTGCCCTCGCAGTGATCGCTTTTGCCGTCACCTGGATGTGCATGGGGCTGATCCAGCTGATCAACCGCTTCTCGAAATTCTCCAAAGCAAAGCGATAACGTATGGCATTTCTTGAGCTGAGCCACCTGGAAAAATCCTTCGGCGCGATGCGCGTCGTGAAGGATTTCAACATAGGCATCGAGCAGGGTGAATTCGTTTCCTTCCTTGGGCCATCGGGCTGCGGAAAGACGACGGTTCTGCGCATGGTTGCCGGGTTTGAGACCCCGAATGCAGGCACGATCAGCGTTGACGGGCGGGATATGACCGGCCTTCGCCCCAATCAGCGCAACATCGGCATGGTGTTTCAGGCCTACGCCCTGTTTCCCAACCTGACAGTAGCGCAGAACGTGGGCTTCGGCTTGCGCGTGGCCAAGGTCAGCCGCACCGAGACGGCCGAGCGGGTAGACGAGATGTTGCGCTTGATCGGCCTGCCCGATCTGGGTGCGCGCTATCCGTTTCAACTGTCGGGCGGCCAGCAACAGCGTGTGGCACTCGCCCGCGCCTTGGCGCCGCGCCCGCGTGTGCTGCTGCTGGATGAGCCGCTGTCCGCCCTCGACGCCAAGATCCGCGTCAGCCTGCGCACCGAGATCCGCGCGATCCAGCAAAAACTAAACATCACCACAATCTTTGTGACCCATGATCAGGAAGAGGCGCTGTCGATGTCAGACCGCGTCGTCGTCATGCACCAAGGCATCGCTGACCAGATTGGCACCCCGTTCGAGATTTACAACCGCCCGACCACCCGTTTCGTCGCGCAGTTCGTCGGCACGCTTAATCTTCTGACTGTCGAGATTATGGATGCAGCGTCGGGCCGTGTAAAAATCGGTGACACGCAGTTTGCGCTGAACCGGGCATTGCCACCGAGCCCCAATCGCGTGATCAGTCTGGCGCTGCGGCCAGAGGTGGTGACACTTGGCCGTCGAGAAGGGCGCAACATCATCCTGACGGGCCGGATTACCGATGTGCATTTTCTGGGTTCGGTCATCCGCATCCGCATCAAGGTTGCGGACAATTTGATATCGCTGGACGTGTTCAACTCACCCGAGACGCCGCCGCCCGCCGTTGGCACCGATGCCGAGATCAGCCTCGCCGATCGCGACTTGCTGGTGCTGGCCGACTCCGCTGATTGGCAGGATGTGGCGGGCTAAGGTCGGCCCCGGTGTCGCAAGCGGGGAGTGGTATTTCTCGCCCTTCGATGAAGAGAGGGGGTCGCATTGCTTCAATTCCCTCGCCCGCATCGCCGCCCTGATCTTGGCGGAAATCCGGTTCGCCGCGCTGACCACGATGTCCGACCTGTTCGTGATCCCTGAGGGGGTCTTGTCAGAGGAAACCGTGTTGAGGCGGACAGGACAGTTCGCTAACTTGGCTGAATGGCGTGACCTGCGACGTTGCCCCCAACTCTTATCCGGCGACAGCGAGGCTCCGGGTTTGAGTTTTGTCGGTTTCGGCAGTTTGGACACCGGGGGCTGGCGCGGAGCTTGGCGGGTTGCGCAGCGTTATCGCTAGTGGAGGGCGCGTCAAGTGCATTGAACGTATTGGCAAGGCGGCCCCTGCAGGGATCGGCGAGGATACGGTTCGCGATCTACCTCTCAAGATTGGAGAACGGGGCGAGGCCAAACGTAAAGTCATCGGTGTGTATAGGCGTGTAAAATTGACCCCCATGTCGGGGTGATCGGCAGCCAATTTTGACCTCCTTAAGGATTCATCTGACCATCTGCTTCTGGGCAGCGGATGGAGCGGGAGTTGTAGCTTTCGCCCCCGACGACGTAGCCCACATGCAACATGCCATCGCGATTTCGAAAGAAGCCGACCGTATGGAAGGCGGGCCTCGGAAGCTTGAACAAGCCTTCTTCACGGCGGCTTTGGCCGACCGTTCGGCTTCGGGCCATGTTGACGTGAGCGCGCCCCTTGTCGCGCCTGCCGGTGAAGGGGAATGACAGCCGCCGTTCTTGCCACCTTCTTGGCGTGGTCGTCGCAGAATGACCGCAGCCCCAAGGGCGACACCATCCTTCGCGGCCCCTACGGCGAATTGGTATCGGTCGGGCTTGACGATGTGCCCCCGGAAGCGCCTGCGGGCTGTCTTCCCCTGTTTACGCTTGCGCCGGGCTATGTGCCCACATGGGCCGCGCCAGAAGGCCAGCCTAGCCTTGCAGACAGGGCGCAGCACGTCGCTTGCCTGCGCTGCGGATCGCCGTTTTGGAGCACTGACGTGACAGCTATCCGCCTCTGTCACGGATGCAAGCAACCCACTGACCGCCGCGCCGGAGTGGCGCGCGGCGGTGCGGGCTAGCCACCTGCACGTCCTTGAGGAAACCGACGGACGCTAAACCATCGGGACCAGTCAGGGCGGGGTAACTCCTTTCCCCGTGACCTGTAAGCGCCTCGGGAACATGGGTTCCGAGGCGCTTTTGTTGATCGCAAAGTCTATTGGAACTTACGCCGCTTGAACGCCCGAATGTCATCCGTTGTGAGTTTGAACCATTCGCCGTTTACACGCCGGTCGCTAAAACGACGATGCCAGTAGGCTTCAATTCCCGGCGGATCATCAGTGCGAATCGAGTGCTCAAGTGTGACGGCAGCCGGAAGGGCGACGCTGATTTGCTTCACTCGCTTCTCGAGTTCCTCGCTCCTGCCTATCTTGTAGTGTTCTCCGGAGCGCAGAAGGTAGACCAACCCCTCTTTCGTTGGCTTGCCATGATGTTCAACGTCCTCCGCCTGCTCAGGTTCAGGAGTCATCGCGATCAAGTCAGCAAACTCATCGTTCCTACGTACGAAATCAGAGAGAGCTGATACGAGACCTGTCTTGCCATCGAAATGCAGCCCGAATGTTGAGTGACCGGGGAAATCGGACCGGTCACGAGAGTACATCCTGATATCTATCTCGGCGGGTATTCTTCCGAAGTGCCTGACTGCTTCAGCGTACTTTCGCAGGACGTCATCGGACGATAGCTTCTCTTGTTTGCGGTTTGGCTGAAGACCCGCCTCTTTGAGGGCATCACCCCAACTGCGCCAGTGAACCCCGTACCATTCTGGCATCCGTATTCCGGTTTCCTTCTCGAACACCATGCGACCGGGAGGACGACCAATCCTACCCGCCACCTTGTGTATTTCAGCGATGATGTATTCTCTCGTGGGCATAACTGAGTCCTGAGCTGCTTCTCGGACTGTAGCCCATAGAATGCTAGGTGCCTATGGTTTGCGCTTGACGCATCAGCTCCCTGCAGAGCCCGTAGCTTTTGCTTGCTAATTGGTTGCTGGGTGGGTCCAGAAGCACAAAGACCGCCAGTGGTGGTCTCGGTAAGTAGCTGCTTTGCTTGGGATATTTGGCTCCGGCGGTAGGGATCGAACCTACGACCAATTGATTAACAGTCAACTGCTCTACCGCTGAGCTACGCCGGAACACCGGGGCGATATAGCAAGTGGGGTGGAGGGCGTCCAGTGGCTTTTTGGCGGAAGGCTTTTGGCGGTCATGCAAGCCGGAAGCGGGTGGAAAAGCGCAGCCCGCCTTCGGACCGGACTTGGTTTCTTTCTTCGAGATCAATAAGTTGCGAGAAGACGTTGAGCGCGGCGGCGGGCATGAGTGCGGCGGGCGTGTCGACATATATCGCGGCGGCCAGGGTCCGGGCGTCGGACGGGCCCCCTTCAAGCGCGTTCAGGATCGCCAGAGCGCGGCCCTCGCGGTGGCGGATCAGGGCGGCGATGCGGGTGGCGGGGGCCTCGACCGAGCGGCCGTGACCGGGATAGAGGCGGCCTGCGCCGAGACCGGCGAGACGGTGCAGCGACGCCATGTAGGCGCCCATGTCGCCGTCGGGCGGCGCCACGACCGAGCTCGACCAGCCCATGACATGATCGCCGCTGAAGATCGCGTCGCCCCAGGCAAGGCAGAGATGATTGCCGAAATGGCCCGGCGTGTGGTGCGCGGAAAGCGCCCAGCCTTGCCCTTCGATGCGCGCGCCGTCGGCGAGGCGCAGGTCGGGGACAAAGCCCGCGTCTGCGCCTTCGCCGCCCGGCAGGCCGCCGGCGGCGGCCAGTTGCTGCATGAGCGGGCGCCGCCCGGCCTGCGCATCGCCAAAGGCCAGAACCGGCGCGCCGGTGGCCCGGGCAAGGGCGCGCGCCAACCCCGAATGATCGCGGTGCGCGTGGGTGACAAGGATGTGGCTGACCCGCTCGCCCGGGCCAAGCGCGCCAAGAAGGGCGGCAAGATGGGCCGGGTCGTCAGGCCCGGGGTCGATCACCGCCACTGCGCCTTCGCCGAGGATATAGCTGTTGGTTCCCTGAAAGGTCATGCCCGACGGGTTCCGGGCCAAGACCCGGCGAAGCCCGGGTTCCAGCGTTTCTGCCCGGCCGTAAAGGGGGGCCTGCCCGTCCTTCCGCCCGCCCTTCCACCCGCCATCCTTCCCGTGATCCTGCATGTGCCACTTCCCTCGCCCGTCCCCGCCCGCTAGGTTTGGCCGCATGTCTTTCGCCTGGCTCAAACGCATGCTGCCCCGTGGTCTTTACGGCCGGGCGGCCCTTATCCTGATCCTGCCCATTGTCACCATTCAGCTCGTCGTGTCGATTGCCTTCATCCAGCGTTATTTCACCGGTGTTACCGAGCAGATGGCGCGCAGCATCGTGCTCGAGATCCGCCAGGTCGATACGGCGCTGCGCACGGCGCCTGACACGGCCGAGGGCTTTCGCCGGGCCGAGGCGCTGGCGGTGCAGCTTGACCTGTGGGTCCGGCGGGCGCCGCGCCCCGCAACCGAGGACAAATGGGTCTTCTACGATCTTTCCGGCCGTGTGGTGGCGCGGGTGCTGCACGAAGGCCTGCCGGGCCTGCGCGCCGTCGATCTGACCGACCTGCGCAAGGTCGAACTGACGCTTGACGGGGGAACCACGACCTATGGGCTGTCGTTCGACCGCAATCGGATTTCGGCGCGCAATCCGCATCAGTTGCTGGTGCTGATGGTGGTAACGGGTCTGATGATGACGGTGATCGCCTATATTTTCCTGCGCAACCAGTTGCGCCCGATCCGACGGCTGGCCAAGGCGGCCGAGGCGTTCGGCAAGGGGCGCACCCTGCCATACCGGCTGGCCGGCGCGTCCGAGGTGCGGGCGGCGGGGGCGGCCTTCCTCGACATGCGCGCGCGGATCGAGCGGCAGATCGAACAGCGCACCATGCTTTTGTCCGGTGTCAGCCACGATCTGCGCACCCCTCTGACCCGGCTGCGGCTGGGTCTTGCCATGTTGGGCGAGGGGGACGAGGTTGCTGCGCTTGAGCGCGATGTCGACGACATGCGGCGGATGCTCGACGGGTTCCTGGCTTTCGCGCGCAGCGACGCCCAGGACGAGGCGCCGGCCGAGACCGATCCGGCCGATCTCGCGCGCGAGGCGGTCGCAGCGGCCGCGCGGGGCGGGGCCGATGTCGCGCTTTGGGCGTGCGACGGCCACGGCACGGCACTGTTGCGTGCGATGGCGGTGCGGCGGGCGCTCGACAATCTGATCTCGAACGCGGTGACCTATGGGGGCCGTGCCGAAGTATCGGTGGCGATCCGCGACCGGTCGGTCAGGTTCACGGTCGAGGATGACGGGCCGGGCATCCCCGAGGATCGGCGGGAAGAGGCGATGAAGCCCTTTTCGCGGCTTGACGCGGCCCGCAATCAGGATCAGGGGCCGGGCGTTGGCCTGGGGCTGGCCATTACCGCCGATATCGCCCGCAGCCATGGCGGCACGCTGCGGCTCGGCACCAGCGATCGGCTGGGCGGGCTCAGGGCCGAACTGGTGCTGGCCCGCTGAGGGGCGGGCGGTGCATCGGGGCAGGGGGTCAGTCGAGGGCGCCGTAGAGCGCATAATCGGGGCGCAGCTTTTCGCGCAGGCGCGCCTCGGTTTCCGGTCGAAGGCCGCGATCGCCATCGGGCGAGACATTCAGACGCGGCAGAACGATCTCGCAGTCGAGCCGGTCTTCGAGAAAGGCGACAAAGCGGCCGATGTCCTCGTAACGGAACAGCCGGTCGACGGCTGGCGCCCCGCTTTCCGCCCCCAGAAACCGCGCCTGGCTGCCCACCGCCATCGACGCGGGCGGCTTCGGCGCAAGATAGGCATTGGCGGCTTGGTCGAACGTCATGCCGCGCGTCGATTGTGCTCGGTCGGTGATATCATCGCGCTGGCGGAACCTATACCAGCTGCCCAACCAATCGATCGGATCGCGCATCAGGGCCACCGCCGTGAACCGCTCGCCCGCCGCAGCTTGCAGAAGCGGGGCGAAATGCTGGCGGTAGTCGGGCGCCGACAGGTGCTTGAGCTCGGGCGGCCGGCGGATCGCCACATGGGCGAGCGATTCGAGCGCGGTTTCGATCGAGGTCGATCCGGTCTTGGGGGTCGAAAGAAAGACCAGGCGTTCTTTCCAGAAGATCAGCATGGGGCCTGCCGGGCATGTAAGGGCACTCGCCGGCCTCCTAATCGGTGCGCGGGGCGAAAGGCAAGGGCGCTGACCCGCGTAAACCAGTTGTTAATCAATCGCGCACAGGGTGGGTGCAGAAAATTTAGATTGAATTGTTCTCCTTTTGATCTCATAACGACGGGAACAAGAGGCGAACACAGGCAAAGATTGCGGCCAGAACCGCCGCGTGAAATAAGGGAATGGGACCAATGGCAGTGGCGAACCTTTTTGACATGAACGACAAGAAATCCAGCGACAAGCAGAAGGCGCTCGACAGTGCGCTGGCGCAGATCGAACGGCAGTTCGGCAAGGGTTCGATCATGAAGCTCGGGACCGCCGGCGCGGTGATGGAGATCGAGGCGACCTCGACGGGATCGCTCGGGCTCGACATCGCACTTGGCATCGGGGGGCTGCCCAAGGGCAGGATCATCGAGGTCTACGGGCCGGAAAGTTCGGGCAAGACCACGCTGACGCTGCATGTGGTGGCCGAAGAACAGAAGAAGGGTGGCGTCTGCGCCTTTGTCGATGCCGAACATGCGCTGGACCCGCAATATGCCAAGAAGCTCGGGGTCAATCTCGACGAGCTCCTGATCTCGCAGCCCGATACCGGCGAACAGGCGCTCGAGATTGTCGATACTCTGGTGCGTTCGGGCGCGGTCAGCCTCGTGGTGATCGACTCGGTGGCGGCGCTGACCCCCAAGGCCGAACTTGAAGGCGACATGGGCGACATGCAGATGGGCAGCCAGGCGCGGCTGATGAGCCAGGCGATGCGCAAGCTGACCGCCAGCATCGGCCGGTCTAACTGCATGGTGATCTTCATCAACCAGATCCGCATGAAGATCGGCGTGATGTTCGGCAGCCCCGAAACCACGACCGGCGGCAATGCACTGAAATTCTATTCGTCGGTGCGGCTCGACATCCGCCGCATCGGCTCGATCAAGGACCGGGATGAGGTTGTCGGCAATACGACGCGTGTGAAGGTGGTCAAGAACAAGGTGGCCCCGCCCTTCAAGCAGGTGGAATTCGACATCATGTATGGCGAAGGCATTTCCAAGACCGGCGAGCTGGTCGACCTCGGCGTCAAGGCCGGGGTCGTGGAAAAGTCGGGCGCCTGGTATTCCTATGGCGATGAGCGGATCGGTCAGGGGCGCGAGAATGCCAAACAGTTCCTGAAGGACAATCCCGATGTGGCGCTGGCGATCGAAGACAAGATCCGCGCCGGGCACGGGCTCGATTTCGGCGCCGCGGCCGAAGAGGGCGAAGCGGATGTGATGGAAGGCTGAAGCGGCGGATCAGCACGCAAAAGGCCGGGGCAATCCCCGGCCTTTTCGATTCGTCGCGATACGCGCTGGCGCCATCCCGGATCGCCCAAGGCAGTCGGGGAATCGCCTGACGGGCGCTAGCTTCGCGCCTTGGCCACGAAAGCCCGCATCGTGTCGAGCGGCACGAAGCCCCGCATCATCTGATCGGCCAGAACGAAGGTCGGGGTGCCCGAGATTTGCAACTTTTCGCCAAGCGTATGGTTGGCAAGGATGATCTGCGTCACCGCATCCGAATTCATTTCGGCCAGGATCGGGGCGGGGTCGAGCCCAAGTTCCTTGGCAAAGGCGGTCAGGGTTGCGTCGGTCACGTCGCCCCGGAAGCTTTCGTAAAAGCCGGCGTTGATCTTCTGGTAGGCCACGGGCCCCGCCACCCGCAGCGCCGCGATGGCAAAGCGCGAAGCGAGCACCGAATCGTCGCCCAGAATTGGGAATTCCTTGACCACATAGCGGATATTGCCATCGGACTTGACCAGATTGGCGACATCCTGGTGCGCCTTGCGGCAATAGCCGCAGCGGTAATCGAGAAATTCGACGAGCGTGATGTCGCCCTTCGGGTTGCCGCCGACGAAGCTCGTGCTGTCGGCGAAGATCGCGGCGGCGTTCGCGGCGATCAGGCCGGCGTCACCCTGGGCCTGGGCCGCGTCCTGCTTGGCTTGCAGGGCATGGCTGACATCTATCAGGATCTCGGGGTTGGCGATCAGGTAGGCGCGCACTTCGGCATCGAAGGCGGCGCGTTCGGTGTCGGTCATCTGGGTGATGTCGAAGGCGCGGGCGGGAACGCCGGGAAGGGCCAGGATGGCCAGCAGGGCAAGTGCCAGGGAAGTTCGCATGTCTGCCTTTCCGGGGCGCGCCGATGCAGCCCCCTTACGGTCGCCTTCTTGCGTCCAACCGCGCCGCTGCGCAAGGGCCGACTGGGGCGCGGCGATTGAACCCTGCGATCCGCCACGGTAGAGATGGCCGGACGGCCGGCATGACGCCTGCTCACGATAGAAAGACGGGCGTGCCTGGATCAAGAGACCGAATGAACACTCGCCTCAATGTGATCGGCGACAGCAGGTGGCGGCCATGCGGCGTATTCTGATCGCCTTCTGGCTTTTGCTGCTTGTGGCCCTGTCGCCCGGCTTTGCGGGCGCCGATACCCTGTCCGCGCTCGCGCGTTATGACGCGAAATTGTCCAGCATTCGGGATGACGGGCTGGGGCTCGCGGTTGATCTCGCCATCAGCCGACCGGTGCCCTACCGCCTCACCTTTCTGAGCGACCCCTTGCGGCTGGTCGTCGATTTCCGCGAGGTCGATTTCGGCGCCGACCGGCCCGCCGGCCTCGGCCACGCCGACCGTGTCAAGGCGCTGGCCTGGGGGCCGTTCCTGGCGGGCTGGTCGCGGCTGGTTGCCGAACTCGATACGCCGCAACGGCTGGTCAGCGCCGAAGAGGCGACGAATCCCGACGGCACGGCGGTGATCCGGCTGCGGCTCGCGCCGACCACCGCCGCCGGGTTCCAGAAGGCCCTTGCCGAACAGGCGAACGGCACCGGCCAGGCTGACTGGGCGCTGCCGGCGCCGGCCCGTGTCGACGCGCCGGTCCGGCGCCAGACAGGCGACGCACCGCTCAAGGTGGTGCTCGACCCCGGCCATGGCGGCATCGATCCCGGTGCCGAGGCTGGTGGCACGACCGAGGCCAAGGTGGTTCTGGGCTTTGCGCTCGAGCTTGCCGACAAGCTGCGCCGCGCCGGCATGACCGTGACGCTGACACGCCAGGACGACGTGTTCGTGCCGCTCGAGACGCGGATATCGGTGGCGCGCGCAGCCGGGGCCGACCTCTTCCTGTCGATCCATGCCGACGCCCTGGCCGAAGGGCAGGCGACCGGGGCCACCGTCTACAAACTGGCCGCCAAGGCGAGCGACGCGGCCTCGGAACAGCTTGCCGAACGCCATGACCGGGCCGATCTGCTGGCCGGCGTCGATCTGAGCGGCAATGACGACGAGGTGGCTGGGGTTCTGATGGACCTGGCCCGCGATGAAACCCAGCCCCGGGCCGACAAGCTGGCGGCCGCCCTTCAGGCGGCGATCCAGGCGAAGGGGATCAGGATGCACCACCACCCGGTGCAAGAGGCAGCCTTCTCGGTTCTGAAATCGGCAGACATCCCGTCGCTCTTGCTCGAGATCGGGTTTCTGTCGTCGGCCAAGGATCGGGTGCTGATCGGCGATCCGAAATGGCGTGCCGGGCTTCAGGACGCGATCCTGGCGGCCCTTCAGGCCTGGGCGGTGGCCGACGCCGCCGATGCGCGGCTGATCCGGCACTAGATCGGCTGGGTCCGGCTGGTGGGCGGGCCTGCGCGGTCAAGTCTCTTTGACCCGCGACGGATCCCGGGGTAAGAGGGGCGCTGTCACAGCTGGGGTTTGGGTATTGCTGCGTTTTGTTCTTTCGGTTCTCGGGGCGCTTTTCAGCTGGGTGGTCACCGCCCTGGTCGTGACCGGATTGATCGTGGGCGCGGTTTTCTGGGTCTATAGCCGCGACCTGCCCGACTATGAAAGCCTGACCCATTACACGCCGAAGACGATCAGCCGAATCTATTCCGGCGAAGGCCAGTTGATGGACGAATTTGCCACCGAACGGCGGATTTTCGCGCCGATCGAGGATATTCCGCCCCTGGTCAAAGAGGCGTTCATCTCGGCCGAGGACAAGAATTTCTATACCCATCAGGGGTTTGATGTGCGTGGCATGGTCGCCGCGGCGATCGGGGCGATCAATTCGGGCGGCAAGAACGTGCGCGGTGCGTCAACCATCCCGCAGCAGGTGGCCAAGAACTTCCTTCTGTCGGGCGACCGCACGGTGGAACGCAAGATCAAGGAACTGATCCTGTCGACGCGGCTGGTCAAGGCACTGCCGAAAGACAAGATCCTAGAGCTCTACCTCAACGAGATCGACCTCGGGTTTCAGTCCTTCGGGGTCGCCTCGGCGGCACAGACCTATTTCAACAAGACGCTCGACCAACTGAAACCGGAAGAGGCCGCCTATCTGGCGGCGCTGCCCAAGGCGCCCTACAGCTATCACCCGGTCAAGCAGAAAGAGGCGGCGATCGCGCGCCGCAACTATGTGCTGAACGAGATGTACCAGAACGGTTATCTCGACAAGGCCGCCTATGAGGCGGCCCACGATGCGCCCCTGAAGACCGTTCAGAACGGCGATTACCCGTCGTTCAGATCGACCATGCCGACGCGCGACTATTTCACCGACGAAATCCGCCGGCAACTGTCGAAAAGCTTCGGGCCGGGAGAGTTCTTCGGCGGCGGGCTGACAATTCGCGCAACCGTCGAGCCCGAGATGCAGTCGGTTGCGGCGGGCGCCTTGCAGACCGCTCTTGAAAAATACGACCGCAATCAGGGTGTCTGGCGCG
>Ga0209023_10001614_pt1 | contig 29867 bp, 24 predicted proteins | sample LakOneMetagenome_FD_187468 | JGI IMG/M metagenome (GOLD analysis project Ga0209023, IMG submission 187468) | Freshwater and sediment microbial communities from Lake Erie, Canada (SPAdes) (version 2) | ecosystem: Environmental > Aquatic > Freshwater > Lentic | place: Lake Erie, Canada...
GATCCGCACTACCCCACATTCACCCGCTCGGCACTCAAGCCCTTCCAGGCCCTGCCCTTCCTGCTGGCGGACGGCCCGGCGCGCTTCGGCCTGTCGCAGGACGAACTGGCGCTGCTGTGCGCCAGCCATTCGGGCGAGGACAAGCACTTGCTGGGGGTATCGTCGATCCTGAACAAGATCGGCCTCGATCCCGCCCACCTCGAATGCGGCTGCGCGACGCCGCTGTTCTACGAATTCACCGGCCAGCAAGCGCCCCCTGGCGCGCACTGGACGCCGCTGCACCACAACTGTTCGGGCAAGCACAGCGGCTTCCTGGCCTGGTGCCGCCTGCACGGTACGGCGACCAGGGGCTATGTGGACCGCCAGCACCCGCTGCAGCAAGCGATCTGCTCCACCCTGGCCGACGCCGTCGGGATGCCCGCCGACGCCATGCCCACCGGGATCGACGGCTGCTCGGCCCCCAACTATGCGATGCCGCTGTCGAAGCTCGCCCACCTGTACGCGCGCCTGGCCCAGGGAAGTCGCGACCCTGCGCTGGGAGGCGCCATGGGCATGCTGTTCGACGCGATGACGGGCCGGCCCGACATGGTGTCGGGCACCGCGCGCACCGACCTGCACTGGATGACGGCGGGCGGCGGCGACTGGGTCGCCAAGATCGGCGCCGACGCGGTGCAGGCGATCGGCGTGCGCTCGGCCGGGATCGGAATCGCGATCAAGATCGCCAACGGCAACAGCCGCGCCCTGCACCCGGCCGTCCACGCGGCCCTCGACCAGCTCGGCCTGCTCGCCGGGCTGGATGCTGGGCAGCGCGCCGCGATCGAGGCGTATCGCCAGCCCCCGATCCGCAATGCACGCGGCGCCGAGGCGGGCGATATCCGCCCGGTCTTCACGCTGGTGCCTTAGGTGGCCAGGCGGCGCAGCATCGCGGCGATGGTGTTGACCACGGCCGCGTCGTCCCAGTAGCTGTTGTGGGCGAAGGGGTTCCAGCTGCGCAGCAGCAGGCTGGCCACGCCGCCGCTGGCGTTGATGGCGCGGTCTTCCACCAGCACCCGGTAGCCGCTCGAGAGCGGCTGCAGCGGCCAGCCCAGCACGTCGTCGGGGTCGTAGAAGTTGATCCACTTGAACAGCGCGTGGGCGGCGCGATCGGGATGATGTGCATCTCCTTGTGCGCGGCCACGAAGATCGGGATGTTGCAGCCCGTCGTGACCAGGCCGGCGCAGGTGCCGGCGGACAGGAAGGTCTTTTCGCTCGCCGTCAGCGGGCGCGTGAAATGGGCCTCCGCCCAGGCGTCGATGTTGCGCCAGATGCCGGCGCCGACCGGACGCCCCGCCATCGCCTTCTGGGCGTCGTAGATGTAGCTCGACAGGACCTGGCAGCCGAGCGACTGGGCCACGAAGACCACGGGCATGCCGGGCCGCACCGCGTGCGCCGACAGCAGCGCCTTGGCGATCTCGCCCTGCGCCTCTTCGTAGACCGAGCCGGGGATTTCCTTGCGGTTCTCCAGCCCGGCCGCATCGCCGAAACCGTAGAGCACGAACTTGCGCAGGTCGGCATAGCGCAGCGTGGCCCGCCCCTGCATCCTGCGCCAGACCTCGGCCTGGTTGTCTTGCAGGATCTTCTGGTAGTAGGCCGAGCGCATCACCACCTTGCCGGAAGTCGCCCCCAGCAATCCGCGCAGGCGCGCCAATAGAACGTCGGCATAATCCTCCGGGGTTTCCCCCATCCCGTGCACCGTGATCAAAGCCACTTCAGCCATGACGTCCTCCCCTGATACGGCCGACGCGGGAACCGAAGCCGCGGCCGTTTTTTATGTGGACAGCGTACCAGTTTTCGCGTCCGCGCAGGTGTTCGGTCCGCGCGCTACCATGGCGGTTTTCATCCGCACAGGAACCACGATGACCGAGGTGCTTTTCAGACGCTACCGGGAGGCGATCCGCGGCCTCGACCTGGCGTCGATTGCCACACCCGCCCGGATTCCCGCCGCCTTCCTGCTCGGCCGCGAGGGCCGCTACAGCGCTCACTACATTCCCTTCGAATCGATCCACGAGGAGGCCCGCGTGGTGGTGGTCGGCATCACGCCGGGCTTCGTGCAATGGAAGAATGCGATGCGCGAGGCCCAGGGCCAGCTGGCGCTCGGCCACGACGACGCCGCGGTGCTGCGCGCGGCGCGGCTGGCCGGCGCCTTCAGCGGCGCGATCCGGCCCAACTTCGTGGCCCTGCTGGACGCGATCGGCGTACAGCGCTGGCTCGGCATCGCCAGCTGCGCCACCCTGTTCGACGAGCATGCCGGCCTGGTGCAGGTGAGCGGGATCCTGCGCCATCCGATTTTTGTCGACGACAAGAACTACAGCGGCTCGCCGCCGATGACCAGGAATGCGTTCCTGCGCGAGCAGGTGCTGCGCTACTTTGCGCAAGAAGCGCGGCAGCTGCCGGACGCGCTCTACATTCCGATGGGCGGGAGCGTCAGCGCCGGGTTGGACTGGCTGGCGGAGGAAGGGGTGATCCGGCGCGAGCGGATCCTGCATGGGCTGCCGCATCCGTCGGGGGCGAATGCGGAGCGGGTGGCCTATTTTTTGGGGAAGAAAGAGAAAAGCGCGCTATCGGCGAAGACCAATGGGGCGCAGATCGATGCGGCGCGCGCGGCATTGTTGGCGCAGATGGCGCAGTTGTAGGGTGGGCCGGGGCGCGCAGCCGGTCTCCCGCCCACGCGTTCAACCAGCTCATGATCAGCCGCGCCATTATCCGTGGGGGAGCTGAACGCGTGGGCGGAGGACCGCCCACCCTACGCGATGGACAGTGCGAACTGCGCCACCCCATCCACGCCGCCGCGCAGCTGGTCACCCGGCTTCAGGGCGGCCACGCCGGCCGGCGTGCCGGTGTAGATCAGGTCTCCCGGCGCCAGGGTCACCAGCCGCGACAGGGACGCAATCACATCCGGAATCGGCCAGATCATCTCGTTCAGGTTCCCCTGCTGCTTCACCTCGCCATTCACCTCCAGCCAGATGCGCGCTTCCTGCGGATGGCCGAGTCCTGACGCCGGCACCAGCTCGCTGCAGGGCGCCGAGGCGTCGAATCCCTTGGCCATGTCCCAGGGGCGCCCGCTGTCCTTGGCGAGAGCCTGCAGGTCGCGCCGGGTCAGGTCCAGGCCCACGCCATAGCCCCATACCAGCTCCAGCGCCCGGGCCGGGTCGATGTCTGCGCCGCCCGCGCCCAGCGCCACCACCAGCTCGACCTCGTGGTGCAGGTCTTGGGTGGCGGGCGGATAGGGCACGGCGCCGCTGGCCGGCACCACGGCGTCGGCCGGCTTGGTGAAGAAGAAGGGTGGCTCGCGGTTCGGGTCGCTCCCCATCTCGCGCGCATGGGCGCCGTAGTTGCGGCCGACGCAGAACACGCGGCGGATCGGGAAGCGTTGTGCGGAGTTCGCCACGCCCAGCGAGGGCTGGACGGGCGCCTGGATGACGTAGGAAGACATGCGGATCCTTTCATGGAACGACGAGCGTCCATGATAACCGTCCCTGGCCGTTCTAGCCGGCGCCCTGCCGCGCAGCGCTGGCGGCGATCGCTTCCAGCACCCGTCCCAGCGCCGTCATGTCCACCGGCTTGACCAGGTGGTGGGCGAAGCCGGCCTGGATGGCGCGCTCGCGGTCGCGCGCCTGGCCGTAGCCGGTGATCGCCACCAGCACCGTGGCGCTGGTCTCGGGCATGGCGCGCAGCTGCTGCGCCAGCTGGTAGCCGTCGATGTCGGGCAGGCCGATGTCGACCAGCATGGCGTCCGGGCGCTCGGCGCGCGCGCGCCGCAGTCCCGAGCGGGCGTCGTACTCGACCGCGGTCTGGTAGCCCTGCACGTTCAGCAAGGTGGACAGGCTGTCGGCCGCGTCGGCGTTGTCGTCCACCAGCACCAGGCGCAGCGGCCGCGCAAGCGCTGCGGCGTCGACACCTTCCGCCTGGCCGCCAGGACCGGGGACGGCGTCGACGCCCGCTTCCACGCAGGGCAGCGCCAGGGTAAAGACGCTGCCCTGCCCCACTCCCTTGCTTTCGGCGCCGACTTCGCCCCCGTGCAGCTCGACGAGGCGCTTGACGAGGGTGAGCCCGAGGCCGAGGCCGCCCTGCGAGCGCGCCAGCGTGCGGGCGCCCTGGGTGAACAGGTCGAACACGTTCGGCACCAGTTCGGGCGGCATACCGGAGCCGTTGTCCGCGACCGACAGCACCATGCGGCCCTCGCCGCTGGCGAGGCGCAGCGTGATGCGGCCGGTCTTCTGGGTGTACTTGGCGGCGTTGTTCAGGATGTTGGCCACGCTCTGCACCAGGCGGGTCTGGTCGCCGCGCACATGGACCGGGGTCTCCGGCAGCTGCAGCTCGACGGCGTGCTCCTTTTCCTGCAGCAGCGGGCGCGCCTGGTCGAGCGCGCCGGAGACGATGTCGCGGAAGTCCACCACGCCGAGCTTGAGCTTGACCAGGCCGCGGGTCACGCGCGAGACGTCCAGCAGGTCGTCGATCAGGCGGCTCATGTGGCGCACCTGGCGGCTGATGATGGTGCTGGTCTGGCGGATGCGCGGCTCGTCCTTGAACTGCATCGACAGCAGGCTGGCCGAGCTGCTGATCGGCGCCAGCGGGTTGCGCAGCTCGTGCGCCAGCATCGCCAGGAACTCGTCCTTGGTGTGGCTCAGGCGCTCGGCCTGCACGCGCGCCGCACGCTCGCTCTGCAACAGCGCGTCGCGCTCGCGCGCCGACTTCTGCGCCACCTCGTACAGGCGCGCATTGTCCATCGCGATCGCCGCCTGCGCCGCGACGCCGGCGACGATGCGCTCGGTGCGTCCGGTGAACATGCCGGGTTCCGGATGGCCGAACAGCAGGCCGCCCAGCACCGTGCCGGAACGCGACACCACCGGCACCGCCAGGTAGCTGCGCACCGCCATGTGGCCGGGCGGCATGCCGCTCCCAAAGCCCTGCGCCGCGTAGCGCGGATCGCGGCTGATGTCGTCGCTCCTCACCGGCCCCTCGTTCTCGAAGGTAGGCCGGAACACAGCGGTGGCGCGCGGCATGCCGAGCTGCTCGACTTCCTCGCGGGCGGCGCCGGACAGCGTATAGAGCTGCAGCGTCTGCCCGTGCTCGTCCTCGGCGTGATAGAAGAAGGCGCCGAAGCGCGCCCCGGCCAGCTCGGTGCCGGCATCGGTGATCGCCTGCAGCAGCGTCTCCAGGTCGAGCGTCGAGGCAAGCGCCTGGCCGGTGCGGTTGACCATCTCGAGCACCCGCGTCTCGTCGCGCAGCGATTCCTCCACGCGCGCGCGGCGCACTACTTCGCGGGTATGGCGCGCCACGTCCTCGGACAGCGCCACTTCCTGGTCGGTCCAGTGGCGCGGCTGGGGCTCGTGCAGGTAGAAGATGGCCGCCATCCGCCCGTCTTCGATCAGCGGCACGATCACCATCGCGTGCGCCCCGATGCTGGCATAGCCGCTCGCATAGGGCGCGGCGCGCGCATCCAGGGCGATGTCGTCCAGGCGCAGGGTGCGCCCGCTGCGCAGCTGGGCGATGATGCCCGGCCCGAAGGAGTCGAGCGGGCGCGATTCGCCGGCCAGGCTGGCGACGGTGCCGTCGGTCCAGTCGCGGTCGACGCTGACGCTGCGCTCGAGCAGGTTCACTTCGCCGTAGCCGACCCGCGCCACGCCGAGGTAGTCGCCGGTCAGGCTGCTCGCCGCTTCCATGATGGCGGCGGTGTCCACCAGCCCGCGCAGGGTGTCGGTCAGTTTCAGGTGGAAGGCATGGCGCTGCTCGGCCAGCACGCGCGAGGTGGTGTCGGACAGGACGAAATAGATGCCGATCACGTCGCCGTTGTGGCGCACCGGCGTGATCGAGGCCGAAAAATAGCGCCGCTCGAGCCGCCCGTTGCAGATCAGGTTGGTCAGCGAGTTTTCGAGGTGCACCGGATTTCCGGCCATCGCATCGAGGAAGTGGGACTGGAGCTGGGGCCACAGTTCCGGCCGCACCAGCGGGAAAGGCTGGCCCATCGCTTCCGGATGCTTCTCGCCCAGCAGCTCGGCATAGGCGTCGTTGTAGAACAGGCGCAGTTCGGGGCCCCAGGCGATGAACATCGGGAAGTGCGAGGCGACGATCAGGTCGGCGATGGCCTGCATGCCCTCGGGCCAGCTGTCCGGCTTCACGGCGGGAAAGACCGGACAGGGAAGCTCGGTCTGGGCCGCAGCCACGTTGGCGGCAGCCGCCGCGCCTTCCGACGGGCAGGAAAAACTGCGTTGGATACTCATCAGGATGCCCCAGTTCGATTCAGCACGGCGCCGGTCGCAGGTATGGGAGAACCTTGTCGCCGTCGTTTATTGTATTGCCGTCAACTTTTTGTAATCGGAAATTATAGCGATCAATCACAAGAGGCCGCGCCCGATACGGTTGCGTGAACAATTCGCCATGACATATGCATGCAGCATGATCGGAGCAGACCCGGCGGTTTTTCCGCCAAGGGCGGGCACGCCTGGGCTACTATATTTCCACTAAACAACATTTGGAGACCTGATGGGTGGCCGCAAACGCGGAAGCAAGAAACAGGGCCTGATCGCGCTTCCATGGCAGTTCAGTGCAGGCCTGGCCGTCGCGTCCTACATCGGGCTGCGGTGGCTGCTGCCCGCCTTCCTGCCCTCGAGCGGGAGCTTGGCGGCGGTCGGGCCGAGCCTGGCGCAGCTGGCCTGGCTTCCCCTCTGTGCCTTCGGCAGCATGGCACTGCTGTCGAAGTTGCGCAGCCTGGTCCAGGCTAAAAGCGGCAAGCCGACCCGCATCGGCAATGTCGCACCGGCGCCCGTCTTCACCGCGCCGGCTCCGGCCGCTCCCTCGCACTGGTCCCTGGACGCCCTGCGCAGTTTGGAATGGAAGCGCTTCGAGCTCCTGTGCGCGCGCTATTACGAGGCCGTCGGCTTCGGCACCGCGACCCTGGCGGCGGGCGCTGACGGCGGCATCGACGTCAAGCTGTTCAGGATCGATCCATCGACACCGCTCGCCATCGTGCAGTGCAAGGCCTGGAACAGCCGCCAGGTGGGTGTCAAGGAAATCCGCGAGTTGCTGGGGGTGATGGTGCATGAGAAAGTCGCGCGCGGCATCTTCATCACCACCGGGACCTATAGCGCGGATGCGCTGGCCTTTGGCGCGGCCAACCCGATCCAGCTGCTCGACGGCGCGGCTTTCCTGGGCAGGGTGCTCGACCTGCCGCCGGAACAACAGGCGGCCCTGCTGGCCTGCGCCTTCGAGGGAGATTTCTACTCGCCGACCTGCGCCTCCTGCGGCGTCAAGATGGTGGCGCGCGACAGCAGGCGCGGCGCCTTCTGGGGCTGCGTGCACTACCCGCGCTGCAAGACGACCTTGCCGATGCGCCGGGACAGCGTAGCGGCCCAAGCCTGACTGCACGGTTCAGCAGGCGCCGGCGCTGAGAAAGCGCGCTTCCGGCAAACCGCGCACATCGAGCTCGCGCCGGAACAGCGCCCCGGACAGGGGCGCGGCCGCGCGATCGTTGTGCGTCATGCCCTGGTGCGCCGTGCTCACGAACAAGGTCGACAGGCCCGGTCCGCCGAAGGCCGGGCAGCTCGGCTGCGGCGCGTCGAGCGCCACCACGCGATCGATGCTGCCGTCGGGGGCGAAACGGATCACCTGGCCCGCGCCCCAGCGCGTGCTCCACAGGAAGCCATCCGCATCGATGCAGGAACCATCCGGCGCGCCGGGCGCCGCCTCGCCCGCGACGAAAGTGCGCGGCTCACCCACGTCGCCGCTGCAGGGGTCGTAGGGCGCATGGCGGATCTCGCGTGTCGCCGAATCGGCGAAGTACATGCGCCGGCCGTCCGGGCTGAAGCAGATGCTGTTGGCGATCGCGGCGGTCCCGATCGGCAGGCGCTCGAGCGAGAGGTCGAGGTTAAGGCGGTAGAAGCCGCCCAGCGCCGGCTTGGGATCGTCCTGGTTGAACATGCCGAACACGAAGCGCCCCTGGCGGTCGCAGCGGCCGTCGTTCAGGCGGGTGGACGGCAGATGGGCCTCGACCTCGCAGATGCGCCTGATGGCGCCGGTCGAGAAGGTGAAGAAGGCAAGGCCCGAGGCCAGGCCGAGCAGCAGGCGATCGTCGCTGCCGGTCAGGGCAAAGCAGCAGAGGCGCTCCGGCATCGGCCAGCTGCGGGTCTCACCAAGGGCGGGCGTGTGCGCCCACAGGCGGGCGGCCGGGATGTCGGTCCACAACAAGCGTCCGCTGCGCTCGCACCACAGCACGCACTCGCCCAGCTCGTGCCGGTTAGCGAGGAAGGCCTCCATCAGGCGTCGACCGAGAAGCGGAAACGCGACTCGGTCCGGTACTCCTCGCCCGGGCGCAGGATCACGTTCGGGAAGCCCGGCTGGTTGGGCGAATCCGGGAAGTGCTGGGGTTCGAGGCAGAAGCCGCTGCGGTGCCGGCAAGGGCCGTTCTTGCCCTGCAGCGAGCCGTCGAGGAAGTTCCCGCTGTAGAACTGCACGCCCGGCTCCTCGGTGAACAGTTCCAGCACCCGGCCCGAGACAGGGTCGACCACGCGCGCCGCCCGCGTCATTGCTATTGCCGCGGGCTTGTTCAGGACGAAGTTGTGGTCATAGCCCTGGCCATTGCGCAGCTGTTCGTCGGTTTCGCCGATGCGCGCGCCGATCGGGCGCGGGCTGCGGAAGTCGAAGGGCGTGCCCGCAACAAGAGCCAGTTCGCCCGTGGGGATCGATTCGGCGTCGATGGCGACAAAGACATCGGCGTCGATCTGCAGGAGGTGGCCGAGGATGTCGCCGCTGCCCGCCAGGTTGAAGTAGCTGTGCTGGGTCAGGTTGACCGGGGTGGCGCGGTCGCACACGGCGTGAAAGCGCACCACCAGCTCATTGTCGTTTGTGAGGGTGTAGGTGACGGTGGCGTCGAGGTTGCCGGGATAGCCCTGTTCGCCGTCGCGGCTGCGGTAGGACAGGCGCAGGCTGCCGCCGTCGATGGCGGCCTGCCATTTCACCTTGTCGAAACCGGGGTCGCCGCCGTGCAGGTGGTTGTTGCCGTTGTTGGTCGGAAGCTGGAATGCCTGGCCGTCGAGGGTAAAGCGGCCGTGCGCGATGCGGTTGCCGTAGCGGCCGATCAGGGCGCCGAAATAGGGACTGTCGCTGCGGTAGGGTTCGAGCGTGTCGAAGCCGAGCACCACGTCCGCCAGCCGGCCCTCGCGGTCGGGCGCATGCAGTTCGGTGATGATGCCGCCGAAGTCGATGATCTTCGCCACCAGGCCATTGGCGTTGGCGAGCCTGAACTGGGTGATGGCGCTGCCGTCCGGCAGCTGGCCGAAGGGAGCTTGCGTGATGTCGGGTCGCACGTGCTGTCGTCCTCGCGAGAGTCGGCCGAAAGGGCCGCGATGATCAGGATGACAAGATGCTAGCACGCGCCTTCGATGGCCCGCGCGAGGGAGCGCGGGCCCGGATTTGTTACATAAACACAACACCACTACGTACTTACACGTATTCTTGTTCCAGATCGTGCGGCTTTTTAACCACACGCACATGCTTCTCAAAAAACGTGTAAGGAAATTGCAAATGTTTATTGGCATCATTTCCATGGTGCTGGTAACGTGACTGTCTGACAAAGCTGCTGTTTTGACCAATACCACTCCCGCACCACGTCCTCGAAGACGCACACACACTACTGGAGACCATCAATGAAGAAAACTAGCCTGGCCATCGCCCTCTTGTCCCTCCTGCCGCTGGCGGCCCACGCACAGACCAGCGTGACGATCTACGGCATCGCCGACGCCTCGGTCGGCATCGAAGACACCGACGCACCGGGCGAAGGCCACCGCACCGTGATCAGCTCCGGCACGCAGTCGACCAGCCGCATCGGTTTCCGCGGCACCGAGGACCTGGGCAACGGCCTGAAGGCGCTCTTCAACATCGAAGCCGGCGTCGCCCTCGACAGCGGCGCCCAGGACGCGGCCGGCACCTTCCAGCGCCGCGCCGTGGTCGGCCTGCAAGGCTCCTTCGGCACCATCACCATCGGCCGCGAATACGGTCCGATCGCCGCGGTGGCGCAGTCGGCCGACCCGCTGGGCCACGGTTTCTACGGTTCGACCCTGACCAGCTTCGGCACCAACCGCCTGACCCGCCGCCTGTCGAACTCGGTCAACTACAAGAGCGAGAGCCTGAGCGGCTTCACCGTGCTGGCCGCCTACAGCGCCGGCGAGCGCAACGTCGATCCCTCGAACGACCTGTGGGGCGCCGCCGTCGAGTACAAGAACGGCCCGGTCTACCTCGGCGCAGGCTACCAGGAAACCGAAGCCCAGATCGGCCCGAACAACAAGGAATACGCGCTCGGCGCAGGCTTCACCGCCGGCGCCTTCGACTTCCGTGCGGCCTACCTGGAAGCCGACCCGGCCGGCGTGAACAACGAGTACAAGTACACGACCGTGGGCGGTGTCTACACCGCCGGCCCGAACAAGTTCTACGCTTCGGTGCACCAGCAGAAGCTGGAAACCGGCGCCAAGGGCAACGGCTTCTCGCTGGCCTACAGCTACACCCTGTCCAAGCGCACCAACCTGTACACCAGCTACGCGAAACTGCGCAACAACGGACGCGGCGTCTTCGGCCTGGCTTCGGCAGGCGGCACCTTCGCCCCGCCGACCACCGCCCTCGGTTCGGACCCGTCGGTGTTCAACGTGGGTGTGCGCCACTCGTTCTGAGTCCGCACCGCACAAACAAGAACGGCGAGCCTTGCGGCTCGCCGTTTTTGCTTCATGGGGCCTGCGCCCCGCGCCTTACGCCAGCAGCGCCTGCCCGGCGCGCTGCGCGGTCCCCACGGCCTGCGCCGCCTGGCGCACCTGGCCCGCGTCGACCTGGAACACCGCCATCGCGGCGTTCAGCTTCGCGGCCTGTTCCTTCATCGCCTCGGCGGCGGCTGCCGCTTCCTCGACCAGGGCCGCATTCTGCTGCGTCACGTTGTCCATCTCGACGACCGCCTGGTTGATCTGCTCGATGCCGGCGGTCTGCTCCGCGCTGGCCGAGCTGATCTCGCCCATGATGTCGTTCACGCGGCGCACGCTGTCGACGATCTCCTGCATGGTGGCGCCGGCTTCGGCCACCAGGCGGCTGCCGTCCGCGACCTTGCTCGAGGAGTCGTTGATCAGGCCCTTGATCTCCTTGGCCGCCGCGGCCGAGCGCTGGGCGAGGTTGCGCACTTCGCTTGCCACAACCGCGAAGCCGCGGCCCTGCTCGCCGGCGCGCGCCGCTTCCACGGCCGCATTCAGCGCCAGGATGTTGGTCTGGAAGGCGATCCCGTCGATCACGCCGATGATGTCGCTGATCTTCCCCGCCGACGCGTCGATGTCGGCCATGGTGCCCACGACCTGGCCGATCACGGCGCCGCCGCGCTGGGCAACCTGCGATGCGGCGTCCGCCAGCGCATTGGCCTGGCGGGCGTTGTCGGCGTTCTGCTTGACGGTCGAGGTCAGTTCTTCCATCGAGGACGCGGTTTCTTCCAGCGAGGAAGCCTGCTGTTCGGTACGGCTCGACAGGTCCTGGCTGCCGGCCGCCACTTCGGAAGCCGCCACGGTGATGGTGTCGGTGCCGCTGCGCACGGTGCCGACGGTGCGCGCCAGGTTCTCGTTCATGGTCTTGAGCGCCGACAGCAGCTGGCCGAGCTCGTCGCGGGTAGTGACGTCGATGCGGCTGGTGAGGTCGCCGGCGGCGACCGTGTTCGCCACGTCCAGCGCGCACTGCACCGGGACCGTGATCGAACGGGTGATCAGCCAGGCGACGGCGCCCGCCAGCGCCAGCGCCAGGGCGCCAAGCGCCCACATCAAACGCGAGGTGTTCTCGTAGGTGCGCTGGGCGTCGGCAGCCTTTTCCATCGCGATCGACTTCTGCAGCTCGGCCTGCTCGTCCAGGGTCTTCCTCAGGGCGGCCAGCACCGGACGCACCTCCTCGGCCAGGTGCTGGCGCGCTTCCTCGTCCAGGCCGTCGTTGACGTGCTTGATCAGCTGTTCCTGGCCGGCGGTGTAGCGCTGCGCATGCGTGTTCATCTCGGCCAGCAACTGCCGCGCACGCGGATGCTGCAGGGTACGGTCCAGCTCCGCGAGCAGGCGCTCGACTTCCTTACGCGAGGAAAGGATTTCCTCGTGCTGCTTCTGGCGGTCTGCGCGCTCGCTGCTCAGCATCATGTTGCGCAGCGCGATCGCGATATCGTTGACCTCGTCGATCACGCTATTGGTCGCTTCGATGCGCGGCATGCGGTTGTTCACGATCTCGTTGGTGCCGTCGTTGATATGGCCGAGCATCGTGTTGCTCATGGCGACCATGCAGACGAGCATCGTGCAGATCGTGGCGAAGCCCAGGCCGAGGCGCTTGCCGATATTCAGGTTTGCAAGATTCATGGTGATCTCTTCAGGTGCAGGCATCCGCCCGCGGGTTGGCTCAGGCAGCCTGTTTGATGGCTGTGATCAGGCCCAGCTGTTCAGAGCTCATCAGGCGGTCGATGTCGAGCATGATCAGCATGCGCTCGTCGATGGTGCCCAAGCCGGTGATGTAGTCGCCGTCGGCGGTGGTTCCCATCTCGGGCGCCGGACGCACCTGCTCAGGTGCGAGGGTGACGACGTCGGAGACGCTGTCGACCACCATGCCGATCACGTGGTTCTTGATGTTCAGGACGATCACGACGGTGAACTGGTCATAGGTCGGCTCGCCGAGCTTGAACAGGATGCGCATGTCTACGATCGGCACGATCGAGCCGCGCAGGTTCTGGATGCCCTTGATGCAGGCGGGGGCGCTCGGCAACAGGGTCGGCTCTTCATAGCCGCGGATCTCCTGCACTTTCAGGATGCTGATCGCGTACTCTTCCTTCCCGAGGCGGAAGGACAGTACTTCGTTTTCTTCGGTCGTCTTGACTGCGTCCATGGATGGTTCCCTTAGTTTTTTAACTCGAATTCTTCAATTGCTGTAGCGCAACAATACATTACGTCCAAGTTGGTGCGGAAGCGATAGAGAAGAAGCAAGAGGACGAAAATATTTCCCTTTCCCAGTGCGAAATATGGCGCAGGTACAACGTTTGACCCGATTCTCGTGCCGGGCGTCCATACGGAAGCGCTGGCACGCATCGTGCATGCACACCTTGCATGTTCGAAGGAGACGCCATGATCATCCACCGACTCGACGCCGCCGCGGCCCGCGAACTGCGTCCGCAGCTGGCGACCCTGCTGCTGGACGCGGTCGCCGACGGCTTTTCGCTCGGCTTCCTGGCCGGGCTCGACGATACGCAGCTCGCAGCCTACTGGGAAGGCGTCGAGCACGAGCTTGCGCGCGGCAGCCGCGTGCTGCTGGGGGCCGAGCAGGACGGCATGCTGGTCGGGACCGTACAGCTCGCCCTGCCCCGGGAGCCGGGCGGCGCCAACCGCGCCGCCCTCGAAAAGATACTGGTGCACTGCACGGCGCGCCGGCGCGGGGTCGGCACCGCCCTGCTGCAGGCGGCCGAAATCGAGGCGCTGAGCCTGCGCCGCGGCCTGCTGTTCCTCGATGCCGAGGCCGGATCCGGCGCCGAGCGCCTGGTCGAGCGGGCCGGCTTCGTCCGGGTCGGCGAGCTGCCCGACTTCGCCTGCACCCCGAACGGCCACTGGCGCCCGGCCGCGATCTGGTACAAGACCCTGTTCCCGCGCGCGCGCCGCGCCGTGAGGCCTGCACCGTGAGTACCCCTGCCCTCCTGACGCTGACCGACCGCGTCAAGCATGCGGCCCGGGTGCACGGCGTGCTGGCCCTGCCCTGGGAGCGCCGCGGCAGGGCGCGCCTGCGCGCGCTGCTGGCCTCGGGCGAGGCCGTGACGCTGGCCATGCCGCACGGCAGCCGGCTGCGCCATGGCGACCTGCTGCGCGGCGACGACGGCCGGGTGGTGCGCATCGTCGCCGCCCCGGAACCGACGTATGCGCTGCGCTGCGCCGACCCCGCCGCTCTGGCGCGCTGCGCGCTGCTGCTGGGCCGGCGCCGGATCGCCGCCGAGGTCTGTCCCTGGGGCCTGCGCATCCGCGCGCTGCCCGCCCTGCGCGCCCTGGTCGCCGGCATGGGCGCAAGCGTGCACGAGGAACTGGCGCCCTTCGAGCCGGAACCGGAAGCGGTCCACCCTGCCGGCGCACCGGGCAGGAACGAGGCGGCGGCGCTGGACATCGACGGGGCCTGAGGCGCGAATTCGCTTCGTGTAAAGACAGTACTCTGGTGCAATGTCACGTAGAATCGTGCGACGCCCCTTGCCACCGCTGATTACGTGACTTCCCCATCCATTGCCCGCAGGCCCCTGCGCGCCTACCTTCTCTGGCTCGTCATGGCGACCCTGCTTCCCGGCGTCGTCGGCGCCACGCTGCTGTTCGTCAACCAGTACCAGAAAGGCCGCGCCCAGGTCGAGCGCAAGACCCTGCAGACGGTGCGCGCGCTGGTGAACAACGTCGACAACCGGCTGAGCAAGGCGCGCGCCGTCGGCCAGACCCTGTCGATCCTGAACGCGCTCGAGGTCGCCGATTTCGCGCGCGTGCATCGTCAGGCGCGCGAGGCGCTGGCGCTGGCCGGCGGCGGCATGAACCTGGTGGTGCGCGACCGCAGCGGCCAGCAGCTGGTCAACACCGTCGTCCCCTGGGGCACGTCGCTGCCGATCGACCGCAGCAGCTCCCTCGACAAGGTGTTCGCGGGCGGCGAACCGGCGATCTCGAACGTGTTCACCGGCCCGGTGACGGGCCGCCCGACCGTCAGCGTCGACGTGCCGGTGCGCGAGCATGGCGAGCTGCGTTACGTCCTCAGCATCCGCCTGCGCCCCGAGTATTTCAAGGGCATCCTGACGCCCGAGTCGATCCCGGAAGGTGCGACGGCCAGCATCTTCGACCGCGACGGCACCATCTTCATGCGCAACGTCAATCCTGAGAAGAACATCGGCAGGCGCGTGGCCCCTCCCCTGTATGCGGGCATCCTGCGTGCGCCCGAAGGCGTGATCGATTCGCGTACCCAGGAAAATGTCGAGGTCCTCACCCATTTCTCGCGCGTCTCGGGCAGCGGATGGGGCGTGGCGATCGGCCTTCCACGCGCCAGCCTGCGCGCCGAGCTGGCCGAGCAGCTCGAGCTGATGGCCGGCGTCGCCGTCGTCCTGTTCGCGGTCGGCCTGTGCCTGGCCTGGCTGATCGGCGGCCGGCTGGCGCGCTCGGTCCAGGCCCTGAGCGCGCCCGCCCTCGCGCTCGGCCGCGGCGCCCGTCCGCATGCATCCGACGAGTTCTATGTGCGGGAAACCGCCGACGTCGCGGCCGCCATCCACGACGCCGCACTTCTCCTCGAGCGGCGCTCGACGGAGCTCGCGTCCAAGGAATCGGCGCTGCGCGAGACCCATATGCTGGCGCGGTTCGGCACCTGGCACTGGCGCCTCGGGGAAGAGGCCATCGAGGTCTCCGACTCGGTGCCGCACATCTTCGGCCGCGCGCTGCCGCCCTTCGCCCAGCAGCGCGGCAGCATCCTCTCGGAAGAATCCTGGGAACAGGTGCGGCGCCTGACCGGCGAGCTGGCGCGCGTCGGCGGCAGCGGCAAGCTGCAGCTGAGCGCCGTGCACGCCGACGGCCACCGCATCTGGCTCGACTACCGCTGCGAGAGCGTGCACGCTGCCGACGGCAGCGTGACGGCCCTGCGCGGCTCGATGCAGGACGTGAGCGAGCGGGTGCGCGCCGAGGAAGCGCTGCGCCAGGCCGACCAGCGCAAGAACGAATTCCTGGCCATGCTCGCCCACGAGCTGCGCAACCCGCTGGCGCCGATCGCATCCGGCGCCCAGCTGCTCGGCCAGGCCAGCCTGGACCAGGCGCGGGTCCAGCACATCAGCGCCATCATCGCGCGCCAGGCGCGCCACATGGCGGGCCTGGTGGACGACCTGCTCGACGTCTCGCGCGTCACCCGCGGCCTGGTGGTGCTGGCCAAGGAGCGCACCGACCTGAATGGCGTGGTGGTCGACGCCGCCGAACAGGTGCAGGCGCTGGTGCGCGACAAGGGCCACGCGCTCGACCTGCAGCTGCTGCCGCAGCCGGCCTGGGTGCTGGGCGACCGCAAGCGCCTGGTGCAGGTGGTCGGCAACCTGCTGCACAACGCGGCCAAGTTCACCGAGCCGGGCGGACGCATCGAGGTCGCGCTCACGCTCGACGCCGCCCAGCTGGTGCTGGCGGTGCGCGACAACGGCATCGGCATGTTGCCCGCGGAGCTGGAGCGGGCCTTCGACATGTTCGTGCAGGGCGAACGCACCCCCGACCGCTCGCTCGGCGGCCTGGGCATCGGCCTGGCGCTGGTGCGCAGCCTGGTCGAGCTGCACGGCGGCAGCGTCGGCGTGGCCAGCGCCGGCCAGGGCATGGGGGCGATCTTCACCGTGCGCCTGCCGCGCCTGGCGGACGAAGACGCGCCGCAGGAAGATGCGTCGGCGCTGGACGGCCGCGCGCCAGGCGGCCTGCGTGTGCTGGTGGTGGACGACAACGTCGATGCGGCCCAGATCCTGGCCATGTACGTGGGCGCCCAGGGTCATGCCGTCGAGGTCTGCTACGAACCGGAGGGCGCGCTGGCCATCGCTCCCGGCTTCGCGCCCGAGCTCTGCCTGCTCGACATCGGCCTGCCCGGCATGGACGGGCACGAGCTGGCGCGCCGCCTGCGGCAGCTGCCGGCCACCCGCAACGTCCTGCTGGTGGCGGTGACCGGCTACGGCCAGGAACAGGACCGCCTGGCCAGTGTGCAGGCGGGCTTCGACCACCACCTGGTCAAGCCGGTCGACATGGCGGCGCTGGAGGAGATCCTGCAAGGCGCCCCCGCGGTGCTGGCGGCGCGCCGCGCCGCCAGCCGGATCAGCGCTTGACGCCGCCGAAGGGGTCGCCCTTCTTCCAGGCCGGCATGGCGGGCGCGTTCGCCACCGCATAGCCGAGGTTCAGGGTGAACTGGGCCTGCTGCACCATGCCCGACAAATCCCAGTCGGCGCGGTATTCGTCGCTCACCTGGTGGTAGTCCTGCTTGAAGCCCACCAGCTTCGCGCTCGCCGCTGCGTGGTCGTGGGCGAACTCGAAGTGGCCGTCGCCCGAGAACACGGCCGAGCCCACGTTAAAGGCCGGCACGCCGGCCTTGGCGAAGTTGAAGTGGTCGGCGCGGTAATAGGAGCCCGACAGGTCGGGGATGCTCGGCGCCAGCTTCAGGCCCATGCCTTTTGCCACCGTGGCCGCGGTCTCGTACAGGGTGCTGCGCTCGGCGCCGGCCACGCCGATGTCGCGCGTGCGGCCGGCGAAGTTCAGGCTGTCGAGGTTCAGGTCGGCCGCCGTTTTGTTCAGCGGTACCGCCGGGTCCTTCACATAGGCGGCGCTGCCCAGCAGGCCGGCCTCCTCGGCGGCCGGCCACAGGAAGACCTGGGTGCGGCGCGCCGGCTTCTTGACGGCTTCAAGCGCCATCGCCAGCAGGGCCGCCGTGCCGGAAGCGTTGTCGATGGCGCCGTTGTAGATGCGGTCCTTGTTCCCGGTGCTGCCTGCGCGCGCCTCGTCGTCCATGCCCAGGTGGTCCCAGTGCGAGGAATAGACCACCGCCTGCTCCCTGAGCTTCGGGTCCGATCCCGGCACCACGCCCGCCACGTTGTACTGCTCGACCTGGCGGATTCCGGACTTCAGGTCGACGCGTGCGTTGACCTTCAGCTCCACCGGACGGAAGTCGCGCCGCTCGGCGCGGGCCCGCAGCGCGTCGAGGTCGAAGCCGCCGGCCGCGAACAGGCTGCGCGCCATGTCTTCGTGCAGCCAGCCCTCGACCGGGTTGCCGGGCCCGGCGAGGCGGAAGCGCTCGTGCGAGAAGCCGTTGGCCGGCACGCTCCAGGGGTAGGACGAGGAAGGCAGCGTGTGGATCAGCAGCGCCCCGGCGGCGCCCTTGCGCACCGCCTCCTCGAACTTGTACAGCCAGCGGCCGTACCAGGTATAGGCCTTGCCGGCGAAGCGCTGCGGTTCGTCCACGGTCGGCTGAGGATCGTTGACCATCATGACCAGGATCTTGCCCATGACGTCGACGTCCTTGTAGTCGTCCCATTGTTCGTCCGGCGCCGACACGCCGTAGCCCACGAACAGCAGCGGCGCCTCGAAGGCGAGGCTGGTGCGCCCGCTGGACGTGCCGAACACGATGTCCTTGCCCGGCACCGGCTCGATGCGCTTGCCGCCCGCCTCGAACACCACGCTGCTGCCCGGCAGCAGGCGGGTGCCCTCGATCTCGACCTTCTGGCGGTAGCTGTTCCCGAAGGCCGGTTTGAGGCCGATGATGGCGGCCTGGGTCTCGAGGTAGCGCACGGTGAGCGCGCCGCCGCGCTGGCCGGTGCCGCGGCCTTCGAACAGGTCGTCGGCCAGCAGGGACAGGTGGGCGCGCAGCACGGGCTCGGAGACCGCCGGGGCCTGGGCGCAAGCGCCGCCGGACAGCGTGAAACCCAGGGATACGGCGAGGGCAAGCGGGGAAAGTCGCATTCGTGATTCCGTTCGAAAAAGCGGATTGGCAAACGAATATGATACTCCAGCATACATACGCTATGCGACCGCAATTGCCGGCCTGCGCGGAGCAGGTCATACTTGTCAATCATCCAGGAGGGACACCATGAGCATCTCGCGCCGCACCGCCATCTCGCTACTCGCCGCCCTGCCCCTCGCCGCCCACGCCACGCCAGAAAAAAAGGACATCCCGCCCATGTACGGTTTGATCGGAAAGATGCGCGCCCAGCCGGGCCAGCGCGAAGCCCTCATCGCGATCCTGCTCGAGGGCACCGCGGCCATGCCGGGGTGCCTGAGCTACATCATCGCCAGGGACAAGCTCGATGCGGACGCGCTCTGGATCACGGAAACCTGGGATAGCCAGGCCAGCCACAAGGCCTCGCTGTCCCTGCCTTCGGTCCAGGCTGCGATCGCCAAGGGGCAGCCGCTGATCGCCGGTTTCGGCGAGCGCTTCGAGACCGAACCGGTCGGCGGCCAGGGACTGGCGCCGCGCTGATCAGGCCGCGGTGGGTGCGCCGTCGAAGGGACGCGCATCCAGCGGAATGTCGATCACGAAGGTGGTGCCGTCGTCGCGGGACGAGGACATCAGCACGCTGCCGCCGTGCGCCTCGGCCACCCGCCGCACATAGGGCAGGCCCACGCCCCAGCCCTTGCCCCCCGGCCCATGGCTGCCGGCGCGGCGGTAGAGCTGGAAGATGCTCTCGCTGTCTTCCGGCGCGATCGGGTCGCCTTCGTTGCGCACCAGCACCTGGACCCGTCCGGGCGTGGTCGACACGACCAGGCGCACCGGCGCGCCGGCCGCGCCGTACTTGACCGCGTTGTTGACCAGGTTCTCCACCGCGCGCCGGATCGCGTCGCCGCACCACCAGCCTTCGATCGGCTCGCGCTCCAGTTCGAGCGCGACGGGATGGCCCCCTTCGGCCGCCTGCACCACCTCGCGCATCAGGGCGGCCATGTCGACGCGCTGGATATCCAGGCGCACCGCGCCGGTCTTGCAGAAGGCGATCCGGTCCAGCAGCTCGCGCGTCATGCCGTCGATGCGCTGGGTGCTGGACACGATCTTCTCGGCGAAGCGGCGCACGCTCGGATCGCTGGAGGTGTGGATGATCATCTCGGCCGCCATCTGGGCGGTCGACAGGGGCGTGCGCAGGTCGTGCGCCATCGAGGCCACGAACTGCTCGCGCAGCGCGGCCTGCACCACGGTGAAGGCGTTGGCGCTCTCGCGGATGGTGGCGTCGATGTGGGCCGACAGGATAGCCTGCTCGCCGGCTTCCAGGACCACGCCGTGGCGCGCCAGCTCGCTGAACAGGATGTCGCGGAAGATCTGCAGCTCGTGGATGACGGCGGTGGCGTCGTATTCCGTCAGGCGGGCGCGCTCGCCCCCATGTTCGCTGGCCACCGCGCCCAGGTCGTTGAACACGCGCGCCGCATGGCCGGGCGTGAGCAGGGCCACCAGGGTGTCGAAATAGGCGGGCAAGGTATTCGAGAGGATGGGCAGCGGCAGTTCCCTGGCTTGCGGCACGGTCGCGCGCACTCCGTCCATCCAGGCTTGCAGCACCTCGCCGCGCACCGCCAGCATGGCGCGGGTGACGTGAGACAGGCCAGGGTCGTCGGGGGACAGGTGTCCGGTTAGGTTCTCGCTCATCCGTTGGAGACCGTCGCAGCGTTGTCAGAATTGAATGTCCGCCCAGTCTACCCGAGGGTGTTTACGGGGGGCGCGTGAATGGATGCCGCTATTGGCCGAGCCAGAGCCGGTAGCCGACGCCGGTCTCGGTCAGCAGGTGGCGCGGCTGGGCCGGATCGTCCTCGAGCTTGTGGCGCAGGTGGCCCATGTAGATGCGCAGGTAGTGGCCGCTCTCGGCATGGCCCGGCCCCCACACGGCGCGCAGCAGCTGGGGATTGGTCATCACGCGGCCGGCGTTGCCGGCCAGGACCGCCAGCAGGCGATACTCGGTTGGCGTCAGGTGCACATGCTTGCCGTCGCGCGTGACGCTGCGCTCCTGCGGATAGACCGCCACGCTGCCGAAGCGCACGCTGCCATCGGGCCGCTCGGCCGGCTGGCGCTGGCGCCGCAAGGTCGCACGCACCCGCGCCAGCAGCTCGCCGGTGCCGAAGGGCTTGCTCAGGTAGTCGTCCGCGCCGGCGTCGAGCGCGCGGATCTTCTCGCTTTCCATGGTGCGCGCGGAAAGCACGATGATCGGCACCGCCGACCATTTGCGCACGTCCATGATGAAATCGATGCCGTCGCCGTCCGGCAGGCCGAGATCGAGCACGACCAGGTCGGGGCGGCGCGTGCCGGCGTCGATCAGACCGCGTTCGATGCTGGTCGCCTCGTGCACCTGCCAGCCCTCCTGCTCCAGCGCGGCGCGCACGAAGCGGCGGATCTGCGGTTCGTCCTCGACCAGCAAGGCTGTCGGTTTGTCACTCATGCGGCGGGTCCAGTGGCAGTTCGGGTTCGGGCATGTCGGGCGGGCTGCCGGCGGGCAGCGAGAACACGAAGCCGGCGCCTTTCAATGGGGAGGCGCAGGCGCGGATGGTCCCGCCATGCGCCTCGACGATGGCGCGGCAGATCGCCAGGCCCAGGCCCACGCCCGGCAGCGCCGATTCGCGTTCGCCGCGGGTGAACTTGTCGAAGATGCGCTCTTCGCTGCCGGGCGCCAGGCCGGGGCCGTTATCGTAGACCATGACGTCCACCGTGTCGCCGCGCAGCGCTGCCGACACCTCGATGCACGCGCCGCCCGGCGTATATTTTGCGGCATTCTCGAGCAGGTTGCACAGCACCCGCTCGACCAGCACGGCGTCGAAGCGCAGCAGCGGGATGTTGGGCGGCAGGCGTACCGCGACCTGGTGGCGGCGCAGCGCCGCGCGGCTGGCCCGCAGCGCGCCGCCCACCACTTCTTCGAGTGCCTGCCATTCGAGATTGAAGCGCACCTGGCCGCTCTCGATGCGCGCCATGTCGAGCAGGTTGGTCACCTGGGTGCTCATGCGCAGCGCTTCCTCGTGCAGGGCCTGGGCCAGGCTCGATGGCGCCTCGCCGAGCGGCGGATCGGCGCGCAGCAGGGACTCGGACAGGCCGACCAGGGCGGTCAGTGGCGTACGCAGGTCGTGCGACAGCGCCGCCAGCAGCGAGTTGCGCAGGCGTTCCGACTCCATGCTCACCAGCGCCGATTGCGCCACCTCGACGTAGTGCACGCGCTCGAGCGCGATCGCAGCCAGGGCGGCCAGGGCGTCGAGCTGGCGGCGCTGCTCGGGGACCAGGATCCAGCGCCCGGCGTCCGGACAGATCGCCAGCACGCCGCGGGTGCGCATCGGCGCCACCAGCGGCAGATAGAACAGCGCGCTGGCCGGCAGCGTGTCGGTGCCGAGGCCGGCGCTTTGCGCATGGTCGAAGGCCCACTGGGCGATGCCGGCATCCAGGCCGGGCAAGCCCTCTTGAGGTATCACCAGCTTGCCGTCGGCGTCGGGCGTGAGGAGCAGCGCGCGGGCGCCGAAGGAATCGTGGATCACGGCGCGCGAGGCCTCGACCACCTGCTCGGCCATCAACACGCCGGACAGGTCGCGGGCGAACTCGTACAGGGCGCGCACCCGCTGCTCGCGCTGGGCCGCGACCCGCGCCTGGAAGCGCAGGCCGGCGGTCAGATGGCCGGTGATGAGGCCGACGGCGAGCATCACGGCGAAGGTGATCAGGTACTGGAAGTCCGACACCGCGAGGGTGAAGCGCGGCGGCACGAAGAAGAAGTCGAAACAGGCCACGCCGACGCAGGTGGCGGTGACCGAAGGCGCGCGGCCGAAGCGCACCGCGACCAGCACCACGACCAGCAGGAACAGCATCGCGATATTGGCCAGGTCGAGCCATGCCAGCAGGGGCGTCAGGATGGCGGCGGTGAGCAGGCTGGCGCCTGCCGCCAAGAGATGCGGCAGGGGCCGGACGCTGTGTGGCGATGCTTCCCGGCGCGCGCGCGGCGGGAGCGGCGCCGCGACGGCCGGCGCGCCGATCTCGATCAGGTCGAGGCCTGGGGCCAGCCGCGCCAAGCGGCGCGCGACCCGGCGCTGCCATGGCCAGCGCGACCCGGCGCGCCCCAGCGCGATCTTCGACAGGTTGTGGCTGCGGGCATAGTCGACCGCGGCCCGCGCCACGTCCTCGCCCGACACCGTGCTCGTCTGCGCGCCAAGGTCGCCCGCCAGCTTGAGCGTGGCCAGCATGCGCTCGCGCGCCGGACCCGGCATGCGCGCCAGCGCCGGCGTTTCGACGTAGAGAGCGTGCCAGCCCGTCCCCAGCTGCGACGCCATGCGCGCGGCGCTTCTCGCCAGGTGCTCGCCCCCCACCGGACCGAGGCAGACCAGGAGGCCCGCGCCGGTCTTCCAGATCGCCTCGACCGACTGCTCGATGCGCCAGGCGCGCACGTCGTCTTCGATGCGGTCGGCGGTGCGCCGCAGCGCCAGCTCGCGCAGCGCGATCAGGTTGCCCTTCCTGAAGAAGTTCCCGGCGGCCCGCTCGGCCTGCGCCGGCTGGTAGACCTTGCCCTGCTTCAGGCGCGCGAGCAGGGCGTCGGCCGGCAGGTCGACCATCACCACCTCGGCGGCCCCGTCGAACACCGAATCCGGCACCGTTTCGGCGACCCGGATGCCGGCAATGCCGCCGACGACGTCGTTCAGGCTTTCCAGGTGCTGGACGTTGACGGTGGTGAGCACGTCGATGCCGGCGTCCAGCAGCTCCTCCACGTCCTGCCAGCGCTTGGGATGGCGCGATCCGGGCGCATTCGAATGCGCCAGCTCGTCGACCAGGATCAGGTCGGGATGCCGGGCAAGCGCCGCATCGAGGTCGAACTCGCCGATGCGGACCCCGCGGTGCTCGACCTGCCGGCGCGGCAGCACCTCCAGGCCCTCGAGCATGCGCGCGGTGTCCTGGCGCCCGTGGGTTTCGACCACGCCCACCAGCGCATCCCTGCCCTCCTCAAGCAGGCGGCGCGCCTCCTGCAGCATGGCGAAGGTCTTGCCCACGCCGGCCGAGGCCCCGAAATAGATACGCAGCTTGCCGCGCGCCGCGCTGCGTTCCTGTGCGCGCATCTGCGCCAGCAGGGCGTCGGGGTCGGGACGTTGGGGAGCGTGTCGAGGCATGGTTCAGCGAGTATCGCGCACTTGGGCGTCCAGCGCCAGATTCAGGGCCAGCACATTGACGCGCGGCTCGCCGAACAGGCCCAGTACCCTTCCCTCGGCATGCGCGTCGATCATCCGCTCGACGTCGCTCGCCGCCAGACCGCGTGCTCTTGCCACGCGCCCCGCCTGCCAGCGGGCTCCGGCCAGGCTGATCTCGGGATCGAGGCCGCTGGCCGAGGCGCTGGCCAGGTCGGCCGGGATCGGCGCCCGGTTGGCCGGATCGGCGGCGCGCAAGGCCTCGACGCGGCCCTTGACCGCAGCGTGCAGGGCCGGGTTGAGCGGCCCCTGGTTCGAGCCCGAGGAACCGCCTCCATTGTTCGGCACCGGTGCGGTAGCGGATGGGCGGCCCCAGAAGTATCGGGGACTGCTGAAGTGCTGGCCGATCAGGCGCGAGCCGACCACCCGGTCGCCCTGCTTCACTAGGCTGCCGTTGGCCTGTTCGGAAAACGCCGCCTGGGCGACGCCGGTGACGAGCAGCGGATAGGCGACGCCGCAGACCAGGGTGAGCGCGCCGAACATGACGAGCGCGGGACGGAGAATGGATTGCATGGTGGTTCCTCAAACAAGGTTCAGCGCAGCCAGCGCCATGTCGATCAGCTTGATGCCGGCAAATGGCAGCAGGATGCCGCCCAGGCCGTACACCAGCAGGTTCCGGCGCAGCAGGCTGGCCGCGCCGATCGCGCGGTAGCGCACGCCCTTCAAGGCCAGCGGAATCAGGAACACGATGATCAGGGCATTGAAGATCACGGCCGACATGATGCTCGAAGCGGGACTGGTGAGCTGCATGACGTTGAGCGCCTGGAGTGCCGGATAGGTGCCCACGAAGGCAGCCGGCACGATGGCAAAGTACTTCGCGATGTCGTTGGCGATCGAGAACGTGGTGAGCGCGCCGCGCGTCATCAGCATCTGCTTGCCGATCTCGACGATCTCCAGCAGCTTGGTCGGGTTCGAGTCCAGGTCGACCATATTGCCCGCTTCCTTGGCGGCCTGGGTGCCGCTTGCCATCGCCACCGCCACGTCGGCCTGGGCCAGCGCAGGGGCGTCGTTGGTGCCGTCGCCGGTCATCGCGACCAGCTTGCCTTCCGCCTGGTAGCGGCGGATCAGTTCCAGCTTCTGCTCCGGCGTCGCCTCGGCGACGAAGTCGTCCACACCCGCTTCGGCCGCAATGGCGGCCGCGGTCAGGCGGTTGTCGCCGGTGATCATGACGGTCTTCACGCCCATGCGGCGCAGCTCGGCGAAACGCTCGCGGATGCCGCCCTTGACCACGTCCTTCAGTTCCACCACGCCCATCACGCGGCCCCCGTCGGCCACCACCAGCGGCGTGCTGCCGCGGCGCGCGGCGGCGTCGGCGATCGCCTCCACCTCGGCCGGATAGCGATGGCCCAGCGCTTCGACGTGGGCGCGGATCGCGCTGGCGGCGCCCTTGCGCAGGCGGCGTTCGCCGATGTCCGCGCCGCTCATGCGGGTCTGGGCGGTGAAGGGAACGAAGGTGGCCTGCAGCGCTTCCATCGAACGCTCGCGAATGCTGAAGCGGCTCTTGGCCAGCACGGCGATGCTGCGGCCTTCGGGCGTCTCGTCGGCCAGGGATGCCAGTTGCGCAACGTCGGCCAGTTCCTGCTCCGTGACGCCCGGCGCCGGCAGGAAGCCTGAAGCCTGGCGGTTGCCGAAGGTAATGGTGCCAGTCTTGTCCATCAGGAGCACGTCGACATCGCCGGCCGCCTCGACCGCGCGGCCGGAGGTGGCGATGACGTTGGCCCCCATCATGCGGCTCATGCCGGCCACGCCGATGGCCGACAGCAGGCCGCCGATGGTGGTCGGAATCAGGCAGACCAGCAGCGCGACCAGCACCGTGATCGTCACCGGCCGCCCCGCTCCCGCCGCCTCCACGGAGAACAGCGAGAACGGCAGCAGGGTGACGGTCACCACCAGGAACACGATGGTGAGCGCGACCAGCAGGATCGTGAGCGCGATCTCGTTCGGGGTCTTCTTGCGCGAGGCGCCTTCGACCATGCCGATCATGCGGTCGAGGAAGGTCTCGCCGGGGTCGGCGGTGACGCGCACCACCAGCCAGTCGGATAGCACGCGGGTGCCGCCGGTGACGGCGCTGAAGTCGCCGCCCGACTCGCGGATCACGGGAGCCGATTCGCCGGTGATGGCGCTTTCGTCGACCGAGGCCACGCCTTCGAGCACTTCGCCATCCCCGGGAACGACGTCGCCCGCTTCCACCAGGAAGTGCATGCCCTTGCGCAGCTCCTCGGACTTGACCGGGTACCAGGTGACGCCGTGATGCGGCGACGGCAGCTTCTTGGCCATCACGGTCTGCTTCAGGCTGCGCAGCGAGGCCGCCTGCGCCTTGCTGCGGCCCTCGGCCAGGGCTTCGGCGAAGTTCGCGAACAGCACCGTGAACCACAGCCAGGCCGCGATGGCGGCGATGAAGCCGGCGGCTTCCTCGCCCTGCCCCGCGGCGGCGTCGATCGCCAGCAGGGTGGTCACGATGCTGCCCGCGTAGACCACGAACATCACGGGGCTGCGCAGCTGGGTGCGCGGGTGCAGCTTGCGGAAGGAATCGGCGATGGCCGGGCCAATCAGCTTCACGTCGAGAAGATCGAGTGAACGGCGCACCGGCAGCGCCTGGGCGATGGTGTTTTCCATGACGGGGGTTTCCATGACGGGGGCTTCCATGATCATTTCGCGAACAACTGGAGATGCTCGACCACCGGGCCCAGGGCCAGGGCCGGCACGTAGTTGAGGACACCGACCAGCAGGACGATGCCGGCCAGCAGGCCGACAAAGAGCGGGCCGTGGGTGGGCAAGGTGCCGGCATTGGCGGCCAGGCGCTGGCGCGAGGCGAGCGAGCCCGCGATGGCCAGCACCGGGACGATCACGCCGAAGCGGCCGAACCACATCGCCACTGCCAGCAGGATGTTGTAGAACGGGGTGTTGGCGGACAGGCCGGCGAACGCGCTGCCGTTGTTGTTGGCGGCGGAGCTCAATGCGTACAGGATCTCCGAGAAGCCGTGCGCGCCCGGATTGGCGATGCCCGCCTTGCCCGCCCCCGCCGCCACGGCGATGGCGGTGCCGACCAGTACCAGGCAGGGCGTGACCAGGATGACCACGGAGGCCATCTTCATCTCGTAGGCGCCGATCTTCTTGCCCAGGTATTCCGGGGTGCGTCCGATCATCAGGCCGGCGATGAAGACCGCGAGGATGGCGAACACCAGCATGCCGTACAGGCCCGAGCCGACGCCGCCGAAGACGACTTCGCCGAGCTGCATCAGCACCATCGGCACCATGCCGCCCAGGGGCATGAAGGAGTCGTGCATGGCGTTGACCGCGCCGCAGGAGGCGGCGGTGGTGACGGCCGCGAACAGGCTCGAGGCGGCGATGCCGAAGCGCGTCTCCTTGCCTTCCATATTGCCGCCGGATGCGTCGACGCCGAGGGCGCTCAGGGCGGGGTTGGCCTGCTGCTCCGCCATCGACGCGAAGGTGGCGGCGGCGACGAACAGGATGGTCATGGTGGCCAGCACCGCCCAGCCTTGCCGCATGTCGCCGACCATGCGCCCGAAGGTGAAGCACAGGCCGGCGGGGATCAGGAAGATCGCGACCATCTGTACGAAGTTCGACAGCGCGTTCGGGTTCTCGAAGGGGTGGGCCGAGTTGGCGTTGAAGTAGCCGCCGCCGTTGGTGCCGAGCAGCTTGATGGCTTCCTGCGAAGCGACCGGTCCCATCGGAATGGTCTGGGTAGCGCCGCTGAGCGCCTGGGCGTCGACGTGGCCCGAGAAATTCTGCACCACGCCCTGGCTGGCGAAGAACAGCGCGAACACGATCGCCAGCGGCAGCAGGATGTAGAGGGTCGAACGGGTCAGGTCGACCCAGAAGTTGCCGATCGCCGTGCTGGAGCGGGCCGCGAAGCCGCGGACCAGGGCGAAGGCCACGGCGATGCCGGTGGCCGCCGAGAAGAAGTTCTGTCCTGCCAGCGCCACCATCTGGGTGAGGATGCTCATGGTCTGCTCGCCGCTGTAGCCCTGCCAGTTGGTGTTGGCCACAAAACTCACCGCGGTGTTGAAGGAGGAATCGGCGCTGACGTTGGCCATGGCCTCGGGGTTGAGCGGCAACCAGGCCTGGACGCGCTGCAAGGCATAGACGGCGATGGCGCCGACGGCGTTGAAGGCAATGAGTGCAAGCGCATAGCTTTTCCAGCTCTGGGCGGCGGTAGAACCAGCGCCGGCGGCGCGGTAGAACAGTGCTTCGAGCTTGCCCATCCAGCGCATGCCGGGGACGGCGGCGCTGTCGGCGACGCGCGCCATGAACAGGCCCAGGGGATAGCCCAGCAGGAGCAGGACCACGAGGAAGACCGCCAGCAGCGGCAGGAAGTCGGAGTACATGGTTACAGCTCCTCCGCCTTGAACAGGGCCACCAGCAGGTAGACCAGCAAACCGGCGGCGACCAGGCCGCCCACGATATAGAAGGTGTTCATTGCTTGCCTCCCAGGCGGTGGCAGCCGACGAGCAGCAGCCAGGTCAGCCCGAAGAACAGGAGGAAGACACCGATGAATAGGAAGTCCATACGCAATCGCTTTCAGCGTTGTTGTTGTTGGATCGAGGGTAGTGGCGCCGCGCGAAACGGGGCGTAAAAAGGTCGCGGCGCCGTGTAAACGTCGTGTAAACGCGGCGTTTCTAGAAGGTGGCGCGGACGGTCAGCTGCAATGCGGTCTTGCCGAGGAATTTGCCGTTGGCAGGCGAGGCGTAGGCGCTTTTACGCGCATCGGTCCCGATCACGGCCAGGGTGGCAGTGGCAGGTCCGAAGGCACGGCTGGCCCCGATTTTCCAGTCGGTGTAACTGGAGGCACTGTTGTGCGCGACGCGCTGGCGGCCGGCGTGCAGCTGGACCGTGATGCCCTTGCCGGCGTCGATATTGGCGCCGATGTCGAGGTAGCCGCTGTTTTCGCTGTCGACAAAGCCGAACAGGTTCGTGGTGGCGTGCGAATACTTGAGGTAGGCCGGGCCGTAGCCGAGCTGGCCGTAGAGCTCTGTGGTATTGGCGTTGGCGAAGCCCTTCACCTTGCCCAGTTCATTGCCCGCGTAGAGGTAGCGCAGGACACCGACGTCGTAGCTGAAGCCGCGCGCGATCTCGCCGCGCTTGCCGGCGTAGAGGTCGAGTTCGACCTTGCCGTCACCGCCAGCGTCTTCGGTCCATTTGATGGTCGAGGCCCAGACGCCGAGGTACCAGCCGGTCGAATGGGCATGGTCCGCGCCGGCTTGCACGGCGCTCTGCAGGCGCGTTTGCGAGATGCCGCGGTAGCGGTAGTCGCTCGTGACGGCGGCGTTGAAGGTGGTCTGCGCGTGGGCGCTGGTGACGAAGACGGCGCCGGCCAGGGCGACGGTGTGGATCAGTGCTTTCATGGTGTCCTGCTGTTGTTGTTGGAGCAGGTGAAAGCGTAGATTGTTGGGCGTAAAAAAGGGCTAAAAGGTGGAGAGGTTGACGTAAACGACGCGTAAAGGCGAAGGTAGGGTGGACGGGTCTCCCGTCCGCGCGTTCAAACCGTGCGTGATTTACCCGCTCAGTAGCCGTTCGACCGGGAGTTGAACGCGCGGACGGCGCAGCCGTCCACCCTACGATTTCAGCCTTTCAGGTACTGCATGTACTTCGCGACGCCATTGGCCACATCGGTGAAGGGCTCGGTGTAGCCTGCGGCGCGCAGGGCGCCGATGTCGGCCTGGGTGAAGCTCTGGTATTTACCTTTCAGCTTGTCGGGGAACGGCAGGTATTCGAGCAGGCCCTTTTCGACGATCTGCTCCAGCGTGTATGGCGTGCCGCCTTCGTTGGCCAGGGCGTTGACGGTGGCGACGGCGAGGTCGTTGAAAGGCTGGGCGCGGCCGGTGCCGAGGTTGAAGACGCCACGCTTGTCCGGATTATCGAGGAAGAACAGGTTCACCTTCACGACGTCCTCGACGTAGACGAAGTCACGCATTTGCGTGCCGGCCTCGTAGCCTTCGTTGGCGCCGAAGAGCTTGACCTTGCCTTCTTTCTGGAACTGGTGGAACTGGTGGAAAGGCACCGAAGCCATCGAGCCCTTGTGGCCTTCCAGCGGACCGTAGACGTTGAAGTATCGCAGGCCGACGACCTGGGAGCCGCTGTGCATGCCGTGCTGCTGCCAGTAGCGGCGCATGTACTGGTCGAACAGGAATTTCGAGTAGCCGTAGACGTTCA
>Ga0209023_10001615_pt1 | contig 29863 bp, 27 predicted proteins | sample LakOneMetagenome_FD_187468 | JGI IMG/M metagenome (GOLD analysis project Ga0209023, IMG submission 187468) | Freshwater and sediment microbial communities from Lake Erie, Canada (SPAdes) (version 2) | ecosystem: Environmental > Aquatic > Freshwater > Lentic | place: Lake Erie, Canada...
CGGCCGGCTCGATCCGCAGATGCCGGCCGGAGGCCGACGGTCTTGGCGCGACAGTCACTCGAGGAATACTTATGGCCGCCAGTATCGATCCGCGCGCCGGACATCTCGCCGATCCCAAGACCCTGATCGACGTCTCGCGGCTGGTGACGGCCTATTTCGCCAACAAGCCGGATGTGGGCGTCGCCGCGCAGCGTGTCGCCTTCGGCACGTCCGGCCATCGCGGCTCGGCTTTCGATACGGCGTTCAACGAGAACCACATTCTCGCCGTCACGCAGGCGATCTGCAATTACCGCCGCGCCAAAGGCATCGACGGGCCGCTGTTCATCGGCGCCGATACGCATGCGCTTTCGGCGCCCGCGCTGGCCAGTGCGCTCGAAGTGTTTGCCGCCAACGACGTGACCGTGATGATCGACGAATGCATGGGCTATACGCCGACGCCCGTCGTCTCGCGCGCGATCCTTTCCTACAACCACGGACGCACGGAGCATCTGGCGGACGGCGTGGTGATCACGCCCTCGCACAATCCGCCGCAGGACGGCGGGTTCAAGTATAATCCGCCGAACGGCGGGCCGGCCGACGGCGACGTGACCGGCGTGATCGAGAAAGAGGCCAATGCCATGCTGGCGGCGGGCCTTGCCGGCGTGAAGCGCGCGACGCTGGCGAAGGCGCTGGCCTCCGATCTCGTCAAGCGGCACGATTACATCACGCCCTATGTCGCCGATCTCGCTTCGGTGCTCGACATGGATGCGATCCGCTCCTCCGGCGTCAAAATCGGCATCGATCCGCTCGGCGGCGCGGCCGTGCATTACTGGGCGCCGATCATCGAGAAATACCGGATCGATGCGACCATCGTGAATGAACTTGTGGACGCCACGTTCCGGTTCACGCCGCAGGACTGGGACGGCAAGATCCGCATGGACTGCTCCTCGCCCTATGCGATGGCGAAACTGATCGATCTCAAATCGAAATTCGACGTGGCCTTCGCGAACGACACGGACGCCGACCGCCACGGCATCGTCGCGCGCTCGTCCGGGCTGATGAACCCCAACCACTATCTCGCGACGGCGATCGACTATCTGTTCCGCCATCGCCCGGAGTGGAGCGCGCAGGCGGCGATCGGCAAGACGATGGTTTCGTCTTCCGTCATCGACCGTGTGGCAGCGCGCCTGAACCGCAAGATGGTGGAAGTGCCTGTCGGCTTCAAATGGTTCGTGGACGGCCTGATCGGCGGCGCGTTCGGTTTCGTCGGCGAAGAGAGCGCCGGCGCATCCTTCGTCAAGCGCGATGGTTCTGTGTGGACGACCGACAAGGACGGCGTGATCCTCGGTCTGCTGGCGGCGGAGATCACCGCGCGTACGGGCAAGGACCCTGGCGAGAATTACGCCGCGATCACGCGCGAGACCGGCGCGCCGTTCTATGCGCGCATCGACGCGCCGGCCAACGCCGCGCAGAAAAATGTGCTGAAGAAACTGTCGCCGGACCAGTTCAGCGCGACGACGCTCGCGGGCGAAAAAATCACCGCCAAGTTGACCAAAGCGCCGGGCAATGACGCCGATTTCGGCGGGCTGAAAGTCACATCCGAAAACGGCTGGTTCGCCGCGCGTCCCTCGGGCACGGAGGACGTCTACAAGATCTACGCGGAGAGTTTCCGCTCCGCCGAGCATCTGGCCGAGATCCAGAACGATGCGCGGGATGCGCTGGCGAAGGTATTTGCGGCAAGCGGGGCAGGCTGACCGCAAGAGCGCATGGACAAGGCGCGAGCGGCGCCGGACAATTCCCCGATAAACAAAAGGGGAAACGCCGATGAAAGCCGCCGTACTCTATGAGCCCAACAAGCCGCTCGTCATCGAGGACGTCGGCGTGCGCAAGCCGCGCGCGCGCGAGGTCCTGATCCGCACGATCTGCGCTGGCCTCTGCCATTCCGACCTGCATTTCATGGAAGGGCTCTATCCGCATCCGCTGCCGGCGGTGCTCGGCCATGAATCGGCTGGCGTCGTCGAGGAGGTCGGCGAGGACGTCACCTATGTGAAGAAGGGCGACCGCGTCATCACCTGCCTGTCGGTGTTCTGCGGTGTGTGCGACCAGTGCACGTCGGGCCGGCCGGCGATCTGCACGGGCGTCGACGTCAAGCTGCCGCCGGGCGTCTCCGATCGCATGACGTGGTCGAAGCCCGGCAAGATTCACCAGTTCCTGAACATGTCGTCCTTCGCCGAGCAGATGCTGGTGCATGAAAATGCGATCGTGAAAATCCGCGAGGACATGCCGCTCGACCGCGCCGCGCTGATCGGGTGCGGCGTCATCACCGGCACGGGCGCGGTGTTCAATACGGCCGCCGTCAAGCCCGGCGAGACGATGGTCGTGATCGGCTGCGGCGGCATCGGCATGGCGGCGATCAACGGCGGCGCTATTGCGGGCGCGGGGCGAGTCATCGCGGTCGACACCAATCCGCAGAAGCTCGAACTGGCGCTCAAGCTTGGCGCCACCGATGCCGTCAATGCGCGCGATGGCGATCCCGTGCAACAGGTGATCGAACTCACCAAGGGCAAGGTGCATCACACGTTCGAGGCGGTCGGCGCCAAGGCCACCGCCGAGCAGGCGTTCCAGATGCTGGGGCCGGGCGGCGTCGCAACGATCATCGGCATGATCCCCTTCGGCGAGAAAATCGAACTGCACGGCTTCGATTTTCTACGCGGCGAGAAGAAAATCCAGGGATCGTCGATGGGCTCCAACCGCTTCCGCACCGACATGCCGCGCCTGATCGACCATTACCTGCGCGGCAAGCTGCATCTCGACGAACTGATTTCGGCGCGCATCAGGCTGTCGGAGATCAACGAGGGTTTTGCGAACATGAAGTCGGGCAAGGTGTTGCGCTCGGTGATCATGTTCGATGCGTGAGGCGGCGCTTACCCCCTCTCCCCGCTTGCGGGGAGAGGGTAGGGGTGAGGGGCCAAACGACTTGGCGCCATGTGGCGGCTTGAGCCCCTCATCCGGCCTTCGGCCACCTTCTCCCCGCTTGCGGGGAGAAGGGAACAACGTCGCTGGATTTCAGCTCACTCCACCGTCACCGCGCGCACGGGCTTCCACGCCTGGCCGTCGAACTGCTGGATCACCAGCTTCTTCAGCGGCGCGTAATCCGTCGGCGTCGTGTTGTAGGTCACGCCTTCCATCAGGGCCGGCGCGCTCACATTCTTCATGTTGGTGGCTTTGGACAGAATGTTTTCCGGCGTCAGCTCGTCGCCGCAATCCTTCAGCAGTTTCTCCAGCACAACTGCCCAGGAATAGGCGGAGAAGCCGATCTCGTTCACCGGGTCTTCCTTCGGCAGATACTTCTTCATGAAGGTCGTGTAGGCGACGACGCCGGGGTCCTTCTCGTTGGCGGGATCGCCAGACCGCTTCGTGCCGCTTGCGGTGATGATGCCCTTGGCGTTCTCGAGGCCGGCGGCGAGCAGCACGGGCTGGCTGACGGAATTGGAAACGACGATCGTCATCGGCTTCCAGTCGATCTCGGTCAGTTTCTTCAGCACCTGCGCGGTCGTCTTGCCGAGGCTCGCGCTGAGAAGGACGTCGGCGCCGCTCGCCTTCAGCGCGAGGATCTGCGAGTCGACGGTCGGATCGACGACTTCGAAACTCGCTTCCTTCACGATCATCGTCGCGGCCTTGGGGCCCAGCTTGTCCTTGAAGCCCTTGATATAGTCGCGGCCGAAATCGTCGTTCTGCATGAGAATGGCGACCTTGGCGTTGGGCTTGGTCTCCATCAGCCATTGCGCATAGACTTCGCCCTCGGTCGAGTAGACCTGCAGGATCGGCGTCGTCCAGGGGAAGTTCTTCGGATCGTTGAACTTGGACGCGCCCGTCGACAGCATGAGCTGCGGGATCTTCTTGCCGTTGAGATATTTCTGCACGGCCGACTGGCCGGCGGTCGAGGACGAACCGAACAGCATGAACACGCCGTCGTTCTCCACCATCTTGCGCGTCTGCTCGACGGTCTTGGGCGGCGAGAATGCGTCATCCGCCGAAATGAACGTGATCTTGCGACCGTTGATGCCGCCCTTCTCGTTGACCATGTCGAAATAGGCCTGATGCACGCGGCCCATGATGCCGTAGATCGACACCGGGCCGGAATGCGGCATGGTCTGGCCGATCTTGATCTCGGTGTCGGAGACGCCCTGCGGGCCGTATTTTTTTTGCGCGCTGGCCGGCGTGGCCAAAGCGAGCGCTGCGGCGAGCACGAGCGCGGGGGTGGAAAATTTCATGGCGTTCTTCCCTCTGTGGTCGTTCTCCCCTCTCCTGCGGAGCGGGAGAGGGTGCCCCTGCGAAGCAGGGTCGGGTGAGGGCGCCGCGATTGCGATGCAAGCTTGCCGATGCTCGCAGCGCCCTCATCCGTCACGCCTTCGGCGCGACACCTTCTCCCGCGCCGCGGGAGAAGGAGAATACCCCCTCACACAATCCGGCTCTTCTTGTCGCCCCAGTAGCGGTCGCGCAGGAGGCGCTTGTAGAGCTTGCCAGTCGGAAGCCGCGGCAGTTCCTCCATGAACTCGATCGAGCGCGGCACCTTCTGGCGCGAAAGATGCTGGCTGCAGAAGTCGATCAGCTCCTTCTCGAATTCCGGTCCGATCGCCACGCCGGGCATCGGCTGCACGACGCCCTTCACCTCCTCGCCGAGGTCGACGTTCGGCACGCCGAAGACGGCGGCGTCGGCGACCTTGGGATGGGTGATCAGCAGGTTCTCGCATTCCTGCGGGTAGATGTTCACGCCGCCGGAAATGATCATGAAGGTCGAGCGATCGGTCAGATAGAGGAAGCCGTCGTCATCGACATAGCCGACGTCGCCGACTGTGCTCATGCCGCCGTCTGGCGAGCGGCTCTCCTTGGTCTTCTCCGTGTCGTTGAAATATTCAAACTGCGTCGCGCTCTTGAACCACAGCGTGCCCGACTGGCCCTTGGCGACGGGCTTCATCTCGTCGTCCAGCACATGCAGATCGCCGAGCAGCACCTTGCCGACCGTGCCGCGATGGGCGAGCCATTGCGCGCTGTCGCAGGCCGTAAAACCCAGACCTTCCGTCGCTCCGTAATATTCGTGGATGATCGGCCCCCACCATTCGATCATCTGTTCCTTCACCTGCACGGGGCAGGGGGCGGCGGCGTGGATGGCGATTTCCAGCGACGACGTGTCGTATTTCTTGCGCACGTCGTCGGGCAGTTTCAGCATGCGCGAGAACATGGTCGGCACGAGCTGCGTGTGCGTCACCTTGTACTGCTGCAGCAGCTGCAGATAGTGCTCGGGATCGAAGCGCTCCATCACGATCACCTTGGCGCCCTTGGAGATCGCCAGATTGACCGCGGCCTGCGGCGCCGAATGATAGAGCGGCGCCGGCGAGAGGTAGATCATGTCCTCGCGATAACGCCAGAGCTTGTCCAGAAACTCGAACAGCGGCAGGCGCTGCGTCGGCGGCTGCTCGGGCAGCGGGCGAAGGATGCCTTTCGGACGGCCGGTCGTGCCGGACGAATAGAGCATCGCCGTACCGAGATATTCGTCAGCAATCGGCGTGGACGGAAAGCCCTTGGTCGCCTCTTCGAGATTCAGAACCTTGTCGCCATCGCCGGAGCCATCGACGATCAGCGTCAGCTCGACCTTCGGGCAGGATTTCAGCGCTTCCATCGCGACATCGCGCTTGGCCTGCGACGTGATGAGGATCCGCGCCTCGCAATTGTTGACGATGTAGGCGAGCTCTTCCGGCGTCAGGAAGGAATTGACGCAGGTGAAATAATAGCCGGAACGTTCGCCGACGCCGCAGCATTCGACGTAGCGCGCGTTGTTCTCCATGAAGATGGCGTAGTGATCGAGCCGTTTCATGCCGCGCGCGCGGAACAGATGGGCCAGCCGGTTCTCCCGCGCCTCCAGCTCGCGATAGGTGATCACCTCGCCAGAGGACGCCATGATGACCGCCGGCTGGTCGGCCTTGGACGTGGCGTAGACGCCTGGATACATGCTTCCCTCCCGTTTGTTGTTGCGGGCAGTCTAGGCGGGAAGCCGTGAAATCGGAAGTCGTCGGACAATTCCGTCTGGTGAAAATCGGGGCAAGGCGGCAATGGCCTGTTGATGCGCTGATTGGCGGCTTTGACTCGGTCGCTGTGAGCGCCTAGGCAGGCGTCACAAATTCGTCGCTCAACGGTCATGCAGAGGATTGCGATGCTCGGCTGGTTCCAGAAGCTGATGCCGCGGGAAGACAATTTCTTCGACATGTACACCCGCCATGTGGCGACGGTGACGGCGGGGGCGGTCGAATTGCGCGCCCTTCTCAAGAACGAGGGCGATTTCGCCGCCCATGCGGCCGAGATCAACCGCCAGGAAGATATCGCCGACGGCATCATGCGCGAAATGCTGCTGGCGGTCCGGCGTACCTTCATCACGCCATTCGACCGCTCCGATATCGCCGGGCTTGGCACGGCGCTCGACGATTCCATCGATCAGATGAAGCGGACCGCCAAGAAAATGGCGCTGTTCGACGTGCGCACCTTCGAGCCAAAGATGGTCGAAATGGGCGAGGTGATCGTCGAGGCCTCCGAGGTCGTCGGTCGCATGATCGCGCTGTTGCCTGACATGCGCGCCAATAATTCGCGGATATCGGCGCTCAACGTGCAACTGGCCAAGCTCGAGGAAAAGTCCGACGAATTGCACGATCAGGGCGTGAAGGCGCTGTTCACAGCCCATCGCACAAACGACCCGATGGGCTTCATCGTCGGCAGCGAGGTCTACGACAATCTGGAGAAGGTGGTGGACCGTCTCGAGGATGTCGCGAACCGGATCGTCGATATCGTCATCGAGCATATGTGAGCCGGCCGCCTTGTCCGCCACGCTCACCGTTCTCGTCTTCCTGATCTTCGTGGCGCTGGTCTTCGACCTGCTGAACGGGCTGCACGACGCCGCCAATTCCATTGCCACCATCGTCTCGACGCGCGTTTTGCGGCCGCAATTCGCGGTGGCCTGGGCGGCCTTCTTCAACTTTATTGCCTTCGCCTTTTTCGGCCTGCATGTCGCGCAGACCGTGGGCACCGGCATCGTCATGCCGACGCTTGTCGACGATCACCTGATCTTCGGCGCGCTGATGGGCGCGATATCGTGGAACCTCGTCACCTGGTGGGCCGGCATTCCCTCCAGCTCGTCACATGCGCTGATCGGCGGGCTGGTTGGCGCCGGCGTCGCGAAAGGCGGCCTCGGCGCAATTGTCTGGGCGGGCTTGACCAAGACGGCGCTGGCCATCGTCGGCTCGCCGCTGGTTGGGTTCATCCTGGCGCTGTTCCTGGTGCTGGCCGTCTCCTGGATTTTTGTGAAAGCCTCGCCGCTTGCGGTCGACCGCTATTTCCGTGGCCTGCAATTCGTGTCCGCCTCCCTCTATTCGCTGGGACATGGCGGCAACGACGCACAAAAGACGATGGGCATCATCGCGGTGCTGCTCTACAGCCACGGCCAGCTTGGCGGGGAATTCCACGTGCCGCTGTGGGTGGTGCTGTCCTGCCAGGCGGCCATGGGCATCGGCACGCTGTTCGGCGGCTGGCGGATCGTCCACACGATGGGCTCGCGCATTACGCGGCTTCAGCCGGTGCAGGGGTTCTGCGCGGAAACCGGCGGCGCGCTGACGCTGTTCGGCGCGACCGCGCTCGGCATTCCCGTCTCCACCACGCATACGATCACGGGCTCGATCATCGGCGTCGGCGCGGCACGGCGCATGTCGGCGGTGCGCTGGAGCGTGGCGCAGAACATCGTCGTCGCGTGGGTTGTGACCCTGCCGGCGTCGGCGCTGATCGCGGCCTTCTTCTACTGGATCGCCACCAAGATCTTCTGATTTGTTTCGCTAAGCGAAATCCGCATTCCGCATGTCCGCCATGCGGGTGGGCTCTTTCGCATTCCTGATTTTCGCGTATTGTGCCTCCAGATTTAAGCGGACGATTAAATCGCGATCCGCATCGGGAGGCAGTCAGAAAATGAAACTCGACAATACGATCTCGGCCGTCGTCACCGGCGGCGCCTCGGGTCTCGGCGCGGCGACGGTGCGGCTGCTGGCCTCGCACGGCGTGAAATGCGCGATCTTCGATCTGAACGAGGAGCTCGGCGAAAAGCTCGCCAGGGAAGTCGGCGGCGTCTTCTGCAAGGTCAACGTCGCCTCCACCGAGGAGGTTGATGCGGGCTTCGCCAGGGCGCGCGCAGCCAATGGGCAGGAGCGCATTCTCGTGAATTGCGCGGGCGTCGGCGGCGGCGCGGCCAAGACCGCCTCGATGGACCGCGAGATCAAGAAGCCGAAGGAATATCCGCTCGAGAATTTCGAGCGCATCATCAACATCAACCTGGTCGGCACGTTCCGCTGCATCACCAAGTCGGCCGCCGGCATGCTCAACCTGCCGGTCCTGCCCGACGGCGACCGCGGCGCGATCGTCAATACGGCGTCTGTCGCGGCCGAGGACGGCCAGATCGGCCAGGTCGCCTATACCGCCTCGAAGGCCGGCGTCGTCGGCATCACTTTGGTGGTGGCGCGCGATCTCTCGGACTCGCAGATCCGCTGCAACACCATCCTGCCGGGCATTTTCGACACGCCGCTGCTGGCGCGCGCGCCTGAGAACGTGAAGGCCGGCCTTGCGGCCATGGTGCCGCACCCCAAGCGCCTCGGCCGCGCGGAAGAATATGCACAGCTCGCGCATACGATGATCACCTGCGGCTATTTCAACGGCGAAGATGTGCGGCTTGATGGCGCGATCCGCATGGCGCCGCGGTGAACTGAAATCGCCCTCACCCTGAGGAGCAATGCGCAGCATTGCGTCTCGAAGGGCGAGGGCGCGGCCATGCTTCGAGATGCGGCGCCAAGCGCCGCTCCTCAGCATGAGGGACTGAGAACTCGGAACGAAAACCTCGAAAGGAATCACCAATGACCGAAGCATGGATCATCGACGCGTGCCGTACCCCGCGCGGCGTGGGCAAGGCCGGCAAGGGCGCGCTGTGGGACGTTCATCCCCAGCAGCTTGGCTCCGCCGTGCTGAAGGCGCTGGCCGAACGCAACAAGATCGACACCAAGGAAGTCGGCGACATCATCTGGGGCACCTCGTCGCAGATCGGCCCGCAGGGCGGCGATCTCGGCCGCATGTCGGCGCTCGACGCCGGCTATGACGTGCGCTCTTCGGGCGTCACCATCGACCGCTTCTGCGGCTCGGGCATTTCGGCGGTCAACTTCGCCGCCGCCTGCATCATGTCGGGCATGGAAGATCTCGTCATCGGCGGCGGCACGGAAATGATGTCGATGCCCGGACGCCGTGGAGGCGCGATGGATAACGGCAATATGCGCCTGCGCCTGCATCATCCGCAGACCCACCAGGGCGTATGCGCCGACGCCATCGCCACGATGGAGGGGATCTCGCGCGAGGCTCTCGATGAGGCTGGCTATGTCTCGCAGCAGCGCGCCGATGTCGCGATCAAGGAAGGCCGCTTCAATAAGTCGCTCGTGCCCGTCTACAAGGAAGACGGCACGCTCGCGCTCGACCGCGAGGAATATCCGCGTCCGCAGACGACGCGCGAAGGTCTCGCCGCGCTCAAGGCGGCATTCCCCGCGCTCGCCAACGCGCCGCTCGACGAACAGGGCACGACCTATCTCAGCCTGATCCTGCAGGCCTATCCGGACCTGAAGATCGACTACCGTCATCATGCCGGCAATTCGTCGGGCGTGGTCGACGGCTCGGGCGCAGTGCTGCTCGCGTCGGACACCTATGCGAAGGCGCATGGCCTCAAGCCGCGTGCGAAAATCCGCGCGATGGCGAATATGGGCGACAGCCCGGAGCTGATGCTGAACGCGCCGGTTCCCGCCGCCAAGAAGGTGCTCGAAAAGGCTGGCCTCAAGAAAGAGGACATCGACCTCTGGGAGATCAACGAGGCCTTCGCGGTCGTGTCGGAGAAGTTCCAGCGCGACCTCGATCTCGACCGCGACAAGGTCAACGTCAACGGCGGTTCGATCGCGCTCGGCCATCCGATCGGCGCGACCGGCGCGATCCTGATCGGCACCGTGCTCGACGAACTCGAGCGTCGCGGCAAGCAATTCGGCCTGGTGACGATGTGCGCGGCCGGCGGCATGGCGCCTGCGGTGATCATCGAGCGGATTTGAGGTTCGCCGTCATTGCCGCGTCGCTGCGCTCCTCGCAATGACGGGACATGAAAAATCAGGGCGCGTCTTCGGACGCGCCCTTTTTATTTCCCCTCGATCGCCGACACGCTGATCAGGCGATGAAAGAACCGGATCACCTCCGCATAATTGTCCACGCCGATCCGCTCGTTGGTGCCATGGAAGCGCGCCAGGTCTTCCGGCTTCGCGCGCACAGGCACGAAGCGATAGATGTTCGGCGTCAGCCCGCTCATCTGGCGTGAATCCGTGCCGGCGATCACCAGGCCCGGCGCGACGATCGCCTCGGGCATGGTTTCGCGGATCGTGCGCTCGATCAGCTTGAACGCCTCGCTGTCGGAGGGCGAAACAGGCGAGGCCTCGCGGCTTACGCCCGTCGTCGCCGTTTTCAGCAGCGGATTGCCGATCGTATAGCGGACGTGCTGCATCACGCTCTCGATCGTATCGCCGGGCGCCACGCGGAAATTGACGATCGCTTCCGCTTTCGCCGGCAGGACGTTCACTTTCTCGCCGGCGTTGAAGACGGTCAGCGCCGTCGTCGTGCGCGTCATGGCTGAAGATGATTGACCCTTGGAAAGCGCGCCGCGCGCGAGCGGTTCGGCGATCCAGAGATTGGAGAGAATGAGGCGGTTGAGACCGCTCATCTCCGGCGCCAGCGCTTCCAGCGATTGCCGCGCCACGCCCTGAATGCGCGCGGGCATCTGGTTCGTCTCCAGCTTTGCCACGGCCTCTGCGACTTCGCCGATGCGGCTGCGCAGTGGCGGCATTGAGGAATGGCCGGGCGCGCCGTCCGCGGAGATCGAAACGTTCAGATAGCCCTTCTCCGCAAGGCCGATCAGCGCGACCGGCTTTTCGATGCCGGGCACGACGCCCGATGTGACGATCATGCCTTCGTCGATCACGAATTCCAGCTTCACGCCGCGCTGGTCGAGCAGTTTCGCGATTTGCGTCGCGCCGCGCGGGCCGCCGACTTCCTCGTCATGGCCGGACGCGATGATGATGGTGCGCTTGGGCTGTGCGCCGCTGGCGGCGAGCTTCTCGACCGCTTCCAGCACGGCGAGAAGGTTGCTCTTGTCGTCCCACGCGCCGCGACCCCAGACGAAGCCGTCGGCAATGTCGCCGCTGAAAGGCTCGTGCTTCCAGTTCTGCTCGGTGTTCGGCGCGATCGGCACGACATCCTGATGCGCCATCAGCATGATCGGTTTCAGCGAAGCGTCGGATCCCTGCCATGTGTAGAGCAGGCTGAACTGGCCGATCTTCTCGCGCTTCATCGCCTTGTGCGCGGCGGGGAAGGTCTTTTCGAGATAGTCGTGCAGCGCGAGAAATTCGGGGCCTGACGCATCTGGCCGATCGTCGTAGGAAATCGTCTTGAAGCGCACCGCGCCGGCGAGGCGTCTGGCTGCGGCGTCGATATCGAGATCAATCTTCGGCGCCGGCGCGACGGTTGCCTGCTGCTTCGTTTCTCCAAACGCGCGCCATGCCATGATGGCGACGAGCGCGCCGATGAGCAGCACGAGCGCGCCGAGTGTGCGGAATATCCATTTCATCGGCGTTGCATCCCTGCGCATTTGTTTGCGCGACATTGGCCGGGCTCGCGGCAGCGATCAAGCGGCTTGAACGACGACGAGGCCTTGACAGTTGTAGGAAAATATGACTAAGAAGGGATGTCTCCGTGCAAGGGGCGCTCTCGTGGAATGCTTCGCATTCCCCCGCGCGCCCAGGACATTTTCCCTTCGGGAAAAGTCTGCGGAAATCGCGTCTCATCAGCGCGGTTGCATGGGGAGCGAGGGTCGCGTTTGCAGGCGTGATGAGCCGCGGCGCGGCGGCCCAAGTCAGGCCATCCCGTGCCGCGTCGCCGCGGTGCGCCTAGCGGAGGATAGAAACGGAAACTCCTCCGGGGGTGCGCTTGAAGCAAGCCTCAAAAGTCGCGTGAAAAAAGCGAACGGTTCGCGCCGTTCGCCGGGACGCCTGCAGTCCAGCGGGCGGAACGGACTTGAGCTCTCCCTTCCGCTCAGGCCTTGCCGGGCCTCCTGCCGGAAGGCGGGCGTCCCGCGCCCTCCGGGGCGGAAAGGATGTGCAACTCCGCGTCTGCAAAGTCGCGGGGGTGTTTGTGTTGCAGCTATGCTGAGTGGTTGTCCCTTCTCCCCGCTTGCGGGGAGAAGGTGGCCGAAGGCCGACACGAAGTCGGCTGTTGCCGACTTCGGTCAGAGGATGAGGGGCCGGCCGCATCAACAATCATGACGCGCTGCAACTTGCCCCTCACCCCGGCCCTCTCCCCGCACGCGGGGAGAGGGAGGAGATCACCCCATCATCCCCAGCGCCTTCGCAAAGAAATCAGGCCCGCCGAAATTGCCGGACTTCAGCGCCAGCTGCATCGCGCCGTGCGGGCCGCCGACGGTGCGCAGCACCGGCACGCCGGGTGCGATTTCCGGGCCGACGAGGAAGGCCGGGATCTGCAGCCGATCGACGGCGGCGCCCGATGTCTCGCCGCCGGCCACCACCAGCCGCTTCACGCCTCGCGAAACGAGTTCGGCTGCGATGTGCGATGTCGCCTGTTCGATCGCATGGCCCGCAGCGTCGCGGCCGTATTTTTCCTGCATGCGCTGCACGGCGTCCGGCGCGGCGCTGGCGGCGATGGCGAGCGGGCCTTGCGCTATGCGGTCGCCAGCCCAGGCTAGCGCGCGCAAGACTTCGGCATCGCCGTGCATCAGCGCATCGGTATCGAGGCGCAGCACGGGCATGGATTTTTCCGCCATCGCGAGTTGCTCCAGCGTCGCCTTCGAGCAGGAGCCGGCGACGATGGCGGCGAGCCCGCCGACGGGATCGAGTTTTGGTTCGTGCTTCACGCCCGATGTCGCCAGCGCGCGCGCCAGGCCGAGGCCGAGACCCGACGCGCCGGTCGAGATCGGCGATTGCAGGGCGGCGCGGCCCAATGTTTCGAGATCGCTCTCGAACACTGCATCCGCGATCGCCGCGCCAAAACCCTTGCCGCTCATCGCGGCTAGCGCGGCGCTGACAGACTCGACGCCACGCGAAATCGTTGCGAGATCGAGCAGGCCGACCGGCGCCTTCGATTGCGCCGCCAGTACGCGCACAAGATTGGAATCGCGCATCGGATTGAGCGGATGATCCTTGAGCGGGCTCTCGCTCAGCAATTCGCCGTTGACGAAGAGATGGCCGAGATAGACGGAACGGCCGGTCTCGGGGAAGGCCGGCGTGACGATGGCTGCGCCCGCTTTCGCATCTGCGCGAAACGCTTCGGTCACCGGGCCGATATTGCCGGCATCGGTGGAATCGAAGGTCGAGCAGATCTTGTACATGACGTGCCTGGCGCCGCGCGCGGTCAGCCATTCGCGCGCTTTTCGCGCAGCGCTGACGGCTTCATCGGCGGCGACGGCGCGAATCTTCAGCGCGACGACGACTGCGTCGACATCGGGCAGAGGCAGCGAATCCGGCGGCGCGCCGATCGTCTGCACCGTGCGCAGGCCGTTCTTCGAGAAGGTGTTGGCGAGGTCGGACGCGCCGGTGTAATCGTCGGCGACGGCGCCGAGAATGATCGGCATGACTCAGCTCCGCGCGAAAGACTTGAACCAGCCGAGGCCGTCAACCGTCTTGCCGCGTGGGTTATATTCGCAGCCGACATAGCCGTCGTAGCCGAGGCGGTCGAGTTCCTCGAACAGGAAGGGGAAGTTCAATTCCTCGCCGTCGGGCTCGTTGCGCGAAGGCACGCTCGCGATCTGCACATGGCCCGTGATCGGCATCAGCGTGCGCAGCGCCATGGTCACGTCGCCGTGCATGATCTGGCGATGGTAGATGTCGAATTGCAGCTTCACGTTCTTCATGCCGGTCGCGGCGATCAGCCGTTGCGCCAGTCCGAAATCGTTGAGGAAATAACCGGGCATGTTGCGGCCGTTGATCGGCTCGATCACGAGATCGATGCCGGCCTCGCCGAGTTTTCGCGCCGCAAGCTCTAGCGCGCCCTGATAGGTGACGAGCGCCTTCGAATCATCCGGCGATGCGAGGCCCGCCATCATGTGCAGGCGCTTCACGCCGGTTGCCGCCGCATATTCCAGCGCGCGGTCGACGCTCGCCCGGAATTCCTCGGCGCGCCCACGCAAAGCCGCGAGCCCGCGCTCGCCGGCGGCGAAATCGCCGGGTGGAAGGTTGAAAAGGGCCTGCGTCAGATTGTTGCGCTTCAGCCGCTCCGCGATGGCGGCAGCCGAATGCTCGTAGGGAAAGAGATATTCCACCGCCGCAAAGCCAGCCTCCGCCGCCGCATCGAAGCGGTCGAGAAAGTCATGCTCCGTGAACATCATGGAGAGATTGGCGGCGAATTTGGGCATTGGTCCTCCGGGGTCGCGCGCTGGCGCGGCGCTTTGGGCGCATTATGGAGGAGGTTTGGGATTGCAGTCGAGTTGGGGAGAAGTGGTAGCGGGGGAGGGACTCGAACCCCCGACCCCAGGATTATGATTCCCGTGCTCTAGCCAGCTGAGCTACCCCGCCACACGACGGCGCGCCTTGCGGCCTCGCTGTCGAGCCGGGCGTATAGGCTGCGCGGCCCCGAGGTGTCAAGGTTGGCCTTGCGCCGCCAGGTTCCGCGCGAAGGCCTCGCCGTCGGCAAGCCCCATTTCGTAAGCGTTGCGCAGACCCGCCGCGTCGGTCACCGAGAATTTGTTGACGAGCACCGGCTGCGACGGACGCACGACATTGCGCAGCGCGGTCGATTCCAGCGGCTTGGCCGAGCGGGTCGATAGAACCAGCGTGCGGCCGCCCTGCGCTTCCACCTCGGCGAGCCGGATCAGCGGAGGATTATCGACCAGCCCGCCATCGAGCGCGGGGCGGCCGTTGACCCGGCCTATCGGCATGAAGGGCGGCACGGAGGCCGTGGCCATCAGGGCGTCGGCAAGCTCGGCCGTCGAGCGCGCCGCATGGGTCGAAAGCCAGTCCGGCTCGAGGCCGATGTAGCGCCCTGCGCGGGAATGGGCCGCGCCAGTGATGGCTTTCTCGATCTGGTAGGCGGCGATGGAGGAGAGCGCCGCTGCGGCACCCGGCATCCAGGCCGGGGGATGGGCGACCTGGATCAGGATTTCGGGCGCGGCCTTCAGGGCCGCCAGTTCGGCCTCGCCAAAGACCTCCTCGATCAGCGTGCGGTACATGCCGCCCACAAGAAAGGGCGAGCGGCCGCGCGCCAGCAGCGCCCAGTCGAGCCCGCGCTCGGTCTCGTCGCAGGCCGCGAACACCCGCTCGCGCACGCGCTTGCCGGCGCCGATGATTGAAAAACAGGCCTGGAAGGCGCCGGCCGACACGCCGACAACGAAACGCGGCGCCTGCGGGCGAAGGCCCGTGAACGCGTCCCAGAAGCCGCCCTGCCAATAACAGCGGTTGCCGCCGCCGGCGAAGGCGATGGCTGCGAAATCGCCCTGGGCGGGCGCTGCGGCGGCGTCTGGGGGCTGTGCCTGCATCGGCGATGCCTACCGCGCTGCGAAATGCATGTCGAGATTGCGCGCGCCGGGGCTTGGCCTGAGGCGTCCAGACGCTATTGTGTCGCCCGACGCTGGCCCGAGTTTCAATCATCGGCCGGGCAAAAAATTACGGGAGCGAAAAATGCGCGATTATCTGAAGTTCTACATCGACGGCAAATGGGTCGATCCGGTTTCGGCCAAGACGCTCGACGTCATCAATCCCGCGACCGAGGCGGTCGCCGGCCGCATTTCCGTCGGCGGCGCGGCCGATGTCGACGCGGCCGTGAAGGCGGCGCGCAAGGCGTTCGAGACCTGGTCGCTGACATCTCGCGAAGAACGCATGGACCTGTTCATGCGCATCATGGCGGAACTGAAGAACCGCCACGAGGATATGGCCAAGGCCATCACGGAAGAAATGGGCGCCCCCGTATGGCTCGCCCAGCGCGCGCAGGCCGCCATGGGCGCAGCCCACTTCGGCACGGCGCTCAACGTGCTGAAGACCTACCAGTTCGAGGAGCCGCAGCGCGGCACGACGCTGATCGTGAAAGAGCCGATCGGCGTCTGCGGTTTCATCACGCCGTGGAACTGGCCGCTCAACCAGATCGCCTGCAAAGTGGCGCCGGCTCTTGCCGTCGGCTGCACCATGGTGCTGAAGCCGTCGGAAGTCGCGCCCTTCTCGGCGCAGATTTTCGCTGAAGTCATGCATGCCGCCGGCGTGCCAGCTGGCGTGTTCAACATGGTCAATGGCGATGGGCCGGGCGTCGGCGCTGCAATCTCGTCGCATCCGGGCGTCGACATGGTGTCGTTCACCGGCTCGACGCGCGCGGGCATCGAGGTGGCCAAGAACGCCGCGCCGACGATCAAGCGCGTCCATCAGGAACTCGGCGGCAAGAGCCCCAACATCATTCTGGAAGACGCCGACATGAAGACGGCCATCACCGGTGGCGTGCGCTCAGTGATGAACAATTCCGGCCAGTCCTGCAACGCGCCGACCCGCATGCTGGCGCCCAAGGCGAAGATGGCCGAGGTGGTCGCGATCGCGAAGGCCGAGGCGGAAGCCACCACCGTCGGCGATCCCTCTGGCAACGCCAAGATGGGCCCGGTGGTCTCCGAAGTTCAGTGGAACAAGATCCAGGGCCTGATCAAGAAGGGCATCGAGGAAGGCGCGACGCTGGTCGCCGGCGGCCCGGGCCGTCCGGAAGGGCTGGAGAAGGGCTATTACGTCAAGCCGACCGTGTTTGCCGACGTGACGCCGGACATGACCATCGCGCGGGAAGAAATCTTCGGGCCGGTTCTGTCGATCATGCCCTATGACACGGTCGAGCAGGCCGTGAAGATCGGCAACGACACCGAATACGGCCTTGCGGCCTACGTTTCGGGCGGCGACATGGAGAAGGTCCGCGCCGTCGCATCGCGCCTGCGCGCAGGCCAGGTGGCGCTCAACGGCGCCGGCCCCGACATGATGGCGCCGTTCGGCGGCTACAAGCAGTCGGGCAATGGCCGCGAATGGGGCGACCATGCCTTCGGCGAGTTCTTGGAGACCAAGGCGATCATGGGCATGCCGAAGCTCGAAGCGGCGGAGTAAGCCGCTTCCACGCAAGGCCGACGTCAGGCGCCGATGAAGTCCTCGGCGTCGGCCAGCGACGAGAAAAGGCGCGGTCCGAACAGGGTTTCGACCTCGACCGCGCCGTTGCTGCGCAGCACATAGGGCCTGTCGCCGATGAAGCCGCGACGTGGAATTGGGGATTGGGGATTTGGTGGCGCGTCGGGTTTTCGCTGCGACGCGCGCGCCAGCGCCGCGACAAAAAACGAGTCGAGCGCGCCAAAGCCTTCGCGAAGGGCGTGAAGCAAGAGCAGCGTTGCGCCTGAAATCAGGCATGCCATCCCGAGCGCGAGGCCCGCAAATAGCGCGCCGTCATCGCGCGGCGCAGCGAGCGTGATGCGCGATGCCGCAAGGACAACGAGAATCGTCCAGCCCACTGTGGCAAGTGCGACGCCGGCCCGGCGCAAGGCGGCTGGCGTGGACGAAGGTTTCGCATTCATCGGCGAATTTCCTCCTTCGATACGTAATTGAATTCCTGCACCAGAATCTCCTTCACGAGTTCTGGCGGCACACGCTCGAGCACGCGCGCTTTCAGCGTCTCGATGATCTTGTTGAGATCGGTCCGCTGCAGTTTGCGGAAGTCGGCCTTTTCCTCCGCATACAGAAGGCGGAAGGCCTCGTCGAGAATGACGCCGTCCGGCGATACGGTCGACGTCTTGAGTGCGGCGGCCTCTCCGGTATAGGCGAATTGCGCGACGACATAGCCTTGCACTTTGCCCTCCGAGAGGATGGGCACATTTATGATGCGGGTCTTGCGTTGCTCCAGCGCCTGCGCCGTTTTGGCGGCGGAGTCGGTCACGCGATTGGCCTTCCAGTAGACGACGGCGAAATTGGCGGACAGGCTCAAAACCGAGACCCAGAGTGCGAGCAGGACCGGCTTGATCAAACCTTCGGCGACCTTCGATAGAGCACGGCGGAATAGGTGCGGTCCGATTCCTCGTCCGCAATCGCTTTCATGATGATGGCGGAAACCTGCCGCGCGGCATTGACGTGACAGCGCAGCATCTTCTGATTGCGGATAATAGCTTCCTTCAATTCGCGCAGCGCGTTCATAAGTTCGGGATCGTCGGGCGGACGAACGAAAGCCGGGGCACGGCGTGACAGATCGAGGAGGCAAAGATCCTTCTGACGGCGGTATTCGCCATGGTCAGCGCCGTTGCCCTCGGCGAGCGCCGCCGTCTCATCGTCAATGGTCGCCCGTGTTCTCCTGATAGCGCGCAGCAAGCCATCACGGGGTTGCTCGCCCGACGCCGGAGGCTGGTCGTCGATTGCGCGTCCGCTGAGCATTTTCAGAACTCCTGCGTCGCTTGCGGTCCGGCGGAGCCCGACGCGTTTGTGCCGCCCTCCATGCTTCCACCAGCGAGGAAGTGTTGCTCTCGGAACAAGGACGGCGAGACCGTGTCCGCCAATTTCTGCGCGAGCATCGATTTCCACATCGAAGCCGCCGATGTCTTGGCGCCGATACCGCCGAGATCTGGGAGCATCGTCTCGAAGGTCTTTTGCAGCAGAACGCCACCGAGCGCGCGGTAAGCCATCGATGCAGGCGTCTCGCCTGGAGACAGTGGCTTTACCAACTGGTTTGCACGCGGCGGAGCGGCGACAGGCATTTCAACAGCGTAGCGCCCAATTGGCTTCTGCGGTGGCGCTACGTGTTGCGAAAAGCCGCCAACATCGGAAGCGGAGAGCGATTCCAGCCTGCGGCGCACGTTCGCCGCGCGCCGTGGATCAGCGGCTGCGACGACTTCGGCAACGATGTCGCTCGATATTGCCATTAGTGGCCCGTCCCCATCAGCGCCTATCTACGGCGCAGGAGCTTGCCCGAGGCTGGACTGGATGATTGCGATAGGCGCAGTTCCTCAAGCCGCTGGCGTTCAGCATGGTCCAGCAAAAGGCCGTCGATACGTTTCAGCGCGCGCGACGCTGCGCGGAGGCGCAACTCGGCTCTAAGGAGACGCCTTGTCTCCTCAGCGGTTCTATACTGGAGTTCGCGGCGCAGGGTTGCTGCCAACTGTAGCCGCCGCATTGCCTGCCGATGGATGAAGTGGTCAAAACCGTCGCTGGATCCAGCACTGCCCAATGTGTCGCTTTCCTGCTTTGCAAGTAGGGCAATTTCCTTCGAATATTGCGCCAGCCTCCCTTGGTGAGCCCGCTGGGCGACCTCGAACAACTGGATAAGGCGAAAAAGTCTCGCGTAGCGCTGCCGCATGTCTAGATCCGGTAAAGCCAATCCTCAAAAGCGGCGAGAAAATGCATGGCCATATCAGTCCACAATTTCGACAGCAGTGAGAGGCCGCAGAACAAAACCACTGGCGCAGCGACGAAATAGATCGCCACCTGCGGGATCAATTTGTTTGCCAGCGCGAAGCCGAAGTTGCAGACCAGCCCGAAAAAGATGAATGGGCAGGCCAGCCTGAAGGCGATAGCCGATCCGACAGACAATGCGTCGACCATCTTCGCCAGAGCGAAACGCATTTCGATTCCCGCGCCAATGGGTATTGCCGCATACGAATCATGGACCGCCCGAACGATCTGCCAATGCATGTTTGTGACAAAGAGAAGGCTGGTGGCTGAAAACATGACGAGCGCGGCGAATTCCGGCGCTGCCTCCGCTTCATCGATGCGAGGCGAGAAAGATGAACTGGCTCCAATCGACATCGAAGCAGCAGTTAGCATCATCTCGAACAGAGCAAAGAAGATGCGCGCCATTATTCCTATCGCTGCGCCGACAAGGGATTCCTTTACAATCAGGGCAATCGTCGTTGCATCAGACGTCGCCATCAGGTTTGGCCCGCCATCTTCGAGAATGCCGGGCGCAAGCGCCAGCGATAGGGCAAGCGCGGTCAGCAGCCGCGCCCGCATGGGCGCGCGCGGAGTGGAAAAGCCTGGCGCAAATGCGAGGCAAGTTCCGATGCGGCAGAAGATGATGAAGCCAGACGCCAGAGCAGACAAATCGAACGAGGTCACGAGATTGAACCCAAAGTCTTGATTTCGACCCCGCGCGCAATTTCGAGCGAGGAGAGGACGGGCACATTCGGAAATGGCCGCTCCATCATCATGCGCACGTAGGGGCGCGCCTCGGGTAACGTGACGAGCACGAGCGCCCGTCCTTGATCGAGGAGCGGTTTGAGGAAAGATGTGGCTTCGGACTGGAATTGCTCTACGAGCCTGGGTTCTATGTCGAACTCGACAATCTCGCCCTTGCCGTCACGCTTGAGGTGCTGATGAAACGATTGATCCCAGCGGCCTCCCGTCCGGACGACATTCAGCGCGCCATCCACGAGACTCTCATTGCAAATCTGCGCGGCGATTCGAATGCGAACGTGCTCCGCTATCTGCTCCGCCCGACGCGCATAGGGGGCAATTTCGGCGATCGCTTCGAGGATCAGCGTAAGGCTGCGGATCGACACGCGTTCCGCGAGCAAAAGTTTCAGGACGCTCTGAAGACCGGAATGAGTGACTTGCGTCGGACACATCTCATCGAGGAGTTTCTTGTATTCCGGCTCGAGATTGTCGAGAAGTCCGCGCAGGTCCCTGTACGAGAACAGCTGGGCGAGATTGCCGCGGAGCACCTCGCTCAGGTGGGTAAGGATTACCGCTATGTTGTCGATGGGATCGAAGCCGGCGCGTTTGGCTTCGACGACAAAAGTAGGAGATATCCAGATTGCGTTCATCCCGAAAGCTGGCTCGCGCGTGAACTCGCCGATCAAATCCGGCTTCGGACCGTCTCCGTAAATGACAAGGCTCTCGCCAACGGGAATTTCGACCGAAGCAATGACAGCCCCATGAATCCGGACCTGGTATGAACGGGCCGGTATTTCGGGCGCATTGGTCAATCGAATATCAGGAATGACAAACCCGTAACGCCGCGCAAATTTCTTGCGCATCATCGCGACGCGGTGAGACATCTCGTCAAAGGTCGGCATGACGCGCGCCGACAGTTGCTGACCGATACAGAGTTCGATTTCGACAGCGCGCAGAGTTTCCTTCATCGAATCCCGTTGCGAATCGGCCGCGCGCCGATCGCTTTCATCGATGCGCGCCTGTGCTTCGGCCGCCAGTCGCAATGAGCGGCGGGGCGCGGCCACGCCGACGAAGGCGAGTCCGCCGCCAAGAAGCGCAAATGGAAGCAGCGGAAGCCCCGGAATGAGAGCGAGCAAGATCATCAGGCTACCGGCTAGCAGTAACGCACGTGGATAGCGCGTGAGCTGTCCGACGACCGCTTCGTCCGCTGAACCGCGCGTCCCGCCTTTCGACACGACCAAGCCGGCCGCGAGCGAAACGATCAACGCTGGGATCTGCGAAACAAGCCCGTCGCCGACCGATAGTTTCGTGAAAATGTTGACCGCGTCCGCAGCCGACATTCCGTGGCGTGTCACCCCGATCAGTATCCCGCCGAATATATTCACGGCAAGAATGATTAAACCGGCGACAGCATCGCCGCGGACAAATTTTGATGCGCCGTCCATCGTGCCGAAGATCATCGCAGTTTTCGTCGCGATGATGATCAGCGGGTCGTTTGTAGGCGCGCAGATTTACGCTTTTAGCGAACAGGTCTATGCGCGGATTGCGGAGCCGGTCCGGTGAGCCGCAGGCCGGCTGCCGGGCGGTGGAACGGCCCGGGCGTCGAGGGCGCAATGACGATTGCCGGGGCTGGACTGGCATTGATGTGCGCCGGTTTCGCTTACGTCGCTATCCAAGGCAATGACGGGTCGCCACGCATTCATGGCGTAGAACACCTCGCCCTCTTCGCCATGCCAAACAAATCGCGAGAGCAACAGGTCATCTCGACAATCGGGAAGTCGCCTACCTCGGTTCCGCTTGTCGAGGGCGACATATTGGCTCCGGGCGTCGACTTCACGCCGACAGCGACGATCAAGCCGCTGCCTCTCGTGTATCGACAGGTGAGGCGCGTCGTCAGGGACCGCGTCGTTTTCGATGGGCCTTCGGGCATCGAAGAAATCCGGATGGGCGAAATCGCGCCCGGCATCGGCAGGCTTCGCGACATTCGGAGAGTGGAGGGGCGCTGGATCGCCGTGATCGAGCCCGAACCCCGCAACGCTCAGAGTTCCAGATAGGCTGCGCGCACATCCTGATTGTTCATGAGTTCCGCCATGCCGCCGGAAAACCGGATCTCGCCATGGTCGACCACATAGGCGCGGTCCGCGACGGCCGCTGCGAATTGAATGTTCTGCTCGGAGACCAGAATCGCCACGCCGGTCGCCTTCAGTTCGGCGATCATGTCCATCATGCTTTCAACAATGATTGGCGCAATGCCTTCTGATGGTTCGTCGAGCAGGATAGCGAGCGGATTCCCCATCAAGGTCCGGGCCACGGTCAGCATTTGCTGTTCGCCCCCGGACATTTGTCCTGCCGGTCTATGGCGTGCTTCAGCGAGATTGGGGAACAGCTGGAACAGGCGCTCCGGCGTCCACGGCTCGGCCTTGAGTGTCGAAGCCGAAACTTTCGGACGCCGTCCGACCTCCAAATTTTCGAGAACCGTCAGATCGGTGAAGATGCGGCGATCTTCGGGCACAAAACCGAGCCCGAGCCGGGCGATTTCATGCGGCTTGAGCCTGATTATCTGCTGGCCTGAGAATTCGACGGATCCGGCGCGTTGCGCAACTAGGCCCATGATCGTTTCTATGGTCGTCGTCTTGCCGGCGCCGTTGCGGCCCATGAGGGCGACGACTTCGCCGGCATGCAGATCGAGTTCGACGGAAAACAGGATTTGCGCCGCGCCATACCAGGCCTGCAATCCCCGGACTGCGAGCAAGGGCGCGCTCACAGCCTTGCACCGTCAAAAGCGCGTTCAGAACCGAAATAGGCGCTTCTGGCGGCGGGATCGTTGCGCACGTCCTGCGGCTTGCCTTGCGCGATCAAGCGGCCGCGCGCAAGCACGAGCAGTCGGTCGGCAAAACCGAATACAGCTTCCATCGAATGTTCGGTGAACAGCACGCCCATTTGACGGCGCCGGGCGAGTTCGCGCGTCAGCGTCATCATTTCGATGCGCTCCTTCGGCGCCATGCCCGCTGTCGGTTCGTCCATCAGCAGCAGCTTAGGGTCGTTGGCGAGGGCTATCGCCAGCTCCACCCGTTTGACATCGCCATAGGCGAGATCGCCGCAGGGCCGGTCCGCCTGTTCCGCCATGCCAACCTGGGCGAGTAGCTCAAGTGACTTCTCCGCCGGATAGCGCGCCACGGGCCGCCAGAATTCGAGGATGCGCCTCTCGTGCGACAGAACCGCTAGCCGGACGTTCTCCAAAACCGTCATGGATTGAAACGTCGCCGCGACCTGGAACGTACGTCCGACGCCCATCCGCCAGATTGTGTGCGGCGGCAGTCCGATCAGCTCTTGTCCCGAAAGCGCGATGCGGCCGGCATCGGGGCGCAGCTGGCCGTTGATCATATTGAAGCAGGTCGATTTGCCGGCGCCGTTGGGGCCGATAATGGCCAGCATTTCGCCGGCGGCGAGCGAGAAACCGACGTCGACCACGGCATGGACGCCACGGAAACTCTTGGACAGGTTCTCGACCACAAGCAGGCTCATCGGCGTTTGGCCCAGGCTGCGATGGTTCCGGCGATGCCTGCTGGAAACAGAAGGACGAGCGCGAGGACGAATATGCCAAGCATGGCGCGCCAATACTCCACATGGCGAGCAATCTGGTCCTGCAGGAAAAGGAAGATCGTCGCGCCGACGACCGGACCCGAAATCGCATCGACGCCACCGAGCAGCACCATGACGAGGCCGTCGATCGAGCGTCCGACGCCCAGCGTCTCGGGCGATATGCTTCCCTTGGAAAAGGCGAACAGTCCGCCCGCGAGGCCGGCAAAAGCGCCGGCAATCGAGAATGCAATCCAGCGCAATCTGCGGACATCGAGCCCGATCGCCTCGCTGCGCAGAGCGGAATCGCGCGCAGCGCGCAGCGCGTAGCCGAAGGGAGCGAAGAGAATTCGCCGCAAGGCCAGCGTTCCAGCAGAGCACAGGATGAGCGCGAGCCAGAAATAGTTCGTCTTGGATGCGAATTGCGCCGAGGGCCAGACGCCGATGATGCCATTGCTGCCGCCCGTCAGCGCGTCCCACTGATAGACGATCGACCACACAATCTGCCCGAAAGCGAGGGTCAGCATGGCGAGATAGACGCCGGACAAGCGAACGCAGAACCAGCCGAACAGAATTGCGCCCAGCAAGCCACCGATCGGCGCGGCGGCGAGGGCGGCCCACATTGGCCAGCCCAACGCCTTGGTCGCGAGCGCGGAACCATAGGCGCCAAGACCGAAATAGGCGGCATGTCCGAAGGAATGCATCCCGCCCGGTCCCATCATGAAATGGAGCGAAGCGGCGAAGAGGACAGCGATGAGCGCGTCTATGCCGAAAACGAGCAGATAGGAGCGGCTGTCGACCAGGAGAGGCACAGCCAAGAGAGCCAGCACGATGGCGCCGATGATGTAGAGATGATTGCCGCCGGGTGGCGTCATCGGCTCCACCGTCGCCGTCTGAGGGCGGATCGGCGTGTCGGGTCTGCCGAGCAGGCCCCATGGTCTGATCACCAGCACGATCGCCATCACGACGAACTCGGCGACGAGCGTGAATTTGGGGAATGAAATTGCGCCCAGCGGCGTGTGCCACTCGCCGAGCGCGATGCATAGCGCCTTGATCTCCGCGATCAGGAGGGCGGCTACGAATGCTCCGGGGATCGAACCCATGCCTCCGACTACGACTACGACAAAAGCGTCGCCGATGGCCGTGATGTCCATGGCGAGGCTGGCTGGTTCGCGCGGGAGCTGCAGCGCGCCGCCCAGACCCGCGAGTGCCGCGCCCAAGGCGAAAACGCTGGTGAAGAGGATCGTCTGGTTGACGCCGAGCGCCGCCACCATTTCACGATCCTGTGTCGCGGCGCGCACCAGTACGCCCCACCGCGTCCTCGTCAGCAGGAGCTGCAGGCAGATCAGGACGATCGGGCCGGAGACAATGAGGGCGATGTCGTATTCGGGTATGCGCCGGTCGAGCAGCGTGATGGCGCCGCTCAGTCCGGGCGCGCGCGGCCCGAGCAGGTCTTCGGCGCCCCAGATGGCCAGCGCGGCGTCCTTGATGACAAGCGTCAGCGCAAAGGTCGCGAGCAACTGGAAGAGTTCCGGGGCGCGATAGATGCGCCGCATGATCGTCATCTCGGCAATCATGCCGATGGCGCCCGTGGCGATGGCGCTGATCAGGATCGCGGACCAGAACCCGAACACGCCCTGTAGCCGGGTCGCCAGCGACCAGGCGATGTAGGCTCCCAGCATGTAGAGCGAGCCATGCGCGAAGTTGACGATGCGCGTGACGCCGAAAATGAGCGACAGGCCCGCAGCCAGCAGGAAAAGCGTCGAAGCAGCAGCGAGCCCGTTCAGTCCCTGTACGACAAGGGCGGAAAAGCTCATATGCAGCGGGCCCGGCCGTGCAGCAGCGGCCGTATCAGTCGGCGGGCCGCAGCTTCTTCACCTCGTCGTCGCTCGGCTGATATTTGGCGCCGTCGCGATAGACGAAATCGACCATCACGCCCTTGCCGTCCTTCAGCGCGGTCTTGCCGACATAGGCGCCCATGGTCGACTGGTGATCGATCGCGCGGAAAGTCGCCTTGCCGAGCGGCGAGTCGAATTCGAGGCCCGAGAAAGCCTGGACGAGCTTGTCGGTATCGACGCCGCCTGCCTTTGCGATGGCCGCTGCAATAGCCTTGATCGTCGAATAGCCGACGACCGAGCCGAGACGGGGATAGTCGTTGAATTTCTTGGAATAGGTGTCGAGGAACGCCTTATGTTCAGGCGTGGTGATCGCGTACCAGGGATAGCCGGTCACGATCCAGCCCACAGGCGCTTCTTCCTTCAGCGGATCGATATATTCCGGCTCGCCCGTCAGCAGGCTGACGACGGACGTCGACTGGAACAGACCGCGGGTCGAGCCTTCACGCACGAATTTCGCGAGATCGGCGCCGAACAGGACATTGAAGATGGCGTCCGGCTTGGCGTCGCCAAGCGCCTGGGCCACGGCGCCCGCGTCGATCTTGCCGAGCGGCGTCGCCTGCTCGTTGACGAATTCCACGTCGGGCTGCGCCGCCTTCAGAAGGGCCTTGAAGGTTGCAGCAGCGGACTGCCCGTATTCGTAGTTGGGATAGACCAGCGCCCAGCGCTTCTTGGCGAGTTTGGCGGCCTCTGGAACCAGCATGGCTGATTGCATGTAGGTCGAAGGGCGCAGACGGAACGTGTAGCGGTTGCCGCCCTGCCAGACAATCTTGTCGGTCAGAGGCTCGGAGGCGAGGTAGAGAACCTTTTTCTGCTTCGCGAAATCGCCGAGCGCGACGCCGATGTTGGAGAGAAAGCCGCCGGCCAGGAGATCGACCTTCTCGGCCGAGATAAGTTCTTCCGCCATGCGTACGGCATCGCCGGGGTTGGCATTGTCGTCGCGCGTCACGACTTCGATCTTGCGCCCTGCGACGCCGCCGCCGGCATTGATCTGCTCGACCGCAAGCTCCATGCCGCGACGATAGGGTTCGAGAAATGCAGCCTGGGCCTTATAGCTGTTGACCTCACCGATACGGATCGGGGTCTGCGCCGACACTGGCGAAAGGCCCGACAGAATGGCGGCGAATGCAGCAGCACCGAAAAGCTTGGCCTTCATTTCCTGCCTCCTGATCACGCAAAATCCTGCGGCCTGAACGGACAGGCCAACATTCCGGTCGTCGCGACGCCTGCGCATCGAATGGTCGCCGCAATCGGGGACCATTCGATGGCCACTCGACGAAAATCCCTGATGTCGCTTGCTTGACAGACCGCGAGCGACAAGTCGAGTATTTGCATACTAATGGATTTGGGTCGGCTGTAAATCTCGTTCTCGACCCGTGAAAGGAAGCGCCATGACAGCGCTCGCCGATGGAAAGGTCAGGTGCGACGCCTGCCCGGTCATGTGCATTATCAAGCCCGGCATTGCAGGCGCATGCGATCGATACGCCAACAAGGATGGTCTGCTCGTTCGCACCGATCCGCATGTGCTGCTTGAACGCACAGTTGGCGGGGGCGGGCGCGTGAAGAGATTTCTCGCCGGCGCCGAGGATTGGGATGGCGGTATCGTCGATCGAGATGGAACATTCGTGACGGCCGTGGGCGCGGGCACGACATATCCTGACTACAAGCCTGCTCCGTTCATTGTCTCATCCAAGGTCGAGGGTGTGGATGTCGTGACGGTGGTCACGGAGGGCATCTATTCGTATTGCGGCCTGAAGGTGAAGATCGACACGGACCGCCATCTCGGGCGCGAATGCAGCCTGGTGCGCGCCGAGGGCGAACCGATCGGCCATGTGACGACGGGCGAATACGGCTCGCAGATGCTGTCGCTCGGCGGCGTCAATCATCTGACGCATGGCGGCAAGAACGAAGGGCGTGTCACCTGCCGCGCCCTGATGGATCTGGCGAACGGCCAGCCGGTGGAACTCACGATCGACGATGGCGCGCGCGTGATCGTTCAGGCCGGCGCTCCGCCGATCGTGAATGGCGCGATGGAAGAGCGGATGCGCGTCGGGTGCGGTTCGGCGACGATCGGCATGTTCGCCAAGCAATGGTTCGGCAGGGTCGACGAAGTCGTGGTTGTCGACGATCACATCACCGGCGTCCTGTCCGAGCATCAGGCTGGCAAACTGCTCGGCGTCGAGAGCACCGGCATCCGCATCAGGGGCCGCAAATCAACGCCCGGACGATATTTTCATGTCGCGGAGCCCGGCGTCGGCTGGGGCGGAACGGATGTCGTCGATCCACTCGACATCGTGCTCGGGTTCGATCGTAACAAGGGCGCGCGGCCGGGCCTGCGCATGCTGATGGTTTCGACAACGGGCGAGCAGCACGCATATTACGAACTCGACGACGATCTGAAACCTGTTGCATGCGACCTGCCAGGCGAACTTGCCGAATCCGTCGCCCGCATCAAGGAGAATTGCGAGCCGGCCCTCTGCACGGTTCTGTTCATGGCGGGCGCAGGCGGCTCGCTGCGGGCAGGCGTGACGGAAAATCCCGTACGCCTGACGCAATCGGTCAAGTCGACGCTCACGCGCGTGACGGCGGGTGGCGCGCCTGTCTATGTTTGGCCGGGGGGCGGCATAACATTCATGGTGGATGTGACGCTTCTGCCGGCGAATTCCTTTGGCTATGTGCCGACGCCCGCAATAGTCGCGCCGATCGAATTCACGATGTCCCTGAGCGACTATGCGGCGCTCGGCGGGCACGTCGATCACGTCCGGCCGCTCGAGGATGTGCTGCGGGAAACGGGCAAGCTGCATGAAGCGTTCGACCCGGCCATGCCCTGGCCCCTGCATCTGAAAGCGGAGCGCGGGTAATGCCGCGAATGCAGGCGTCTCTTCTTGCTGATGGCCGACTCCATCTCAACGATGGGCCGATCGATCTGATCGTCTTCGCTGAGGGCGATCGCGAAAGCAGGGCGCGCGCTTACGATTCAGCGGTCGTTCGTTTTTCGAACGTGCTCGATGAATTGTGCAGCGAACTATCCTTGCTGCGTGCGCCTTGTTCGAGCAGCAGCCCGCAGCCCGCAGGCGCTGTCGCACGCCGGATGGACCAGGCGACGCGACCGCTGGGCGACCGGCATTTCATCACGCGGATGGCGTCAGTCGCCGGGGCTGTCGCAGACGAGATTTTGTCCTGCATGCTGAAGGCCGCACCGTTTCGGCGCGCCTACGTCAACAACGGCGGCGACATTGCTCTGCATCTGGCGGGCGAAGCCAGTCTCAACATAGGCCTCGTTGACGACCCGGTAGATCCTGCCCTGTTTGGCATATCGACGCTGAAGGCCTGTCACGGCGTAGGCGGCGTTGCGACCAGCGGCTGGCGCGGGCGAAGTTTTTCGCTTGGCATTGCCGACGCCGTCACCGTGCTTGCTTGCGATGCCGCGAGCGCAGATGCTGCGGCGACGCTTGTGGCCAATGCGGTCGATCTGCCTGGGCATGACGAGATCATTCGTGCGCCGGCCTGCGATTTCGATCCACAAAGCGATCTCGGAAGAAGGCTTGTTACGCGCGGCGTAGGCCATTTGTCCGACGCCGAGATAGAGGAAGCCCTTGGCAGCGGCGCGAGAGAAGCGCTGCGCCTGATCGAGGCCGGCGCCATTGTCGCTGCTTCCTTACGTTTGCAGGGTACGACCCGCGTGGTCGGACGGCTGCCGTCCGAGCGCCCGGTCATTCAGAATGATGCGCCACGCTATATGCCGGAGCGCAGGGAGGACATGGAATGGCGCCTGACATCCGCAAGATCGTGATCGTCGTTGAGGAGACGCATCAGGAAATGGGCCGCCGCATCGATCCGCCAACGCGACGTGCGGCCGCGATCGCCGTGATCGCAAATCCTCTGGCTGGCCGCTATGTCGAAGATCTCTCCGAACTCATTGAGATCGGCGAGGCGCTCGGCGGGCTTTTGACAGAGCGCGCCGTCGCGGCCCTCGGCATTCCCGGCTCGAGCGTCGAGAGTTATGGCAAAGCGGCCGCGGTCGGCGAGAATGGCGAACTCGAGCACGCGGCCGCGATCCTGCATCCCAAGCTCGGCGCGCCGGTTCGCAAGGCGCTTGGCAAGGGCGCGGCGCTCATCCCCTCGTCAAAGAAGCGGGGCGGTCCG
>Ga0209023_10001616_pt1 | contig 29836 bp, 29 predicted proteins | sample LakOneMetagenome_FD_187468 | JGI IMG/M metagenome (GOLD analysis project Ga0209023, IMG submission 187468) | Freshwater and sediment microbial communities from Lake Erie, Canada (SPAdes) (version 2) | ecosystem: Environmental > Aquatic > Freshwater > Lentic | place: Lake Erie, Canada...
ATCTCTCGGTGATCGTATTCAGAAGGGACATTGCCGTACTCCAGGTGAGTTGGTAATCGAGCCTGAGGCGGCTCACGAACGCATTTACAGAACTGCGCATTAATTGCGTATCGTGATAATGATACATACTAAGCCGAACACCGCAACAGCGTGAATTGGTCGGCAAGGCGCATACTTTGCCTACCAGTCAACGTAAATCCCGCCCTGAGAATGCTCCGGCCACACGCCACGTTGCCTAACGCGCAAAAAAAATAGTCCCCCACGCCATAAAGTTTCGTGCGGCTTTGTCGTCATATTCTGGCATTTCCGACAATAGTCGGAAGACGGTGGCGGCCCCCCCCCGTGAGAATTACTGGCATTCATTTTTTGCCAAGTTGGCCCCCGAGCATTGCCCCAAACTTCAGCGCCTGATTGCCCAAAAATCAGGCGGTTAATTGCTGACTGGGGCCTTCTGCTCCGGCCCGTCTTGCCACGCCGAAATCTCCATTCTCAAAGGGCCGGAAATCTTGAAGCGTTCACCGACTGCGGCGGTATTTGGCGCAGTTCTTCGGGAACTCCGGAGGCAACGAACTTTCTCTCAGGAAAAGCTCGCGCTCGAAGCGGGCCTTGACCGGACCTACATCTCCCTCTTGGAGTTGGGACAGCGCTCGCCCACGCTCGATACGATGATGCTCCTCTCAGGGGCTTTAAATGTTCCCTTGTCTCACTTCGCTGCACTTATCGAAGACAGAATGAAAGCCGGTTCGCGGGGAAGCAACTTACCTAGGGCCTGATAGGAACACAGCAGCAACAAAGGCCTCGTCGAAATTCGAGGCCCTGCGGCTTTACTTCAATCTTTGTAGCAAGACATCGCTGTTTCGCCTTTGATCGAGGCCACGACGCCTTGATGATATCCGGCAGGACAACCAGACCAAGGGTTGTAACCTTGGCATAGCTGCGGTCCTGTCCAGTCATATCGTCCGTCTTGAGACATTCCGCAGGTCGTGCCTGACGGCACCGTGCCCATTCCCTTCCAAATCCCGCCCGTGCACGAGAGCATGCCGCTCCCCCCGCGGGCGATCAGACCGTCCGGAGTGCATCCCGCGCCTTCACTGGCCCAGCCATTTACCTGGACGTATTCGTCGGCTATGGAACGTCCCCATGAATACACGGACGCGGAACGGACCTGGCCATCGGCCTGAACCACATTCGGCGTCCAGATGCTGGTCCCGTTGTACGCACGTACCCATGTCGGGTCAGCCATATACCAGCCTCCACCGTAGGCTTGGAAATACAAGCCTCCGCCACCATTCACGCGAAACCACCCATTGGTGTACGACTCATCGCCTCTGATTACGTTGCCGCTCACAGTACCGGAGGCGGAAATATTGTTCACGGCCTTGATGTCGGCCACATTGCCATTGACATCCTGCACATAGAACCCACCGCCCGGCTGGCTGCGGGCTGCCACGTTCAGGGTATCGCCATAAAAATAGCCATTGCCGATCTGCAGGGAGTTCCCGCTAGGGAGCGCGGCCTTCTGGGCATCGATTTTGTTCACGCTCGCGATATCGTGGCGCGTGCCGCCACCGTCCTGCATATTCAGCGTGCCCAACATTGGCAACGTCCCATCGCGCCGCAGGAATTGCTGATAGCCAAGCGTCCCGTATCCAAGCTGCATCGAGACGACGCCCAAGAGGTTCCCCATGGGATTCGCCTTCGACCACTGACCGCCAGACCCCGAGATGGTGTTCGGGCTCATATCATCTGAAAATCCCCCGTCTCCACCGATGGCGGAGATGATTTGACCCAGACCAAGCGCCGACACTTTTCCTGTTGAGGGATCAGTGATCTGCCCTGCCAGGTAAACCAGCCCCGTTACATCACAACTTGGGGGAGTGCAGCCTACAGGCGTACGGGATATCTCGAACTTGTATCCCAGCCCCTGATATCCCGTGTTGGCGAACTGCTGAATAGGCAATCCCAGCGCTTTCAACTCCGTCATAGTCGGCCTGTACGGATCCAAAACACCAGGGACCGACGGAGTCGCCTTTTGAAGTTCACCGTAGTTCCGCAGAATGTACTCATTTCCTCCAGCATTGCCGATTGCCTTTAGCGTATCGCCTTGGGCTTCGAACATGCTCTTGAGCGCAGATTGACGAGCTGCCCACAACCCTCCAGCGAGGGTTGCTGCCAGCAAAGTCGCAGCGATGGTCATCTCTACGATGGTAAAGCCAAATTGTTTGCGCCGAAGACGGGATCGTTGATTCATGGCAAGTCACAAACGCATTTGAGGTTGCGCGAAGGAACGATTGAGCGACGGGCCAGAGTTGCGCTTCTGGTTGTCGATCTCCGTCGCTAGCGTGCTGAGGTTCGCCGTAGGATCAGCAATGATCTTGCTGGCTGCAGAAGTCACCCGGAAACAGTCGACAACGGGACGCTGGTTCTGTAAGCGCTGGTGAATCACGGCACGCAAGTTCTGGCCGATCAGTCTTCGCGCATATGTCTCTCCTCCGCGCTCTGCAAACGCGATAAGCATCTCGATAGCCTGCGTCATGTTGCTGGCGTGGATCGTGGTGATGACGAGGTGCCCACGGCCAATCAAGCGTGCCAGCTCTGCTGCGGCTTCTTCATCCAGAACCTCGCCGAAGAGAAACATTGACCGAGTCTCCGCTGGGAACTTCCGCATGGCACTCGCAACTTCGTACTTAAATCCAGTCTCTGTCGCATCGACTTGCTCGCAATATCCTTCGTCACCGTGGAAGCCCTCAATATCCCGCTCGATTGGCGCCTCAACGGTCAGGCAATAGCCACCGAACCTTGCCAATCGATCCTTCACAGTGGCGAAGGCCGTCGTGGTTTTGCCCGCCCCAGTGTCCCCGGCAATTAGGATCAGACCCCCCGTGTTCCGGAAGCCTTCGTCCAGAAGCATGGCGGTTGCCTCGGGGCCAAGCCTGCACTCATTGACGCCCAGCACAGATTTCGGCGACAAGCGCAACGCGTAGCGGCCCGCTCGAATGCGCTCGCCGCGGAAGACGAGTTTCCCATCAACCTCGAGCTTGAAGCTCTTAGCATCTGCCTCGGCCTGCAGCTCTGCCAGGCACTCCAGAATTCGCGTCAGAACAGGCTGAAGTTGATCAGGCACCTTCGACGGGATCGAAAAGGGTGTCGTTTCCTCACCAACCTGAGGGCGAAATACTACGGATTTGTCCGGGTTACCCTGATCTACGTGCCAGTCACGATAGCTAGTGGCCTCGAGCCACACCATTTCATCGATATCCGCCATCTCGTTATCCTTCCTGTGAGGCGCGCGATCAGGCCTTGCCGACGCTGTAGACAATGGAGTTGTTCTGGCCGCCCGCCTTACAAGCCGTACCAAGCGCGTCGAGATCCGTCTGCGCGTTGTCCGCCTTTACGGTTGTACCCCCAACGGTTACTACCCGCACCGCATCTTCGATCATGGGAACAATGTCCTTGCACTCCGCCTCAGGAATCATCGTGTACGAGAGGTTCAGAACGTCGTTTGTCGCGGTCACCGTGCCCACCGCGCACGTGATTGCACCGCCCCAACGGTTCGTCAGCGTAGTGGGCGTCGCAACACGCACGTTGGGAAACACTCCCAGGTTGATGAGGCCTGCACACGTTGCACCGCTGTAGTTGGCCCGTTGCGAATACTTCGACTGAATATTCGTGAAGATCGTCGGGAGTTCCTTGCCTTCAGTGTTCGCTCGGTCTTTCGCCATGTAGGCCTTCACGCCGCTATAGACCAAGGCAATGCCGATGGCGATGATCACCGCTGCGATCATTAGTTCCGTGAGCGTGAAGCCGGCCTGGTGGCGACGCGACAGAACATTGCGACTGCGCGGCTGAAGTTGATTGGTTTGGATCGTCATGATGTGTTGCTCCTAGTTGGTAAGTTCGGCTTGAAACGCCAATTTTGCAAAAGACAGTTACTTGCGGACCTGGGATTTCTGTTTGTTGACCTGCTGCTGCATGGCGTCGGCAAGAACCTGTCCTGTTCGCATCGTTCCAAGAATCATGGTGCCAACAAGGATGCCCATACAGATGAAGAGAATCGTGTTCATGCGCTTCGCAGACTTCTCAACCTCCGCTGCCGTCTTGTCGAGGCCATCCACGCCAATACGCGTGACAACCTCATGGAACTTGGGCGAGCGCCTGCTGCTGTCCATCAGCCGGTTCGCAATCGGCTGAGCTAGCAATCCGGTATTGAACGCCTCACCGAATGCACTTGTAGCTCGATTTAGGCCGCGCGATATCCGATTGATGTGCCAGCGTAACCATGGATTGCTCCGCTTCTTGAGTTCTTCCATCGTGGCGTGCAGCGACTGGCCCGCATTGAGCATCATGGCCACGGCTACAAGGAACCTAGCTGCGTTGTAATCTCGAAAAATCCGATAGGGGACCCGGCGATCCCACTGCACCCGACGCGGCCCACTCCAATTTGGGATGGTCCAAACGAACCACGACACCAACCCCGCTAGCACGAGGGCGACTACCACGCCGTATTTCGTGACCAAAAAGGAGGCGACATACAAGCCATACCCTACTGTTCCCCACTCCTTCGGGGGCGCAATTGAGAGGAACACCGGCACTACCATGTATGCGTTGACAATGAAGAAGACAATCACCATAGACAGAATCAGCGCCGGTACGGCAAGGGCCGCGACCAGAACGGATCGCATGCGCTCCTGCTTCTTGATAGCGGCAGACAGGAACTCCAGTCCAGATGCGATCTGCGGTCCGGTATCGAAGGACGAGATCACCATCAAATCCATGTCGGGGGCGAACCCCTTCAACACGTAGGACAATCGACCGCCTTGCGATCCCGGTTGATCCATACGTCGCAGCCACGCCTTGTAAAGGATACCCAGAGGGTCCTTCTGAACGGCAGCCCGATCTGCTCTGTCGCTGAAGAATCGGGCGAGCGCCTCGCCGTCAGCCAATGCTTCTGCCAGTTCCTCGTAGAACTCCGTGCGCTGTTTGACGAACGTACGAACCGCTGCAACTCGCTGCAGCTTCTTCACGAATTCGAAGTCGGTATTCATCGCGATTCAAAGGATCTCGAAACGGTCGAAGGCGGTAAATCTCTCCACAACACGGGGATCAACCTGGCCGAGGAACGCCTTATACAGGGCGTGTTGAAAGACAGTTTTGCCACGCATATCCGGGCTGTCGAAGCGACCATCCGAACGTGAACGCCAGAGCTTCTCAGCGTCAAAGAGTTTTCGTTCGCGGAGCAGCTCGAGAAGCTGGCGGTCCGGTTGCATCATCTCGGCGACCACGGTCTGACCAATTACCCCGGTGTGTCGGCACTTCGGACACCCCACCGGATTCTTCACGTGCATCTTGTCAGTCGAAATTTCGAAGCGACGCCCGATGTAATCGAGAATGTGGTCGATTTGACCGCGTGCTGGCAGTTTGCAGTCGCACAGAAGCGGCACAAGCGCCTGATACACGATGAGTTGCCAAAAGCCGGGGGTAGTGAGTGTCTCCATGGTGAAGCCGATGCTAGGATCGCAAAGTCGGCTGAACACCGTGAGGACAGACCCCGCGTGAACGGTAAAGAACACCGGATGACCGGTCTCACTCATCGTCTTTGCTGTTTCGCCAGAATGGACGCACCGGACTTCACTGATCATGAGCACGTCCGGATCAGAACGGACGAGCTTTTTCTGCGTCTGACGCCATGTCTCCTGTTCGCCGTCCTGCAGTGTCGTCTGCTTTGCGCCTCGAATCGGATATTCGACCGGGCTCTCCACAGTCATGATGTTGAGTAGCTCCGAATCCGGAATGCTCTCGATGGCGAACTTCAGCGTCGTTGACTTACCAGAGCCCGTAATCCCGGCAATTGCGGTCACGCCAAACGGAGCGCGCACTGCCGTGTCCAGCATGCCCTCTTGGTCTTCGGAGTATCCGGCATCTTGAAACCGCGTCATGCGGAGATCTTTGGCGGTCAGGTACCGGATGAAGACCGCATACCCCCCAAGTAGCTTATTGCCTTGATAGCGTAGGTTGAACGAGGTCTCCCCCACGCGGGTTGGGATCATGCACTGTTGGTCCATCTCTTCGGAGAATCCCGCTCCCTGCTGGGTCTTCTCCGCGTGGAGCTTGTTGTAGGCATAGGCGATCGCATCCCGCAACGCCTCGCGCGTATAGACACCCTTCTGTTGGGTCGCAGGAGGCACGAGATCACCATTGATCCGATACTTCACGATGCCTTTGCGACCGTCCAACAGCGCGTGCATGTCCGTCGCGCCCGCATGGAAGCCGTACTCGATCAGTTCCCGCCAAAGTTGTTCCGAGGCACCGCCGGACTCGCCGCCGAGTCCGTGCTGGGCCAAGGAGGCTTGTGTCTCGTACAGCGATGCAATCAACTTCTTGTCGGCGAAGCAAACGCGCTCAATGCGGACATTGTTGTTGCGCAGATACCCTTCCAACGAACGCACGACCGTTCGCCTGGTGTGGAAAAATTCAGGGTCTACAAGAATGGCGGCAGACTTATGTGTGCCAACCGCAATCAGCATCTTGCGCTGCTCTTCGTTCAACGTGAACAGTTTTCGCTGCTCTTCGGCATCTCCCTGTTCTCTTCCATTTGCCTCGTACTTTGACGTATGAATGCAATCATACGTAGGAACTTCCTCAAACGAACGAATCCACTCCAAGGCGTCCTGCGGCACCTCAGGTTGCTTCTGCGGACCTTTCGGCGGCGTTGGTGCCCCCCCTTTAGTCGCCCTGCTTTGATTCTTGCGGCGCGAGTTCCCCTTAGAACCGCCGTCGAAAACGACTTCGAAGAAGTTGGTGAAGACGCTAAGCACGATGTTCGCTTAAGGAATTAACGACGGATCTGATTCGCGACGGCAGGCGGCATCGCGGGCATGGGCGGAAGCGGCGAGTTCATGCCTGGGACTTGCGCGATGCCTCGTGCCTGCGATGTGACGTTGGTTGCCGGTTCGGTGATGTAGACCACGTGTCGCTGCGCGCTTTTGCTCTTCTTGCGCCCTTTTACGAAGGACACGTACTGGGAGTTGATCGCCTCAATGAACCAACCGGGCAGGATTTCGCCACCTTCGCGCCGCGACGCGGGGATACCGTTACGAACGGAAATATCCGCCTTGAGCTTCCCCTCTTCGCCGTAGACCGCCACGACGGAGACATCATTGATATCGGGTCCGACGCTTTTTTGCTCATCCGACGAGGACGTGCTGCTGCTCGAGGCCTGCGCGGGTGCCGCGGGCACGAAAGCCATCGGCGCAGGCGCTCCAGACACGCTACCTTGGGCTCGCAGTTCGGCACGCTTCTTCGCGATCTCGTCGGCCATCGCCCCGCGTTGCTCGTCGATCATGGCATCTAGCGGCATCGCGTGTACAGTCCCGGCGGCGGATAGTGCGAGCCCAAGAATAAGTAAGTTAGTCTTTGACATAGTAGGTGCCTTCGAGAGTGAACTTAGCGTCTAGCCCCGTCGTCAGGACTGCGCTCTTTAAGGTCATGTTTTGGGGCAAGCGGCGCATGATGTCCTCAAGCAGTGCAAGCTTCCCTTGATAGCTGAATGTGCCCGCCTTGACCGGTGACTTGATCGCTGAAGGCGCAATCGTTGGATCCGCGCCGAAAATCGATTCCGGACCGAAGCTCGCGGTCACGCCGAGTAGCCTTAAGTCTTGGGAGAACGACCCCACTTGCTCCTTGAAAATGTGCATGCTTGGCAAGCGCCTAGCGTCGAGTGCTACCGCAACCTTCGATGGGTGTAGGGCTGAGTACCGGGCCGTCGTGCCATCCAATGAGTAGTCAATGTCGTTACGCTGCAGAGCATCGCGCAATGAAATGTTGTTCCCGCCAACATTGGCCCATTGAAATAGGCAAGCGGCTACGTCGCACGTGATGTCCTTTAGCTGCCAACCGCCCATCAACAATTCCTGTTTTCGACCTCTCATCCCAGTCGATTGGATCAATGCATCGGTCACTTCGGAAACGGGCGACCCTGCAGTCGTCAAGGCGATAGCGAGACTCTTTGCATATAACTGCTCGGGGCTCTGCTTGTTCTTCCGCGCTGCCAGTCGAGCCGCCTCTTCTTGCTGATCCCTGTACTGCATGTAGCCGTAGGCCGCGCACATGGCCGCGACAATCGCGCCGGCGAACATCAGCCTTCCGTCAATGCCTCGCGAAGCCGCGAGCATCGTCGCGGCCTTTGCGTTGCCTTCCTCTACCAGATCTTCGAGCGAGATCTCTATTGCTTGCGCGTGGACATTTCCATAGAACGTGAAGCGTCCGCTATGGTTTGCAAGGATGGACTCGCACGCCTGTGCCACCTCTTCAGGGGTTCCACAGAAATCCCCGCCTGGATAAGGAAGTCCATCCTCCAGAACCGCCATGTAAGCGCGATCACCACTCCGATGTGCCCAGATCGCATTCGGGCTGACATTAGGCACAGTGGCAAGCAGAATTGCCGGCGACAAAAAAGCAGTTTTGCCTTTCTTGAATCCGTGCTCCTGTAGCTCGGCTTTAGGTAGCAGCCCATACAGGACTTCAGTCGCATGGGACGAGCCGCCCGATACCCGCACCTGAAAGCTGGCGTCGAAATCCTTCACCAGCAGCCGGAGTTCAGCTTTCTCGCGATCAATGTCGTCAATCGGTCTCCAGCTCAAGCCGAAGACCGCATAGGCTTCGCCCACCTCAATGAATCGCACTGACATTTTTGTGAGGCCTCGTACTTAGACTGCACCCTCGGACAGGACCGGCGTGACGAGAATCACAACGGCCTCGCGGGAGTTGCTTCCATTCACCGAGCCGCCAATGCCAATGGGCGCACCTTCGGAGAGGGTACGGCGGTCATACTGACCTGACGCACGCTCATAGCCGGAGAGAACCAGTGTTTCGCCGGGTTTCAAAGCCACTTTCTGCAGGAAGTCCGTTGACGACACTTCTGGAGCCTGGATCTTCTGCTGACCAGACACAACGTCGGCAAGACGAGTGAGGTCAGAGATTCCGACGCCGAACTGCAGCAGGATGCTATTGCTGTCGAGTACTGTCGGCAGCAGGTTGAGCAGGAATCCCGTCGTCACGGTCCCAGGCTCCAAGCCGGGAGTTCCACCAGCACTTCCGCTTGCGCCGGCGGGAGCAGGCGTAATTTTCGCAAGATAGGTCGTCTGACTGGTGATAGCTACCGGTACGGGCTGACGATTGAGCGTCACCGCGTTGGCGGTAGTCAGTACACTAACTTTCCCGTAGTTCTGCAGCGCTTTGAAAAACGCCTGCGAACCGCCCCAACGGGCCTGCGAAGCAGACATTGCAGCACCGTTTGTTGGGGCGAGAATGGAGACCCCAAGATTGGCGGCGTTGCTCGAGACCAGAGAAGCCGGCGAAGAGAATCGAACAGCCCAAGGGACCATGTTTGAAACCTGGTTGAAAACGAGGTCCCAATCCACCCCCCGTTCCTCGCCCTTGTTGATTTTCACCGTGAGAACCTCCACGCGCATCGCCACCTGGCGCGTGTTCATGCCGTTCTCCTGATCAATGATTTTTGCGACCTGCTCAACAACGTCACGGGTGTCTGTTACGGTGATCATGCCGGACGCCTGAGAGATCGCGAACTTTCCGGCTGGAGAAATCACCGATTCGATTGCTGCCTTCACCGAATCCCAAACACTGAACTTAGAGTTCATCGTGATGGTGGTGTTGGACGAGTATCCGCCTGTTGTCTGACTCACCGAGCCATTACCAGTGGACCCGGTTTGGGTCTGCCCTTGCTTACCGATGGACGAGTTGAACTCTGAGTCGCCTGGAATCGCCTTGAGAGTGAAAACCTTCGTCACAAGCCGATGGAACGAGATGACGCCTTCTCGATATTCCCAGGAGATCCCGGCACGTGCGGAGAGCAGATCCAGAAATCCTGTTACCGTGCCCTCGTAATTCATCTCGTATTCCGGCGCGGCTGCGTAAGCACTACCCGTCGCCGACAGACCCGCGTTCAGCGGCGCGGAAGCGAACGCTGCGGGGTTCGGAAGTGCCGGGAGGTTGGGTGGTGCGCCATTCGCCGGAGAGGTGGATGTCTGACGCAGTGCCGCCGAGTTTACTTGGTTGCCACCTGATACGAACGCCGTCGGCGGTAGCAGAACGTCGGGTTTCACCCGCACCGGTATGCCCGTTACGCGGGTAACGCGCTGCGCTACCGTTTCGATATTGACTTTGCCAGGGAACTGAAAGACATACTTCTTGCGGAAGACCTCAGGCAGTGTCAGGTCTGCCTGCAACGGAAGTGCCTTTGCGCCTAACCATGCGCCCGTGCTCTTCTGCACGAGCGGAACGCCACTTGTGACGTTCTGCGTCAGAAACTTGGCGTTTGCTGCAGAGACCGAATCGCGATTCGTATCGTAATTGCCGTCTACGGCTTGCTGAACGCTGCCGCAAGCCGCGAGAAAGAGCGGCGACAGTTTGATGATCTGGCGGGCAGTTCGTTTCACTTATCACATCCTTTGTTGTCACCGTAGTGGAGAATCCGAACGACGCGGTTTCCTTCATACAAGCATCCGAGCAATGGGAACTCACTCGCCCGAAGCGACGCCGTGAATTGCTCGATGGCGTTCTCAAAGGTTCCACCGAAAGCAGCTTCTAGTTGCACCGGGAAGTCGTACTTCACCTCCCAAGAGACTTGCCAACCGGCATCCTTCGCCCAACGCATTAAGGTTTGGCGCAACGTAAGATCGGCTGCCCGCACCTCCCACCGTTCAGCAATGCGCTCACTCGCGAGCTGGGGCGCGCTGCGTGCAGCAGGCAGCTTCGGAAGGCCGAAAGTAACTGCGGCATTTGTCCAGTCAATCGTCGCAGTCGCACCGGGCATTTGTGCTACAACGTCCGCAAGAACGTCGGGCCAAGGTTTGCCGCCGCTCCAGTTCACCGCTACGGTCCTGCTGACGTCCGCATAGTCAACCTGGAACTTTGGGGCGATGACAGGCATGACGTCAGCCAGTGCAATCAATACGCCCTTCCCTTTTGGTTCGTAGACGGTTGCAGGTCGCTGACCCAGTTCTTGTAGGCGCGGCTTCACTGCCGATTTCGCCTGTGCGACTGAAGCTGCGGAATTAGTGGCAGCAGCGCCCGGAATTGCCGCGGGAAGCAGCTTGCTTTGAGGAGCCTCCGTTGCGGTCGCCTTCTCCGTAACCTCCGGCTTACTTTCCGCCTTTGGTGCCGTGGGTGCGGACTGATTTATGAATCCCGCGAAGGCGGGACTCGCGACCGCAAGGATGGTGGCCCACAAGAGGCTCAGCGCCATGGGTCTCAAAGTTTTCACGCCTGCGGCCTGCGAGGCGCAATGCATTCGGTTCTGCATCAGGGACCTTTCAATCAAAAAATCGGCGTTGGTACCACCAAGCTCTGGCCACGACTACGCGACCTCGAAGCCAGTGGCGCACGGCACGCAAGAAAACTGGGAGGGTGTATCCCTTGGTCTCCATGACCTTAAAGGCGGCAATCGCCGCGCCGGCGATGCCGAAGGTCCAGAGGCGCATATGGAACAAGGCGATCAAGAGGGGAAAGAACGCCCTTGCATCGATGCCTGCAATTCGCAGCACTCGCCCCGCATCGCGCCAGAAAGAGTTGCGTCCACTCACGAGACGGCCTCCCCCGCGTACCGCTTGAAGGATTTGTCATCGATAAGGCCGGCATCAAGAAGCTTGCGCAGGCCGACAGCCATTCCCTGTCCACGGGCGGAAACCTCTTTTCGGAGGAATGCACCCCAATCCGTGTAGTCCATTCCGCCCATAGCGGCGCGGATCGCATCGTCAAAGTAGAGCCACTCACGCACAGCAACACGTCCGCCGTCGAGAGTTGGCACCAGGATCTGAACGACGACCAGGCGAATCGATCCAAGCAACTTGGATGCGACTGCGGAATGCTGCGCCGGGGGGAAGACCTGAATAGCGCGACTGATAGTTTCCGCAACGCTATCCGTGTGCATCGTTGCATAGGCACCGTGGCCGGTGAGCGCAGCCTCCACCAGAGCCGAGATCGTTTCGGCGTCGCGAGCCTCCCCGATGCCAATCAGTGTCGGCTTGCAACGCATGGCATTGCGGATGCCAGCAGGGAAATCGGGAATATGCCGTCCGATCTGCATCTGGCGAATGCGCGGTCCGCTGTTCTTTACCTTCGTATAGAGGAACTCAATGGGGTCTTCATACAGAAGAATCTTGGCGTCGCCACGGTTTTCAGACGAGTCGGCATAGAAGCTCGACATGAGGGTGGTCTTACCGGAGCCTGTTGGGCCACAGATGAGAACGAGTCCACGCGGCTGGTACAGATTGTCTCGAATGCCCGCGGGAAGTCCTAGCGAATCAAGGGGAACAGGGGTCTCCGGAATCGCACGCATGGTGATGGAGAGGCCATCATCCGCGTCGCCAATTTGCCCACCGGCCACATTCACGCGGAAGCGATAGTTTGACCGTTCGATCATGAACTTGTACGGGCGATCCGCGTCCTTTCCGCCTTTGACGATGCCGATGGTCTCGTTACCGAATGCCTGTGCCAGCAGCCCTTTGATCTCCTGGTCGCGAATCACCCGAGTGGTTGCTTTGCGTTGACGCCCCTTGATTTCGACCCAGACAAAGTCGTTGGTCTGGAACAGAATGTCCGAAGCGCCCGCCTGGGCGCAGTATTCAAGCAGGGAGCGGAAGTCGTCGTCGTTGAAGTTGGGCTCAAGCGGACGTGGCTCGATGTAATCGACGCTCATTTGCCGTCCCCTTGGCTTACAGGTAACACCGTCGGTTGCCACTTCTTCGGGTCCGTAACGAATCCGCCTGCATCTGTGACGCGCATGAGCGTGTCGCCAACATGAATCTCATTGCGGTCGCCGCTGACCACGCGCGGCGCGATTGCTACTTCTGGCTCCGTGACCATCCCGCTGTTCAACAAATAGGAGTAGCGCATGATCCCGAGAAAGTCTCGATCCAGCCGGGAGATGTTTCGTTCCAAGATTTCGTCAGCCAGTTTTTTTCCGTGCTCCCAGCCCTCTGCAACTCGGGCTTTCCAGAAAGCCCGTTCAGCGCCAGTTTTCGGCAGTGCGGCGGCAACAGGGGGGACAATGCTCGGGGAGACTCGCAGGCCAATGAAAAGGTATTCGCGCCATGTGGGAGGACTGGTGACTGGACGTGCCTTGACGACGATCTTGTAGATGCGATCCGCGACCCTGACCTGATCATCCGACGCCTGAACAGCGTCGCGAGCCTCGGTGATGACCGGGGGCAACATGCCATTACGGGTTACATAGGCAGCAAATCGGTATTGCTGATCGAGTCGGTAAGCCCGTCGCTCAAGATCTTCCAGCAGCTCGGCACTTCGTGCGGCCAGACCTCCCTTCGCTCCAACGCTCAGCGCTGCGTCTCGGAGCATCGCCGCGCGAACTGGGGAGATGTCGGATTCTGTCGGCGCGTTCTGCGCCGACATATCCTCAAGCTCCTTGAGGGTGACCTGTGCATGAGCGCATAGCGCCTGCATCAGCAGCACAGCAACGAGTGCGGTTTTACTGCGCACGGTAATGGACTTCCAGTGCGGACTGCTTGAGCACCACGTCGCCGCGCCCGCCCAACTGGGTGCCAATGTTTTCGAGCACGCTCACAAGCGGAGCATTGACCGTCTCGATTGCCACTGGGCTCGGAACAGGCCGTCCCATCACAGCAAACGTCAAGCCTTTGGCTTCGGCGATCTTCTTGATAACCTCTGGCGCGTCGCCATGCCACACGACGGTCACCAGATCGCCATTGATTTCAACCTTACCGGTTTTGGGACGGGCAGCGCTGATGGCACCGGCCCGAGAAATATCGACCAGCATAGAGTCGATCCTCTGGGCGGACGCGGCGAGCCTGGCATCGAGCATCCGTGCCGTTTCGTCAACGGGTGCGGGCTGCGTAGCGCATGCGGCCAAAGAGACCACGAGCGGTAACGAAAGCATGTAAGGACGCGTGAACATCATAGGAGAAGGTTGATCTGGCGAATTGCGTATAGATCGTATCATACGTAAAAATCGGATTAAATAAAAATGTGCACCGTATGCATAGATGCAGACATGCAGTTGGGGCTGCGAGACATTGCGTGTGAGGGCAAAGGTCCGACATGGGCGGCATAAGGCCTTCGCTAAGAAGCAACAACAACAGCGTGCTTTGGATAGCGATAGACCTTTCACCCAAGTTGGAATACCTGTTTGGGTTTACGTTTACTTACGTTTACGTATACACCCTTTAAGACGTTTACTTACCGCTAGGCGTTGGCTAGAGCGGCTTCGCGGGCACCTTTCACCCGGTCTGGAATGGGCTTTCACCCAGTCTGGAATCTCCGCTAGGGTAGATATCGCCCCATCCTGAATATCAATTCACCCAGTCTGGAATGCGATCTTCCGAGCTTTCACCCAGTTTGGAATATCAAGACCTTTCACCCAACCTGGAATATGGCGGGCCCTAGGCGCATTGGCGGCTGGCCTTTCACCCATGGGGACCTTGTTCTGATGGGTGAAATGATGCACCATAAGCGCCATGCCACCGATCAACGACGCCGGCCAAGAGTCGCGCAAGAGCCATCTCAAGAAGCACGTAGCGGCCATCCATACCAGTGGAGAGCTGAGCCTGCTCGAGAGAAAGCTCTCTAATGTGCTGCTGCTGAATGCGTATGACGATTTGCCAACCGCACGCACCCATCGAATTCCTGTTGCTGCGCTGTGTGTGATTTTGGGCTGGGAGACGTCGACAAGTCAGCGCACGCTCAAGGATGCACTGCTCCGTCTCGTGACCACACCTATTGAATTCAATGTCATGGGCGACAGGTTCAAGGGGGAAGAAGATTGGAGCGCAACTTCGATCATTTCCTACGGGCGGATCCATGGGGGCATGTGTACGTATCGGTATGACGAAGCTCTGGCGGAAAAGCTCTACGATCCGGCGATTTACGCCAAGGTCCATATCGGCGTTCAAACGCGTTTCAATGGGAGCTACGCCCTGGCGCTTTACGAGAACTGCTTACGGTACCTGAAGGTGGGCTCTACGGGAGAATGGGACGTGGACACCCTCCGAAAGCTCCTGGGCGCGACTTCCGACCACTACACCGATTTCGGACGTTTGCGGCAGAAGGTACTGACCCCTGCGATCAAGGAAATTAACCGCGTCTCAGACATCGAATTGACGTTACACCTCATCAAGGTCGGGCCGAAGGTGACTGCTGTGCGGTTTCAGGTGGACCCGAACCGTCAGGCCTCTCTGTTGCCACCAGATGAGAGCGGCGAGATTGCTCGCCTGCGTGAATCTCCCGTGTTCGCGCGATTGCGTAAGCACGGGATTGGCGAGAAGCTGGCGCTGAGTTTTGTCGCTGAGGACCCAGAACGGGCGGCTCGCATCGTAGAGCTAGCTGAAGAAAAGGACGGAAAAGGTGAAATCCGTAGCAGCACAGGTGGATTCATTCGTTCACTGATGGATAGCGGCGCTGATGTGCAAAAGCCTGCGCTACAGAGGCGCAAGGAAGATGCTGCACAGAAGGCAAAGGCACAACGAGACGCAGAGTCCATGGCGGATCTCAGGTCAGAGTTCGAACGCAGCACCAAGGCGAAATCGATGCAGGCGTTGACGTCGTCGCAACTGCTGGAGTTGGCCCGCGCATTCATCGCGACGGAGGCAGGGCGATCATATGCCAAGGACTTCTCCGAGACCAAGACCGATCACTTCCCCGCTGGCGCGGCGCGAGTCGCGTTCCGTAAATGGCTTCCGAGCCAAGTTGGGCTGCGACTCGATGACGAAGCGTTTCACGCGTGGCTGGAAGAGCGCGGGGCGCAGATTCATACCTAATTGGTTCAAAACATCAATTTAGGTTCAAATTTGTTTGCCCTGGAAGGTCGGCGCAGGATATGATGCCTCCATCTCAAATCGATGAAGGGTCCATCAATGGCGATCTCTATCTACGACATCGCGGATCAGGCGATAAAAGCTGCAGAGACGGTCGCCGACGTTCGGGGTCGGATGCTTGCTCCAGAGGCACGAAAGCAGCCGCCAGTCTTCAATATGGTTCAGCTCGCCGGTCTGTGTGGCGTCGAGAAGACCGCAATCGCGTACCGTCTAACCCGTAATGAACTGCCCAGTGGCGTCGTGAACGACACTGGCCGCCGCCGCGAATTCACTCTGGCGGAGGCGCGCGAGTGGGTGCAACAGTTCAGAGAAAAGATGCGCAAGCCCCGCGGCGCGCGGGCTATGACCATCGCCGTTTGCAACTTTAAAGGAGGCGTCAGCAAGACGACCACCACCATGACTTTGGCGCAAGGGCTGAGCCTGCGCGGTCATCGCGTCCTGGCAATTGACATGGATCCTCAGGGATCGCTGACTACCTTGTTCGGGATTCTTCCAGACACCGAAGTCGGAGAGGAAGATACTTTCGTGGCGTTGGCAAACGGCGATAAGCCTTCGCTCGACTACGCAGTGCGACCAACATATTGGGATGGCATCGACCTCGTGCCCGCTTCTCCAACGTTGTTCACCTGTGAATTCAGCCTGCCGGCCAGGCAAATGAAGGATCCGGACTTCAAATTCTGGGACGTGCTCAATAGCGGTTTGGGATCGCTCCGTGACGAATATGACGTCATCCTGATCGACACCCCCCCTGCCCTCAGCTATGGGACTGTGAATGCGTTCATGGCGGCAGATGGGCTTATTGTCCCGACACCTCCGAACGCGCTGGATTTTGCAAGCTCAGCGCAGTTTTGGACATTGTTCAGTGATCTGGCGCTGAATTTGACGCAGACGAGCGGAACGGAAAAGACGTTCGAGTTCATTCATGTTCTCCTTTCGCGGGTGGACCATAGCGACGCTGCCGCGAGCGTGGTTCGCCAATGGATATCGGCCACCTATGCGGAAAAGGTGCTTCCTGTCGAGATTCCGAAGACCACTGTCACATCTAACGCCTCAGCCGAGTTCGGCACCGTGTATGACGTTTCAAAGTACGACGGTAGCGCAACGACGTATCGGCGAGCCCGAGAGGCTTACGACCGCGTAACGGAGCTGGTGGAACAGTCGGTACAAGCCTTTTGGGCGAAGGCCGTTTCGTAAGGAGTTTTTATGGGACTGAAAGATCGCTTGATGGCCAAGTCTGGGGACCTCGGGGTAACACGCAGTCCTGAGGACCGCCAAGGCCGCGACCGACCCGCAACGCCGAAGACCGGGCCAGGCCAGATGGCAGCGTTCCGGGTTGAGATGCTCGAGCATCGTAAAGAGGTGGATTCGCTCAAGTCGGAGCTTGAGCGGTGGGACGGTGCCTTGCCGGTCCGAAAGCTCGACCCAAAGACCGTGCATGCGTCGCGATGGGCGAATCGGCATGAGGATAGCTATGAGGACGCCGAGTTTCTAGAGCTTGAAGAAGCCATGAGGCTCACGAATGGCAATGTGCAGCCGATCAAAGTTCGGACACGAGCCGACGGGGAGTATGAGCGAGTATTCGGCAGTAGACGGCATCGCGCCTGCTTGAAGAATGACTGGCCCGTCTTGGCGATGATTGACGACGGCCTGTCTGATCGTGATGTGTTCCTTCAAATGGAACACGAGAACCGGGAGCGGAGGAACCCGAGCGCGTGGGAACAAGGACGGTCATACCAGCTTGCACTGGACGCTGGTCTTTGGCCCTCTCAGAACGCTATGGCGACGGCCATAGGCGTCAGCCAGGCACACGTGTCGCGTTCAATTTCGGCGTTTGCCCTTCCCGACCGGATTGTGAGCGCCTTCAAAAGCCCGAATGACATCCAGTTCCCTTGGATCAAAGACCTTACCGCGCTGTCGAAGCTCGACCCAAGCGAGGTAGCGGAACGCATTGGGCGAGCGGCGCAGCTTGCGAACCCCTCTTCGAAACAGATCTTTGCTGCCTTGACGGAGGAAGTGGCTCGGGCGGAGGACAGGGGCAAGGCAACCGGATCGACCGAACGAGTATCCGTGACCGTCGTTGGAAAGACCACCAAGGTTGTCTGCAAGACCAATTCCCTTAGTCCTCTTCAGCAACAGAAATTGGCAGATCTCGTGGACCGCTTTATTCAAGAGCAGATCGGCGATACCGCCAAATGAAGCACTAATACACGATGTATAAGTGCTGCGTTCCGCGCAGTTATACATCATGTATAACCCCGGACCTAGCGTGCAGTTATACATCATGTATAAGCCGCAAAGTCCGCGAAGGCGGCGCGGGACAGGGATTAGGCCCCCTGCCCGCACCTGACATCCCACCCAAACCGAGAAATGGAATGCTGACTCAATCATACCCTGCTATTGCCGGGAGTCGGACACTCGACTCCCAATTGCCTCCATGGGCATATAGCGTGCTGGCGCTGACCTCCGCAGTGGGCGGGGTTGTGGCCGCGACAATCACCACGCGTTTTTTTGTGCTCGGTCTGGAGCGAACAGAAGCCGACGTTCTTGCGCGGGAAGTATTAATCGCCGCGGGTGCTCTAATGGTTGTCGTGGAGCTATTGGCGTTTGGGCTCGCCGCCCTGCTCCCGCGCTCGCATCTCAGGGCCGCTCGCTTCAAACTGTTGGCTCTTGGAATAGCTCTCCTATCGTTTGAGGCAGGGACGCTCTATGTCACCCAAGTAGCTATGGTGCGCACCTCCCAAGCGGCGTCAGACGGCCATAACACGCGTATCAGAGAATTGCGCGCTTCGATTGCGGCTCAGCGGGAAGCCGCCGCCGCGCTACGCGAAACAGCTTCGAGGCAGGCGCAGAGCGGCAACGTATGGATCCGCGAAGCCGCGGCAAGGCAAGCACGCCAGGCGCTCGATGCGGAGGCACGGCTCGCCGATCAAGCTACCGAACTCGCCCGCCTTGAGGCCGCCTCTGTGCCCACCCTAGCAGACACTCTGGGGGAACGCGGCATGATTGCTTATGCTGTATGCCGCTCACTTTTGATCGTCGTAATGGGCGTTGTGCTTTTCGGGGTCGCCGGTGCACTGATGCGGGCTCGACGCATCGTTCTCACTGCGGTCAGCGATGCACCTGGTGAGCCCCCTCTAGAGGCAAGGGTGAATGCAACGCTGACCAGGGGGCCGTTCCCAATAATGCGCGCTGCTGGCGGCCGGTTCGCCACCGCGCCGCTCGCTGCACTTGCCGCAGCGCCCGCTGCATTAGCCCAGCCGCTTGTCACCATTCAAACGCAAGCCGCAGTCGAGATGCCGACTCCAACAACCCCGATGCAGTCGCCTGAATCGATAACGATGCAGTGCGATGAAGGAGGTGTTGCAAAATCGGCGACTCCGCATCGGGCATTAGTGACTCGCTCGGTGCGTGACTCTGGCATCGGCGAAGATGACGGTGCGCGGTTCAAGCGAGTGCGTGCTGATATCTTAGCTGGCCGGGTCAAACCATCGCTCCGTGCCGTGTACGCAGCGCACGGAGCCACGCAAACTGTGGCCCAACGGTATCTAGCAGTAATGGCGGAAAGTGGCGAGATTCGTCGCGCAGGCCAGGGCTATGTGCTGGCAGCAACGGCAAACTGATTTGAAGGGCGGAGGAGGGGGCGAGTCCTTCCCCGCCGCTGCTTTCGAAGACTATTTGCGCCCGCGTAGCGAGTAGGCCAGCGACTCCTGCGCATGAGAGTCGAGCGCATTCCAAACCTTGGTTTGAGTGGTGGTATCGAGTCTAAACCAAGCTTCAACAATGGCCTGACCGATATCCGCCTCCTGAGCTTGTGTTGGCGTCTGCATCGGCAGGCAGCGGGCAATCAAGGCCCCCACGCCTGCCGAGACGACGACCCCTGCACAAACGGCGACTGCACAGATCCCAATAATTTTCCACCTCGGTCTAGGCTTTTGGATCGGCGCTTTGGAGACTGCTTCGCGGTGCAGACTGACCGCATTCAGCAGTGCCGTGCTCCGCTCGACTTTGCTGGCGGCAGCGGCGATCTTGTTAGCGAGTTGGTCGACGTCTTCAAAGTGCTGCGCCAGTAAGGCCTCGCGGAGCTTGGTTTCGCGCATAGCCGGAGTGGATTTACTTGAACAGCACTTTATAGACAGCGTCGAGGTTCTCTTGGGCCGACGCCGCGAGACGCTTGGCGAGAATCATGCGCACGCAATGATCTTTCTCCGCTCCTGCACCTTCTTTAAGCTTGGCGCGGAAATCGGTAGGGTCCGCCAAGAGCTCAGAAATCGTCTTGCTTAGAGCCTTGCTCTGTTCAAATACATCGTTGTCGAAAACAGCAGCCTCTGCCGCAACGATGCACTTCCTCTCCCCGCTGGCGTAGCCGAAGATCGCGCCGAACTCCGCAAGTACATCGTCATCGATGGCGATCTTATTGAATACCACGCGGATCTTCTTCGCTGGTACCCCAAGCGCTGACAATGCATCAATGGTGGCAATGGTGTCCTTCTGCTGCTTGGATTCCTTCACGACGGGGACCACGAAAAAGTCGAAATCCTCATGCGACTTTCGGTACTGCGTCATCGCATGAATGAAGGCCTCGATGTTGGATGCGCCAATATCGACCACGGCAACATCGTTGGTTAGCAGATGGGCCTGAAGCTCGTCATATTGACTTGCCTTGATCTTCTCCCCGCCTTCATCAGCATTGATGGTCTCCACGGTGATGATATCGGCATTGAGCCGGGGCGCGAGGAGGTGTCGAGCGAGAGTGGACTTGCCTACATTGCCCGAGAAATTGATGAGGGCGACACGCATAGATTTACTCCTTTTTCTGTCCGAGACGTGTTGAAAGAGTCTTGCTGTTTGAATAGCGAGAGAACTTTTCTTCGCGTGATTGCTGATTAGTCAGTGCTTCGCGAACTGCATTGTTTGCCAGGCCGGGTGTGCTCCTGGCAACTTGGCGGTCGCTCTCACCGACCGGGTGCGGCAGAGAGGTGAGTGCTTCCGCGGCTGGTGATTTTTGCGGGTAGGCAGCAAATTCTCGGTTCTGCTTTCGGATGCGGTATAGCGCGCTCTCGAATCCCTTGAGGCTCAACTTGAATCCCTCCGCGTTCAAGGTTTCAAGAATCGTTCGTCGTCTAACTCCAGCCTCTAGTGCGGCCTGCACCTCCGCAAACACGTCGCGAAGACGCGCAGTGTTTGATCGGCCCCTGCCATCTGTTGCCAGCGAGCGCAGAGCGCTTGCCGCGCTGCTGGGGCCTCGTTCCGACTCCTTTGGCCATGGTGAATGTGTCATCGCGGTCGATTTCGCAGTATGTATCGTTCTCATTATACGTAAGTCGAGCGCGGGGCAGTCCAACGGAAGTAGGGCCGGCATGATTAAGCAGTCGAGAAGCCGTAGTAGTGCGGGGATGATGCAGTGAAGACGCAGTTGAGACGGACGGCCGATGCAGTCCGTATGCAGTGACCGCGTCGTTGCGGCTGAGCTGACGGTGTCCCGCGTGCAAATGTGTTCGGTAACGAGGCAGCTTCAAAGCTCGGGGAGTGAGTGCTCCCGGCTTGTGCATGGCTTGCGTACTTTAAACGTTTCCCTTTATGGAGCAACGACTCCCGCCGAGAATACCCATACAAACATGCCGGTTACCGAACATATTGTAATGATCGGTAACCGGCATGTTTGGCCCGAATGAAACGCACGCCGCCAAATCGGACCATATGCACCTCTCTACGAACACCACCGGTGGCGGAGAAGCGACGCCTGATTGGCGAGATTTCCCCCGAGACCTCGACAGTGAGTGCCCAACGTGGGGGCAGATCCAGCGCGCCGCGACCAGTCACCCATTGCTCAGGAAGCTGTCGTGCCGGAAACCCCTGCATCTGATTCCCAACCGCAACGGGTATCTGTTAGGATTCCGACACCGAATGGTGGTTACATAACGCACGCTGCGTTCGTGTAACGCGGCTATATGCACATATAGCCGCTACGTGATACCCAATCGGTAACGGGAATCTCTCGCCAGCAGGGACCTTCCGTGGCAAGTCACCGTTCGAGGGCGAGGCATCAACGCAGACAGGGACCTCACCCCGCCTCAGCGGGCCGAAACCGACTCGAAGCAGGGATCAGAACAAATCGGGGAGACTCACGGGAAGGGCCAAACAGGTGCAGGGACCACCGGGCCAAGGGGCTAATAGGCAAAGGAGCCCATCCCCGGAGTGAACGACGAAGCAGGCTCCGTCGAGTCTGCAAGAATCCGACGGCGCATGTGCACGCGCTTGCGGCTGACACCACATCAGGAAGGAGCCATCCGAATGGATCTCAACCGCGCCGGTCGCCAAACGAGGACCGCGAACACGGTGCAGAGTTACCTCAAGCGAGCCGAGAACCTTCTGGCGCGTATCGCCGACGAGCTGGATCTGCCCGAGGACGCATTCCCACCGCCCGCAGAGGCGGTCGCCTTCATGCGCCGCAACGCCTCCCAGTGGAAGTGGTCGACATTCCGGCAGTACCAGGCCAGCCTCGTATGCCGCTACGAGACCGAGGCCGAGCGTACGGGTAACCAACTTTTCCTGGAGACAGCGGAAGAGATTCGGTCCCTCGCACATTCAGATTGCAAGCCAGCCAGTGCCGTGGGACAGACGTCATCTCGCAAGCGAAAGGGCATCCGCCTAGCTGATTACGATCTGTTGATTCCCAACCTTTCGAGCCCGGTCCGAGGGGGGGAATTCTCGAAACGGACCGCGCTATGGCTCATGGCCGCGGTTGCGACGGGCCTGAGGCCTCGCGAGTGGGAGCACGCCGAGCTGGACGAAGCGCAGGGCATGCTCCACGCGAGGAATGCAAAGGCGACGAACGGACGAGGAACAGGCGTTGTCCGGAGCGTGCCGGTAGCTACCGAGGACGTGACCGTGGTGCGGGCTCACCTCCAATCCATTCGGGAACTGAAAGAAAAGGGATACTCGTGGTTGCAAATTCACGCACATTGTTCGGTCGCCCTGAATCGGGCCTGCAAGTCCCTCTGGGGGAATGATCCCACCAAGCGCTACGCGCTCTATTCGGCCCGCCACCAATTCAGCGCGAACAGCAAGGCAATCCATACGCCGGAGGAGGTGGCCGCACTATTGGGACACGCGTCCGTGCGAACCGCACGAACGCACTACGCGCCACGGCGATCAGCCTGGCCAAAGTTCCGTGACTATGCGAAGCACAAGCACGAACAGACGAAGAAGCCGAGCAATAGCTAAAGGTCTGATTCTTGAAGGAGTTCCCCGCAGTGTCTCCCGGACCGGCGACACTTGACATTGCGAATGCAATGCCGATAATCCAGGCGAAGGGCTGCACACGTAACGTATTGATTTCAAAGTATAAAGAATCCGCCAGTGCGGAAGCTTGCGCTTTTTGATGCCCGAAATGCAGTGTAAATTATTTTGCGGGGTTCGCTCATAGATCATTTCCACCGGCGGCCCAAATCAAATCGGCCACAGCCAGGTCCAGCTTGCTGGACATGGCGGCGGGAAGAACACAATCACGACAGGCCAAAGCCCTATCCGCAGGTGGGATAGGGCTGCTTCGCGTGACCCGCAACGACAGGTCACGGCCATTCCGCACTTGGGGATGGCCGCACATTACTCGTCCCGTCGATCATCTACCGGGCGCACCTTCTTCCGGATGTGGACACATCGGGAGCGACGAGCGACAGTAGTACGCCTGCAGGCCGTTGATGTGGCGGCAAGGCCGGCATCACAGACGTGGCTGGGTGCGCGACGATGGCGAGGGCCAGGATAGTAAGTATGTTGCGAATAAGTCTCACAACTACAGCTCCAATCAAATGGGGCTATGTGTAGAAGATCGTTTTATCCCGGCAACCCATCGGTCTCTGTGCAGCATCTGCCATCGGCTATACTACGTATCGTTTATACGATACGTAAGGGGCGGTCGCCATGGCAGAAATCAAACACACAGACGAGCAAGTAGGCATCATCGGTAGCAGAGCCCAGCACCTGGTGGTCACGGCGTATGCAGGTACTGGCAAGACTTCGACCATGGAGGCATTCACACGCGCGCAACCGCCCGCCGACAATGACAGACGTGTCTGGCTTTACCTTGCTTTCAACAAATCCATCGCCGAAGAGGCGAAGGGTCGCTTCCCGGAGTGGGTGGAATGCAGAACAACCCATTCCCTAGCGTACGGCGCTGTCATCCCGCGGCTGTTCAACGAGATTCCGCGCGACCGTGTGAACGAGAAGTTGGGCGACATGCGGCCTATGCAAATTGCGCAGAAGCTGGAAGTGAATCCGCGTATGGCAGGCTTCGTAAAGGCCGCACTCGAATCGTGGTTTGGCTCCGCAGACCAGAAGATTTTGCCATCCCATATCCCGGCAGACCTGAAGGTGCCACCCGCACAGGTTCCTGCAGTGCTTAATTACGCCCGCGAGCTGTTTGCTGCAATGTGCGATCCCAAGGATCGCGAGGCGACCCTCCCACATGATGGATACCTGAAGATTTGGTCCCTGCAGGGGCCGGATCTCAGTCGTAGGTACCTTGGCATCGTGATCGATGAAGCCCAAGACACCAACCCGGCGACGCTCTCGGTACTGCTCAAGCAAAAGACCCGCCTGGTGATGGTGGGGGACGCGAATCAGGCCATCTACCAGTTCCGCGGCGCAATCAATGCGATGGACTCGCTCCCGGAGGCGGAACGTCACTATCTGACAAACTCGTTTCGATTCGGTAATGGCATCGCCCGCACCGCTACCAGCATCCTCAGTCCGTTCCGCGACATGCCGAAACCCATCTCCGGCTTGGCACCGGTAAAGACGGAATTTCAAGTCGACAAGACGAGGACCTTTGCGGTCATTGCTCGCACAAATGCTGCCTTGTTCGCGGAGGCGGTCAAAAACATCCAAGGTCAAAAGCCTTTCCACTTCGTCGGGGGCACTAAGGGCTACAAATTTGACCTGATGATGGACTGCTATTACCTGCTGGCAAACCAGAAGGGCGCGATCAAGAGCCCGACCGTGCGACAGTTCAACAGCATGGAGGAGCTGAAGGTGGCCGGCGAAGAAGCCAAGGACCCGGAGCTCAAATTTCTTGGCAAGATCGCAGACGAGTACGGCGAGCGTATCCCCGAGTTGATCCGTGAGATTGAGGAGCGTCATGTTCCACTGTCAGCGCCTAACAAGCTAAAAGACGGCATCGTCTTCACCACCGCACACAAGGCCAAGGGCCTCGAGTTCGACCAGGTCGTGCTAACCGATGATTACGCCGAACTTGTGACCGAGGATAAAGAAAGCTTCCTCGCTGCCGATGAAGCCCCTGAGGACGCGGAAATCAACCTCCTGTATGTGGCGGCAACCCGTGCGAAGCGTGCACTGCAAGTCAACGAAAGCATTCGGGATGTGTTTCGCGTTACCGATGCTTTGCGTAACCGTCAACAAGCCCGCGTCGCGCCGATGCGAAATTAGGTGCATTTACTTCTGATCTAAATAAACAGAAGATCATGACGTAAAGAGCCTAATGCGGCTCACGAACAAGCGGTCGCGCCTCGCTCAATCGCTTTGTAAGTGATTCGTGAAGCATTTTTCCCCTCGAAAGAGGGGAATGAAAATGTCGCACACTCCACTGTGTAACTAAATCCGACATTTCTTGACTGTCGCAGAATGTTCTTGACAGTCAACTTTCGTGCACGGAATAATTTGCGTACCATTGGCACGATACATAATTTCGCAGACCTCTATGCCTGCCTCCGATAAACCGCTGACGGCTCTCAAGGCCTTCCGCGTGCAACGCAATCTCAGCCCCGACAAAATCTGCCAGGCCGCCGGCATCTCGCGCTCGTACTTCACGCGTCTGGAGCAGGGGGGGGTACCTGCGCCAGACGTTGCTGCAATGCTCGTCCGCGTGCTCAACTCCCACGAATGTGCCCGTGACCGCGAGCGGGCACAAACGGAGCATGGCACCAAGTTACTTTCCGCGTGCGAGAAGATCCTGAATACCCGCCTAGGCGGACTCTACGCACCCATCACTGAGATCCACCTGCTGTATCCGGACCGGTTCGCTGGCGAAGAGGTGTGTTCGTGACCGCGCGTTCCCGTCTCCCAGCAAGCGGCAAGCAGGCGGCGGCCATGGACCTGGATCCTGTTCATCGCCTCCTGATGACGAACCTCTTTTATAAGGTCAGTTGGCGAAAGCTGTTGGATAGCAATCTCATTCTCGGACTCGCTCTGCTGGCGTCTATCGGGGGCAATTTCGCCCAGTACAAATACCGCCCCGAACCGAAGTATTTCGCGACGGACCCAACCGGACGAATTGTCCGCATCATCCCGGTCTCCGAACCGTTCCTGACCCATGAGGCTGTCCTCCAGAAGGCTCAACAGACCGCCATTGCTTCCTTCAGTCTGGATTTTGATGACAACAACCTCAAGGCCAAACTTGGCGCATTGCGCTCGCGGTACACCCGCGACGGCTATGCCTCACTGATGGATCAGTACGACCAGTCTGGCCTGATCGAGAAGATCCGCACGCGGCGGCTGGTGACCTCCGCCGTTGCAACAGGCGCCGGGGTGATCGTCAACGACTACCTCGGGCGCGATGGTCTGTACACGTGGGAGGTGGAGATGCCCATGGCGCTAACCGTCACCGGCCAGAATGAACGCAAGCAGTATGACTTCCTGGTGAAGCAAACCATCAAGCGGGTCCCCATCGTGGATAACCCAGATGCTGCTGTGACCCAATCTCTCCGTCTTGGTGGGAATACAAAAATCAATTAGGTGAAGGCATGACCGTAGAAGAATTTCACTTGCCTACTTCACTCGACATCGTCAACCAGGCGAAGTCAGGTGAGCTTGGCCATCCGCTCAAGAGTGCGGAGCAAACTGATTGGTACGTGCAACTCGATCATATCGATGTCTTCATCGCCGACCGTGAAACGCTGGAAGCCCTTGCCAAGACAGCACCGTCTACACGATGCCACGACTGGCTGCAGGGAATCATCGATACCCGCAGCATGTTTGCAGCGGTGACCGGCGTACAGTTCTGACCGATGCGCTACCGTCTCTCAACACTATCGCTGGTGCTCGCTGTGAACGGCTATAGCGCTTCGCTGTTTGCCCAACCCAACGGCGGGCCTGCGACTGCGGCGGCGCAAAGTACTGACCTCGCCGCCTCCGCAAATGCAGCCAAGCCACTTCCACCGCTCGCTGCCCCGCCAGTAGGGTCGGCGAACTTCGACGCTGCAGTTGGGACCATCCTGCCACTCTCGCCCGAACAGATCGTAAATCTCAGGAAGCGACTGGATGATGCTAGGCGGGCAGGAGCCACACACCCCACCGTGCCTCCGAAACCGGTGATTTCTTCGACCACCGTGGACTTGTCCCCTGGCGCGACGCCCCCCATCGTGCGCGTAAGCAATCAAGGGGCGGCTGTCTCATTTGTGGACATTACCGGAGCACCGTGGGACCTCTTGGAGGTGAACAACCTCGCAAAAGGGCGCTTCGATGTAAAGGCCCCGGTTCCGGGCATTCCGACCATAACCATCACAGCGCTGGGCGATTTCGTTGAGGGTAACGTTGCCGTCTTCCTCAAGGGTCTTCCCATCCCCGTGGTCGTACGCATGGTGGCTGGCCAGCGCGAAACTGATTACCGGCTGGACCTTCGGGTGCCTCGCCGAGGCCCGAATGCCATCGATCCAGTCGCCGGCACACCGGCTATTGGATTGCCCGCCAACTATCTGCAGACCTTACTTGACGGTATCGATACGCCGAACGCGAAGCCCGTGCGCGTGGAGAACGCTCCCGCAGGCACGAAGGCGTGGCTTATCGGTTCGAATGTCGTGATACGCACCGACCTATTCCTGAATAACCCTGCCTACCAGGCAACCCTCGCTGCAGCCGACGGCACGCGCGTCTACGAGATTGCAGCAACGCCTGTCGTGACGCTCAGTGAACAGGGCGCTCTGCGCAATGTGTACCTGGACCTGGAGTGACCATGTCCGATAAGAAGATCCATCCCGGTTTCAAAAAAAATGCGAAGGTCGTCGTGGGGCTTGGCGCAATCGCTATCGCAGCCACAGCAATTGCCTTCATAACGATCAAGGACAAACGCAAGGCACCCGCCGCCATCGACGTGCCCGCCATCGACACGCGCGGGTCGACGCAGTCAGCCGAGACGCCAAACTATGCCCGCGCGCTCGAGAACGTCAACAATCAGGGCTTTCAGAAGGCGGAACATGCCGACGCAACTTTTATTCCCACGCTATCCGAGCGCGGCGGCAAGTCAACGCCACTGGAGGATGACCTCGCAAAGCGAGAGAAAGAGAATCCTCCGCAAGTGCAGCGTGACTATGCACGCCCGAATCTGCCGCCAGCTGCACAAACAGCCAATGGGACACCGGCCAACCCACCCCAAGTGGATCAGGCGGTGATGTCACAGGTAAAGCTGCTGCAGGACCAATGGACGTCGAATGAAACTTCTCAAGATGTGCTTGGTCTGGCGCAGCAAACCGCCAAAGCCGACGGCAGGGCCGCGGCACAGACCGTCGCTGTCGGAAACGCCGGGAGCGGCGAAACGCCACGTGCAAAGCAAGTACCGTACATTAACGGCCTTGATCAGATCCCAGCGGTGTATGCGAACAGTATCGATACGGATGCGCCCTCGGATGTGCTCGCTACGGTAGAAACCGGAAAATATGCTGGAAGCATTCTCTACGGGACCGCCCGACTTTCCAACGAAGTCGTCGTGACCGAGTTCACGAAGATGCAGACCCCCAACAAGGACTTCCTTTCCATCACGGCCGTTGCCCTGGACGAAAACGAGCTGCGTACTGCGCAGCCCGCCGACATCGACCATCGTTATGCGCAACGCATTGCCATCCCAGCAGTTATGGGTGCGCTCGGCATGATCGGCAGCGTCTATAGCAATGCAGGCGCGACCGTCCAAAGCACTCCTCTTGGCGGCACCACAGTGATTCAGAATCCGAATCCGACCACGAAACAGGTGGCCGGCGCGGCGGGTGCCGGGGCGTTGCAGGCTACCCAGCAGGTCATCCAGCAGGAGACGTCGACCATTCCGCCGCGACGAGGCCGAATCAAGAAGGGCACTCCCATCATGGTCCTGTTCAAGAATGATGTTTTTCTAAAGTAGCCCCGATTTTTTCGAAGCGATAGTTTCCGTATAATTGCTATGGTACGTATTGAAAAGACGACATGAGCCAAGATCATTTTTCTACCCTCGGTGACCCCGAGCACAGTGACCCGGATCCGACCAGCGACCATCACGACGACGTAACAGATGTCGAAACAAGCGGCGAGCCGGGGAAGCGTAAGGTCCCACCGAAGCTCGTGGCCGGCGCGGTTCTCGCACTAGGTGTCCTGGGATTCTGGGGCTTCAAGAAGTTCAACGCGCCGTCGAGCGCGCAATATGCGGCGCAGGCCTCGGAGCAACGTCAAGCTGCACCGGAGGGCGGGATGATGGGTGCACAGCCCCAAGCTATGCCGCAGCCACAACCCGCGTCATTCAACCCGCCTCCCGCTGAATCGCAGCAGATGCCCGGTAGCACTCCCGCGGCGCAAGAGGCCGGTACGTTTTCCGCACCCCCCCGTGGGACCGATTTGCCTGCAGACGCGGGGAAATTTTCCTCCGAGTTTGCCGCATCCGGGGATGGTGCCTCTGACGCAGTTGCACATGGAAAGACCGATAAGTCGACGGCAGCAGCCCTCCCGGGCAATCCCGTACCGGCAAAAGCGGACAGTCCGGCAAATCGGGAGTTACTTAAAGCCCTGGCCGACACAAACGCAAAGCTCGACGCCTTGACCAACCGACTTGCGGCAATCGAAGGGCGCGACCAGTCCGAGGCGCAGCCGAAGACTGTCGCGGCAGTAGCGGCGAAACCGAAGCACACCGCGAAGGCAATGTCGGAGGCGGAGCGTGCACGTGAGCGCGCGGCCGGCGTTGTGCGTGGCAAGCCAGGCAATCGCGCGACCGAATCCAAGGA